>ERZ650312.1565-NODE-1565-length-12785-cov-5.425295_pt1 | contig 12785 bp, 14 predicted proteins | sample MGYA00376248_ERZ650312 | MGnify/ENA primary metagenome ERZ650312 (study PRJEB26733, sample SAMN07839316) | wastewater metagenome | biome: urban; feature: wastewater treatment plant; material: waste water | place: USA: North Carolina | collected 2016-07-28 ... | reverse complement strand
ACGCTGATCTGGTGGATCTGCTGCGACTTGGTCACCGCCGGCTCGTCGCCGACCTTGGCGATCTTGCGCTTGACGAGGGCGTTCATCAGCGTCGATTTTCCGACGTTGGGGATGCCCATGATCATCATGCGCAGTTGCTTGATGTTGTCGTTTCGGTGTGGCGCGAGACTCTGGCAAAGGCTGGGCAGACGTGAAACCTCGCCGGCATTCTTGCTCGAAATCGCCACCGCCTTCACGCCGCTCTGCTTGTTGTAGTACGCGAGCCAGGCCTTGGTGACTGCGGGATCGGCGAGATCGGACTTGTTGAGCACCTTGAGGCAGGGGCGCTGCCGGTGCAGGCGCAGCTCGCGCACCATCGGGTTGGTGCTTGCCTCAGGTAGGCGCGCGTCGACCACCTCGATGACGACGTCGATCGACGCCATCGTCTCGGCCGCTTTCTTGCGCGCCGAGGTCATGTGACCGGGAAACCATTGAATTGCCATGAGAAAACCGCGTTGATGAAAAGTTCGCCATTATCCCATTTGTTCGCCGGCGCGCGGTCATTACAACTAAAATGACGCCCTTTCACCCATTACGAAGAACCCGCCGTGCCGACCATCCCGGAAATCAAACCCGAGCAATCGATCGAACTGCTGAAGGAACTGCACATCCTGACGCGCGACGGCAAGCTCAACCAGGACAGTCGCCGCAAGCTGAAGCAGGTCTATCACCTCTACCACTTCATCGAGCCGCTGCTGGGCGAGTTACTGAGCGACACCGACAACATCTCGCTCGCTGACCACGGCGCCGGCAAGTCCTACCTCGGTTTCATCCTCTACGACCTCTTCTTCAAGAGCAAAGCGGGCGGGCGCATCTTCGGCATCGAGACGCGGCCGGAACTCGTCGAAAAGTCACGCGAACTCGCGCAGCGGCTCGGCTTCACCCGCATGGAATTCCTCAACCTCAGCGTTGAGCAATCGATTACGTCAGCCGCATTGCCCGAGCAGGTAGACATCGTCACTGCGCTGCACGCCTGCGATACGGCGACCGACGACGCCATCCGTTTCGCCCTGCACAAGCGGGCGAAGTTCATCGTGCTCGTACCCTGCTGCCAGGCCGAGGTTGCCGCTGTACTGCGCAAGCACAAGAACGCATCGTTCGCGAAGACGCCGCTTTCCGAGCTCTGGCGCCATCCGATCCACACGCGCGAGTTCGGCAGCCAGCTGACCAACGCGCTGCGCTGCCTGATGCTCGAAGCGAACGGCTACCAGGTGACGGTGACCGAACTCGTCGGCTGGGAACATTCGATGAAGAACGAACTGATCATCGCGCGCCACGTCGGCCAGAAGCGCACGAACGCGACGGAGCGGCTTGAGGCCATCCTGCGCGAACTTAACCTCGAGGATCTGCGCGGCCGCTTCCTGCTGCCATCGATTGAAAACGAACCCAACGCAAAGGAATGATCGTGGAAACCTGGATGACCCGCATCGTCGGACTGTTGTGTGCATCGGGCAGCTGCGGACTGTTCTGGACCTTCGGCGTATTCGTCGTTGTGCCGTGGCACGCCGACCGCATGCTGGCGCTCAACCCGAGTGAAATACAGGTCATCGGCGTCGCTTTGGTACTCGGCAGCGCCACCCTGTGGGGCGCATCACGCATTTTCGCCGCGGTCGATCAGCAAGCGAATCCGCGGACCTACGCAGCAACCCGGTTGTTACTGGCCGTCGCCGCCCTTGCTTCGACGGTTGGCGGTATTTCGTGGACACTGGCCAGAATCGGCTGAGCGCAATGACGACACGCCGGCAACGCAAAAAAACGTGCCGGCCCGAATAGAGCCGGCCAAATCACAGGGCAGAGAAAGGAAGAATCGGAAAGATCTTTCGCTCAGGCCGTTGTATTGACCCGCGTACCGACCGTCTGGCCGTTCAGATTGACCGTTGGCCGGTTACGCTCGGCCTCGACACGCGCGCTTACCGTGGCCTCCGATTCGGATGCCTCCGACGAGGCTTGGACGCGCGTGGTTTGCGCAGTTTGTTGCGTCACAGGCGCCGTCTGGGCTTGCTGTGCCTGTTGATTCTGTTCGGCCTGTCCCGATTGCTGCGCACGTGACTGGGCCTGAGTGTTACGCGCGCTCGTGACCGTAGACGGGGTGTAGAGGCTTGATGAGACGGATCCGATTTCCATGGTGAGCTCCTTTTGCTTCAGCCGGGACAAACACCGGTGCATCCATGGTAGACCATTCAATGCCGTTTTGCTCGGTCAGCATCGGACAGCAGCCCCGTGATGCCTGAGATCGGCGCGCATGGCCTCGAGTTCCGCGGCCTGCCTCGCCTTCTCGCCAACAGCTTCGGCCAGCGCCTGCTCGAGGGCCTCCCATCGCCCCGCCTCGTCGCGCGCTTCAATCATCGAAGCCCAGTGCAACCCGATGAGCCCCAACAGCAACCAGAGCGCTGTCAGCCCAAGAACGATATCCATGCTCATGGTGGTTACCCCGCTTGTCGAATGTGACGGCCGTCACTCCGCATGCCGAATCTGCATGCTGAACCTTCGAGGTTACGAAATCGTTACGCCCACGGACTGCCTCACAGCGCACGGCGCGGGATGCGGCAAAGTCCCCGCCGGCATACTATCCTGACCGTATTGTCGGGTACGGTCGATGTTCAGTCCGGCCCCGACGCCACAGGAGCGGCCCATGACACTGCCGACGAACGATCCGAAGACTGGCAAACAATGGCGCCTGATATTGCTTGCCGCTGTTGTCTCGCTATCGATGGGTGGTGTCTTCGCCTATCGCTTTGCGGTCCGATCGATCGAAGAGAAAATCATGGCGACGCTCGGGCCGCAAGGAGAAGTCCGCGAGTTGCGCATCGCACTCACCGGGATCGAAATGGCCGGTCTACGTATTCGAGCGCCGTCGCCAACGGAAAAGGAAGCCGCTTGGCCGGTCGAAGACGAGCTTCGCGTCGAGCGTATCGTCGTCACTCCCTCGCTCGCCGATCTGCTGCGCTTGCGCATCGTATTGAGCAGCGTCCGCATCGAAGGTGCCTACGTCTCGCTGCTGCGTGCGCGAAACGGCAAGGTGATGATCGTACCCAGCCTGCCGGCGCGCCAATCCTCGGCCGCATCCGAACAATCGCGAAAAATCGCCACCACAACCGAAGCGCCCGACGGAAAGGTCGAGACTTCCGGCACGCCGCAACCGTCGGCCGAGCCAAGCACAACTCGGCTCGTGATCGAGCACATCGAACTGCACAACAGCGTCGTCGAGTTCTTCGACGCGACGCTGCAAAGGAATCCGGTCAAGCAACGTATCGAGGCGATCGAAGCGCAAATCGGACAGATCAACGTCCCGGACCTGGCCGGCCAGACGCCGATACGCGTGAAAGCGATTCATCAGGGCGTACGCAGTAACGGTGAGATTTCCATCGAAGGTTCGATCGAACTCTCCACCCGTGAGTCGGGTATCACCACCGTGTTGCGCAACGTTGACATGATTCCGCTCCAAGCCTATCTGATCAAGACTGGCAAGGGCGGTATCCGCAAAGGATCGCTCGATTTCGAGCTCAACTCGTCGATCAAGAAGGGAATGCTCTACGCACCGGGCTCGCTGTCGTTAAGCGATTTGGAACTCGCTTCGCCATCCACCGCGATCCTCGGCATCCCGCACGCTGCCGCCATGTCTTTGCTCAAGAACAAGAAGGGGAAAATAACTGCAAACTTCGTGCTCACCGGCGATATCAACGATCCGGACTTCTCGCTCAACGAGACGCTGACAACGCGCATCGCGACCTCGATCGCAGGCAAGCTCGGCGTGAACATCGAAGGTTTCGCCAAGAACATCGGCGAAGCCAGCGGCGGTACCGCGACAGGCATCGGCAAAGCGCTCGATCGCCTGCGCAAAAAATGACCGAAGACCAACCCCACGCAAGGAGAATCCATGAACGCCAAGTACTTCGCATGCACGCCGTTCGCCGCATCGCTCATCGCCCTTGTCGGCATTGCCTCGACCGCGGCGGCGATTGACATGCCCAAGCGCAAGCCCGGCCTTTGGGAGATCAGCGTCAGCGCGCAAGGCATGCCGAGCATGGGCCCGATGCAGCAGTGCATCGACCGCAACACCGACAACCTCATGCAGCAGGAAGCCGAACGCAGCAAGCCCGACTGCAGCGTCATGGACGTCAAGCAGTCCGGCAGCAAGGTCACGATCCACACCGTGTGCAAGATCGAAGGCACGACGGCGACGACCGACGGAGTTTTCGAAGGCTCATTCGATACGGCCTACAAGGGGACGATGAAGACGCGCTTCAATCCACCGATGCATGGCATGAGCGAGTCGAACATGACGCAGGAAGCACGCTGGATCGGTCCCTGCAAGCCGGGTCAGAAACCGGGCGACGTGGTCATGCCGAACATGGGCGGCATGGACATGAACAAGATGATGAACGACCCGAAGTTCAAGGAAATGATGCAGCAGTACGAGGACGAGGAGTAAGAGGAAACGTTCGCCCGCGCCGGGGCCGCAGCCGCGGCGCGGATTCGCGGTGTCAGCGCTTCAACGCCAGCTGTATCGTCTCGTTGAGCGCCGCCGTTGCACGGGCCGGATCGTCCCGCCCGCAGATGGCCGAAACGACCGCCACGCCGTCCGTGCCGGCTTCGAACAGCGGCGAGCAGTTGTCGCGATGGATGCCGCCGATCGCCACCACCGGCAACGCGGTCGCGGCGACGAGTTCGGCGAACAGCGCGACACCAGTCGCCTCGCCGGCATCCGCCTTGGTGCCGGTGGGATAGACCGGGCCGATGCCGAGATAGTCGACGCCAGCCGCCGGCACCGTTGCCATTTCTTCCGCACTGCCAACCGACAGGCCGAGGATCTTGTCCGGCCCGATCAGGCGGCGTGTCTCCAAAGCCGGCAGGTCGCCCTGCCCGACGTGTACGCCCTCGGCATCCACGGCCAGCGCCACGTCGATATGGTCGTTGATGATCAGTGGAACGCCATAGGGCGCAAGCGCCGCCTTGAGTTCGAAGGCAGTCGTCAGCCACTGCCGCTTTTTCCAGTTCGGCGCGCGCAGCTGGACGACCGTTGCGCCGTTCTTCGCCGCCTGGATCGCTGTATGGACCATGCCCGCCGGCCCGCCGCACAGGTCGGGATCGAGAACGAGGTAGAGCGAAAGGTCGATCGCGTTCATGCGGCCTGCTCGCGGAGATTGTCGGGGTTGATCTGATACAGCGCGTCGAGGTAGTCGGCCTTGAACGAACCTGGCCCGTGGCTGCTCGCGGCGGCGCGCTGACCGCACATGCCGGCGACGGCACAGGCGGCGGCGACGGCGTTGAGACGGTTGGGCGCGTGCGCGGTGAAGGCGGCGACCAGCGCCGACAAGGCGCAACCGGTACCGACGACGCGCGTCATGATCGGGTTGCCCCACGGCGTCGCCCAGGTCGTCTTGCCGTCGGTGATGAAGTCGGTCTCGCCGGTCACGGCGACGATGGCGCCGGTCGATTGCGCCAATTGTTCGGCGGCGGCAACGGCCGAATCCGAACCGGCCGTCGTATCGACACCGCGCCCGGCGCCGGCGAAGCCGGCTAAAGCGAGGATCTCCGAGGCATTGCCGCGAATCGCCGCGGGTGTGCTGGCGAGGAACTCGCGGCACGCCTGCGTCCGGTAGTCGAGCACGCCGACCGCGACCGGATCGAGCGTCCACGGTACGCCGGCCTTGTTGGCAGCGGCGACCGCCTGCTGCATCACGGTCAGCCGTGCTGGATACAAGGTGCCGACATTGACCAGCAATGCACCCGAAATCGAGGCGAAGACCGACGCTTCTTCCTCGGCGACGATCATCGCTGGTGCGGCACCGATGGCCAGCAATACGTTCGCGGTGATTTCCTGCACGACTTCGTTGGTCAGCAGATGTACCAGCGGGTTGGTCGCGCGCAGACGAGCGAGTTCGTCGGCGATGATCGAAACGGGAAGCGTACTCACCATGATTGGTCAATCCTCATAACAGACGTGCGCGATGGGTAACTGGAACAACCTCGCTGCCGCGCGATTGGCGAGGGTTCATGAAAATGTGGACTACGAACCGAACAGCACGACCGGTTCGACGCGCACCGGATCGCCCTCGCCGGTGATCAGCGCCTCGCCTTCCTGGATCGCGCATTGCAGCGCCATCGAGCGGCTGGCCAGCCCGCCCAGCGCCTGCGCATCGTCCGCCGTCAGGCGATAGACAACGAGGTTCGGCAGCTTCTCGAGCTTGTCGCGGTTCTGTTCCCACCACACATCAACCAAGCGGTCGCCGTAGGTGAACACGAACACCTTGCCGGCGCGACCCGACGCCTTGCGCAGCCAACGTTCGTCCGGTTGCCCGACGACGACCCATTGGTCAATCGCACCGGTCAGATCCTTGAGCCAAAGATCGGGTTCCTCGTCGGTCGACAAGCCCTTGCCGAATTCCAGACGCTCGTCAGCCAGCAGCATGAAAGCGAACAGGCGCACCATCATCCGGATGTCGTTCTCCGAAGGATGACGTGCGAGCGTCAGAGCGAAGTCCGAGTAGACGTTGCGATCCATGTCCGCGACGGACAGATCGACCTTGAAAATCGTTGCTTTGAGTGCCATGAAGAAACCGAAAAGCCTCGCGGCGGTCAGCACGGTGCCCGTAACATTCGCTAACGGCTGCACCGGACCCGCGACACGGGGTGTAAAAAAGAAGGTCGCTATACTAGCCGAAAACCCGCACTCACCAACCCAATGCGCCCAATCTCCGCCTTTCTCTCGCCTGCTGTGCTCGTCTTGCCGATCGTCTTGGCCGGAACGTTGGCGACCCACGCGCTGGCCTTCGACTCAGCCGATCCGTTCGGAACGAAAACCATCACGCCAGCACCACCGCGCCTCGCGCTCGAGCCTGAAGCGCGTTTTATCCCGTGCGCGCCAGTGGAAACAACACGCTACGGCGTGCTCGAAGTCGTCGACCGCGCGCTTTGCGCCAACCCGAGAACACGCGAAGCCTGGGCCAACGCGCGCGTCCAGGCTGCACAGGTCGGCGTAGCGCAAGCGGATTTCCTGCCTGATCTCGACGGACGCATCGGCGCTAGCCGTAGCACGGGCAGCGCTGATCCGAGCACGCAGAACAGCACCTCGCTCACGCTCTCCTGGCTGCTCTACGACTTTGGCGCACGCGCGGCCAATCTCGAAAACGCGCGCCAGTTGTTGAGCGCCGCCGCGCACACGCTCGACGCCACCGTGCAGACCGTGTTTCTCGACGCGCTGCGTGCCTATTACGCAACGCAGGCCGCGCGTGCCGCCGTCGCCGCCGCCGAGGAAGCGGAACGCGCCAGCCGCGAGAGCCTCGTCGCGGCCGAAATGCGCTACAAGGTCGGCACCGGCACACCGGCCGACCGCTTGCAGGCGCAAACCGCGTTGTCGCAGGCAACGCTGACCCGGATCAGGGCCGAGGGCATTCTGCGCTCGGCGTACGGAACACTGGCCAACGTGATGGGCGAGGATGCCAACCGTCCGCTGCTGCTGGAAGACATCCCGAAGATCCCCGCCGACGCCCGAGGCGAAGGCGACGTCGAAACGTTGATCCAGGAAGCGCGTTCGCGCCGGCCCGAACTCAAGGCCGCCGAAGCGCGCGTCGATGCTGCGCGTGCCAGTGTCGACGCCACCCGCGCTGCCGGCAAACCGAGCCTCGCGCTCGGCGCCGGTTCAAGCTGGCAGGGGACAGATACGGGAGGCAATGACTTCAGCACGCGCAGCAACTCGATCGGCCTGACGCTGTCGATCCCGCTGTTTTCAGGTTTCGAAACCACGTACAACGTGCGCACGGCCGAGGCGCGTGTCGATGCCGCCAGCTCGCTGCGCGACAACGTAAACCTGCAGGTCGCGCTCGACGTTTGGACCGCTTACCAGGACCTCACGACGTCCCGTCAGACGCTGACCGCCAGCGCCGACCTGCTGGCCAGCGCGGAACAGTCGGAACGCGTCGCGCTCGGTCGCTACAAGGCCGGCGTCGGTAACATTCTCGATCTCCTCAACGCCCAGAGCGCGCTCGCCGCCGCCCGGCTGCAGCGCATTCAGGCTGCGCTCGACTGGTACGTCGCACGCGCCTCGCTGGCGCGGTCGATCGGCACGCTGGACGGCAGCCTGCTCGATCCGACGACGCTTGCGCCCCCTACGGAATCCTTACGATGAAACCGCTCGCCAAAACCCTCGTCATCGTCGCCGGCCTCGGCGTTGCCGCCAGTGCTGGCTGGTACGCGATCCAACACGGCCAGAAGAAGACGCCCGACCAGCTTTATCGCCTGGAGAGCGTGAAGAAAGGCGACATCACGCAGACGGTGTCGGCCAACGGCACGCTCAACCCGATCGTGCTGGTCAATGTCGGCACGCAGGTCTCCGGCACCGTGACCCAACTCTACGTCGACTTCAACGACAAGGTGGAAAAAGGCCAGCCGCTGCTCGAACTCGACCGCTCGCTGCTCGCCGCGCAGGCCCGTCAATCGGCGGCGGCGATCGGCAACATCTCGGCGACGCTCGAACTGGCGCGCGCCAACGAGGCGCGGATGAAGGAACTGTTCGCGCAGGAGTACGTCTCGCGGCAGGAGTTCGACCAGGCCGTGCAAGCACGCAAGTCGGCCGAAGCGCAACTGGCACAAGCGCGTGCGCTCGCCGACCGCGATCAGGTCAATCTCAACTACACGACGATCCGCTCGCCGGTTTCGGGCATTGTCGTCGATCGCGTCGTCGATCGCGGCCAGACCGTCGCCGCCAGCCTGCAGACGCCGACGCTGATCAAGATTGCGCAGGATCTCTCCGAGATGCGCATTGACTCGAGCTTCGCCGAGGCCGATATCGGCAAAATCAAGGCGGGGCAGAAAGTGAGCTTCACGGTCGACGCCTTCCCGGAGCGATCCTTCTCGGGCGAAGTGCAGCAGATTCGCCTGAACCCGACCGTCACCCAGAACGTCGTCACCTACAACGTCCGCATCTCCCTGCAGAACCCGGACCAGATCCTGCTGCCGGGCATGACGGCCTACGTCAATATCGCGATTGCCAAGGCCGACGACGTACTGATGGTTCCCAATGCGGCACTGCGCTTCAAACCTGCGGACTCCGCCGGAAAGACGGTCGAGGTGAAAGGCGATGTTTCGTCAAACACGACGGCCAACGGCACCGACCGCCGCGAGGGACGCAAAGGCAAGCGCGGCAATCACGACGGCAACACGGGCACCGTCTACGTCGTCGAGGGCGACGTTATCCGCCCGGTCAGCGTCGAAATCGGCATCACCGACAACCGGATGACCGAGATCGCCGGCGGCGAACTGAAGGACGGCGACACCGTTATCGTCGGTGAAAAGCCGACCGGCGACCCGAGCAAGCCGAGCAGCGTCGGCATGAGGTTGTTCTAGTGGGCGAAGCCGTCATCCGCGTCGCCGGGCTCGCCAAGTCCTACGTCACCGAGGCGGGGCTCTTTCCGGCGCTCAAGGGCGTCGACCTTGCCATCGAGCGCGGCGAGTTCGTTGCCATCATGGGACCCTCGGGTTCCGGCAAATCGACCTTCATGAACCTGCTCGGCTGCCTCGACACACCGACTGCCGGCGACTACTTCCTCACAGGACGCAACGTCGCCCATCTGCCCGGCGATGAACTCGCACGGCTGCGCAACCGCACCATCGGCTTCGTCTTCCAGGGCTTCAATCTGCTTCCGCGCATGACGCTCGAGGACAACGTCGCCCTGCCGCTCGTGTACGCCCAGGTCGAACGCGAGGAACGCCGCGCCAAAGCGCGCTCAATGCTCGCCAGGGTCGGGCTGGACGGCTACGCCCAATCGCTGCCCGCGCGCATTTCAGGCGGACAACAGCAACGCGTCGCCATCGCCCGTGCGCTGATCAACGCCCCCAGCCTGATCCTCGCCGACGAACCGACCGGCAACCTCGACAGCCACACCAGCGAAGAGATCATGGCGCTCTTTCAAGAGCTCAACGCCGAAGGCATCACCATCGTCCTCGTCACCCACGAACACGACATCGCCGCACACGCCAGGCGGCAGGTGCGCTTTCTGGATGGGTTGATCGTTAGCGACCAAGAAACGCCCTTGCCGGAGCGTTTGCCATGCTGAAACCCATGCTCGGCGAAGCCTGGCACGCGATGGGTTCGAATCCGATGCGCACGGCGCTGACGATGCTGGGGATGGTCATCGGCGTCGGCTCGGTGGTGTTGATGATGGCCATCGGCCAAGGCGCGCAGTTTGCCGTGGCGCAGACGATCAGCACGATGGGCAGCAATCTCTACGTAATCATCTCCGGTTCCACGCACGCGGGTGGTGTGCGTAGCGGCGGCGGTTTCGGGCCGACCTTGCGTGTGGCGGACGCCGAGGCGATCGCCGAACTCGACGACGTGATCAACGTCGCACCGGTACATCAGGGGACGCAACAGATCATCCATGGTGCAAAGAACTGGAACTCGACGGTCGTCGGCAGTACGCCGGCCTACATCGCCGCGCGCGCCTGGTTCCTCAAGGACGGCCAGAACTTCAGCGATGACGATGTACGTTCGGCGACGCGCGTCGCGCTGATCGGCAAGACTGCCGCGGACAATCTCTTCGAAGCCGATGAGAACCCGGTCGGCAAGACGATCCGCATCCGCCAGACGCCCTTCACGATCATCGGCACGCTCGCGCCCAAGGGGCAGAATCTCGACGGTCGCGATCAGGACGACACGGTGATCATTCCGCTCACGACGGCGCAGCGCAAGGTCTTCGGCGTACCGTTTGCCGGCTCCGTGCGTTCGATCATCGTGCAGGCGGCGTCGTCCGAGGTCATGCCGGCGGTTGAGAAGTCGATCACCGCCCTGCTCCGCCAGCGCCACCGCATCCGCGAAGACCAGGACGACGACTTCTTCATCCGCAACCTCGCCGCTGCGGCCGATTCGGCGGCCGAAACCACGCGCGTCATGTCGCTGCTGCTCGGTGCCATCGCCTCGGTCTCGCTCGTCGTCGGCGGCATCGGGATCATGAACATCATGCTCGTCTCGGTGACCGAACGAACGCGCGAGATCGGCATCCGCCGGGCGATCGGCGCAAGGCAAAAGGACATCCTCGCCCAGTTTCTGCTCGAAGCCATCATGATCTCCGTCACCGGCTGCCTGATCGGCCTGCTCCTCGGCATTGGCGGCGCGCTGCTGGTCAATGCGCTCAGCGACATGGTCATCGTCATATCCGGCGGCGCCGTCCTCGTCGCCTTCGCCGTTGCCGCTGGAGTTGGCGTATTCTTCGGGTTTTATCCGGCCCGGAAGGCCGCCGCGCTCGACCCGATCGAGGCGCTTCGATACCAATAAGCAACTGATTTTTTAAGGTTTTATTTTTTAATTTCGTTGATTTGAACTGCAAGGACAGAAAATGTCGATTTATCCACTCGGCGGACTCTCGCCAAAAATCGATCCGGACAGCTGGATCGCTCCCAACGCCACCGTGATCGGCGAAGTCCAGATCGCCAAGGGCGCGTCGATCTGGTGGAACTGCACGTTGCGCGGCGACACCGACCTGCTCTCGGTCGGCGAGAACAGCAACATCCAGGACAACTCGGTGCTGCACACCGATCCGGGTATCCCGCTGATCGTCGGCAAGAACGTCACCGTCGGCCATCGCGTCATCCTGCACGGCTGCACGGTCGGCGACAACAGCCTGATCGGCATGGGTTCCACCTTGCTTAACGGCGCCGTCATCGGCAAGAACTGCCTGATCGGCGCCAACACGCTGATCCCCGAAGGCAAGGTCATCCCCGACCGCTCACTCGTCGTCGGCCTGCCCGGCCGTATCGTGCGCGAGTTGACCGACGAGGAAGTCGCCAACCTGCAGCTAAGCGCCGACCGCTACGTCGCCCAATGGCGGCGCTACGTACGCGAGTTGGGGTCGCCGGTTTAACCTGCGCCATCGATAGAAAAACGGGCCGCGCGTTGAATGACGCCCGGCCCGCTTCTTTTAGTCCCGGCGCAGACGGTGCGCCAGCTTGCGCAACTCGACGGCCCACAACACGGCGCTGCTGATCGCCACACTGACCAGCCATTCGCACAGGGTGAGCGCCTCGGTGTGGAATGCCGCTTGCAGGAAGGGCACATGCACGACGGCAACCTGCGCCAGGCTGACGCCGATGGTGGCAATCCACAGCCAGCGGTTGTCGAACAGCCCGGAAAACGCGCTGCGCCGGCGTGAGCGCGCGTTGAAGGCGTTGAAGACCTGGAAGAAGACCAGCGTGGTGAAGGCCATCGTCTGCGCGCGCGAGGCGTCGCCGGTGCCGCCGGGGATCAGGCCGCCGGGCAGAATCCAGTCGGTCGCCGCCAGCGTGCCCACGCCCATGATCGCGCCGACGAAATGGATGTCGCGCCACATCGGCGCGTCGATCACGTGGCTCGCCGGGTCACGCGGCGGGAGGCGCATCACGTCGTGGTCGACCGGGTCGGCGCTCAAAGCCAGCGCCGGTGCGGAATCGGTCAGCAGATTGACCCACAGGATCTGGACGGCCAGCATCGGCACGGTGATTGTCGAACCGGGTTCGCCCTGCAAGCCGATGATGCCGGCCAGAAGTACGCCGAAGAACATGAAGAACACTTCGCCGGCATTCGACGAGAGCAGGAAGCGCAGGCATTTCTGGATGTTGGCGAAGATCGTCCGGCCTTCCTCCACTGCAGCGACGATTGAGGCGAAATTGTCGTCGGTCAGCACCATGTCTGCCGCGCCCTTGGAGACGTCGGTACCGGTAATACCCATGGCGATGCCGATGTCGGCTTTCTTGAGCGCCGGCGCGTCGTTGAC
>ERZ650312.1564-NODE-1564-length-12786-cov-6.276962_pt1 | contig 12786 bp, 6 predicted proteins | sample MGYA00376248_ERZ650312 | MGnify/ENA primary metagenome ERZ650312 (study PRJEB26733, sample SAMN07839316) | wastewater metagenome | biome: urban; feature: wastewater treatment plant; material: waste water | place: USA: North Carolina | collected 2016-07-28 ... | reverse complement strand
ACCTCGGACAGCGTGTGCTGGAACTTGCGCCGCGTCTCGCGGATGACGAAAGGCACCGACACCGGCTCGCCACGCAGGCGGAAGTGCTTGCCGAGCATCGCCTTCAGGCCGTCGAGCGTGCTGAAGTTTTCGCCGTCCTTCTTGAAGCCACCGATCCATTCCTCGCGCTTGGTGTGTTCCGCCAGCCAGGTGTAGGGCGAGGCGATGAGCAGCAGTCCGCCCGGATTCAGGCGTTCATGCACCGTTTCGAGGAATCGGGCCGGGCTGTACAGGCGGTCGATCAGGTTGGCGGCGAGGATCAGGTCGTAGCCGCTAAACACCGGCTTCAGGTTGCAGGCGTCGCCCTGGAAGAACTCGACTTTCTTCGCGAAGCGGTCGAGCCCAAGCTCGGCCAGGCTGCGTTCCTTGTAGGCGACGAGTTCGCCTTCCTCGACCAGCGTGTAGCGCAGCCGGCCGGTTTCGGCCAGTTGCACGCCGAGGCGGATGAAATGGGTCGAGAAGTCGATGCCGGTGACCTGCGCGAAGTGGCGCGCCAGCTCGAACGAGGCGCGGCCGGCGGCACAACCAAGGTCGAGCGCTTTCCCCGCCGGCCGCTCGCCCATCGCGGCGATCGCCAGCTCGGCCAGCGCGCGCGGAAAATTCGGCACACCGAAGTATTCGTCGCCGTAGTGGAACTCGGCGTATTCGGAGACCAGCTGGTCGGTCTCGTAGCGCGAGGACGGCACATCGATCGGCGCGTCGCTGACCACGTAGCGAAAGCCGGCATGCTGGAAGAAGTGGCGGCGGAAGGCGTAGCGCGATTCGATCAACGCCTCGTTGCCGCACGATATCCACGATCCGCCCTTGATCAGGTTGTGCCGCTCGTCGAAGGTCGGCGCGGTGAAGTCGTCGTAGATCGGGTGCGTCTGGAAGCCTTCGAACGGGTACGTCGGCGTCTCGGTCCACTGCCAGACGTTGCCGATCACGTCGAAGAACGGGCCGTGCGCGAAGGTGGTGACCGGGCAGGACGACGCATCGTGGTCGAGTTGCAGGTTCGCAGGCACGATCGCCTCGTCCAGGCAACTTGAAACCCCGGCGAACCGGCACAGCGCTTGCCACTCGTCCTCGGTCGGCAGGCGCACCGGCTGGCCGCTGACGCACGCCTTCCACTGGCAGAACGCCTTGGCCTCGTGATAGTTCGTTTCCACCGGCCAGTCCCAAGGCATCGGCACCTCTTCCAGCATCAGGCGCAGGCGCCAGCCGGCGCCGTCCTTGACCCAGAAGGTTGGATGCTCGGCACGTGCGAACGTCTTCCAGGCCGCGCCCTCTTCCTGCCACAGCGTGTCGTCGGCGTAGCCACCCGCCTCGACGAAAGCCAGAAACTCCTGATTGGTGACGAGGTAGCGACTGGCCTGGAACGGTGCCACCGTGGCACTGTGCCGGCCAAACTCGTTGTCCCAGCCGTAAACCCACGGATCGTCGAGCTCGCGCCCCAGGCGCACGTCTGCCGACGGAACGGCGACCAGCGCATTCGCCGGCGCCACGCCCGCCGTCCGACAGGGCGCCCACGCCGGATGCGGCTTCACGTAGCGCAACTCATGCTGGCGGATGAGCACCGACGAGGTCTCCAGGTGGATGCGCTCGTGCTCGACGCCCATCACGATGATCCACCACGGGTGATCCCAGCCGATCGGCAGTTGCAACGGCAGCGTCTCTATCAACCGGCTGACCGTCGCACGCACCTGCTGGCGGTAGTCCTTCACCGCGGCGACGCTGGGCCAGTCGTAGCGCGCGTCGTTGAGATCGTCCCAGCTCATTTCGTCGACGCCGATGGCGAACATCGACTCGAACGCAGGATTGATGCGCCGTTCGATCAAACCGGCGAGCAGCAGCTTGTTGATGAAGAAGGTGGCGGTATGGCCGAGATAGAAGATCAGCGGATGACGCAGCGAAATGGGCTTTTTGACATAGGCCTCGTCGCAGGTCAGCACCTCGAAGAGCTGTTCGTAATGATCGAAAGTTGCCTGGAAGTAACGAAGGATTTCGGTTCGCTTCTGCTCGCAGTCATCGCCAGCGAGCAAAGGTGTTCTCTGAAAAACGGCATTGTGCATACGGACTCCGGTCGCGTTCATGGATGCGTGGCGTACCCATCTGGACAAGCTGTTGATCTCCAGCAGCCCGCCGGTCGTTTGCTTAGTCGTGTGTGCCGCGTTTGCGTTCAATGGAACGGCGATTCTTTGGAACCATCGGGACTTAAGCCACGGGTGACCCGAACTCGATTTAGCGGGGGCCTTCCTCGCCGTTGGCGTTCAGCGCAACTGCTCCAGCAATGCTGAGGCATTTCGCGACTGATACTGGTTCCACTGCAGCGCGTTCAGGATCGATCGTTGCTCGTCGCGAATCCTGGCCTGCTCGCGTTCGAAGTCGCGGTAAAGGCGCTGGGGGTCATCTTTCTTGTCATGCAAACCAAGGCGTTTGTCGAATTCGCGACGATTGCGCCGCAGACGCTCCTCCAGCGCGTCGTAGCGGTTCTGGAGCCGGCCGATTTCCACGTTGAAGCTGTAAATATCAAACCCGATACGATGGCGGCGGCGAAATTCCGGATCGACGTCCGGCGGGCAAACGCCCTCGTAGGATTCTCCGCGCAACCCGACCTGCGGCGCGTTGCGAAGGTCACAATAGCTCTGCAGACCCTGCTCGCGTCCGGCCAGGTAAGCGTTGGGATTGGCCACGACGCCGGCCTCTTCGCAGTCGAGTCGCCGCTCGTTGAAGAAGGTCAGAGTCTTCCCCGCCAACCCGTCAGTCAGCCCGATCTCCTGCCAGTCAGCGACCTGACACTCCTTCGGACTCATCGTCGCGCACGAAACGAGCCCCAAGCAAATGAGGCCAAGGCCAATCCAGGCGCGGAATGAAAGCATGAGTTCTCCATAAGTCGTTGAAGCCGCTTGAGCGGTTGGCCATTGTAGCCAGCATGCAGCGATGAACTCCACTACCCGCACGCTCGATGAGCGCCGCCATGAAACGAGGACGCCGGATTATTGGAACTATTCCCTGCCCTTGCTGCCTTGAATCGTGACCGCGCATCACCCAATATTGATAACGACATCCACCCGCTCACACCCGACCATGCCCACCAACGACAAAGACCTCCCGCTCCGTGAAGACACCCGCCTGCTCGGCCGCCTGCTCGGCGATACCGTGCGCGAACAGGAGGGCGAAGACATCTTCGCCGCCGTCGAACGCATCCGGCAGACCTCCGTCGCGCTGAACCAGAACCCGGCGCGCGAGCTCGACCCGGCCGCGCGCGCCGAGCTCGAAGCGGTGCTCGACGAACTGCCGCGCGACACGATGATTTCGGTCGTCCGTGCCTTCAGCTACTTCCTGCATCTGGCCAACATCGCCGAGGATCAGCACCACATCCGACGCCGGCGCTTCCACGCGCGCGCTGGTTCGGTGCCGCGTGACGGCACGCTGCAGAAGGCACTCGACCGCATCCAGGAAGCCGGACTGCCGGCCGCGAAACTGCACGATTTTTTTGACCACGCGCTCGTCTCGCCGGTGCTCACCGCGCACCCGACCGAGGTTTCCCGGAAGTGCATCCTGCAATGCCAGCACGAAATTGCCGGCCTGCTGGATCAGCGCGACCGCCTGCAACTCACCCCAGAGGAAGCCGAGGAGAACGACCTCGCGCTGCGCCGCGCCGTGCTCCGCCTGTGGCGCACGCGCATGCTGCGCCCGACCCGGCTCGCCGTCGTCGACGAGATCAAGAACGGCATCAGCTTCTACGACGACACCTTCTTCGCCGAGCTGCCGCGCCTCTACGGCCTGTTGCAGGAGGCGCTGGCCAAGCGCTTCCCCGGCGAGGACTGGCAGCTGCCGCCCTTCTTCCGCGTCGGCAGCTGGATCGGCGGCGACCGCGACGGCAACCCCTTCGTCACCGCCGACGTACTGAAAACCGCGCTGCACCTGCAATCAACCGCCGCGCTCGACTTCTATCTCACCGAAATCCACACACTGGGCGCCGAACTGCCGCTCTCGCACTTCCTTCACCCGGTTTCGCCGGCCATGGCCGAGCTCGCCGCGCGTTCGCCCGACACCTCGCCGCACCGCGCCGACGAGCCGTACCGCCGCGCGCTCACCGGCATCTACGCCCGCCTCGAAGCCACGGCAAAGGCGCTCGACCAGCACGCCGCGCTACGCCACGCCGTCGGCGACGCACCGCCCTACGCCTCGGCCGACGAACTCTACGGCGACCTCGCGCTGATCGCCGAATCGCTCGCGCAGCAAGGCGCCACGCTGATCGTCAGCGGGCGCCTGCAACGCGTGCTGCGCGCGGTCCAGGTGTTCGGTTTCCATCTCGCGCCGATCGACCTGCGCCAGAACTCGGAAGTGCACGAACGCACGGTCGGCGAACTGCTCGCCCGCGCCGGACGCATCGAGCCCGCCGCCTACGCGGCGCTTAGCGAAGACGCGCGCGTCGCGCTACTCGCCGAGGAAATCGCCAGCCCGCGCCCGCTCTACTCGCCGCACATCGACTACTCCGAGGAGACGCAGGGCGAACTCGCCATTTTCTTCGCCGCGCGTGAACTGCGCGCCCGTTACGGCGCCGCCGCGCTGCCCAACGCGATCATTTCGAAGACCGACGGCGCCTCCGACCTGCTCGAAGTCGCGCTACTGCTGAAGGAAGCCGGCCTATTGAAACCAGCGGCGGCGCACGACGGATCGCCTTCGCTGGCGATGAACATCATCCCGCTCTTCGAGACGATCGGCGACCTGCGCAACGGCCCGGCGATCATGCAGCGCCTGTTCGCCCTGCCCGCCTATCGCGCGCTCGTCGCCTCGCGCGATGACGAGCAGGAAGTCATGCTCGGTTATTCGGACAGCAACAAGGACGGCGGCTTCCTCACCTCCGGCTGGGAGCTGTACAAGGCCGAGGTCGACCTCGCGCGCGTCTTCGAAACTGCCGGCGTGCGCCTGCGCCTCTTCCACGGGCGCGGCGGTTCGGTCGGACGTGGCGGCGGCCCGAGCTACCTGGCCATCCTCGCGCAACCCGACGGTGCGGTATCCGGCCAGATCCGCATCACCGAGCAGGGCGAAGTCATCGCTTCCAAGTACGCTAACCCCGAAGTCGGCAGGCGCAACCTCGAAACACTGGCCGCCGCGACGCTCGAAGCAACGCTGATCGACCTCGAAGACAAGACCGAGCCGCAGGCGTATCGCGCCGTGATGGAGCGCCTCTCCGAACTCGCGTTCGCCGCCTATCGCGGCCTCGTCTATGAGACCGACGGCTTCACCCGCTTCTTCCGCGAATCGACACCGATCTCGGAGATCGGCGGCCTCAACATCGGCAGCCGGCCCGCCTCGCGCAAGGCGTCCGACCGCATCGAAGACCTGCGCGCCATCCCCTGGGTGTTCAGCTGGGCGCAGTGCCGCCTGATGCTGCCCGGCTGGTACGGCTTCGGCACGGCCATTGAGACCTGGCTCAAAGAGAATCCGGACGGCCTCGCCATGCTGCACAAGATGCACGCCACGTGGCCGTTCTTCCGCACCCTGCTGTCGACGATGGACATGGTGATGGCCAAGGCCGACCTCGTCATCGCCTCGCGCTACGCGGACCTGGTCAGCGACCGCGCCTTGCGCGACGAAATCTTCGGCCGAATCCGCGCCGAGTTCGAACGCACGCGCCGCCACCTGCTCGCCATCGAGCAGCACGACGACTTCCTCGCCGACAACCCGATGCTGGCGCGCTCGATCCGCACCCGCTTCCCGTACATGGACCCGCTCAACCACCTGCAGATCGAATTGCTGCAACGCCACCGCTCGGGCGAAGGCGACGAGCGCATCCAGCGCGGCATCCACATGTCGATCAACGGGATTGCGGCGGGGTTGAGGAATAGCGGGTAATTCCAACGCGATCAGCCTCGCTGGTCGCGCTGACAAGCGCCTTTCACTGGCGACTGTTACCAACCGGCGTCATTCAAATCGTCGTTCTCATCCTTATCGCCGCCAGAGGCTTGCGTGGTGGATCTACGCTGGGATAACGGCACATAGCGCTCGATCGGCGTCTGCCATGCCCGAAAGAAGTCCAGCGGATTCTGAGTACCGACGAACTCTCGAGCCAGCCGCAGGCGGTCGAGTGCACACTGACGCTCGGACTCGGGAAGGTTCTTCGTCCGATCCTCAATGCCACGGAAGAACTGCTCCAAGCTGACGACCTCGGACCAAGCTTGAATGACTTGCTCAAGCTGCTCTCGGCTGTCTTTCACTGACTGCGCGACACGGCGCCGGTCCTCCTCCTGTCGACGCCGCTCTTCTTCAGCAATCCACTGCTGTTGCCGAATCTCTGCCTGTCGTTCTGCTTCTTGCAGCCTCGCCATCATGGGTGCAACCTCTCCCTCGATCGATTTCACGATCTGAGGGATGTCCTGCGTCAAGGTTCGGGCACTAGTCTCCTGGAACGAAATTGACCACGTCACGCCGCCGGACGGCGCGTACACGACCAAGCGCAGTCGGCCCGACGGAAGATCCCGAGTCGAAGTCCAGGAGTGATCCTGGTAGCGCCTGGACTTGGACGGCATATATGCTGATTCGCGGATGTACTTGCCATTGACGTACCGCATTTCGACCGATTCGGTCATCTCGATGATCGCCAGCCCAAAGGTCACCGATTCGACATAGACAACTGTTGGCCGCTGAGGTGACCAGAAGCTGCTGTAGCCATACGGATGGTCTCTGCGGTCTTTCTTCGGCAGCACTTCCTTCTCGCAGATGTACTCACGTTGGAACCGGGCATCAGGCGGCGCAATCATCACTCGATACCCGGCGGACTCGAGCGCGTTGAACAAATCGTTTGCGAAACCCAACGCCTTGTCGAGCCCGGAGCGGGATGCGGTGACATCGACCAGGAGCTTCTTGTACGGCTTCAGGTGACTTTCTTCTTCCACCTTCCGGCTCGCCAGGAAAAGCTCCCTTGCACCACGGATCAAGCCGTGTGTACCGGTGACGGGCCTTGCAGATCGACGAATGAGCGGTCTTGGCGCATGGCGCGGACTCGGTACAGCCGGAATCGGAAATCCGTCGGCACGTGACCATACGACTGGATCACCCGGCAGTGCCTCCGGAAGCACTGGTCGCCGCGGCGCCTTGCCCACCGCTGACTTGGCCCAGTAGCCACGTGCTGGACGGGGAACCCGCAACTCGATACACACGCGGGCGAGGTAGCTACCCGATACCTCGAACATCGCGGCGACCTTGATCATCGGCGCCGACCACACCAGTTCGTATAGCTCTTCCCTCGTAACCACGTTCACCTCCGCGCCATCAATCTCGATGCAGGCAAGGATAACGGTACCAATCCAAACGAGACTCCGACGATCTTGGGAGGCAGAGAATTCTTGTTCACAAGTTGCTGACTTTGCGAAACAACCGTCCATACCTACGCACAAGCGCAATGCCGGACAACGTATCAATGCATCTACATTGATACAGCAATGCAGATGCATTACCATACACAAAACCTGTCATTGACCGGAGAACATCATGCCAGCCACCCTCGAAGTCGAATCCACGCTGACCGACCGTTATCAAACGACGGTGCCGGAAACGGTGCGTCGCGCCCTTCAGCTCGGCAAGCGCGACAAGATCCACTACAGCATCCGCCCCAGTGGCGAGGTGGTGCTTACCCGCGCTGAGGCCACCGATGGCGACGACCCGGTGCTGGCTCAGTTTCTGGGCTTTCTGGCCCAAGACATCGCCAGGCATCCGGAACGCCTGCAGGCCATAGACGCCAACTTCGTGCAGCGCCTTCAGGCACTGACTGGCGACGTCGAAGTCGATCTCGAGGCCTCCCTGTCGGCGGACGACGAGTGAGCGCGGGCGAGGCCGCGCCGTTGGTCATTCATGGCTGGTCGGTTTTCGCTCATCCACTGTTCCTCGCGCAGCTTGAAGCACTGACCCGGCAGGTCGATGCGCTCAAGCACAAGGATCCGGTCGGGTACGTGAAGAAGAACGCCAGCAAGCGGCTGGCCGCGATCACTAAGCTGGCGTTCGACATCATCCCGCAAGATCCCGCGCGGCCCGAATACCGCCAGGGCGGCACCCTTGGCGACGATCACAAGCATTGGTTCCGGGCGAAATTCTTCCAGCAGTACCGGCTATTCTTCCGCTACCACGCACCCAGCAAGGTGATCGTGTTCGCGTGGGTCAACGATGAAGACACCAAGCGCGCCTACGAGAGCAGCGACGACGCCTATCGGGTATTCCGCAGGATGCTGGAGAGCGGTCGTCCCCCGGATGACTGGAACCAGCTGCTTTCCGAGGCACGCGCCGCGGCGCAGCACCTGCAACAGCTCACCGCAAGCATCACTCGCTTCGATGGCGATTGACGTTGTTGTGGCGCCATCTGAATGAGCAAAGCATGGCAATGACATCCATAGCCGCTTGCCGAAAGCATTAAACCTGAAATGGTTTGAAATATCTGTCTTCCGTGCTGACATTTCTCTGAATCACTTTTTGTCGAGAATCGTTCCCGGTTTTCTTTGATGGCGTCCGCCATTTCCGGGTCTGACTCCTGCGAGATGTGCGCTACGCGCCTATGAATCGTCCAACCTCTCGCAAGGAGTCTTCCGTGACACCCGCATTCTCCACAACGCCCGCAAGCAATCGCCTGCGCGCTTCGATCGCGCTGCTTTTCGCTTCTTCCAGCCTTATCCTCGCCGGCTGCAACGACAGCCAGTCGGCGGTCAACACCGCGCCGAAAGATCCGGAGGTCGGCGTTGTGACGCTGGCGCCGCAATCGACCACGTTGAAGAGTGAGCTCGCCGGGCGCACGGCGGCGCAGATGGTGGCGCAGATCCGGCCGCAGGTGAGCGGCATCGTGCAGAAGCGCGCCTTTACCGAGGGTGCGATGGTCAAGGCTGGCGAGTTGCTCTACCAGATCGACCCGGCGAGTTATCAGGCGGCGCAGGCGAGCGCCAAGGCAACACTGGCACGCGCCGAGGCGACTGCCAGCGCGGCGAGGCTGAAGGCCAAGCGGCAGGCCGACTTGTTTGCGATCGAGGCGATCAGCCAGCAGGACAACGAGGACGCGCAGACGGCGTTGCAACAGGCCGAGGCCGACGTCGCTTCGGCGCGTGCCGCGCTCGAAACCGCGTCAATCAACCTTGAACGCACGCGCATCGTCTCGCCGATTGCCGGCCGCGTCGAAGCATCAACGGTGACGCCAGGTGCGCTCGTCACGGCCAACCAGGAGACGGCGTTGACCACCGTGCAGCAGCTCGATCCGATCTATGTCGACATCCCGCAATCGAGTCTCGAAGTGCTGCAACTGCGCAAGGCGCTGTCCAGCGGCGCGCTCAAGAGCGAAGGCAACGCGGCGCGCATCCAGCTCGTTCTGGAGGACGGCAGCACCTACGCGCACGAAGGCAAGTTGCAGTTCGCGGGCGTCACCGTCAATACGACGACCGGCGCCGTCACCTTGCGCGCGCTCGTGCCCAACCCCGAACGTCTGCTGATGCCCGGCATGTATGTGCGGGCGCGTCTCGACAAGGGCACTGATCCGGAGGCGCTGCTTGTGCCGCAACCGGGCATCGGCCGCGACAACACGGGCAAGGCGACGGCGCTCGTCGTCAATGCCGAAAACAAGGTCGAGCAGCGCAAGGTGGAGGTTTCCGAAGCCATCGGGACGAACTGGCGCGTGACCGACGGCCTGAAGGCCGGCGAGCGTGTCATCATCGAAGGCTCGGGCAAGGTTCGCCCCGGCCAGAGCGTGCGTGTTGTCGATGTGCAGCCGGTGGCAGTCAACGCCGTTTCCGCCGTCCCCGCCGCGGCCCCCACCACCGTCGCCGCGAAGTAGGAGACGACATGGCCCGCTTCTTTATCGACCGGCCCATCTTCGCGTGGGTTCTCGCCATTCTCATCATGATCGGCGGCGCCCTGTCGATCCATCAGCTGTCGCTCGAACAATACCCGGACATCGCGCCGCCGCAGGTTTCGGTGTCGGCCACCTACAACGGCGCGTCGGCGAAGACCGTCGAGGACTCCGTCACGCAGGTCATCGAGCAGCAGATGAAAGGGCTGGATCGCCTGCAATCGATGTCGTCGAACAGCACCTCCAGCGGCCGCGCCCGCGTCACGCTCAGCTTCACCGCCGGCACCGATTCCGACATCGCGCTGATGCAGGTGCAGAACAAGGTGCAGCAGGCGATGTCGCGCCTGCCGCAAGCGGTGCAGAACCAGGGCGTCACCGTCACCAAGTCCGGCGAGGAAAACCTGCTCGTCGTCTCGCTGTACTCCGACGATCCGAGCGTGACATCGGTGGATATCGGCGATTACGTCGCGTCCAACCTCGTCGACGTCATCAGCCGCATCGACGGCGTCGGCGAAGTGCAGACCTTCGGTTCCGGCTACGCCATGCGCATCTGGCTCGATCCGGGCAAGCTGGTCAAATACTCGCTGATTCCCTCCGACATCACCTCGGCGCTGACGGCACAGAACACGCAGGTCTCGGCCGGGCAACTGGGCGGACTGCCGGCGCCTACCGAGCAGTTGATCAACGCGACGATCTCGGCGCGCAGCCGCCTGACGAGCGTCGAAGAATTTGAAAACGTGGTGATCAAGTCCGCCAGCGACGGCACGATCATTCGTCTGGCCGACGTCGCGCGTGTCGAACTCGGCGCCGACAATTACTCGGTGGTCGGCCGCCTCAACGGCAAGCCGACCACCGGCATGGGTATCCGCCTCGCAGCCGGCGCCAACGCGCTCGGCGTGGCCGAAGCAGTCAAGGCCAAGATCGCGGAACTGGAACCCTACTTCCCCAATCAGATGCACTCGATCGTCCCCTACGACACGACACCGTTCGTCAAGGTCTCGATCGAAGAAGTGGCGATCACGCTGATCGAAGCCGTCGCTCTCGTCGTCGCCGTGATGTTCCTCTTCATGCAGAACCTGCGCGCGACGCTGATTCCGGCGATCACCGTGCCGGTGGTATTGCTCGGCACCTTCGGCGTGCTCGCCGCCTTCGGCTACTCGATCAACACGCTGACCATGTTCGGCATGGTGCTGGCGATCGGCCTGCTGGTGGACGACGCGATCGTCGTCGTCGAGAACGTCGAGCGCCTGATGACCGAACGCGGGCTGGAAGCGCGCGAAGCGACGCGCGAGTCGATGAAGGAGATCACCGGCGCGCTGGTCGGCATCGCGCTCGTGCTCTCGGCGGTGTTCATCCCGATGGCCTTCTTCGGCGGCTCGACCGGCGTCATTTATCGCCAGTTCTCGATCACCATCGTCTCCTCGATGCTGCTCTCCGTCTTCGTCGCGATGACGCTGACGCCGGCCTTGTGCGCATCGCTGTTGCGCCTGACGGACGTCGATCACCATGAAGACGCCAAGCCGCACGGCCCGGTCCAGCGCTTCTTCGCCTGGTTCAACCGCTCGTTCGTCATCCATGCCGGACGCTACGAGAAGGGCGTGGCCGGCATCCTGCAGCGTGGCAAGCGCTTCATGCTGATCTACGCGCTGATCCTCGGCGCGCTCGCCGTCTCCTTCGTCAAGCTGCCGACGTCCTTCCTGCCGGACGAGGACCAGGGACGCCTGATGATGATGGTGCAGCTGCCGGCCGGTTCGTCCTATACCCGCACGGACGCCGTCTTGCGCGAGGTCGAAAGCTACCTGTCGAAGCAGGCGGATGTCACCGACTACATGACCATCGTCGGCATCAACGGCGACCAGGCTTCGGCCAACGGCTTCATCCAGCTGAAGGACTGGAGCGAACGCAAGGGCAAGGGTCAGGACGCAGCGTCGCTGGCGCGCAAGATGACGGCCGACCTCTCGCAGCTTCGCGACGCACGCGTCTTCATCATCATGCCGGCGCTCATTCGCGGCCTCGGTTCGAGCGCCGGCTTCACCGTCGAGCTGCAGGACCTCGCCGGCAACGGCCATGAGGCGCTGGTGAAAGCGCGCGACCAGTTCCTGAAACTCGCCCGGGAAGACAAGCGGTTGGCGCAGGTGCGCCTGAGCGGGCTGGACGATGTCGCCCAGTTCTCGGTCGATATCGACGACCGCAAGGCGTCGGCGCTCAAACTTGCGACGAGCGACATCAACAGCACGCTGTCGACGGCGCTCGGCGGCAGCTACGTGAACGACTTCATCGACCGTTCGCGCGTCAAGAAAGTCTATGTGCAGGGCGACGCGGCATTCCGCATGAAGCCGGAAGACCTCGGGCTGTGGCACGTGCGCAATAGTCTCGACGAAATGGTGCCGTTCTCGACCTTCGCCAGCACACGCTGGACCTACGGCTCGCCGCGCCTCGAACGTTACAGCGGCATGTCGTCGTACGAAATCGTCGGTTCGGCCGCCGAGGGCGTGAGCTCGGGTGACGCGATGAAAGCCGTGGAGGAGATCATCAAGCAACTACCGCCCGGCATCAGTTACGAATGGGCCGGGCAGTCGTACCAGGAACGTCTCGCGGGTTCGCAAGCGCCGGCGCTCTACGCCATCTCGATCCTCTTCGTCTTCCTCTGCCTCGCGGCCTTGTACGAAAGTTGGTCGGTGCCGTTCTCGGTGCTGCTCGTCGTGCCGCTCGGCGTGTTCGGCGCGGTGCTGGCAACCTGGCTCGCCGGACTGGAAAACGACGTGTACTTCCAGATCGGCCTACTGACCACCGTCGGCCTCTCGGCGAAGAACGCGATCCTCATCGTCGAGTTCGCCAAGACGCTGCGCGAGCAAGGCCGAACGCTGGTCGAGGCGACGCTCGAAGCGGTACGCCTGCGCCTGCGTCCGATCCTGATGACCTCGTTCGCGTTCATGTTC
>ERZ650312.1561-NODE-1561-length-12797-cov-12.743839_pt1 | contig 12797 bp, 8 predicted proteins | sample MGYA00376248_ERZ650312 | MGnify/ENA primary metagenome ERZ650312 (study PRJEB26733, sample SAMN07839316) | wastewater metagenome | biome: urban; feature: wastewater treatment plant; material: waste water | place: USA: North Carolina | collected 2016-07-28 ... | reverse complement strand
TACGGCTATGTAGCTCAGTTGGTTAGAGCACCGCACTCATAATGCGGGGGTCACAGGTTCAAGTCCCGTCATAGCCACCATTTTTATAGACCAAGCTCTCAGCTTGGTCTTTTTTTATGCCAAAATTTTAAGTTGGTTTTAGTGCAGCATTGGTTTTATAGCTGGTATAAAAAACCAAGCCACAGCTTGGTTTTTTATATATCTCGTTAAGCTATGCCTTTAGCTTTAAATTCCTGCTTTCCAACCATTGACTAGTGGATAGCGACGTTCACGACCAAAAGCACGCGAGCTAATCCGTGGGCCTAATGCACCTTGGCGACGCTTGTATTCGTTGCGATCAACCAATTGAATGACTTTCTCGACCATTGCACGTTCAAAGCCTTTGCCAATGATGTCTTCTTGGCTTTGATCTTCCTCAATATACGCATACAAAATCGCATCGAGTACTTCGTATGGTGGTAAAGAATCTTGGTCTTTTTGGTCAGGACGCAATTCGGCTGAAGGTGGACGAGTAATCACACGTTCAGGAATCACAGGGATATCGGCAATGCTGTTACGGTATTTTGCCAGTTCAAACACAATGGTTTTGTACACATCTTTCAATACAGCAAAACCACCGACCATATCGCCATAAAGCGTGCAGTAACCAACTGCTAGCTCAGATTTGTTACCTGTAGAAAGAACGAGGTTGCCAAACTTATTCGATAGTCCCATTAAGATCGTACCACGGGCACGGGCTTGTAGATTTTCTTCTGTAGTGTCGCTTGGGCTGTTGCCAAAGAAAGGATAAAGCGTTTGCATAAAGCTATTTACGATTGGGTGAATTTCAGCGATACCAAAAGTCACGCCTAAGGTTTTGGCTTGCTCTGCAGCATCTTCAACGCTAATTTGCGCGGTGTAGGTGTACGGCATCATCACTGCTTGTACCTTGTCTGCACCAATTGCATCAACCGCAATAGCAAGGGTGAGCGCTGAATCAATTCCACCTGACAAGCCTAGAATCACACCTGGAAAGCCAGAGCGTTGCACGTAGTCACGGGTTGCGAGTACCAAACCTTGATAGATTTCTGCAAGGGTGTCTAAAGCAGGGCTAATTTCGGCAGTTTTAAAGTGCTTCTGTGCAGCGTCATATTCTGCGTAGAACAAACCTTCTTGGTAGGTTGGGGCTTGTAGCGCAACATTACCTGCTTGGTTAATCACAAAGCTCGTACCATCGAAGATTAAATCATCTTGACCGCCAACTTGGTTTACATATACCAGATTGAGATGTAATTGCTTAGCTAGCTCGGTCATGGTCTGTATACGATGCTGCGGTTTACCCACTTCATAAGGCGAAGCGTTCAAGACCAATGCAGTTTCTACATTCAACTGTGCCAATTGCTGTACCGTTGGCAAAGACCATAAATCCTCACAAATTAAAACGCCAAACTTATGACCAAGGTATTCAAATACTAAGTGTTGATGACCTTCGTCAAAATAGCGTTTTTCATCGAACACTGCGTAATTTGGTAAATTTTGTTTATTGTAAATGCCTAAGATGTTGCCATCTTTCATGACGGCTGCCGAGTTAAAGCGCTGACCATCTTCAGTTTCATTGACAAAGCCGAAAACTAAAACAATATCTTTAATTTCACGTAATTGTTCAAATGCTTGTTTCGTGCGTTGATTCAAGCTTGGGCGCAGTAATAAATCTTCAGCAGGGTAGCCCAAAATTGAAAGTTCAGGAAAAATAATCAAATCTGCATGTTGTTTTTTCGCTTCATTTGCTTGTTCAAGCATTTTTTGCGCGTTTGCATCGAGATTGCCAATGTGTGGAGAGAACTGTGCAAGGGCAATTTTAAAAGATTTCATTTAAATTAAGTCCTATTCCTATAGGTGTAGAATACACGTAAGTGGCTGATGATTATTGTTATAAAAATTTCAGCGCAGTGTATTGTGGATTAAACGACTGCCGAAAGGCACAAATAAAAACCATTTATTATCTAACAGATAAAGATCTTATTTTGCAGTGCAAAAATGGAGACTTTTGCTATTTTATCTTAATTTAGAATAGATGCTAGCATCCAATACACTTTATTGTCTTGTCTAAAAGAATATTATTGAAATGTGACAGAATTTATATGCTATTTATTTGAAAAGCATTGTAATTTTATGCTGTATGATGCTGGTATTTGTCGTGAAATAAGCATGTATCAAGATGAGCGGGCTAAGTCGAGCGGTGCGGACTGTTTAAAATAATATTGTCTATTTTTTTGAGAAAAATATCTTTGGCAATTTCACCTTGCTGTTCAATGTTATAAGCAAAAAAAGGTTTCGCTGCAATTAAGCGATAATGATATGGGTTGTAACGTTTAAAACTTAAAAAATACGCGGTTTGTAATACTGCGCCATGCAGTAAGACGTTAATTTTATGTTGATGCTGTAAAATGTGCGCCATTTCGTGAATAAAGATCGCCTGATAGCTGCGGTTTGCCTGGCTGTAGTCGGGTAGATAATGCCGATTACGCACATGAATATACCCACATGGTGCCATAAAAATATGCTGGGGCTGCCAAGGCAAATAAGGGTGATTCATGACTTTGACTTGGCTGTAGTCAATCAGATTGCCAAATACAGACTGACACAACTGTATTTCCATTGCAGTTAAGCTACGACATCTAAACTGATCTAGTTTGAGCAGTCGCATGAATAGGCTGAGAATGAATAAATGCAGTTGTGGCATAGAAATGAGTCGTAAGTGGCTGACATCAAAAAATATAGCGTAAATTAGCTTGCGACCCAATCTAATTGTCTTGTTTAAGTCAAACAACTAAGGCTTTGTATTCTAGTGTGGGAAATATTCAAAAACAAAAAACCACCCGAAGGTGGTTTTTTTGAGTCGTACTCGTTTTACAAGGTACAACGCAAACCGAATTAACGGTTGATGTCGCGTTGAGTGTAACCTGTGTAAAGCTGACGTGGACGACCAATTTTGTAAGGACCGCTGTGCATTTCTAACCAGTGGCTGATCCAGCCAACAGTACGTGCAAGAGCGAAAATTACAGTAAACATTTCTGTTGGGATACCAATCGCTTTAAGGATGATACCTGAGTAGAAGTCTACGTTAGGGTATAAGTTACGCTTGATGAAGTATTCATCAGATAACGCAATACGCTCAAGTTCCATCGCAAGTGCAAGTTGTGGATCGTTGATACCTAAGTCGTTAAGAACTTCGTCACAAGTTTGCTTCATTACTGTTGCACGTGGGTCGAAGTTTTTATAAACGCGGTGACCGAAGCCCATCAGTTTAACTTCTTTAGTCTTCACTTTTTCCATGAAGTCTGCAACGTTTTCTACAGAGCCGATTTCGTCAAGCATCTTAAGAACAGCTTCGTTCGCACCACCGTGAGCAGGACCCCAAAGTGCAGAAATACCTGCAGAGATACATGCGTATGGGTTAGCGCCAGTAGAACCCGCTAAACGTACAGTTGAAGTAGACGCGTTTTGTTCGTGGTCAGCATGAAGCGTGAAAATACGATCCATTGCGCGTGCATGAACAGGGTTAACTTTGTAATCGCGGTCTGCTGGTGTAGCAAACATCATGTACAAGAAGTTTTCTGCGTAGCTTAAGTCGTTACGTGGGTAAACAAATGGTTGACCAACTGTGTACTTGTAGCTCCAAGCCGCTAAAGTAGGAATCTTAGCGATTAAACGAATCGCTGTGATTTCACGGTGATTAACATCTTCGATGTCTAAGTTATTGTGATAGAACGCAGATAACGCACCAACTACACCTACCATGATTGCCATAGGGTGAGCATCACGACGGAAACCGTTATAGAAACGTTTGACTTGGTCGTGAACCATAGTGTGGTTGCGAACTTTAGCATCAAAATCAGCTTTTTGTTCTGCAGTTGGTAGCTCGCCATTTAATAGTAAGTAGCAAGTTTCTAAGTAGTCAGCTTTAGTCGCTAATTGGTCAATCGGGTAACCGCGGTGTAAAAGAATACCTTTGTTACCATCAATAAACGTAATTTTAGACTCGCAAGACGCTGTTGCCATAAAACCAGGATCAAAAGTAAAGTGACCTGCCGCCAACACATCCTTAACGTCAATTACATCTGGGCCTAATGTGCCGCTGTAAATTGGTAATTCAATTTCTTTTCCATCAAGCTGTAATACGGCTTTTTTGCCAGTTGCTTCAGACATTCAATAGATCTCCTGTCCTGGTGAATGATTTATCTGACTCGAAATACTCATCTTTTAATGCACGAATCAGACGGATTAAAAATTTGCTCTAAGAGTAGAGAGTGCTGAAATTTTGTCAATTATACTTATGGATAAAATGATGACTTCCGAAGTTATAGTTAAGATTTAATCCATTAAAATTTGCATAAAATCACAGCACCGACACACTATAATAAGTTAATTCAACGAGCAAGTGCATAAATAAAAAATGTTGCTGGCGCAATTGTAAGCAGTTTTATATTGAAAAAAGCGCTTGAAAAGAAACAGAATTCAAGTCGTCATATATTTACATTTATTATGATTCTCGTAACTTACGCATCATTTTAAAAAGAAAATGCTGCTTTCGTAGTCATTGTTAAAAACAATAAGTGACTCAAAAAAAATGATTTAATTGTATAAAAAATAGCTTATTTGGTATTTCGAAAACGGTATATCAGTCACTTTTTTTATTTATACGGATGTGAAAAATTGTTTTAATTAAAATTTATTACGAGATATTTCAATCTTGTAGGGGATTAATCTGTTGCACCAACATCATGCATATTTATGCCACTATATTAAAATAAAATAATGAACATTTTATATATAAATAAAAAATGATTAAAATAAAGCAGTGAAATTCCCCAGTTTTTAAAACAAGACTTTTTTGTGCATCATTAGTCTAAAGTCGAATTTTCCCGTTTTTGTATAAATTTTAGCGCTTGAATTTGGTGTTTATTTTATAAAAACCAACCATATAGCTGAGATTTGAAGCTAAAGTATTGTAGCGCAAGGTATTTATCTATGTGTTAATGATTCTTATTTAAAGAATTTTTATGCAAAAAGGCCAAGGGCATTGTTTGTATTTTGATAGTTCACGTCTTATAATTCAGTGTCGTTTTAAGTTCAAACGCTATTTAATTTAGAGTTTTAAAGTAGCTGCTGAACAATGCCAGCTTTCCTTCGAATTAATTCCAACAAACTCCGGATGGAGTTTTTACTTACAGGATGCCCGCTGTGAAAAGCAACAGACCTGTCAATTTGTCCATGGGTCAAGTTTTAGAAGTAAACTTAAAATCCCCTGTGGCTATTGCATCAATCTTACACCGTCTATCAGGTGTCATCGTATTTTTACTCGTACCGGTACTTCTATGGATCTTAGACAAGTCATTGTCTTCGCCTGAAGGATTTGCTCAAGTTCAGGCTATTTTTAATAGCTTCATTGTGCGTTTTGTCGTATGGGTATTTGTAGCCGGCTTAATTTTCCACTTTATTGCGGGTGTTAAGCACTTACTTGCAAATATCGGTATTGCTGAAGAACTGCAAAGTGGTCGTATCGCAGCTACTATTTCATTGATCTTGTCTGCAATCGGTATCGTTGCGGCATTTGTATGGATTGTTATCTAATGAAAAGTGCTACTGGTTTAACGGGTTCAGGTTCTCGCGATTGGTTTATCCAACGTGTAAGTGCTGTCGTATTAGCGGTTTATACAGTTGTTGTTTTAGGTTGGATCCTATGCAATGGCGGTTTTAGCTATGAACAGTGGTACGGCTTTATGATGACAGCTCCAATGAAGATTTTATCTTTATTGGCCGTCTTATCTCTTGTTGCACATGCTTGGATTGGTATGTGGCAGGTATTCACGGATTATGTGACTACTCGTCAAATGGGTCCTTCAGCTTCAGGTTTACGCCTTGTACTGACTTCAGCAGTAATTATTGCTGTATTTGCATATGCGATCTGGGCAATCCAGATTTTTTGGGCGAATTGATAGGAATAGATCATGGGCGCTATAACCCCTAAAGAAGATTACACAAATATTCCACACGAAACTTTCGATGCTGTCATCGTTGGTGGTGGTGGTTCAGGTATGCGCGCGTCTTACCAACTTGCTCAAGCTGGTTTGAAAGTTGCTGTTTTAACTAAAGTATTCCCAACTCGTTCGCACACAGTTGCAGCGCAGGGTGGTATTGGTGCATCTCTTGGTAACATGCAAGAAGATAACTGGCACTACCACTTCTACGACACTGTTAAAGGTTCTGACTGGTTAGGCGACCAAGACGCGATCGAATTTATGACGCGTGAAGCGCCACAAGTGGTTTATGAGTTAGAACACTTAGGTATGCCATTTGACCGTAACGCAGACGGTACGATTTACCAACGTCCATTCGGTGGTCACTCTGCAAACTACGGTGAAAAAGCGGTTCCACGTGCATGTGCTGCTGCTGACCGTACAGGTCACGCACTTCTTCACACGCTTTATCAAAGCAACGTGAAAATGGGTACGCAATTCTTTGTTGAATGGATCGCGCTTGACCTGATTCGTAACGAAGCAGGTGATGTTCTTGGTGTAACAGCAATTGACCAAGAAACGGGTAAAATTGCAGTATTCCAAGCCAAAGCGACATTGTTTGCTACAGGCGGTGCGGGTCGTGTTTACCGTGCATCAACCAATGCTTATATCAACACTGGTGACGGCCTTGGTATGGCTGCGCGTGCAGGTATTCCATTGCAAGATATGGAATTCTGGCAGTTCCACCCAACGGGTGTTGCTGGCGCAGGTGTATTGTTAACTGAAGGTTGTCGTGGTGAAGGTGCAATCCTTCGTAACGATGCAGGTGAGCCGTTCATGGAACGCTATGCACCAACTTTAAAAGACTTGGCGCCACGTGACTTCGTATCACGTTCTATGGACCAAGAAATTAAAGAAGGTCGTGGTTGTGGTCCGAAGAAAGACTACATCTTGCTTGATATGACGCACTTGGGTGCTGAAACGATCATGAAGCGTCTTCCATCTGTATTTGAGATTGGTAAGAAATTCGCGAACGTTGACATCACCAAAGAGCCAATTCCAGTTGTACCAACAATTCACTACCAAATGGGTGGTATTCCAACGAATATCCACGGTCAAGTGGTTGTGCCTGAAGGTTCTGAAACTGAAGCATTTGCAGCACATTATGACAAAGATAGCGATATCTATTCGACTAATGCGGGCGATCGTAACTTTACGAAACCTGTTAAAGGCTTCTATGCAATTGGTGAATGTTCTTGCGTGTCTGTACATGGTGCAAACCGTTTAGGTACGAACTCATTACTTGACTTGGTTGTATTTGGTAAAGCTGCGGGTGAGCACATCATCGACTACGTGACTAAACATCACGGTGATGAATACCAACCGCTTCCTACGACTGTACTTGAGCAAACTGTTGCACGTATCCGTAAGTTAGATGACTCATCTACAGGTGAAAATGCTCAAGAAGTTGCAGATGCAATTCGTGACATCGTTCAAGACCATGCTGGTGTATTCCGTACAACTGCACTTCTTGAAGAAGGTGTGAAGCAGATTCTTGCGATTGAACCACGTGTACGTAACATTCACTTGAAAGACAAATCTAAAGTATTTAACACTGCGCGTGTAGAAGCTTTAGAAGTTGAAAACTTGTATGAAGTGGCTAAAGCGACATTGATTTCAGCAGCAGCTCGTAAAGAGTGCCGTGGTGCGCATACGGTTGTAGACTTTGAAGAGTCGCCTGATCACCCAGCTTACCCATATGGTCGTCGTGATGATGAGTGGATGAAGCACACATTATGGTTCTCTAGCGATAACCGTCTTGAGTACAAGCCAGTGCGTTACAAGCCATTGTCAGTTGCTGCAATTCCACCTAAACCACGTACATTCTAATTGGGAGAAGTAAGATGAGTAGAGGTACTCGTACATTTAATATCTACCGCTACGATCCTGATAAGGATGCAGCGCCGTACATGCAAACTTTCAAACTAGAGTTGACTGATAAGCACCGTATGTTGCTTGATGCGCTTCTTGCATTGAAAGTACAGGATGAATCATTAACATTCCGCCGCTCATGCCGTGAAGGTATTTGTGGTTCGGATGGTGTGAACATCAATGGTAAAAATGGTTTAGCGTGCTTGTGGAACTTGAACGATTTACCAGAGAAGATTGTGATCCGTCCTTTACCTGGTTTACCAGTGGTAAAAGATTTGGTTGTAGACATGAACCAGTTCTATGATCAATATGACAAGATTCAACCGTTCTTGATTAACAATCAGCCTGCACCAGCAAAAGAGCGTTTACAGTCTCAAGCAGAACGTGAACACTTAGATGGTCTATATGAATGTATTCTTTGTGCATGTTGTTCAACATCATGCCCATCATTCTGGTGGAACCCTGATAAGTTCCTCGGACCATCTGCATTGTTAAATGCATATCGCTTTATCATTGACTCTCGTGATACGGCAACACAAGAGCGTTTGGCTCGTTTAGACGACCCATTCTCTTTGTTCCGTTGTAAAGGGATCATGAACTGTGTATCAGTTTGTCCTAAAGGTTTAAACCCGACGAAGGCAATTGGTCACATTCGTAATATGTTGTTAGACCAAGCTGGTTAATACAGTTTTCTGACATGTGAAAAGGGAACTTTTTAAAAGTTCCCTTTTTTATTTTGTTTAAATCCTTTTTTGTGTTGGGAGGTGCAAGGCTTATTATCGAGTCCTTAAAAAATATTATTGAGTGTTGAAATTTATAAATTTTGAGCTTAAGAAAAATGACTTGGATGAATAGGAAAAATGAATGATCTATTTTTAGGCGCTCTGCATAATGTTTGTGCAAGAATTGTAGAAAATCTTTAACTTTGGTCGATAAGGGTGCAACAATTATAAAAAGGGCGGTATATTAGAATATAATGAAGAATGTGTATTTCGCTGCTTTATAGATGGTATGTGTCAAAAAAATCAATTCGTACATGAGAACATGTTACGATTTCTTCCACGACCTGAAGCAAAAAATAAGCATATTCCTGATGTTATATCGCTCTAATGCTTACCAATTGTATGGATATAGTTTGGGTTAAAGTCAATTTAGAAAAGTTAATATTTTTGTTAATTTTTCTAAAATGGTTTGCAAAAAATTGCTCGATTTCATCGAGTATAAGGATGAGTTATGTGCTTTGAATTGAAAGTGCATAGCTCATTTATTACATCAAAAGGAATACTCCTGATGTGTAGTGATAATGTCTCAAGGTTGGATGATCTTGAGTAGTAGTGTCATTTTACCAATTTGATACTATGAATCATGGGTGTGCTTAAAAGGCAACCTGTATTATTTTTTGCAATAGGAAATGGGTCCAAAAATGCAAGAAGTTGCTGACGCACTGCGTCTTGACACTGAACTTTCCGCTGATAGTGCAGCGTATATTGAAGAGCTTTACGAACAGTACCTAACTTCTCCAACCTCAGTGTCAGAGGATTGGCGTGAATATTTCGATAAATACCCTAAAGGTGATCAACCACACGGCAGTGTGCGCGAGCAATTCCTCCTTTTGGGTCGTAATTCAAACCGAGTTCAACCTGTTGTACAAAGCACTGTAAGTACAGAACATGAGCGTCGTCAAATTGGTGTATTACAACTGATTGCTGCTTACCGCAACCGTGGTCATCAAAAAGCCAAACTTGATCCATTAGGTCTTGCGAAACGTGAAGAAGTTCCAGATCTTGATTTATCTGCACATGGTTTAACTAAATCTGATTTAGATACTGTATTTAATACAGGTAACCTCGCGATTGGTAAAGCAGAAGCGACATTGGCTGAAATGGTTGAGGCAATGGAGGCTATCTACTGTGGATCAATTGGTGCAGAGTATATGCACATTGTTGACACTAAGGAAAAACGCTGGATTCAGCAACGTTTAGAGGGTGCGCGCGGTAAATTCAACTTCAGCCCTGATCAGAAAAAAGGCTTTCTGGAGCGTTTGACGGCTGCTGAAGGTCTGGAAAAGTATCTGGGTAATAAGTTTGTTGGCGCGAAGCGTTTTGGTGTTGAAGGCGGTGAGTCCTTTATTCCAATGGTCAACGAAATCATTCAGCGTGCAGGTAGTGTAGGCTGTAAAGAAGTTGTGATCGGGATGCCACACCGTGGTCGTCTTAACCTGCTTGTCAACATTATGGGTAAAAACCCTGCCGACCTTTTTGGTGAGTTTGAAGGCAAAAGCCTGCACAAAAAAGGTTCTGGCGATGTGAAGTATCATCAGGGCTTCTCTTCAAATGTAATGACACCAGGTGGTGAAGTGCATTTGGCACTGGCATTTAACCCATCGCACCTTGAGATTGTGGGACCTGTGGTTGAAGGTTCGGTGCGTGCGCGTCAGGTTCGCCGTAAGGATATCGGTGGTGATGATGTTTTACCATTGATTGTTCATGGTGATGCGGCGTTTGCAGGTCAGGGTGTGAACATGGAAACTTTCCAGATGTCGCAGACTCGTGGCTATACGGTTGGTGGTACTGTTCATATTATTGTGAACAATCAGGTTGGTTTTACCACTTCTGATCCACGTGATGCCCGTTCTACCGAATACTGTACCGATGTTGCAAAAATGATTCAGGCACCGATCTTCCATGTCAATGGGGATGATCCTGAAGCTGTAATTTTTGCGACTCAAATCGCCCATGACTTCCGTCATGAGTTCCGTAAAGATGTTGTCATTGATCTGTTCTGTTATCGCCGCCGTGGTCATAATGAAGCGGATGAACCATCCGCAACACAGCCATTGATGTATCAGATCATTAATAAAAAAGCCACCACGCGTACACTTTATGCTGATCAGTTGGTTCAACAGCAAATTCTTGATCGTGCAAGTGCAGACAGAATGGTTGAGGATTACCGCGCTGACCTTGAAGCAGGCAATCATGTTGCGAACGCATTGGTGACTCAGCCGAACAAGAAGATGTTTGTGGACTGGTCTCCATATCTGGGTCATGAATATACTGATATTTGGGACACATCATTTAATATTGATCGTTTGAAAGAACTGGGGAAAACCTTAAATACTTTGCCTGAAGGTTTTGTATTGCAGCGTCAGGTTCAGAAAGTCATTGATGATCGGATGAAAATGCAAACGGGTGAAATGCCACTCAACTGGGGAGCTGCTGAGACACTGGCATACGCAACCTTGCTGGATGATGGCTTCCTTGTGCGTATCACAGGTGAAGATGTGGGGCGTGGTACGTTCTCACATCGTCATGCCAAACTGCATAATCAGGCAGATGGTTCAGTTTATATTCCATTATGTCATGTCAAGGAGAATCAACCGCGTATTGCTGTTTATGATTCTTTATTGTCAGAAGAAGCGGTGCTTGCATTTGAATACGGCTATTCAACCACATTGCCGAAAAGCCTGATTGTTTGGGAAGCCCAGTTTGGTGACTTCGCAAACTGTGCACAGGTGGTGATCGACCAGTTTATCGCTTCGGGTGAAACCAAGTGGGAGCGAGTATGTGGTCTCACCATGTTGTTGCCACACGGTTATGAAGGTCAGGGACCAGAGCATTCATCTGCACGTCTGGAGCGTTTCTTACAGCTATGTGCTGAAGACAACATGCAAGTGATGACACCAACAACACCAGCACAGATTTTCCATGCGCTACGCCGTCAGGCGGTTCGTCCAATTCGTAAGCCCTTGATTGTCATGTCACCAAAATCATTGTTGCGTCATAAGCTTGCAACCTCGACTTTAGATGAGTTGGCAAATGGTTCATTCCAGACCGTGATTGATGAAATTGATAACATCAATAAAGCTGATGTGACGCGTTTAGTCCTTTGTGGCGGTAAGGTTTATTACGATTTACTGGAAAAACGTCGTGAGCTTGGTTTGGATCATATTGCGATTGTTCGTATCGAACAGTTGTATCCATATCCAGAACAGCGTTTAGCTGAAGTCATGGCTCAGTATCCAAACATCCAGGAACTTGTCTGGGCGCAGGAAGAACCGAAGAATCAGGGCGCCTGGTTATTTATCGTTCCTCGTCTATACGAAGATGTTCTTAAATCTGGTAAACAAATTCGCATTAGCTATGCAGGCCGTGAAGCATCTGCCGCACCTGCCTGTGGCTCACCATACTTGCATGCAAAACAACAAGCTCAGCTCGTCAATGACGCACTAGCAATTGAAGCTGAACAATCAGGAGATTCTCAATAATGGCAACCGAAATTAAAGCACCGGTATTTCCAGAGTCAGTTGCTGACGGTACGATCGCAACTTGGCACAAGAAAGTAGGTGAACCTGTATCACGTGATGAAGTGATCTGTGACATTGAAACCGATAAAGTTGTTTTAGAAGTGGTTGCTCCAGCTGACGGTAGTTTAGTTGCAATCATCAAAAATGAAGGCGACACTGTTTTATCTGATGAAGTGATCGCACAGTTTGAGGCGGGTGCTGTTTCTGGTGCTGCCGATACTCAGGCAGTGCAAAGTGCAGCGCCTGCTCAAGTGCAGCAGGCTGTTGAAAATACTCAAGCAGGTGCGGCACCAGTAGTTCCCGTGCAGGATCAGGCTCCTGCTGTTCGTAAGGCATTGTCTGAAACAGGCATCAATGCGGCTGATGTACAGGGTACAGGTCGTGGTGGTCGCATCACCAAAGAAGATGTTGCCAGCCATCAGGCTAAACCTGCTGCATCAGTTCAACCATTAAGCGTGGCTGTAGGTGAGCGTATCGAGAAACGTGTTCCTATGACTCGTTTACGTAAACGTGTTGCTGAGCGTTTATTGGCAGCTACACAACAGACTGCAATGTTGACAACG
>ERZ650312.1560-NODE-1560-length-12803-cov-5.915595_pt1 | contig 12803 bp, 10 predicted proteins | sample MGYA00376248_ERZ650312 | MGnify/ENA primary metagenome ERZ650312 (study PRJEB26733, sample SAMN07839316) | wastewater metagenome | biome: urban; feature: wastewater treatment plant; material: waste water | place: USA: North Carolina | collected 2016-07-28 ... | reverse complement strand
CGTCTTTGCAGGTTATCAAATCATTCAAATACTCATTAAAATCATATCCGTAATCTCTATTGATTTTTAGCTTTAACTCCGGAACAAATGAAAAACCGCTAGTTTTTTTATTGTAAATTAGCACCTCAAACTCTTGAATTGAGCGCTCTATAAATTCTTGAAACTCTTTTGTTTTCTCATTTATATGACTTTTTTGTCTATATAAAAAGCATTTCATTGCGCCAAACAGAATCAGCAATGTCGTAATTCTTTGTTGCCCGTCTACAACCTCAAAATATTTACCATCCATGTCGGTTTTGGAAACAGCTACCATTGAGCCGATAAAATACTCATCAACGTTGCCCTGATTGGCCTCAAAAAACTCAATCAGATCATCCCAAATATTGTTTACCTGATTGTTTTTATCGCTTTTACCCTGAGACTCCCAAGAGTACGGCCTTTGATATGACGGTATTACGTATCTAGCCCCTTCACCGAAGATATTGCTTAATTGCTTGTGCTCAGGAGTAAAAGTAATATTTTGGCTCATTTTATCCTCTTCTCTTCAAGAAATCGGCAAGACGTTGCAGCCCCTCTCTGGTTCTATCCGGACTCTCTACAAGTGCTATCCTGACGTACTCCGTTGCAAAATCTCTAGCCAAAAACTCACCCGGCAATACGAGTAGATTCTCATCTTTGTATAGCTCTGCGGCAAACCGGACTCCGTTTTTTACGTTTAGCCAGATATAAAAAGTCGAATCCGGAATCTCGGTTCCTAGTATCTCTTTTGCGATTTTGTAGTTTTCGTCGTACTTTGCCCTCGCCTCCTCCACGTGTCTCTCATCACTCCATGCAGCAGCGGCGGCGTATTGCATCGGTAGACCGTTTGTAGCTCCGACATATGTCCGGTACTTTAGATACCCATTTAGTATCTCACTATCTCCGGCTATAAATCCGCTTCGTAAGCCTGGGGCGGATGAACGTTTTGAGATAGAGTTTAGGACGATGCAGTTTTTAAAAGAGTGATTCCCTATTGCTTCGGCGGCCTCCAAAAGGCTATGCGGTCTGTTGCCCCTGTATATCTGGTTGTAGCACTCGTCGTTAATGAGCAAAAAATCCTCTTTTAACGCAAGCTCCATCCATCTTTTTAGCTCATCCGGACCCATAACCGATGCGGTCGGATTGTTTGGAGAGTTTAGGATTACGATATCCGGTTTCTCACCTCTCTTGATAGCCGATTCGATATCGGAGTAAACTGGCAAAAAGCCATTTTTGGGATATAGATTCAGGTGGATGGTTTTAGCCCCGGAGGCTTTTGCCGCCCCTTCGTATATCTGGTAAAACGGATTTGGATATGCGATTGCCGGATTTTTTTTGCCGAATAGATAAAACTGTGGAAAATTAAACAAAACCTCCCTGGTTCCAAGGGTCGGTATAAGCTCGCCGTTTTTGAGTTTTATCCCGAAGTTTCGCTCTACAAATCCCAATATCGCCGATTTTAGCTCATCCTCTCCGGCAGTTTTCGGATATTTATTTAGGGTTTTGGAGGTATCGCAAAGAGCTTGCCTGATAAATTCCGGAGTATCAAACTGCGGCTCTCCGATGGTTAGTTTTAGCGGTGATTTGTCCTGATTTGGGGTTATACCCTTTATTAGATCGGCCAGTTTTTCAAAAGGGTAGCTCTCAAAATTAAAATTCATAATTTAACACTCTGTCTGTAATGAGAATTTTTGGTGGTTCAAAACCCCGTTTTCATCAAAATATAGGTAATTCAAGAGATCTTTTTTTACAGGCTCTCCGGCCAGATACCTAAGCGCCGTAATAGCCTCCAATGAGGCGATAAACGATACTATCGGCGGAGTTATACCCCCAGGCTTTCTATCGTTTACGACAAATAACGAGTTATATGAGGCTTTTTCAAACAGACACACCTGCCCCCTCCACTCCTCGACACTAGCATAGAGCCATACTTTGCCGTTTGCTTTTGCCCATTTGTCTATGGCTGAGCGGGTAGGAAGGTTATCGGTCGCATCTATCACCAAATCAACATCGATTCCACGCTTCAAAAAATCGTCAAAACTTTCACAAAAAGATTCTATATGCACCGTATCGCATCTGGATTCAAGCAGTTTTCTCATCTGTTCGGATTTGCTTTTGCCGATATCTTCCAGTTTAAAAGCGATTTGTCTATGGACGTTGTGGCTACTCAGGGTGTCAAAATCAACCAGATATATCCTCCCTATTCCGCTAGATCCGAGAGTCAGCCCAAGCGTACTACCAAGCCCCCCGTTTCCAATTATTGCAATGCTTTTTTGGCTAAGAGAGTTTTGAGTCTCCTCCCCCCAAAGCGATATTTGTCTCATAAAGTAATCGTTCATTGTTGTACCTTTTCAAGAGTAGAGGCGATTTTTTGGAATCCCCATACCTTTCTGGCATCCAAAACCTCTTTTTTGGATAGCTCGCTTATCATAATCTCCTCGCTGGAGCCAAGACCCGAATCTATCTCTCCGTATGGATTTACGACAAAACTATCACCGTAAAAGACCCATCGCCCCTCTTTTTGCCCCTCAAACTCTCCGACACGGTTGACCCTCAAAAGGTATGAGCTTGACAAAAACGCCCTTGTCTTGCAAAGCTCCCTCCACCTTTTTGCGCTCTCAAACGTTGATGCGCTAGGAAGCACTACGACATCGGCTTTTTTTGCCGATACCTTTTGCCATATAGCGTCAAAGTGTGCCTCAAAGCCGGATACTAGTGCTAGTTTAAAACCTTTTACCGAGATAAAACCGGGGGTTTTTTGGTATAGCCCCTCGCTAAAAAACCCTTTTTCGTCCCAATGCGGATAAGGCATATAAACGCTTTGCTCAAAAGCCTTAAAAGAGCCTCTATCAAACACGGCCAAAAGCTTATAAAACTTTTTTTTCTCAACCCACACAAAAGGTGAGATTATTGTGATATTGTAGACTTTTGAGAGATTTTTTAGGTTCTCTTTTTGGAGTCTTGCCTGATCCTCCACAAGCCCTATCGGTGTTTTTTGCATCTCTTTGAAAAAAAGGTTAGTGACGTATTCGCCAAGCACTAACACATCCACCTGCTTGCTTTTTGCGATTGCCAAATAATAATCAAGCTTCGCCTTTTCAAGCGGAAGTGACGACATTTGAAGGGCGGCGACGGTTAAGGTTTTATTTTCCATTTTGAACCTTTGAGAACTCCTCTACCTGAAGTTTTGCCTCTTCTAGCATCTTTTCGGCGCTCTGTAGCTTTTTTAGACCCTCTTTGTATACCTCAACGCTTCTTGCAAGCGTAATATCCGGCGAGCTAAGCTCTTTTAAAAGCTCTTTTGCCCCATCTAGTTCGCTCTCAAAATTTTTCTCTTCCACGTTTACACCTTCCCGTCTAAAATATCGTACACCAAATCGGAAAACTTGTCGGTCTCAACCAAAAAAGCATCATGTCCGTAGTCGGAATCTATACAGATATACGAGCAATTCTCCTGTCCGTTTTTGTGCATTTTTTGGTGGATTGCCTGCATCTCACGGGGAAAAAACATCGTATCCCCTTTAAAAGAGATTAGATAAAGCGAATCCGTAATTTTTGAGAGGGCATCATCTAACGAATCATATCCGTATGAAATATCAAAAATATTGATAGCCTTTGAGAGATACAAAAACGATAGCGGATCAAACCACTTTACAAAATTTGCCCCGTTATAATCCAGATACCGCTCTACTTCAAAACGGCCGAAAAGCTCAAAAAGCCCCTCATCGGCTACATATCTCCGTCCAAATTTTCCATCCATCCCCTCCGGACTAAGGTATCCCAGATACCCCGCCATTCTCCCCGCACTCAGTCCACCAAGACCAGATGCTCTTATCTCGCCCGTATCATAGTTTCCGTCTTTAAAGGCCGGGTCGGCTAGTAGTGCGGCAGAGGCTACTTTGTTAAGACCTATAACCCAAGGAGATGTTGCGTGTGTGGCCGCCATAGGGATTACAATCTCGGCAAAACCGGGGTATGAAACGGCAAACGAGAGGGCTTGCATCCCGCCCATAGAGCCGCCCACAATAGCTTTGACCTTAAAAATTCCTAGCGTCGCCAAAAGGGTTTTTTGAGCTCTCACCATATCTCTGATTGTTATGACCGGAAATTTCAGTCCATATGATCTACGGGTTTTTGGATTTTCGCTTTTAGGGCCTGTGGAGCCGTAGCAACTCCCTATAGTGTTTATGCAGATTACAAAATATTTTTTGGTGTCGATAGCCTTTGAGTCCCCTATCAGAGAGTCCCACCACCCCGCTTTTGTATCGTTTTCATATTTTCCGGCGGCGTGATGTGAGCCTGAAAAGGCGTGACATACGACTATGACATTGCTTTTGTCTTCGTTTGGCTCTCCGTAGGTCTCATAAATCAGACGATACGGCTCCAGAATCCTACCGCTGTCAAGATACAGCGGCGTTGTAAACTCCGATACTTTAGTGTTTATCTCCACAGTATAGGCTTATCTGCTCTCGTGGTAGTTAGGGGCTTCTTTTGTGATAAATACGTCATGAACGTGGCTCTCTCTAAGCCCGGCCGACGTAATCTCGACAAACTCTGCCCTCTCCTGATACGAAGCTATATCGGCCGCACCCAGATACCCCATGGATGAGCGTAATCCACCTATTAGCTGATAGACTATCTCCCCTATTCTCCCCCTATAAGGAACCTGCCCCTCTATCCCTTCCGGAACTAGTTTGTCGGCTGCCGTCCCCTCTTGGAAGTATCTGTCGTTTGACCCTTTTTGCATAGCGCCGATACTACCCATCCCCCTATAGGATTTGTATTTTCTCCCTTGGTAGATGATCGTCTCACCCGGACTCTCCTCAGTTCCGGCAAGGAGTGAACCCACCATAATAGACGATGCCCCAGCCGCTATAGCTTTTGCTACGTCGCCGGAGTATTTGATACCGCCGTCGGCTACAACCGGAACACCGTATTTTTTTGCCATCTCCGCAACATCCATAATAGCGCTAATTTGAGGAACACCTACGCCTGCTACGATTCTAGTCGTACATATACTTCCAGGTCCTATACCGACTTTGACAGCGTCGGCTCCGGCCTCAATCAAATCTTTTGCCGCTTCGGCCGTTGCGATATTTCCGGCTATTACCTCAACCGCAAATCTTTTTTTGAGCTCTTTTACGGTGTCTATTATCCCTTTTGAGTGTCCATGCGCCGAATCTAGCACTAGTACGTCCGCACCCGCTTTTACAAGCGCTTCCGCTCTATCATACTGACCGACTCCGATAGCGGCTCCGACTCTGAGTCTGCCGAAATCGTCTTTGTTTGCATCCGGATACTCTTTTCTTTTTTTGATATCTTTGATTGTGATTAACCCTTTTAGGATATCGTTTTCATCGACTATCGGGAGTTTTTCGATTTTGTGTTTATGAAGAACTTTTGCCGCCTCTTCGATAGATACGCCGACTTTTGCCGTTATGATAGGCATAGGGGTCATTATCTCTCCGACCTCTCTTTTGCCGTTTTGCTCAAACCTCATATCCCTGTTTGTACAAATCCCGACAAGCTTACCATGGTCATCAATAACTGGGGCGCCGGAGATATGAAATTCGTTTAGCAAATAGTTTGCCTCGTCAAGGGTAGTAGTAACCTTAAAAGAGATAGGGTCTACAATCATCCCGTTTTCGCTTTTTTTGACCCTTTTTACCTGTTTTACCTGTGACTCTATATCCATATTTTTATGGATTATCCCGATGCCGCCGACTCTTGCCATCGCTATGGCGGCCTCATATTCCGTTACGGTGTCCATTGCAGCCGATACGATAGGAGCGTTTAGCGATATATTTTTTGTCAATTTCGTGGAGACATCAACGTTTTTAGGCAAAACCTCCGAATATTTAGGGACAAGCAATACGTCTTCAAATGTAAGAGCCCTTTTTGCAATCTTCATAATACACTCCTCTAATATTTAAAAGATAAATGCCGCAAAGAGCAAAGCTCCGTACAGCTACGCTGGCCGCTATGGCACTAAAGCTAGCCTCCTTGAGGCAAACGTTAATATCAAATCAGCACGTTTTTGAATGCCGAAATATCCTCTACAACCGCCGCCGCATCAAACAACGTTTGCTCGTCAAAATGTTTTGCAAGTAGCTGAACCGATGTAGGTAGCTTATGGCTATCGTATCCGGTCGGAACCGCAATACCCGGCAACCCTGCAAGGTTTACGCTTATCGTATATATATCCTCCAGATACATCTCAAGAGGCTCTTTAAACGAATTAAACTCAAAAGCGGGGCTAGGAGTTACCGGCATTATTATGATGTCGGCCTCTTTGAAAATAGACAGATACTCGTTTTTGATAAACTCCCTTGTTTTTTGGGCTTTTACATAGTAGGCATCGTAATACCCGCTAGAGAGTACGAAATTTCCTAGAAGTATCCTTCTTTGAACCTCTTTGCCAAACCCTTCGCTTCTGGTTTTTACAAACAGCTCCGACAAAGAGTTGCACTCTGCCCTATGTCCGTATCTAACTCCGTCGAATCTCTGTAGGTTTGTAGCCGCCTCCGCCGTAGCGGTTACATAATATGCCGCTACGTCGTATTTTGAGTTTAGGAGGTTTTTGTAAATCACCTTGTGTCCGGCCGCTTCAAGCTCTTTTATGACCGCTTTTATCCCGTTTTTTATCTCCTCGCCCGCTTGTTCGACATAGTTTTCTATGACAGCAAACGTCATCTTTCTGTTTTTGTCGATTTTCGGCGCAACAGGCTCATGCGGCACATCGACACTTGTAGAATCCATCTTGTCCCATCCGGCTATCATATCGTATAGCAGTGCCGCATCCTCTACGCTTCTGGCAAAAGGGCCTATCTGGTCGAGACTGGAGCCGTAAGCGACAAGGCCGTATCTGCTAACCCTGCCGTATGTCGGCTTCATCCCGACAATACCGCAAAGTGCGGCGGGTTGTCTAATGCTTCCGCCCGTATCACTCCCTAGCGCCACTATCGCCGAACCGTTTGCCACCGCCGCCGCAGAACCGCCGGATGAGCCGCCCGGAACTCTCATGTGATTATGCGGATTTAACGTTCTTCCATAGCAACTACTCTCAGTGGAGCTACCCATTGCAAACTCGTCCATATTTGAACGCCCAAATAGCGAACAACCGCCATCGAGGAGTTTTTGGGTGACTGTTGCATTGTATGGGGAGATATACCCTTTTAGGATTTTACTGGCGCAGGTTACCTCCCACCCTTTTACGTTTATATTGTCTTTTACGAGTACCGGAACACCCTCTCCGGCTTCGTCAAGCGATATATACGCATTTATGTTTTTAGTCTCTTCAATTCTCTTTTTCAAATCGGCTTTTAAAGATTTTATATCCTCGCCGCCAAGTTTTAGTGCCTCTTTAAACGATATCACTATTTTTTCCTCTCTTTGCTTTCGGATGATTTTTTACATATAAAACGGCAAGGCCGAATATTGCCCCAAACCCCAGACAAGTAACGACTATCAGCCAAAACGGAACCGCTTCGCTAAAATTCACGAAACAACCTTTGCACACCGCTCACACGGCTCTGATTCGGCGTTACTAACATGTCTCCAGCATCTTGGACATTTGTGTTTTAGCGATTTTGAAACGGTAAACTTCATACCCGCCGCCTCAAACTCCCTTAGCGCTTCGCCTCCACCGACAACATCGCTAACCAAAAACAAATCTTCCATCTCTTTTTTTGAGACAGAATCAAAAAGTCCGCTATCGGTCGCAAGGGTCAACTCCAACGTACTTTTTAGGTTCCCCTCTTTTTTAAGTTCATCCACAACCTCAAAAAAGCCGTTTCTAACCTCCATAAATTTTGCGGCATCAAAATCACTCTGGGTATCCGGCAATTCAAATCTCTCAAACTCAAATACGGTTGTTTTACCCTCTTTTAAAAACTCCGGCATAAACTCTACCACCTCATCGGCAGTATATGTGAGTATCGGAGCAACAAGGGTCAAAAGGGAGCGGAGAATATAGGCCATTGCCGTTTGAGCCCCACGCCTCGTAGTATCCTCTTTGCCGTCGCAATAGAGCGTATCTTTGCAAACATCCATATATACATTAGAGAGCCTGCTGACCACAAAGGCGTTTAGCCTACTCATACCTCTGGCATACTCGTATGAGTCAAACTCTCTCTCCACTTCGGCAAAAACCGCTTTTGCCTCGGAGAGTATCCATCTATCCAGCACACCCAGAGACGATACCGGAGCCAAAGATGTCAGGTCATATATGTTTGCAAGCAAAAATCTAAAAGAGTTTCTGAGTTTTCTGTATTGCTCTGAAATCTGTTTTAGTATCTCTGTAGATATTTTGATGTCATCGGTAAAGTCGCTCATCGCAACCCATAGCCTCATAATCTCGCTTCCGTACTCTTTTAGTATAGCCTCCGGAGCAACTACGTTACCTAGCGATTTGGACATTTTTCGTCCACCGGCATCAACCGTAAAGCCATGTGTTACGACGCTTTTGTACGGGGCGCATCTGTTAACGGCGCACGAGAGCAGTAGCGAACTCTGAAACCAACCTCTATGCTGATCACTCCCCTCCAGATATACATCCGCCGGATACTCTCCCGCATCGTATACGCCGCTTTTTAGAACCGCAAAAAAGGTGGAGCCGCTATCAAACCAAACATCTAGTATATCGGTTACTTTTTCAAAATGCTCGGCATCCGTTTTCATACTATAAGGGAGAAAATCGACAACATCCCTGCTATACCAAGCATCAGCCCCCTCTTCGTCAAAAATTTCGGCCGCTATAGAGAGTGCTCTCTCATCAAGCAAAACCTCATCGGTTCTCTTGTCCCTTAAAAACGCTATCGGAACCCCCCAGTCTCTTTGTCTGGAGATACACCAGTCGGGACGGTTTTCTATCATACTTTTGAGTCTATTTTTTCCGGTGGCCGGATAAAACTCTATTTTCTCTATCTCCGAGAGGGCTATCTCTCTTAGCGTCCTCTCGTCATCTTTTAGCTTTTCATCCATTGCGACGAACCATTGTTTTGTCGCCCTATAGATTACCGGCTTGTGCGTTCTCCAACAATGTGGATAGGAGTGGACGAATTTTGAGACTTTAAGAGCCGAAGCGCCCAACATCTCAACTATCATATCGTTTGCTTTGAAGATATGCATACCGACAAATTCTGTAGGATTTGGGATTAACCCCAGTTTTACAACCGTTTCGTCGTATTTACCCTCTTCGTCTACCGGCATTATTACGTCAAGATTGTATTTTAGCCCGACCCTGTAGTCATCCTCGCCGTGCCCCGGAGCCGTATGGACACATCCTGTGCCGTCCTCAACCGCTACGTGAGAGCCAAGTACTATAGTGGATATTCTTCCGTTGAGAGGATTGATTGCGTTTAGATTTTCCAATGTTTTGGACGGGAAGCTCTTTTTTATCTCCCCTGCAAAAAGGCCGCCGGCTTTGCACTTTTCATACAATGCCTCGGCTACTATATATCCATCCGTCGTAAGGGCATAGTTTTCATCGGGGTTCAAAGAGATACCGACGTTTGCCGGAAGCGTCCATGGGGTTGTAGTCCATATAACTACCGCCGCCCTCTCTTCGCCTATCGCCGCTAATGCCTCCGCTCCAAGCCCGAACGCCACAAATATCGAATAATCCTCTTTGTCTTTATACTCTACCTCGGCCTCGGCAAGGGCTGTTTTTGCCGCCCAGCTCCAATATACAGGTTTGCTCCTCTCGACGAGTAGTCCAGCCTTTGCAACTTCACATAAAGACCTATAAATATTGGCCTCAAACTTAAAATCCATAGTAACGTAAGGTTTTGCCCAATCGGCCTGAACCCCCATTTTTTTGAATTCATCCTTTTGTATAGAGACGAATTTTCTGGCGTGGTCTCTGCAATGCTCTCTCACGTCCTCTTTTTTTAGCGAGTCTTTTTTCTCTTTGCCTAGAGCTTTTTCTATCTCCTGCTCTATCGGCAAGCCGTGACAATCCCACCCAGGGGTGAATCTAACGGATAGCCCTTTGAAAAAATTGTGTTTTACGATAATATCTTTTAACGTTTTATTGAGAGCGTGGCCGATGTGCAGATGTCCGTTTGCATACGGAGGGCCGTCGTGCAACGTAAAATCCGCTTTTTTTTGTCTTGTTAGTTTAGAATATACGTTTTCATTTTCCCATTTTTGGTATCTTTTAGGCTCATTTTGAGGCAGATTGGCCCTCATAGGGAAGTCTGTAGCAGGTAAAAGAAGGGTGTCTTTATAGTCCATTTGTTCTCCGGAAGATTTTAAAAAGAGATTTTTGACAGTTTACAAAACCGTAGGTAAAAAAGCGTTAAAACAGTTATTTCGTATAGGGGGTTTCATTAGTGCAGAACATACTTTTTATCGTGGGTGATAAGCTCAGATATTCAAAAGATTTTTTAGACTATCTGGAGCGGCAGATTCTAAAAAAAATCACAAAATTAGACGCAACGGTTTTTTTGAAAGAGAATAATCCAAATATTTTGGTCGAATTTGAATCATATATTAAAAAAGCGGAAAATATCATTATAGCCGCCTCAAAAACAACTTTTCCTTTGATGGCAAAGATGTTATCGACACACATGCAAGATCAGGTAGTCGTAAAAGATAATCTACTGGTCCCCTCAAAAGCAAAAACCGTAGCTCCAAACAGCTATCTGGTTGAGATAAAAAACAAAACGGTAAACGTATTAAGAGTTGATACGGATGAGGTGATACCGGAGATTTTGCTAGAAGAGCAGTTAAAAAGCCAAAGGGCGTTTGTATTAGACGAAGACGAAAACGGCATTAGGGTCCTCGCTACGCCGATTGCAAAAGCTTGCGATATAGGGCTAAACGTATATAAAAATCAAGCCGGTTTTGTAGAGATTACGGCGGAGGAGAGAAAATACGGCAAGATAGATAGCTTTTTTGCCAGCATATCAAAGCTCTTTAGCGGCAAAGTCATAGTAGCCGACTCATTGCAAGAGTATATAGTAGACGTATTCGGTGCTTCAAAATACAAACTGGCTATCGCAGAGAGCTGTACCGGCGGACTGACAAGCTACAAAATAACATCGGTACCGGGAGCCAGTCAAATGCTGTTCGGCTCAGTCGCAACATACTCAAACGACGCAAAAACATTATGGCTCGGTGTCGAAGAGGACAAAATAGACGAATACGGAGCGGTAAGCGAAGAGACGGTATCCGGAATGCTAGAAGGGGTACTCAAAGTATCGGGAGCCGATTTTGCGATAGCAATCAGCGGAATTGCAGGGCCGGACGGCGGAACAAAAGATAAACCTGTAGGGACTGTATACGCCGGAGTGAGACATAAAGACGGTGAGTCCAAAATATTTAAAAAACAGTTTTATGGCGATAGAACCCTTATACAATCGGCATCCGCAGACTTTGCGCTAAAAAATTTATGTGAATTTTTTAAATATTTTCAAAAAAGCTCTTGACAAGGTTAAATTTTTCGTATATAATTCCGGCTCATTTTGAGTGAAACACCTCAAAAAGAGAAAGACCCGTTAGCTCAGTTGGTAGAGCATATCCCTTTTAAGGATAGGGCCGTTGGTTCGAGTCCAACACGGGTCACCACCTAGTCACCCTATCGTCTAGAGGCCTAGGACACCGCCCTTTCACGGCGGTGACAGGGGTTCAAATCCCCTTAGGGTGACCACCTTTCTAGCGATTTTATCCAACCGTCAAAATGCTCACACTTCTCTCTCATCTTAGAAAGCCCTATATCTTTTGCTATTACTGCACCATGCAGAGGTTTATTGTAATTTGACATCAAGCCAACTATGCGTTTTGACGGAGCTGTTTGTGCGGAGTCGTTTATCTCTTCAGGAGTCTCAAATCCGTCAGCTATCTTTTGGATTTGTATATATTGTTTTGTTAGTCTCGCAAAAGGCACGCAATCGCAAAACAATAGCGCCTCAAACTCATGCATCTGCAAATACGGCAAAAATTTTGCATCGTCAATATCGTCGCTGAACGCTTTTTCTAGGTGCTCTACTTTTTGCAAATAACTCCACTGCTGATTTAGCGAATCTTTGCCTGGAAAATCATTGTGCAAGCCGTAATAATCCAGCATAGTGCTCACCAAATCTACCCCGCTATTTTTTAGTAGATTTTTTACTTCCCGTTTTACGATGCTGTATTTTGACACGCCACACAAATTTATCGGAGTTAGATATATCTCTCTTTGTGAAAAATGCGGCGTCAATATCTCCTTGATAAACTTTTCTTCTGTAGGACCTTCGACCAATATATGCACTAGCCTCACGGTCTGCCGCCTATGATGTTTTTCTCCCATATTTCACCAAGCGAATAATCATCTTTCCACGCCTCAAGCTCTCTCTCGTCAAGCCTTCTGAGTACGGACGCCCCGTCTTTTTTATCCGTCACTATGATGTCGTCGGCTTCAAAGTGATTTATGAGTGTTACCGATTGAGTAGAGACGATTAGCTGTTTGGCGGTCGCAAAGCTTTTCATCAATGAAGCCAGCACGGTAATCGCATACGGATGAAGCCCGAGTTCAGGCTCGTCGATGATGATGGTATCAGGTGGATTTGGCTGAAGCAGTAGCGTAGTCAGGCATATCATCCTGAGTGTACCGTCAGATAGGTGGTTTGCATTAAACATCTTGTCGCTACCGACCTCCATCCACTCAAGCCTTATTCTTTCTTCGTTTAGCGCATCCGGCTCAAGCACAAATCTATCAAAATACGGCGCTATAAGCTTGACGGTTTCCTCAATCAGATCGGAAGAGCGTCGTGTAGGGAAAGAGTGTCTTCGCCTGTGTAGAT
>ERZ650312.1556-NODE-1556-length-12826-cov-22.990212_pt1 | contig 12826 bp, 12 predicted proteins | sample MGYA00376248_ERZ650312 | MGnify/ENA primary metagenome ERZ650312 (study PRJEB26733, sample SAMN07839316) | wastewater metagenome | biome: urban; feature: wastewater treatment plant; material: waste water | place: USA: North Carolina | collected 2016-07-28 ... | reverse complement strand
GTGGATGCACTGGGTGAACTGTATGACATCGTTTCTGAAACCGGGGCGTCTGTGGTTGGTTTCTGGCCAAATGAGGGTTATGAATTTAATAGTTCAAATGCATTAGACGGCGATGATTTTGTTGGTCTGGTAATCGATCAAGACAATCAGTCTTCTTTAACTCCAGAACGAGTAAAGAGCTGGGTCAGCGCACTGAAATCAGAGTTCGCACTCTGATAGAAAATACAACTCCTTTCACTTTTTAATCTACTCGTCAGATTTTGGGGTTACAGATTCCTGCATCTGTAGCCTCTTTTTTTATGCTGTTTTTCCAGAACGCCAAGAGACACAACAATAAAAAAGGAGGCAAATGCCTCCCACATATTATTCGCATGTATATGCGCTGGCTTACTCATGCCGTGGGCCATCTTCAACATGTGTAATTACACCATTTTCTACCGTAACCAAAGCCATGAATTTGTCTTTGCCCATGTCCATAGTCAGGATCTCTCCGACCTGAACTACTGATTTAGTCCCATTTTCATTCTCAGTCACAGTCGTTTTAGGGTCAGAACTTACCGGTGACCCGCATTTCATAATCATTTCTGTCTTTGTATCACCAACAGAAATAACTGAACTGCCACAACGCAGACTGCCTTCCGCCAGTGCGCTGCCGGAAAGCAGTAAACCAATTAAAAATAACCCGTATTTATTCATTATCGTTCTCGGTGATATGCATGATTGCTTTACATTTATATGTCGTAAACAGACAAAAATACGGAATTATGTAGCAACGGCACAATGAATCACCACTGATTTACGGCCAGAATTACCTTAAATGGAGGTGATTTATGGCTAATTCTCATATTGTTTCTGGTCTTTTGGATAAACGTGCTGAAATATCAGGTTTGATCAACAAGTATCAATCTGAAGTCAACAAGTTAAACCAGTCGTTGATAGCGCTTGATTCCACGATCAAGCTGTTTTCGCCTGAAATAGATCTGCGGAGTCATCGTTCCAAGGTGATCCGCGAGCGAAATCGCTTTTTTAAGAATGGTGAGTGCATTCGGCTGATTTTGGATGTTTTGCGTGAAGCCAATGAGCCGTTAACTCCAGTTACTATCACCGACCAAATTATTGCTTTAAAAAAACTTTCAGTTGATAGCGAAGAAACGGAGCATGTTCGCAATACGGTCTATGCAGCGCTTGCTGCAAACGAGAAAAAAGGTCTCATCAAGCAAATCAGGTCTGATGCTGGCGCAAAAACATGGGCGCTTACAGAGTAGCTAGTTTCTCTGTTAACCGTTTATTCCCTTGCCAGTAGCCGCACCAATCATGGTGAGTGAAAGTGCCAATGCATTTTCGCAGTATGTCCCCGAAGATCTCCCCGTTACTGCACCGCCGCATATCTTCACGGTATGCGGCTTCATTGGCGTAATTTGCCAGATACAGCAAGCCAAACTTATGTACCTGCCCGATCTGCATTCGCCGGAAACGACTGAAATAGCTTTCTGCCATATTGTTTGTTGTGCCGTCATCCGCCATATATTCCACCTGATGATTTACGCGATGCATTTCATATTTTGCATGTAATAGATCGTAAGCATTAGATTCATCGGCACAGACAATAGCGCCGCGCTTGATATTCATTTCAGCCAGTCGTTTTACATCGTCCTGATTCTCAACCTTGATGATGTAGGTGCGAACTTTGCCACGTATTCGTTGGCGTTCTTGCTGTTTCGGGTCGGTATCTTTCTCGCGGATCACAAAAATGCACCGCTTGGATTCATTCTGGTTTTTGGCAAGCCGCCGATCTATACGTTTTTCTTTCTTGTTCTCAGGTCGAACATGGGTATTCACATACGCACCATCCATGTGAATTTCACCTTCCAGCGGTTGGCTGTCATCGCGTTGTTCCATCAATGACTCTCGGATCTTGTGAGCTAAAACAAAGGCTGTTTTGTATTGCACATCCAAGTCACGCGATAGCTGCAAAGCTGAAAGACCTTTCACTGCATTGGTGAAGATGGCTATGGCGATCAGATATAGCTTGATGGGTAGTTTATGAAATGCAAACACTGTTCCTGATGTGACCGAAAAGGTGCGATGACAATCCTTGCAGCGCCACTGATGGCGAGTTTTGATGAAGTAATGCGTATTTACCGTCCCGCAATGAGGGCAAACAATCTTCTCACTGGTTCCCCAACGCAGCTCCTTGAAAAACAGAAATGCATCCTCATCGCTCATCTCGTATAACCGCTTGATAGATAAGGTTCTTGCTTGGGCTGACAAAAGAAAATGTTGTGACATATAAATCTCTGCCTGTTCACAATTTGTTTAGAAAAATGCACAAATACCATTAAGTTAAAACGTTAATTAACGTATAATAAACATAAATTAATTCACCTTGTAATACTGTATGGATATACATGCATTATGGTATATGATGAGTTTAAACGCCAACTAGGAAAGGCGGGATTAACAGGTAAAGAGTTTTCAAAACTGGTGAAATTGAATCCAAATACACTGTCTATTTACTCTAAAGCAGGGAAAGTTCCCGCCCATTGGGCAATAGTTATTGCTTTAATGGCTGAAATGGCTGATAAGGGCTTAGATTTTAGAGCGGCAGTGAGGTGTATTCAGTTTGATGCAAATAAACCTCGTGGAGCTTACAGGGTTGTAAGTAAGGTGAATCACGTATGAGTAAAGCAATCAAACAGTTAATATTGTCTCAAGGAATTGGTGCTGTGTTAGATGATCCAATCACTGGTTATCATGCTTGCAAATCAATGGCTAAAGGATATAGCGCCTCATTAAATTTTCCTGATGAGCAAGTAACACATGCTCAATCTTTTTGCTGCATTTCTGTTACTGCATTTTGGCGTGCAATCTGTAAAAGAAATGATGCTCAATTACCTGTTAAATCTCATTCTTTCATGTTGGCTCCCTTACCAGCGGATGTCATTCATATAGCAGAAAGCGTTGGCGAAATAGTTAGTCGATTTCCCATTGAACAAGCTGGCTATCTAATCGGTTCAATTTATACAGTGATGCTGCCACCATCCGTGAGGTCAACGTTAGGCGCATATTACACACCACCATCATTAGTAACTCATTTGTTAAAACAAGCTGAGGCGGCAGGTTTCAATTTTTCGACTGGTTCAGCAATTGATCCTGCTTGTGGTGGTGGGGCATTCTTAATTCCATTAGCGTTGAAGATGATTCAGAGTGACGAAGGTCAGTCGGCCATCTGGACGCTAACTCACTTAAAGCGTCGGCTAAAAGGGATTGAGATCGATCCTTTTGCTGCGTGGATATCTTCCGTTCTATTGGAAGCTTCATTATTACCTTTGTGTGTTGCCGCTAATCATCGTTTAGATGGTATCGTTGTTGTTGGCGATGCGCTGAAACAAGATGGAACTAATTGTTTTGACTTAGTAATTGGCAATCCGCCGTATGGTCGAATAAAGCTTGAGCCTGAAATGAGAGATTTGTATGCGAGATCCTTGTACGGACATGCAAATCTATATGGACTTTTTACTGACCTTGCTCTGCGCATGTTGAAACCAGCGGGTGTTTTGGCGTTTTTAACCCCAACATCATTCTTGGGGGGGCAATACTTCAAATCTTTACGCAAACTACTTACTACAGAGGCTCATCCTGTTTCGGTCGATTTTGTTTTAGATAGAGAGGGTGTTTTTGACGATGTATTACAGGAAACAATCCTAACAACATATACAAAAACAGCATCTAAAAATGATGTTAAAATTTCCACAATCATCCCTGAAAGTCTTGATTTCGCGAGTAGTTGTTTTATTGGTGAAACTGAAGTTAATGCTACTGGTGAGCCTTGGTTATTCCCAAGAGCGACCTCTGACGCTAGTTTTTTTCATGCTATAGCTGATATGCCAACAAGATTAGCAGACCTTGGCTTTGCTGTTTCAACTGGGCAGTTGGTTTGGAATAGGCACAAAGATCAATTAAAAAATGATAATAAAAACGGTGAACTGCCCCTTATATGGGCTGAGTCAGTTACATCTGATGGATTTGAATTTAAAGCAACAAGAAAAAATCACCAACCATTTGTGAGCGTTGGGACAAAGCAAAGTCACCTCATCACTAAAAATGAATCTATCTTGATTCAACGCACCACATCTAAAGAACAAAGCAGAAGACTGTTAGTTGCTGTATTACCACAAGATTTTATAAATTATCACGGCGGCGCTGTGATAGAAAATCACCTTAATATAGTATATCCCCGAACGGATACTGCTCCACAAATTTCATTGACCACATTGGCTGCACTATTAAGCACAAAAGTGGTTGATAGAGTGTACCGCTGCATTAGCGGTAGTGTTGCAGTTTCAGCATATGAGTTGAACGCATTACCATTGCCATCAAGTAAACAACTTCTTGAATTAGAATTTGTGCTTCAAGGCAATGCTGATGAACTGTTTATCGAAAGAAAAGTAGCGTCTTTTTATGGGGATATATGACAGTGCCATTACCTGAACTACCTAGTGTTGACCTGTCCGACTTACTGTTATTCTATAAAAACATAATTTTATTAACTAAAAAATATTTATAAAATATTTTTACCAACTATAATACCAACAAATGTTTTGATTCCAGATAGACGCTAGCGGACGCTAAAGCCTCTTGTGTGGTCTCCTAACCGCACAAGAGGCTGCTGTTGTGTGCAAGATAGGGTGGAAAGAAAACGACACAGCTATGGAGGGACACACGAAGCATCTTTACGCCCATGACGCAAGTTTTCGGTATACCGCCCATACCCAAATCTTAGCTGTGTCCTCTTAGCGTAATGTCTCAGGTAAAACTTTTGGGCCCCAGCTATAGAGAGAAGAGCCACCCTTAAAATTCTCCATAGATATTTTGAAAAAAGTTCTCCTCAATAATTTCTTAACAATTTTTCTATACTATTGAAGCTCAGTCAGGCTGGCTTCCGAAGAAAGGCAGTCCTGTTTCCGGCATTGGGCCTGTTTAACCGTGTTAACAATTTTTTGGAGGACTTATGAAAAAGCTTCTTTCCATTCTCTCAGCGGCAGTTGTTCTCAGCTCTCTTGCCCTCACCCCTGCGTTTGCAATGGACAAAAACAAAGACATGCAAGGCAGCGGCATGAAACAGGACGCCGGGATGATGAAAGACGATGGCATGAAAAAAGACAGTGGTATGAAACAGGACGCCGGGATGAGCAAAGATGGCGGCATGATGAAGGACGACAGCAAAAAGTCCGGAATGGGCGGCACGATGAAAGACGATGGCATGAAAAAAGACAACGGTATGGGTAAAATGTAAGCAGGAAGTTAAGGAGCAAAGCGACGTGATTATCACTTTGCTCATTAATCGTGCAATGCGGACTCTTACATCTGTTCATGAAAGCCAGGGGCGCGATTTCCCCATTGTGTCCCTGGCATCAACCGAATATAATACAAACATTTCTATCCAATCAGTGCAGAAAGTTCCTACGAGGTCAAGGTGCTCTCATGTATAATATTCTGATAGTCGAAGATGAAGTTAAAATTGCGGAAACCGTCATGGAGTACCTGAAACGTGACGGCCATAATGTGCAGCATGTAACAACACTTGCTGCCGCCTTGGAGAGTATCTGCGCAGAAACAGACCTCATTGTTTTGGACTTGATGTTGCCTGATGGACAAGGTGAAAACTTATGCGAACGGGCAGTTGAACTCTATAACACGCCCATTATTATGCTGACATCCAAGCGTAGCGAGCAATCCAGAATTCACGGTTTCGCCTGTGGCGCTGATGATTACCTGACCAAGCCCTTCAGCCCCCGTGAACTGGCCGCCAGAGTGAAATCTGTTCTTAAACGGTCTAAACCTCGGGATAATATTATCCAGCTTGAAAATGATATTACCCTCTACCTTGACCGTCATGCGGTCACAAAAAAAGGGGGAAGAAGTCAGGCTAACCCCCAATGAGTATAAGATACTTCTATGTCTGGTGAACAACTGGAAAGCAGTGGTCAGCCGGGACAAGCTGATTGAATATATTAATGCCCCGGATGCTACTGACCGCATAATTGATGTGCATATCCGGCATTTGCGGCAGAAAATTGAGGATGACCCTAAAAATCCTGCCGTCGTTAAAACGGCCCACGGGCATGGCTACAGGCTTGGAGTGAAGCGCAATGCCTAAGCACAGACCGTTTACCAAATTATTTACCATTTATTTTACAGCGATCACAGCGATTACTGTCGGTGTGTTTATATTCATCGGTCTTGGTATAATAGACCGCTTTTTCTCATATTATGTGGACAAAGTGCATGAAGAAACACAACACATGCTCGTCATGCAGGTAGCTACGCACTACAAGATGTATGGCAGCTGGCATGGATACGATGGAGCGGAAACAGGCGCGGTAGCAAAGCTTTCAGGTGACTATTTCACAATATCCGACAAACAAGGCAACATAGTATATACGAGCGAAAAAAATGTTGAGCGCTGCTGTACCAACCCGAACCACGTATACACCCAGGTTAAGTACCCAATAACCGTTGGAGGCGAAACTGTAGGAGAACTCACCGCCGGTTATTTTACAAACCATATCACCTCACCTGAGGCCGATGCCTTTCGGGGGAGTGGTGTTTCGCTTGTCATTCTTTCAATACTCTGTATCAGCCTGAGCGGAGCACTCATCTCAATACTTTTCTTTTACCGTCTTTCCAAGCCGATCCGCAGCATTGCCAGTGCTGCAAAAGAAATATCCCAAGGGCGCTTGCAAAGTAGGGTAATTATTCAAAGCAATGTATCGGAGATGCATGAAATCGCAAATTCTATCAATGCCTTAGGCGCTTCTCTCCTTCAGCAGGAACAGTTCAGGCAACAGCTTATAGTCGAATTGTCTCATGAGTTGAGAACTCCCCTACAAATTTTGCTGAACCAGCTTGAAGCCATGCTTGATGGAATCTATCAAGCTGACAGAGCGCGGCTTGAGGCAATGCACGCGGAAATCACCCGTACAAGCGAGCTTTTAAGTGAGCTTGAAGATCGGCTGATTTACGAAAATGACAGCTTTGATTTGAATATTGCATCAACAAATATTTCTGAAGTCACCCGGAAGGTGGCGATTGGGCATGAGGGCAGCTTCGCTCAAAAAGGTTTGCAGTTTCGCTACGACATTGAACCGTTAATTACCAAAGAGGCCGACTCGATTCGATTTGCTCAGGTGCTTATTAATGTGCTTTCCAACGCGCAAAAATACACAGCGGCGGGTAACGTTTGTCTTTCTCTGAAACGCTCCGGGCATTCTGCCGCACTGGTCATAAGCGACACAGGCGAGGGAATGCCTGCTGAAATTATCGGCAATATTATCAACCGCTCGGGCCAGGCTTTTAAAGCCGTGAACAGTAAAGGCGTGGGGCTCTACATCGCAAAGCTTATTATTGACAAGCACGGCTGGGAACTCCGTATCGACAGTCAACGGGCTGTAGGGACAACCATTACAATAATTTTGTAGTACATCAGCCCTGTGGGGCTTCAAAGTGAGAAGATCGTATGGAAATGGTTACAACAGGGTTCATCCTGGCAGTTTTTGGAGCTGGTTTGCTTTCTTTCTTTTCCCCATGTGTGCTCCCCCTTCTCCCCGTATACATAGGGTATCTCTCGGGCGGTATGGTGGCAGATAGCTACTCAAGAAGTATAAGTTTTTCTAAAGCATTAGCCTTTACGGGAGGCTTATCCGCCTCTTTTTTCCTCTTGGGTTTTGGCGCGGGGGCCTTAGGGGGCTTTATCAATAGTCACTATTTTTTCCTGGCATGCGGGGCTCTGGTCGTCATTTTTGGCATTCACCAGTCCGGCCTGATCCGTATCCCTCTGCTTAACAACCACAAAAGCCTGGATATTCAGTTTAATCCGCAAAAGGGACTCGTTGGAGCATTTGCGCTGGGGTTCTTGTTTTCATTCGGCTGGACTCCATGTGTTGGTCCGATTTTGGGCGCAGTTCTCGGGATATCTTCGCAGCAAGGCAGCGCCTTCACAGGGGGAGGGCTCCTGCTGGTTTATTCCTTCGGCCTTAGTGTACCATTTGTGATTTTGGCTCTTGGCTCTCAACAAATTCTCAACAGAGTTAAGGGCATTTATCCACATTTTGGCAAAATACGCATTGTGGGCGGCATGTTGATTATTTTTATGGGCAGTTGGATGATTTACAACCAAGTACAGCTCATGCAGGCAGAAAAACAATCATCTCCTGACAGCCAACTTTATGCAGTGGCCCCAAGCGTTTATAAGCTCTCTCTTTCCACGCTGCATGGCGCAAAAGTCAGCCTCTCCGAACTCCAGGGGAAGACTGTTTATGTTAAGTTCTGGACCACATGGTGCCCATTGTGTTTAGCGGGCTTAGAAGAATTTGCGGCATTAGAGAAGCAGTATAAAGATTCTGAAGATGTGGCTATCATATCTGTTGTCACCCCAGGGCTGAACGGCGAAGTTGGCAAGGAAGATTTTATTGCTTGGGCTGAAAGTCAGCAACTGTCATTTCCCATCTTATTCGATGAAACAGGCTCTTTGACAAGGGAGTTTGGTATCCGTGCCTACCCTTCTGCGGTTTATCTCAATAAAGACGGGAAAGTATTCAAAAAGACCGTGGGAGATGAAATTGGCAGCCAGATACAATCCACATTATCGATTCAAAATTGATACTCCAAGGGGTACATCATATGAAAAAGAGAACCATATTGGCGATTGTTGTCGCTATATTTTTCATCACAACAGCAGCGTTTGCAGTAAGGGTAAGCTCTGCTGAAAATCAAAAAAATACGAGTGCGGCAGGCACGAAATACACGTCAGAAATTGATAAGGCAGGCATGAGTGAGATATATTTTGCCGGTGGTTGCTTTTGGGGCGTTGAAGAATATTTTTCCCGCATCACCGGCGTGTATGATGTCACGGTTGGTTATGCGAATGGCAAAACAGAAAATCCGACCTATCAGCAAGTATGTTCCGGTAAGACAGGACATACAGAAGCTGTTCATGTTACGTACAACCCTGAAGTAGTCAGTTTGAAAGTGCTGGTAGAACAGTTTTTCAAAATTATTAACCCGATCAGTGTGAACAAGCAGGGAAATGATGTAGGCAGTCAGTACAGGACAGGTATTTATTTTACAAGAGAGGCAGATAAAGCGAGCGCTGAGGCCGTGATGGTCGAAGTACAGAAAAAATATTCCAAACCGCTTGCCGTAGAACTGGTTCCCTTGAAGAGTTACTATCTTGCCGAAGAATACCACCAGGATTATTTGAAGAAAAATCCTGGCGGCTATTGCCATATCAGCTTTGACAGCCTTAAGGATGTGCAAGTGAAGAAAAGCGGTGAAGTTAAGGTTGACCCCGCCAAGTATGTCAAACCATCCAAGGCGGAATTGAAAAAAATATTATCGCCGGAAGAATACAACGTCACCCAGAATGCGGGAACCGAAAGGGCTTTTTCAGGCAAGCTTTGGGCTCACAAAGAAACGGGAATTTATGTAGATATAGTGACTGGCGAACCCTTGTTCTCGTCCAAAGATAAATTTGAATCCGGCTGCGGCTGGCCTAGCTTCACAAAGCCCATTGACCCTGATGTCATTATCGAACACCAGGATAACAGCTTTGGTATGAAGCGTATTGAAGTAAGAAGTAGGGTCGGAGATTCCCACCTGGGGCATGTGTTCAACGATGGCCCCAAGGATAAGGGGGGATTAAGATACTGTATTAATAGCGTGGCTATTCGCTTCGTACCGTTAGATGAAATGGATAAGCAAGGGTACGGGTATTTGGAAAGTGTTGTTAAATAAGAATGTTCCAGCCTTGCCCTGCGTTCTTCGTGTAGGGATCTCTCTGCCGCCTAGCTGTGGCTTTGTATTCATCGCGATACTAGCCCAAGCACCAAGGTTGCAGGCGAGGAGACCAAGGGAAGGAAATTAAGGAAACGCTGATTTATTCCGTTTGGCGGCGTTGCTTCACTTTTTTGAAATAGTCGAGGACGAAAGAGTTTACTCCTGCTTCAAAAAAAGCTCGCGCCTTGCCAAACGAAATAACTGCGCGTTTCCTTAAAAAAGCCCAGACGTTTTTAAAGTCCAACTTATTCCGGGAATAGAGTCAAGTTCCCTTACATATTCGTCCAAGCTGCTGCGCACAGCGAGGCATTATCATCAGCATACCGCAGGCGTATGCATCCGATGCCTTTGTGTACCAGCGTCCCAAGGAGGCGGAATGGGTCTGTTTCCTTTTGGGCGAATCTCCCCTGTCGTCTTTAGGAGGAAAGACGACTGCTGTTGTGGTATGCCACGCCATTTGCGACTTGCTCCAACCTCCAAGGAGTTTGGAAATGGCGAAACGTACCAAAAAACAGACATATACGAATGAGGAGTTTGAAGCCAAGGCCCAGGAAATGATGCATATGGCTCTGAGCATGAGTGAGGAGCGCATTTGTGCCTTTTCAAGACTGGAAACTCCCATTGGGCATGCACTGGCTGATGCTGCCATGACCTTGCACTATGCGCTACGGGCATTTCTGGCTGTAAGCCGCCTGCAAGGCAAGTAACCTAAACCGGAGCGCCTGTGCTACTCTATGGTGGACAGGCGCTTTTCATCGCTCCATGCCCCGCCTTTTTTGCTGCTCCCTTTCCTGAACCCGCTCCGGTTCTCCATCTCTTTCCGGCAGAACGTCCCGGCGCAACGTGTTGCCTTCCAGCCTTAGCCCCTTGCCCCATTTTTTCACCGCATACTGCCGCGCCGCATCTCCCGCTGCCTTGTCGTGCGCGGAAAACAGCACTTCCTTGCCCGATCCTGATTGTCTACTGCGCTACAGTGATCACCGCCGCTGGATACATGCGGCTGACATTCAAACTCGCTATGGTTATCGCCACTTTACCGATCATGATGTTGGTTTTCGTTTGTGTCGGTGGCTGTATGCCCTCTGCTGGACAGGAACGGATCGGCCTGGCGTATTATTTGAACGAGCTACCGCCTGGTTACTGACACAAAAAGTTCTATTGCCTGGTGTTTCTCAATTAGAGCGTTTTGTCGCCCAATTACGGAGTCGGGTCGAAGAGCGTCTTTGGCTCACGCTTGGACGTAGCGTCACCGAACAACAACGCCAACGCCTATTGAAACTATTGACTGTTGAAGACGGTAGTCGCGGTTCAAAGCTAGACAAACTTCGTTCTGGCCCCGTGATGATCAGTGGCCCCGCATTGGTTAAAGCACTGCATCGACTGGATGACATGCGTAGCTTCGGGATCACCTTGCCCGCTGCTGCACATATTCCACCCAGCCGAATTGCCACTCTGGCGCGGTTTGCTAATACGGCAAAAGTGACCGCTATCAGTCGGTTACCACCGGCAAGACAGTTGGCCACACTGGTTGCATTTGCGGTTTGTCTTGAAGCCACCGCGCATGATGACGCACTGGATGTTTTAGAATCCTTGTTACGCGACCTTTTTAGCAATGCAGAAAAGGCGGATAAAAAAGCTCGCCTGCGAACACTGAAAGATCTGGATCGATCCGCTGCAACACTGGCAGCGGCTTGCCGGATGGTTTTGGATGCATCAATCAGTGATAGCACCTTGCGCACGCAATTATTTGCCAACTTGCCGCGAGTCTATTTAGAAAATGCATTGAAAGAGGTCGATGCGCTGATTCGTCCCGCAAATGATGTATTTATCAATGCTCTGGAAGAGCGTTATCGAAGTGTTCGTCGATTTTTGCCTGACCTGTTAGAACGGTTGCATTTTGGTGCAAATCCTACGGGAAAAGCCGTGGTTGATGGTTTTGAATGGTTGCGAAAAAATCTGAAGTGCAAACATCCTGAAATTGATGCGCCACAAGATGTAGTGGGAAAGTCATGGCAAAAGCACATCATTGGCAAAGATGGTACGTTGGATATGCGAGCCTATGTATTTTGCGTGCTTGATGCGCTGCGAACGGCCATTCGCCGTCGGGATGTTTTTGTTTCACCCAGTTGGCGTTATGCCGATCCACGCATTGGCCTGCTGGACGGTCCGGAATGGATAGCGGCTCGCCCGATTGTGTGTCGATCTCTGGGACTGAGCGTTGAAGCAAAGCCTACTTTGGATGCATTTATTACAGAACTGGATACAACTTGGCTGGCGGTCGCAAAACGCTTGCCGGAGAATCCTGCGATTCAGCTAACAGAAACTGATGAGGGTAAAACTGAGTTATCACTCGCCGCTTTAGAGCGACTGGATGAACCTGAATCTTTATTGGCATTGCGCACGGCAGTGGCTAATTTGATGCCTCGTGTCGATCTGCCGGAAATATTGCTGGAAGTTGCAGCGCGTTCAGGCTTCAGCAGCGCCTTCACGCATGTATCTGAACGTAATGCCCGTGCAGATAACTTTGCCACCAGTTTATGCGCTGTATTACTGGGTGATGCTTGTAATACTGGACTAGAACCGCTGATCCGGTTGGATATCCCTGCCTTACGACGTGACCGTTTATCATGGGTAGGTCAAAATTACATCCGTGACGATACCTTATCCGCTGCCAATGTTATTTTGGTGTCGATGCAAAGCCAACTTGAACTAGCGCAAATATGGGGTGGTGGTGAAGTCGCATCTGCCGATGGAATGCGTTTTGTCGTTCCTGTGCGCTCAGTACATTCAGGCCCCAATCCAAAATATTTTGGCTCCAGCCGTGGGGTAACCTGGTACAACTTAATTTCAGATCAGTTTTCAGGGTTGAATGCTATCACCGTGCCAGGCACGCTCCGGGACAGTCTGGTGTTGCTGGCCGTTGTACTGGAACAACAAACCGAATTACAGCCTACACAAATCATGACCGATACTGGCGCATACAGCGACG
>ERZ650312.1555-NODE-1555-length-12828-cov-8.366241_pt1 | contig 12828 bp, 15 predicted proteins | sample MGYA00376248_ERZ650312 | MGnify/ENA primary metagenome ERZ650312 (study PRJEB26733, sample SAMN07839316) | wastewater metagenome | biome: urban; feature: wastewater treatment plant; material: waste water | place: USA: North Carolina | collected 2016-07-28 ... | reverse complement strand
GGTTTCATTCTCTGGGAAGCTGAAACGGATTTCTGACGTATCAGCTGGGACCTCAAGGACACCACGAAATCGGAGACCGTTTTCCGTGGATATCCCCGGAAACGAGCGGCCTGATCGAGCACCCGCGTTACATATTGCCCAGAAATCCCGAAGTCTGCGACCAGATCAACCGCCTCCTTGCTGAAATCATCAACGATGGTCAGTACCTTGATCCGCCGACCATTGGCCAAGGCATCGCTGACAAAGTCCATCGACCAGACCTGATTCAATTCTAGCGATGACTCAAGTGCCTGCCGTTCGACTGCCACGCCGTGCCGCCTCTTTCGCCGCCGTACTGCAAGGCCCGCCTCACGGTAAAGACGGTAGATGCGTTTGTGGTTCGCTAAGACGCCTTCCCGCCGAACCAAAGCATGCAAGCGACGATAGCCAAAGCGCCGACGCTCTCCGGCCAGTTCGATCAGCCTTGCCTGCAATTGCATATTCGCGGGCTGTTCCTTCGATTCGTAGTGCAGCACCGTGCGTGACAGACCCACCAGCTGGCAGGCCCGGCGCTCAGAAATCTTGGTGTCATTCTGCATCGTCCGGACCGCCTCACGCTTTTGCTGGGGGCTCAGCGTTTTCGGCCGAGTACTGATCGCAACGCCTCGGCATCAAGAATCGATTCTGCCAACAGCCGTTTGAGCCGCGCATTCTCCGATTCCAGTTCCTTGAGGCGTTTGGCATCGGGAACTGTCATTCCGCCGAATTTGGCCCGCCACGTGTAAAACGATGCGTCACTGAATCCATGCTGACGACACAGTTCCTTCACCGGCACGCCAGCTTCCGCCTGCTTCAAAAATCCGATGATCTGCTCTTCTGAAAACCGCTTCTTCAAGTCCATTCTCCTTCTCGAAAACGGACTTTACTAAATTCCCTTTGGCACTGTTTAGGGGGAGCACCTCAGCAGGCCGAAAATTTGTTTGGGTATTGTTTGGGTATAAGGAGAATTTGCCCGAAAAAGCAAAAAGCCAATTCCGAAGAATTGGCTTAAGTGCTTGAATCTATTGGTCGGGGCGGCGGGATTCGAACTCGCGACCCCTTGCACCCCATGCAAGTGCGCTACCAGGCTGCGCTACGCCCCGACAGCCGCCAATTATAACTCAAAATCGCGTGAACTTTTCATCGTGTCTAACAATTTGGATATGTTCAGCAATTCGCTTCGGAGAGCTTCGGGCGCGAGAATAGCGGTGTCGGAATCGCCGATCGATTCATCCAGGCGACCGCGAGCTCCGCTGATTGTAAATCCTTGATTATACAGTAACTCTCGAATTCTCCGCACCAGAAGTACTTCGTGGTGCTGGTAATACCGGCGATTGCCGCGTCGTTTTACCGGCTTCAGTTGATTAAACTCTTGTTCCCAATAACGAAGTACGTGCGGCTTGACTCCACACAACTCACTAACCTCACCGATCGTGAAATAGCGTTTTGCTGGGATCGGTGGCAATGGTTCCTTGCTGGTGTCTTTATGATTCGGTTCCATCGTAAGTTAACTCAACTTCGCCTTTGAGCTTTTGGCTGGCATGAAATGTGACTACGCGTCGAGCAGTTATCGGGATTTCTTCGCCAGTTTTTGGGTTACGCCCTGGACGCTGGGGTTTGTCGCGTAGCTGAAAGTTACCAAACCCGGAAAGCTTTACTCCATCGCCGCGTTCAAGAGCGTTCCGAACTTCTTCGAAAAAAGCCTCGACCATGTCTTTAGCTTCACGCTTGTTGAGTCCGACTTTCTCAAAGAGCAAATCAGCGAGTTCTGCTTTCGTAAGCGTCATGTTTAATTGTTCCCATCAGACGCGGAGTTGAGCGGCGAAAGACTGCTGCATGTAACCGATCAATTTTTGTATGGCTGCATCGACCTCCACATCTAGCAAAGTCCTTTGAGTATCTTGCATAACTATACGGAACGCAAGACTTTTCTTGCCGGGTTCAACGCCCTTTCCGGTATAGACATCGAACAACTGAAACGCGTGAACAATCGCTGGTTTGTTGATCTGTAGACCGTCCAACAACCGCGCCAGATCAAGTTTTTGATCGACCAGAACAGCCAAATCACGGACAGCATAGGGCTGTCGCGAGACTTCACGGAATGTGGGCGGCCGTGTTTTCAGTATTGCATTTAAATCCATTTCGAAGGCGACCGGAGCCACCGGGAGTTCGTACTCTTGCACCCATTCCGGATGGATTTCTCCGAGTACACCGATGGTTTCACCATCAAGGAGGATGTGAGCGCACCGACCGGGGTGAAACGCAGGGTGGTCTGCCCTTTCGAACCGTGCCGTGGCCGGTGCGAGAAGAAATTCGACTTCGGCCTTGATGTCGTAGAAATCAACGTTGCGAGATGGGCAACCCCATTGCTCGGGCAGGGTGCTTCCGTAGGCTAAGCCCGCTACTTTCAGCGGCTGATGAAAACCGGGAACAGGGCTTCCAGGGGTTTTGCGGAAAAAGCAACGACCGGTTTCGAATACCCGGACTCTGTTTTGCTTGCGCTTAAGATTTGTGGAGACGTTTGCGACCAAACCACCTATCAGTGTGGAGCGCATCACGCCCATTTGGCTAGCGATTGGATTGGCTAGCTTGATTGGTGTGTCATTGCTCGCAAAGTCTGCCTCCCAAGACTCTTCGACAAACGCGAAGTTGACGACCTCCTGGAATCCGCGGTCTGCGAGCATGTGCCGAACTCGGCTAACCGAACGACAGGCCTCCGTTTGTGGGAGCATCGAAAGCTGAGCCTTCGGCGAACGGGCCGGAATCTTGTCGTACCCGTATAAGCGGACGACCTCTTCAATCAGATCCTCCTCTATTTCGATGTCGAAGCGGTGAGTCGGCGGAGAAACGATGAAGTCTCCCGCTTCTATTTCATGGTCGAGGGCTAGGCGGGTCAGATGTCTTTCGACCTCCTGGGCGGAGAAATCGATCCCCAACACCTTTGTGAGCCTGCTCAGCCGAAGTTTGACCGGTGCCCTTGACGGAAGATCGGCTTTAGCCTCGGTGATGGGGCCGGCATCTCCACCGCAAATATCAAGAACTAGCTGAGTTGCACGCTCAAGGGCTGGTCGCGTGCAACCGAAGTCGACGCCGCGCTCAAATCGGTGAGAGGCATCTGACGAAAAGCTGTATCGTCTCGCCCGTCCGGCGATCGCTCGGGGTGAGAAAAACGCGGACTCAAGAAACATCTCCTTGGTTTCAAGGCTAATGCCGCTGTTGGCGCCACCCATAATGCCGGCCATCGCAACCGCTCGCTTGTCGTCGGAGATGAGTAGTACATCATCTTGAAGTTCAAGAACTTGCTCGTTCAATAGGCAAATCGCCTCACCTTTGGATGCAAGTCTAGCGTGGATGGCTCCTTCCAGCAGTGCGTTATCGAATGCGTGGAGCGGCTGTCCGAGTTCAAGCATCACATAATTAGTGATATCGACAAGTGCCGATATGGAACGGATACCACTGCGCTCCAAGCGTCGTTTCATCCATTCGGGGGTCGAGGCCTTGGCATTAACGCCAGAGATGACTCGCCCGCAATAGAGTGGGCAGGCGGTGGGCGCATCCAAAACTACGTCACGCTTAACGTTTGTGCTGACGGCGACATCGGCAATTGTGGGAAGCGTTAGGGCGCTGTCGGTCAGTGCGGCGACCTCACGCGCAATTCCCAGCAAGGAGAGGCAATCAGCCCTGTTGGGCGTCAGTTTTAGTGTGAGGGCTCGGTCATCGAGGTCGAGATATTCGCGGATGTTCTGGCCAATTGGCGCATCTGGCGCCAAAACGAGAAGTCCGGAAGCATCGTCCGAAATGCCCAGTTCCTTGGCAGAGCAGAGCATTCCGGATGATTCTATGCCTCTGACTATCGCTACCTTTATCTGGAAATCGCCGGGGAGATTTGCGCCCGGCAGAGCGCAAGGTACGCGCAGGTCAGCTGTGACGTTTGGAGCGCCGCATACGATTTGTAGCGGGGACGATAGTCCTGCATCGACGGTGCATACATTAAGGCGGTCAGCATCCGGGTGCTTGGCAACTTCCAAGACACGTGCGATCACGACCTTGTCAAAGTCAGGAGCAACCTTTTCCTCCTCCTCGACTTCTAGGCCGGCCATTGTGAGAAGGTGCGAGAAGTCGCTACCATGCACCGAAGGGTTGACGAAACTGCGAAGCCAGGACTCAGAGAATTTCATGGATGATCCGTATCACCAAAAACCATCAAACGAATTGACGCAGAAAGCGCAGGTCGCCGTCGAAGAACAGCCGAAGGTCGTTAACGCCGTATCGGAGCATGGTCAGGCGATCCGGCCCCATGCCGAAGGCAAATCCTAGATATCTTTCCGGGTCAATGCCGACATGCCGCAAAACGTTTGGATGCACCATGCCGCAACCGGCAACTTCAAGCCAGCGGCCTTCAAGTGGTCCACTCATGAATGCGACGTCAATTTCGGCCGATGGCTCAGTGAACGGAAAGAATGAAGGGCGGAAACGCACCTGTAAATCGTCACTTTCGAAAAAACGGCGCAGGAAGTCGGCTACAACACCTTTCAGGTCGGAAAAGCTCACATCTTCGCCAATCCAGAGGCCTTCGACCTGATGAAACATGGGTGAGTGCGTTGCGTCGGAATCAACACGGTAGACTCTGCCGGGCGCAATGATGCGGATTTCCGGCATGCAATCGAGGTGCTCGTACTTCGCTACATGTGCCTGCATGTAACGCACCTGAATTGGGCTCGTATGAGTACGCAGGAGGATGCCCTCAGCGACGCTGCCGTCTTCGTTCTGCAGATAGAACGTGTCGTGCATTGAGCGTGCGGGGTGATCTTCGGGGGTGTTCAGCGCGGTGAAGTTCTGGAAATCGGCTTCAATCTCCGGCCCGTCTGCGACCTCGAAACCAATCGATCGGAACAGTGCCTCGATCCGTTCCAGCGTACGGGTAACTGGGTGCAACCCACCTTTAGCTTCGCCGCGTCCCGGCAGGGTTACATCAAGGGATTCCTCTGCCAGGCGATTTTCAAGCGCCTTGCGTCGGAGGTGCTCGCGTCTCGAGTTGAGCGCGGCCTCGATGGCTTCTTTCGCTTTGTTGATCGCAGCGCCGGCAGATTTCTTATCTTCTGGCGGCAGCTTTGCAAGGCTTTTGAGCAGTTCGGTAATCTGACCACTCTTGCCGAGAAAGCGCGCTTTGACTTGCTCTAGCGTGTCGGGGTTATCAGTTGCCGCGAACGCCGCAACAGCGTCTTGTGCTATTTGATCAAGGTTCTGCATAGGTATCTACCACGTCACCGAAAAAAAAGGAGGCGCGAGCCTCCTTTTTCGACACGCTTACTATCAGGCGCTAAGTTGGGCTTTGGCTTGCACGGCCAGAGCGGCAAAGGCAGGCTTGTCGAAAACAGCCAAGTCAGCCAGTACTTTGCGGTCCACCTCGACTTGCGCTTTCTTAAGCCCATTCATGAAGGTGCTGTATTTCAGTCCGACTTCGCGGGCTGCCGCGTTAATTCTGGCAATCCACAAAGCGCGGAACTGACGCTTCCTTTGGCGACGGTCACGATAGGCATACTGACCCGCCTTCATCACCGCCTGTTTGGCGATGCGATATACGTTCTTGCGACGGCCACGGTAGCCCTTGGCCAGTTCAAAAACCTTCTTGTGGCGCGCGCGCGCCGTTACACCACGTTTTACTCGGGGCATTCGTTATCTCCTTACGCGTAAGGCATCATGGCGCGAACCATGGCCTTGTCGGAGTCATGCACTCCGGTTACGCCACGCAATTGACGCTTGGCTTTGGTGGTTTTCTTGGTCAGGATGTGGCGCTTGAACGCCTGGCCGCGTTTGACGCGGCCGCTTGCGCTGACCTTGAAGCGCTTTTTTGCGCCACTCTTGGTCTTCATTTTGGGCATTGAATGCTCCTTATGTACGTGAAGTCAGGTGTTTCCCGGCGGGAATGCTTTGTTACCTGAATCCACTTATTGGTGCTACTAAAATGCAACTACTTCTTTTTTGTTGGCGCTAGAACCATCACCATCTGGCGCCCTTCCATCTTTGGCATTTGCTCGACCGTTGCGAAATCCTGCAAATCAAGCCTAATTCTTTCGATCTGTCGCATTCCGATCTCTTGATGCGCCATTTCGCGCCCACGGAAACGCAAGGTGACCTTGACTTTGTCCTCTTCCTGCAAGAAACGAATCATGTTTCGCAATTTGATCTGGTAATCGTTCTCGTCCGTGCCTGGGCGAAACTTGATTTCCTTGACCTGAACCTGCTTCTGTTTAAGCTTTTGTTCGTGCTGTCGTTTCTGTTCCTGGTATTTGAATTTGCCGTAATCCATTATCCGGCAAACAGGGGGTTGCGCCATCGGAGCAATCTCCACGAGATCAACCCCAGCTTCCTCAGCTAGCTGCAAAGCTTGGCGAACATTCATGATACCGAGAGCCTCACCCTCGGTGCCTACCAGTCGAATTTCCGGTGCGTTAATTTCTTCGTTAACGCGTTGCGCCTTTTGCAGTGCGATGGCTACGCTCCTTGTGCCGTCAAAAATTAAGCCGTGCCACTTCGCGCAACGACTTCTTCCAGAAGTCGTTCGGCCAGTTTCTCGATTGGCATTTGTCCGAGATCTTGGCCGCCGCGTGTACGCACGGCAACTAGATTTGTGGCCATTTCCTTATCGCCTACAACGATCTGGTATGGCAACTTGTTCAAGCTATGTTCCCGTATTTTATAGGTAATTTTTTCGTTGCGCAAATCGCTCTCGACACGCAACCCGGCTTTGCGCAAGGTTTTCGCGACGCTATCTGCGTAGTCCAGTTGCTTTTCGGAGATGTTTAGTACCATCGCTTGTATCGGCGATAGCCAAAGCGGGAGTGCGCCGGACCAGTTTTCGATGAGGATTCCGATGAACCGTTCCAGTGAGCCGAGAATCGCCCGGTGAAGCATTACTGGTGTGTGCCGAGCGTTGTCCTCTCCGACGTACTCGGCGCCAAGGCGTTGCGGCATCGAGAAGTCGACCTGAATCGTGCCGCATTGCCATGAGCGGCCGATCGCATCCTTGATGTGGAATTCGATCTTGGGGCCGTAGAAAGCGCCTTCGCCCGGCAGTTCATCCCATTCTAGTCCGGAGGCTTTGAGGCCTTCCCGAAGTGCTAACTCGGCTTTGTCCCAAACCTCGTCGGCCCCGACGCGTTTCTCAGGCCGCAGGGCAAGTTTGACCGAAATGTCGTGGAAACCGAAATCAGCGTAAACTTTGCGCACCAGGGCGTTAAACGCCGTGACCTCTGGTTGGATCTGGTCCTCGGTACAGAAGATATGTCCATCGTCTTGCGTGAAGCCGCGTACGCGCATGATGCCGTGCAATGCGCCCGATGGTTCGTTACGGTGGCATGACCCAAATTCACCGTAGCGGAGCGGGAGGTCCCTGTAGCTGCGCAGTCCAGTGTTAAAGACCTGGATGTGGCCTGGGCAGTTCATCGGTTTGATCGCGTAGTCGTGCTTTTCCGACTCCGTTGTGAACATGTTGTCTTTGTAGTTTTCCCAATGACCGGATTTCTCCCAAAGCGTGCGGTCGAGAATCTGTGGGCACTTGACTTCAAGATAGCCATTTTCCTGATAGACGCGCCGCATGTACTGCTCGATCTGTTGCCACACGGTCCAACCCTTCGGGTGCCAAAAGATCATGCCTGGTGCTTCGTCTTGCAGGTGGAATAGGTCAAGTTGGCGACCTAGTCGGCGATGGTCGCGTTTTTCAGCCTCATCCAGCATCGTCAAGTAGGCTTCCTGGTCCTCTTTCTTTGCCCAAGCGGTGCCGTAGATGCGCTGGAGTTGTTCGTTGCGGTGGTCGCCGCGCCAATAGGCGCCGGCCACTTTCATCAGTTTGAACACCTTGAGTTTGCTGGTCGAGGGTGCGTGCGGTCCCCGGCAGAGGTCGACGAAGTCGCCTTCTCTGTAGAGCGAAACCTCTTGTCCTTCGGGGATGGCTGCAATCAGTTCGGCCTTGTAGTGTTCCCCAATTGACTGAAAAAAGGCTGTTGCCTCATCCCGTTTCCAGACTTCGCGGGTGATCGGAAGGTCGCGCTTGGCGATCTCCGCCATTCGCTTTTCGATTGCGAAGAGATCATCCGGTGTGAACGGACGCTTGAATGCGAAGTCGTAATAGAAGCCGTTTTCAACGACCGGCCCAATAGTTACTTGTGCTTCAGGAAACAGGTCTTTGACTGCGTAGGCGAGCAAGTGCGCGCTCGAGTGGCGGAGGACGTCTAGGCCTTCTGGGTCGCGGTCGGTAATGATTCCAACCTGAGCATCTGTTTCGATGCGATATGAAGTGTCTACCAGATTGCCATCAACTTTGCCGGCCAGTGCAGCGCGGGCTAGGCCGGCGCCAATATTTTGGGCGATCTCGGCGATGGTTACAGGCTGTGCAAACTCCCGTTGAGAGCCGTCGGGTAGTGTAATGACCGGCATGTTTCGACCCCAGAAATGAAAAAAGCCAGAGACTCGCTCTGGCTTTTTAATGTTTGGTAGGCGCGATTGGACTCGAACCAACGACCCCCACCATGTCAAGGTGGTGCTCTAACCAGCTGAGCTACGCGCCTTCTATGTCGCGAGAGCTGCTTGCGACGTCGAAGAAGGCCCGCATTATAAGGCTGTTTAGCAGCATGTCAACAGATTTGGTGTTGATTGCTTATGTTCTGTTTTTGTTGGGACGCGTTTTCTGCTAACTTGCCTGTGTCGATGCAGCGCCGCATGTTTGCCCCGAAAGTAGGGGTTGGCTTGGTAAGTCGTGGCGATTTGTTGCATCTAACCTCTGCGATTGGGTGTGGTCGCGTCATTTTGGGTGTGGTTCTATGAATACAGTTGTCCGATTCGGTGATTCTGAGGAACGTTCTTCCAAGCAGAAGATATTTCGAAAGCAGTTTGCCGAGAATCTCAATGCGGCGCTTGATCGGCGCGGCGCGATACCGTCGGGTTATGGGCGTGTTGTCGGGGTCGCAGAGCTTTTTGGTGTGAGCCAGAACACGGCGGCGAATTGGCTGAAGGGTGACGGGGTGCCTGAACTGTCGCGTTTGCCTGAGATCGCGGATATTCTTGGTACGACTGTCGAGCAGTTGGTAGTCGGCGACCGGGGTAAGGATCCGCATGTGATCGATGAGAACTACGTGATGGTCGATATGCATGAAGAGGGCAGTCTCGGAGGGTATTCGTGGTACACACTGCCAGAGACGCTGCGTAGCATGGGGTTGCCAAAGGACTTGAGGATGCTTCAGGTGTCAGGCGACGATATGGCGCCCTATGTGAATTGTGGTGACGCGGTCATGTATGACCCGCGGGTTCGTCGGATTCAGGCAAATGGTGTCTTTGTGTTCCAGATTGGCGACCGGTTTGTGGTTCGGCGCGTGCAGCGCGGGATCAAGGGGGATATCCGCCTCAAATGTGACAATCCACTTTTCGAGGATGAGGTTCTCGATGAGTCCGAGCTAGATGAGTCGGCCTTGGCAGGGGGTAGGATCAGCGTCGCGGGGCAGGTTGTCGGTCGCTTGTCGGTGGGTGGCTGATTGGCAGGGTTTGCAGCATTTCTTGTTTGAGTTGTTCTTGAAACGCCGTTGATTCGTCCGCTATAATACTCGGCTTTTCCACCTTGCCCCACCGTTAGCATGGCGGGGGGTTCAAACCGTAAGGAGTGTTCATGCGTCATTATGAAATCGTCTTTATCGTCCATCCGGACCAGAGCGAACAGGTTCCGGCGATGGTCGAGCGCTACAAAACGCTCGTGACAACGCACGGCGGGCAGATTCACCGTCTTGAAGACTGGGGCCGTCGCCAGTTGGCTTATCCCATTCAAAAACTGCACAAGGCACATTATGTGCTGATGAACATCGAGTGCAATGGTGAAGTGCTTGCCGAACTCGAGCATGGCTTCAAGTTCAACGACGCAGTGTTGCGCCATCTGACTATCAAGATGAAGCGTGCGGTTACGACGCCTTCGCCGATGATGAAGGAAGACAAGTCGAAGTCGATGCTGGCCGCGGCGCAGGAAGAGCCTGCAGCGGACGCCAGCGAGGCAGTTGCCAGCTGATTGTCGAGGCTCAGCTGAATCGCGTCGAACTGACTGGAGCCCTGATCGAACGTAAGTCTCTTCGTTATACCCCCGCGGCTGTGCCAGTTACGGAATGTGTCATTCGGCACCAATCGCAGCAATCGGAAGCAGGGATTGAGCGGCGGGTTGAATGTGATGTTCAGGCGATCGGGTTGGGGGATGTGGCGCGATGGCTTCAAGCTGCAACACCGGGGACACAGGTTCGGGTGGTTGGCTTTTTCGCCGCCAAGAGTCAGAGCAGCAAACAGCTGAGATTGCACATTACAACGATTGAATTTGTAGAAGGAAATCAAAATGGCCAGGTTCTTCAAGAAGAAGGATGACAAGAATGTCAAAAAGCGCGGCAGTGGTTTGTTCAAGCGCCGCAAGTTCTGCCGTTTCACCGCAGAGAAGATGGACGGAATCGATTACAAGGATGTCGATCTGTTCAAGGAATACATCGCCGAAAACGCCAAGATCATGCCCGCCCGTCTGACCGGCACGAAGGCTGGCTATCAGCGCTTGCTGTCTGTTGCCATCAAGCGTGCGCGCTTTCTGGCGCTGTTGCCCTATACCGACAACCACCAATAATCGAGGATACGACGATGCAAATTATTCTGATGGAGAAGGTCGTCAACCTCGGCAATCTCGGTGATCTCGTCAAGGTCAAGGATGGCTACGCGCGTAACTTCCTGATTCCGCAAGGCAAGGCCAAGCGTGCAACGCCGGCGGCAATGAAAGAATTCGAAGCCAAACGTGCCGAGTTGGAGAAGGCCGCAGCCGAAAAACTGGCCGAAGCACAGGCGTTCGCTGCGAAGCTTGAAGGTGTAACGGTCACCGTCGCGCGCAAAGCGGGTGTTGATGGTCGCCTGTTCGGTTCGGTAACGAACCACGATGTGGCCGATGGCCTCAAAGCGCTTGGTTTCGACGTCGAGAAGTCGGACATTCGCATGCCGATGGGTCCGCTCAAGGTTGTGGGCGAGTCGACGCTTGAAGTTGCTCTGCACACCGATGTGCTGGCGACGATCAAGGTGGCCGTGGTCGGCGAGCAGTAAGCGACCCCGCCTTCGCGCCGTTCCGGTGCAGGAAAAAGCCTTGCCGCAAGCAAGGCTTTTTTGTTTTTGGATTGTGTTCTACAGGTAGACTCCGTTTCTCCCAATCCGTTAAACGTGACCAAAGCCCTATGGCCAAATCGTTCAATTCAGCGAATTCAAAGTTCCAGAAGAACCAGTCGGTCGATCCGGCAATCGCCAGTCTGCGCATTCCGCCGCATTCAATCGAGGCGGAGCAATCGGTGCTTGGTGGCTTGCTGCTCGACAACGCCGCGTTCGACAAGATTGCCGACCTGGTCGGGGAGGACGATTTCTATCGCGATGAACACAAACGGATCTTCCGACAAATCCGCAAGCTGCTGGAACGGAGCAAGCCGGTCGATGTGATCACGGTTGCCGAAAGCCTCGATTCGGCGGGTGAAGGGAGCGATACGGGCGGCCTGGCCTATCTTGGGGAGTTGGCTGCAAATACGCCGTCGGCCGCAAACATCCGGCGCTACGCCGAAATCGTTCGCGAACGGGCCATTCTGCGCCAGTTGGTGACGGCAGGTGATGAAATTGCCGGGAGCGCCTTCAATCCACTGGGGCGCGATCCGAAGCAGTTGCTCGACGAGGCGGAAGCCAAGGTGTTTGCCATTGCCGAAGGTGGGTTCCGACAACAGACAGGATTTCAGCACATCAACCCGTTGCTGACGCAGGTGGTGGAGCGGATTCAGGAACTCCACGATCGGGAGAATCCCTCGGAAATCACAGGCGTGCCTACGGGCTATAACGATCTCGACGCAAAGACGTCTGGATTGCAGCCGGGTGATTTGCTGATCGTCGCCGGCCGGCCTTCGATGGGCAAGACCTCGTTTGCCCTGAACATGGGCGAACACGTGGCGATCGAGGTTGGACTGCCGGTCGCCGTGTTCTCGATGGAAATGGGCGGCGCGCAATTGGCGATGCGTATGCTGTCCTCGGTTGGGCGGCTGGACGCGCACCGGGTCCGCACGGGGCGGCTGAATGACGATGAGTGGTCGCGCTTGTCTTTTGCCCTGGGCAAGATGCACGAGGCGCCGCTCTACATCGACGAGACGCCAGCGCTGAATCCGATCGATTTGCGTGCGCGGGCGCGTCGGTTGCACCGGCAGTGCGGCAAACTCGGGTTGATCATCATCGACTACCTGCAGTTGATGTCGTCGGCCAGCGGCAACGGCGAGAACCGGGCTACCGAGATTTCGGAGATTTCGCGTTCGCTGAAGGGCTTGGCCAAGGAACTGAGTGTTCCCGTGATTGCGCTTTCTCAGCTCAATCGTTCGCTGGAGCAGCGGCCGAACAAGCGTCCGGTGATGTCCGATCTGCGTGAATCCGGCGCCATTGAGCAGGACGCCGACGTGATCATGTTCATCTACCGTGACGAAGTGTACAACCCGGATACGCCGGACAAGGGCAGTGCCGAAATCATCATCGGCAAGCAGCGTAATGGCCCGATTGGCATGGTGCGACTGACCTTCCTCGGCGAATACACGCGCTTCGAGAACTTCGCGAATCCTGGTACGTACTAGTCCATTGAACCAGAAGAATTGCACCGGATATGACGGGACGGATCGGCATACTTCCACTTTAGTGGTTTGGCATTTTTGTTGTACTGGCGAATGTAGCGCATGAGCTTCTTGTGCAAGTCGGAGGTGCTGGTGAAGATGCCGCGAGCAATGACGTCGCGCTGGA
>ERZ650312.1553-NODE-1553-length-12838-cov-5.976297_pt1 | contig 12838 bp, 12 predicted proteins | sample MGYA00376248_ERZ650312 | MGnify/ENA primary metagenome ERZ650312 (study PRJEB26733, sample SAMN07839316) | wastewater metagenome | biome: urban; feature: wastewater treatment plant; material: waste water | place: USA: North Carolina | collected 2016-07-28 ... | reverse complement strand
ATTTAAAATATCTTTCATCAAATATAACCCACTTGGTTTATTTATTAATGATAATATTGCTTTTACTGCTCCGTCAGCAAATATTTTTCTTGAGAGTGCTTCATGCTTAATTTCTATTATCTCATCTCCACCGGAAAAAATAACAGTGTGCTCTCCAACTATATTTCCTCCTCTTATTGCATGTACTCCAATTTCATTTTTTTCTCTTTTCTTATTTCCTTCACGGCCATATACAATTTTTTTCTTTTCTGATAAGCTTTCATTTATAACTTCTAAAAGAGTTACCGCAGTACCACTGGGTGCATCTATTTTTCTATTATGGTGCTTTTCAATTAATTCTATATCAAAATCTGCTAATAATTTTGTCGCATAAGAAACTATTTGATTCATTATGTTTACTCCTAGTGACGTATTAGTTGCTTTTAATATTGCTATTCTCTTAGATGCTTCCTCTATCTTAAGTTTCTGCTCATCTGTATGACCTGTTGTTGCTATTACTAAAGGACTATTTATTTCAATCGCATAATTTAAGATTTCTTCTGTTAGACTAAAATGTGAAAAATCAATTATTCCATCAATTTTATTATCTATTTCTTTCAAATCTTTATAATTCCCATTTCCTAATGGATCATACATTCCAACACACTTGTGGTTTGAACTTTCTATTGATTCTTTTACAAAAGATGCCATTACACCTGCTCCACACACCAATATATTCATAATAAAACACTATTCTCCGTTCTTATAAAACTTAAATTTTATTTCTTCAAAGTAATTTTAGCATTTTATCTTTAAAATATCAATATTATGTAATCAATACAGTATATTGTAGTCCTAATTGCTTTGTTTAAACTTTTCACATTCTTAGAAAAAACTTTGCTATTATTAAAAAGAATAACGCTAGAAAGGAAATCTAGCGTTACTTTAAATTCTTTATTTTGAATTTTTATTTATTTACCTTTGATGAACCAATATATGATGACCCCAAAGATGATGATCCTAAAAATGACGACCCACCCCAGTCACCTGGATTAGAAATATATTCTTCTATAATTCCAGTTTCTGATGATCCAAATGTTACTAATCTTCTAATTACTCCACCATCTATATAATCTTCTTTTCCTACCATCTTCGCTTCATCAGAAGTTACTGCTTCATATTTCAACAATTCTCTATTACTCGGACTTTCAATTACAGTTAGCCATTTCAACTCAAAGTCATTAGAAACTGTATCGTTAGGAGCTATAGCTTGCGTTGAGTGTGCAATTTCTATAAAGTTCCCATACACATCCTCATAACCAATTAATGCTTCATAAGACTCATTTGCATCTATCTCATTTATGTAATGTGATCCTATTCTTTCATGTCTTATTATTTTTTTATGCTCGTGACCATTTTTCATTAATTTAATTACCACATTATCAACTATATGATTTTCTTCTGATAATCTTTTAAATGTGTCATCTCTTATTTCCCAATAAGCAAATAATGTTGTTGTATTTTTAGGCATTAAAACAATTTCATCAACAAAATATGAAGTTGGTAATGGGGCTCTATCAAAATAGATATCTTCTTCTATTTCTTTTAAAGCTCCTTCTCCTAAAGCAAATTTAGAGTTTTCAATCTCTGTTTCTAATTCTCTTCTTTTTATTGATCCTAGACTTAATCCTTCATAATCAAAATTAATATTTCTAAACTCATCTTTTTTAAATCTGTATCTTTTTTTGAATTTTCTCATCATTTTTTTGTTTACAAAATTTCTATAGAAACTTCTCGGTCTAAAATTCCAAGCCATCATTTTATCAAACTCTAATTCTTCAGATAATGTAGCTTTTTCTACCTTAATTGGTGTTTCTATTGCCTTTTCTTCTGGAGCTTGTATTTTTTCTACAATTTTTTCTTCTTCTAATAAATATCCAATTGCTTGTAATTTTTCAATTGTTTTCTCTCTAGAAAATTTTAAATTTAAAGGGATTTTCTCTGTTTTTGCCATTTCAATTATTTCTTTATCTGTCATACTATTCAAATATTTCATAACGACCTCCATCTAAATAAACTCTAACTCTAGATAACTCCTATGTTTCAATACTTCTTATCTTATAAGATAATTATACCACATTTTTTTTGATTTGATGATTTATTTTTTGATATTTTTTGTAGATGTCGCATCTAAGCTAATCTCATTCCTTGTTTCAATATTTTTTTCTAAAAAATGATATGCCGCACATCCTATCATTGCCGCATTGTCTGTGCAGTATTCATACTTTGGAAAAACTACTTCAATGCTATCTGATGAAAATTCTTCTTGAAACTTTTCTCTAAGTCTTTTGTTAGCAGAGACACCACCTGCAACCATAATTGTATTAACATCGTTGTTTTCAATAACTTTTCTTATTTTTTGTGCTAACGTTTCTACTATTGATTCTTGAAATGATTTTGCAATATTTTCTTTATTTATTGAATTTCCTTTCATTGTTTCATTATTGATATAATTTGTAACATATGTTTTAATCCCACTAAAACTGAAATTGTAGCCACTTATATTTGCTTTGGGTATTTTCAAATCATTTTGCCCAGTACTTGCTAACTTATCTATTTCAGGTCCACCTGGATATCTAAGCCCTAATACTCTAGCTACTTTATCATATGCTTCCCCAACTGCATCATCTAATGTTTCACCTAGCAACTTTACTTGAAACATTTCGTCTATATAATATATATTTGTATGTCCACCAGATACAATTAGTGATACTGCTGGTAATTTTATTTCATGATCTATAAATGTTGAAAATAAATGTCCATCTATATGATTCACTGGTAATAAAGGTATTTTTTTTGAATAGCTTAATGATTTAGCAAACATCAATCCAACTAATAATGAACCGATTAATCCTGGCTTATTTGTCACCGCAATATAATCTATATCTTCAATTTTGCAATTTGCTTTTTCCAATGCTTCTTCATATACTGGCAATATGTTTTCAATATGATGCCGCGATGCTATTTCTGGAACAACTCCACCATATTCTTTATGAATATCTATTTGAGTTGAAATTATATTACTTAGAACATTATTTCCATTTTCTACTACAGCAACCGATGTCTCATCACAAGATGTCTCAAATGCTAATATTCTCATAAATATTTATCCTCATTTAAAAGATAATTTACTACATAATCTTTTATTCCTTCTTCAAGCGAATAAAACTCTTCTTTATATCCATTTTCCTTTAATTTTGACATTTTAGCTTCTGTAAAATACTGATACTTACCTCTTAAATCTTCTGGCATAGGTGTGAATTTGATATCTTCTTTAGTTGCACCCATTGATTCTAGTGTTGTTCTTGCTAAATCATAAAATGATCTTGCAGAACCTGTTCCTAGGTTATAGATCCCATTTTTTATTGTAATACTCTCATTATTTATTCCAAGCATAAATGCTATAACTTTAGTGATATCTTTTATGTAAACAAAATCTCTCAGTTGCTCCCCATCTCTATAACCCTCTTTATGAGATGTAAATAATTTTACTTCTCCTGACTCTTTATATTGATTATATGCGTGAAATATCATGCTTGCCATTCTTCCTTTATGATATTCATTAGGCCCATATACATTGAAAAATTTAAGACCCGCCCATAATTTTGGAGTTTTATCTTGTTTTAGTGCCCAAACATCAAATATTTTTTTTGAATATCCATATTTATTTAATGGTCTTAAATTTTCGTGTTCTTCTAATGATATTGTGTCATCATATCCTTTATCCCCATCACCGTAAGTTGCCGCACTACTTGCATATATGAATTTAATCTGCTTATCTGTACAGTAATTCCATAATTTTTTTGTATACTCATAATTATTCTTCATTAAAAAATCTGCATCCTTCTCTGTTGTTGCAGAGCATGCTCCCATATGGACAATCGCTTCTATTTTCATTTCTGTTGTTTCCAAAAATTCAAATAATTCATCTCTATCTATCCAATCATAGTAGTTCATTTTTGATATATTATTCCATTTTTCTTCTGTTTTCAATTTATCACTTATCAATATGTCTTTTCGCCCTAATTGATTCAATTGCCATACAATAGCACTACCTATAAATCCTGCAGCTCCCGTTACTATAATCATAAGTCCTCCTAATTATCTATTTTATCTATTATTGTATCATAAACTTTTTCATGTGTTAGCTCTTTCATACATTTAAAGTGCCCTTTTGGACATTTCTTATCACCATGAAGCGAGCAAGGTGAGCAATCTTGTCCAGATGTGAGCAAATAAGTTCTTTCGTTATAAGTAAACATTTTAGGATCCGTAGGCCCAAAAATTACAATAGTTTTTGTTTTCATTGCTCTAGCTATGTGAAATGGTCCCGAATCATTCGTTACAGCGAATTTTGCATATTTCAACATCACTCCACTTTCCTTAAAGTTTAATTTGCCAGCTAAATTTTGAATTCTTTGTGTTTCTTTAACTTTCAAATAATCTTCTTTTCCACCAATCACAACAACATCGTAGTCTGTCTCTGCTGTTATTTTATTTGCTAACTCTTCATAGTAAATCCACTCTTTCGTGACTTTTGATGCACCTGGTGCTAAAACAATATATTTTCTATTTTTTAAGTTGTATTTTTCTACCATTTGAGCCTCTGTTTCATCACTAAAATAAAAATCTATCTCTTCATCTACGTAGTTTATTCCTAATTTTTTCACTGCTGTAAAATAACTTTCAACTATACTTCTATCTGCTTTGTATCGAATTATTCTCATTTTTACTAGAACTGATTTCCACCATTTTCTTTTACTATATTTCAAATACATCGCATTGCATTTTTTACTCGTTTTTTTTCCTATATATTGTGATAAAAATTTAGAGTGTAAATCTATCACATAGTCATAATTTTCCATTTTCAAATGTTCTATCATGTCAGATATATATTTTCTATTTCTGTTCATTTTCTTATCAAAATAGTAATATCTTTTTATTTTAGGATTCAATGTTATAGCATCAGAAAATTTTTTATATACCAAATAATCTATTTCTGCATCAGGATACTTGTTAATTAGTTCATTGATAACTGGTGTTGTAAGTATTATGTCCCCGAATGAACTAAATCTTATAATTAATATACGCATTGTACTCCTTTTTTTACTTTAAATTATCTAATCTCACTTTTAATTTAGATATTACCATTTCACTTGTCATATTTTCCCAAGTTAAGTTATTTTTCTGAATTCCTTCAATAGGTATAAAATCGCTAATAACCAATGCTAGATGATTCTCATCTTCAACTATCCATCTTGTTTTTTCATCATTTTTTCTGCAGACTGCAACTGTAGATTTACCTAATGCTTGTGTAATGTGTCGTGTCCCACCTTCATTACCAAAATATATATCTGCATTTGCAATGATTTTTGCCAAGTCTCTTACATTTTTTGTAGTTATATTATAAAATACTTTTCCTTTTTTATTAGTAGAGTACTGCTCTAATTCTTTTGCAATTTCTAAAGTATAATCCTTTTCTTTTGGTGTATAAAAAAGTACTAACTGATAATCATAATTATCTATAACATATTTCAAAACATTCACCATATGCTCTCTTTTCCAACGTTTCCATTCGAAAACTGCATTTACTCCACACGTTATTATTTTTTTGGAAAAATCAATACCAACTGATTCCATAATTTTTTTTGATTCTAATTTCTCTTCTTCTGTAATATCAACTTTGTAATCTAGTGTATACTGCATTTTTACTTTTTGATTTTCAACTATTGGATCTAGAAATTTTACTATTGACTCTATTACTGTATTATTTTTTCTATCTTCTGTAATTTTATGTGTATAAAACCATCCTCTTGTAATTTTGAAACCTAAAATTTTATGTTTTGATATTTTATTTTTCCCAATTCTAAACTTTGAACTAAGACTAAGCAAACTAAACAGCTCAGTTCTTGGAGTTGATTCTATGTCTAATATTATATCATATTTTTTTCTAGTTATATTCCATATTTTAGCTATATATTTAAAGATGTTTTTTCTCTCATCATTCTCATACGAGATAACATTTGTTACAGCTTTATTTCTTGTAAATAATGGTGCTGCATTATTCTTAACTACAAAATCTATCTCTATGTCTTTATCCATTTTTCTCAAGTTTTCACAAAGTACCTCTGTTAGAACTGCATCTCCAATACCAGAAAAAGTAATGATTAAAGCTTTTTTATATCCCATTTTATTCCCCTTTTTATTCTACCATTTTTATTATTAATAGAAAGTCTCGCACATCTTTCATTCTAATTTTCTTAAATATTTTCCATTCTAAAAAATATAACCATTTGAACTTCAAAAGGAATTCTCTTAATTCCGAATATAGCGTTTTGTATTCTGTATTATCCATATAATAGTCACTTAATTTTCTAATGTTTGGATTAAATCCAGATCTTTGGAGTGATAATACGAATAGCAAAAAATCTCTTTTTTGAAATGTTTTCATGTGCTGCGTTGGTATAACTTCTTCAAAGTCAATTAAAGAAATCACTTCATCTTTTATCGTGAAATTTCTTATTTGACATCCACCTTGTGCATTTCCCGTATTATGTAGCTTGATTAGAGTATCAAGTGCCCTTTGAACATATTCTTCTTTAAATACATCTTGCTCATATTTATCCTTTATCTTTTGTTTCTCAATTTGATCATTCACATAATTCTTTAATGATTCTCCTGTATCTGACATTATAAAATAATTTTCTGTGACTTCCAAAATATGAGGGACACTGACACCTTGCTTTTCGAGTTCTTTTATTTTATTACTCTCAAACAAAACTTCATTCTCTGATGCTGGTAATACCGACAGGATTAACATTGGTTCTCTAGTAATTTTTTGTAATATCCCCTGGAAAACATGTCTCAATTTTTTTTGTTTTTCCCTTTTTTTCACATACACTTTATTTCCATCTATTTCATAAGAACATACTCTATCTTCTTTTTTAAATGTGTCTTCGACTATTTTTTGATATTTATTAATCATTTTTATCCTTTTCCTACCCCATAATAATTGAATATTTTTTTTACTTCTGAACTTTTAGAGTATATGTTTCTAAGATCGAATAGGTAATTCCCTTTCATTAAATCCTTAACTTTTGACAAACTTATTCCTCTAAACTGATTCCATTCTGTTATTATTACTGTTGCATCTGCATCTTTAACAGCAATATACTCATTGTCACAATATTCTATATTTTCCTCGATATCTTTCAATCTCCATTTTGCTTCTTTTATTCCTTCTGGGCAATATGCTTTTATTCTTGCCCCATTCTTTACAAGTCCTCTTATTATATCAATTGATGGCGCATCTCTCATGTCATCTGTCTCAGGCTTAAATGATAATCCTAACACTGTAATAACTTTATTCTCAACTGATCCCATATTGCTTACAATCTTTTCTACCATTTTTTGCTTTTGTTTTTCATTTGCTTGTATTGCAGCATCAATAACTTTGAATTCTTCACCATATTTTTTAGCTATATCAACAATTGCTTTCGTATCTTTTGGAAAACAAGATCCACCATAGCCAGGCCCTGCATGTAAAAATTTCGGTGATATTCTTCCATCTTGACCCATTGCTTTTGCTATTTGTTGTACATCTGCACCTACTTTTTCTGCAAGTAAAGCCATCTCATTAATAAACGAAATTTTAACTGCTAAAAATGCATTCGATGCATATTTTATCATTTCTGCTGTTTCTACACTTGTAAATACGAATGGTGTTTCATTTATATATAAGACATTATACACTTTCTTCATCATTTCCTTTGCTCTTTCATCAGAATATCCGATGACAACCCTATCAGGTCTTAAGCAATCATTTACTGCTTTACCTTCTCGTAGAAATTCTGGATTTGACACTACATCAAATTCAAATTTCACGCCTCTTTCATCTAACTTTTTCTGTATAGTTTCTTTCACAAGTTTCCCTGTTCCAACTGGAACTGTTGATTTATCAACTACTACTCTATACCCGTTCATATGTTCACCTATAGAATTCGCAACTTCTAAAACATATCTTAAATCTGCACTTCCATCATCTGCAGGAGGTGTTCCGACTGCTATGAATAATACTTCTGATGTTTCTACTGCTTCTTTTATTTCAGACGTGAATTGCAATCTTCCAGCTTCTATATTTTTCTTTAATAATGGTTCTAATCCAGGCTCATAAATAGGTACTCCACCATTTTTTAGCATTTCTATTTTTTCAATATTCGTGTCAACACAAGTTACTTCTAATCCAAATTCTGACAAGATAACCCCTTGTACAAGTCCTACATACCCTGTTCCTACTACACCTATTCTCATTGTTTTCCTTCTTTCTCAATATTTAAATGTTTCTTGATAATATTATTTTTGATTCGTGTACCAATTAACAAATTTCTTTATTCCATCATCAAATTTTGTTTCTGGTTTATATTTCAATATTTCTTTTGCTTTTGAAATGTCTGCATAAGTCCTATTTACATCTCCATCTTGCATAGGTTGAATATCTAAATTTGCTTTTATTTTAAGTTCTTTTTCTATTGTTTCAACCATTCTCTTCAGAGAAATTGTTTCTGATTCTCCTAGATTGATTATTTCATAAACGTTTTTATTTTCTTCAACATATTTTATTGACTTTGTTACTCCATCGATTATATCTTCAATATATGTATAGTCTCTTTGAGTAGTTCCATCACCATAAAACGGTATTTTTTCTCCTGCTGAGATCATTTTAGTAAATTTATGTATTGCTAAATCTGGCCTCTGTCTAGGTCCATAAACTGTAAAAAATCTCAACATTATTGTATTTATATTGTACAAATAAAAATACGTATGTGCTATTATTTCGCATGTTTTTTTTGTTGCTGCATAAGGCGATATTGCCCTGTCTACATTATCCTCTTCACTAAATGGAACTTTTTCGTTATTCCCATAAACTGATGATGACGATGCGCAAACAAATTTCTTTATGTTATTCTTTTTCATTAATTCTAAAATATTCATTGTTCCTCTTACATTTACTTCTTCATAAAGTAACGGATCTTGTATTGATGGTCTAACACCCGCCATCGCAGCTAAATGAACAACAACATCTATTTTATTTTGTTCAAAAATTCTTGACATTTCATTCATATCTCTTATATCCACAATCTCTAGAATATATTTGTCTGTATTTTCTTGAATTTTTTCTTTTAAATTATCCAATTTTAGATTATCATCTTTTTCTATTCCAACAGACTCTAGAACGTTACTTATCTTGGTATTCACATCATAGTAGTTATTAAAATTATCAACATTTATAACTTTATTTCCCTCTGATAATAATTTTGTTACTAAGTGTGATCCTATAAATCCAGCTGCCCCAGTTACTAAATATGTTTTCATCTTTACCCCTTTTGTTCTCAATTATTATTTCAATTTTTTATCAATAGTTCAGAAAATTTCTTTTCATAATTTTCAATAACTTTTTCTATTGAGAAATCCACTTTTGCAGTTTTTTCTCCTTCAAGTATTAATCTCGTTCTTAACTCATCACTTTCCATGATGCTTCTTATTGCTCTCGCTAATCCTTCAGGATCCTTATTCTCAAAAAACAGTCCATTCTCTTTATCTTTTATTAGACTTATATTTCCTGCTGCTCTCGTTGCAACCACAGGAATTCCAAGATACATCGCCTCTAAAAGAGATTGTGAAAGCCCTTCCATTGTTGACGCAAGTACATCTACATCCAATATTTGGTAATGATTCAATGTTTCTTTACCATTAATCATCCCTATCGATAACACTCTGTCCTGAAGCTTATGTCTCTCTATTATGGGTTTATAGCTTTCAAATTCATTTGCATTCAACCCTATGAATATTATTCTACAATTACTTGGCAATAGTGCTAATGCTTCTATTATTTGATCTTGCTCTTTTTTTCTAGAAATCGATCCTATTACAAATTCATTCTCTTTTATATTATATTTCTCTTTCAATATTTCTCTTTGATTTTTATCTACATTTTGATATTTATAGTTTGGTGTTCCATTGTATATTACTTTAACTTTATCTTTAGCAAGTCCACCTTTAATGAGTTCTTCTTTTACTTCATCACTTACAGCTACAAACATATCTGTAAAAGTGTTATATAGCCAATTCTGTATAAAAAAACCTGAACTCTTTGGAGTTTGTCTTCTAGTATGGACTATTTTAGATTTAACCTTATAGAACATCTTTGAAAAAATTGCAGTATATCTATCTTTACTCGATTGTGCATTTATAATATCAATATTATGTTTCTTTACAACTTCGTTTATATGTCTTATATTCTGAAAATCTAATTTACTTTTAAAAGTCATCTCCACTAAATTTACATTTGTATTTTCTAATAACGAATAAAGAAGCGATTCTCTTCTACAACCTACGTAAACATTATGCCCTTTTTCTGATAATCCTTTAGCTAAGTAAGATATTGAATTTGTTGATCCAGCTATATCCCCTTGATAAGTTAATATTAATATATTCAATTTGCTGTCTCCTCATTATGTCTTATAAATTTATATTGCTAAAATCTAACTCATTTATATTATTCTCATAAAAATGAATTTCATTATCTTCTGATATTTTCCATTTATCATATGTTATCTTTTCATTTTTATAGAAACTTATTATTTTCTTATCGAATCCATCCGCAATATGAATAATTGCAGTATCTGGTGAAACTACTAGTATAGATTTTTTTATAATTTCAATTGCTTCAAATATTGTCGAGTTAGGATAAAAATATACTCTCTCATTATCTAAAACATTTTTCAATATATTGTCTAATGCTTTTCTGTCAGAAGGAGAATCTAAAATAATAATTTTTTTATCTTTATATTTTATGCATAACGTATCTATTAATTTTATTGCATTTTCATTATTTATTATAGCTTGATTTAATCCAGTTGTTAAATTTACAACTTCATTTCCAATTATTTGTAAAACTCCAATTAATTGAATTCCATGATTAACTAATTGTTTAAGTTCATATTGGTTTTCTATAGTTGTAGGACTAAAACTACCATCTTGATTTTGTTTAGTTTCAATAGTTATTGACATCTTTTTCCCTCTATATATTAAAACCACACATCCTACTAAAGCCTTTAAATAAGGCTTTAGCAGTAATATAAATGTAGTAATGTAGTTTTTATTTAATGTTTATGCAAATTTTGCAAACCAAACATTGCCTGTTTCTCTTCTTGTTGCTTCAAAACCTAGTGCTTTTAATTCTCTATTAAAATATCCTCTTCCCAATGGCTCTTCATCGTATAATTCACAAAATAATTCATATTGTTTTAAGACATTTTCATAAGTAGTAACTATAGATTTTGAATTATTTTCAGTTTTTATAAGATTTGTTTCGTTTACAAACAAATTTACAAAGTTAAATCTCTCTTTAAAATCCTCACATTCTTTTGAGATATAGATTTTTTTGGTTTTTATAATTTCTTTTACACCTTTAACAAGCCAATTAAAAACTTCAGATTTATTTTTTTTTATTTCCTGAATATCATTTGTATTCTCTAATGTGATTTGACATGGAATAAATATGATTTTTTCTAAGGATTTTGTATCTTTTGATACATTGTCATAATCAATAAATAAATCTTCTAATTTTGAATTTTCATTATTTAAATAATTTGAAATTACATCTTGGGGTATCACTTCTTTAAATATATTGATAAAAGATAATGATATAACTCTATTCAAACCATATAAACAAATCTTTTTATCATTGTTAGTGTTTTTTACTAAAATTTGAGAGATTGATTGTTGTAGAGTTTTTTGAATTTCAATAGATGGAATAATATTATTAAGTAATTTTATAAAGTTATCATTATTACTATTTTCAATATATTCAAAATCCAGTATATACGTAAGAAAATACTTTGGATGATGTTTTTCAAACTTTATACAATTCTTATTAATATTTAAAATTCCATTTTGTAGGTTTATATATGTATAATCTTCTTCTATATATTTTTCAAAATATACATCTTGTTTAAATTGTTGATATAATTTATTAATAAATGTTACACTATATCCTATATATTCAGGAATTCCTACTTTCTTTGTAGCATCTTTAAAAAATTTAATTAATAAATCTAATTCTATTTTTATCCAGTATTTAGAATTAAAAATATAAAACTCTTTTTTATTTTGGATAAACATATAATTAATTTCGATTGCATATTTTAATAGTATTTTTGATAATGCTATAACATAAGCTTCTTTATTATTAGTCTTTCCTCCCAGAGAATTTGAATTCATTAACTTAAAAATCTCTGCCCATTCTTCAGCACTAAGAAAACCTAATTCACAAATAACGTTTGATAAAAGTGCTTGGGCTCCTTTTTTTGTGATATTGTCATTTTCTATATTAAATATATAATTTTCAATATTAGTCATGATGATATCCAAAATTAATTTGAACTATTCATCATGAATGACGCTATAGAATCTATAGGAAAAACTATTCTTGGTTTTTTTGACTTTCCAATTTTTCTATAATTTGGTAAACCAATCCCTTCTCTTAAAAGTTTATCTAAGAATGATAAACTAATACCTAATTCATCAGCCGTTTCTTGACGTGATAAGCCTAATTTTCGATGTTTACTTAGAAGATAATCCGTGTAGTATTTTTTATCTTTAAGTTCATTATTTTCAGCAAAGAACATTTTAACTCCTTTTTTTCACTATAAATAGTTATATAGCTTTATAGAAAGAAGTTTATTTTATTTAAGCTTAATATATACTTAATATATGTATTTCATTTATTAAGTATATA
>ERZ650312.1552-NODE-1552-length-12841-cov-3.211403_pt1 | contig 12841 bp, 13 predicted proteins | sample MGYA00376248_ERZ650312 | MGnify/ENA primary metagenome ERZ650312 (study PRJEB26733, sample SAMN07839316) | wastewater metagenome | biome: urban; feature: wastewater treatment plant; material: waste water | place: USA: North Carolina | collected 2016-07-28 ... | reverse complement strand
CACGACGCTCTTCCGATCTCCAATGGCTTTAGCGAGTTGAATGACCCGATTGACCAAGCAGAGCGTTTCCAACAGCAAGTTGCTGAAAAAGACGCGGGTGATGATGAAGCCATGCACTATGATGCTGAGTTTGTTGAAGCATTGAGTTATGGTCTACCGCCAACCGCAGGCGAGGGGATTGGTATTGACCGTTTGGTGATGTTATTCACCAATGCGCCAAGTATTCGTGATGTGATTTTATTCCCTCATATGCGCCGCAAAGACCACTAAATTGTTACGTCGTGTCATTGATAATAATGGTTTAAATTGAAATCAAAAAAGCCAGATACCAAGCTTAATGTCAAGGGTCTGGCTTTTTTATTGATATAAAATAGTTATCGATATAAGGGGTTAGCCTAAGCAACAGTTAAGCAAAAAAAGCTACATTTTCACCAACAAAATTGGCGTTTTAAGTGAAGTAACAATGTTACACTAGTGAGCGCGAATTTTAGCCAAATTTTTTCTTAAATTTTCTTTTAGTCTTGATAGCTGCATTTGAGAACCATCCATGTCAGAGCAATTGCCTGAGCGTCCCGACGCCACCCAACCGCAACGTCGAAGTGAAAACCAAGATAAACAAGTCCACGATAGCCAAGTTAATGAAACACAAGCGTCTCAGACAGTAACCGAGCCGGTAACCACACTGCCACCCGTTTACCGCAATCCTAATAGATTTTTATTGTTATTGCCGTGGTTGCTGTTGACGGTGCTATTACTGATTGTGTTTTGGTTATTTACCCATAATAAGTTAACGCCAACGCCGTTACAGCCACCGCTTAATAACAATGCCGCTGTGACCGAATGGCAGCCGCCAAAACCTAATCCTGTGGCTGCACCGACATTGAGTAATCAACAGGATGTCGTCTCTTATCATAATGCAGTAAGCTTAGCGACCCAGTCGGTGGTTAATATCTATACCACACAAAAAGTGGCGCAGCATCCGTATATGAGTGACCCGGATTTACGCCGTTTTTTTGAGCAGCATGGTGGTGTACCGGACATGGAAGGCGATAATACCAGTTTGGGTTCCGGGGTTATTGTGTCACCAGATGGTTATATTGTGACCAATGCACATGTGATTAGCCAAGCAGATAATATTGTGGTTATGCTCAGTGATGGCCGTAAAGCCGCTGCAAAATTGGTGGGTGCAGACCCAGAAAGTGATTTGGCGGTGATTAAAGTACCATTGACCGGGTTAAAACCGCTTGGCTTCAAAGAGCAAGTAACCCAAGTCGGGGATGTGGTGCTAGCGATTGGTAACCCGTTTGGGGTTGGCCAAACCGTGACGCAAGGCATTATCTCAGCGACAGGTCGCTCAGGCTTGGGTATTAATACGGTAGAAGACTTTATCCAAACCGATGCAGCGATTAACCCTGGTAACTCAGGTGGTGCGTTGATTGATGCGCATGGTCAATTAGTGGGAATCAATACGGCGATTTTCTCGCGCTCAGGCGGTTCGATGGGTATTGGTTTTGCCATTCCGACCAATATCATTGAATATGTGATGACAAGTCTAATTAAAGAAGGCAAAGTACGCCGCGGTTGGCTGGGTATTGAGTTGCAAGGTCGAGAAAAAGACCCAACCAATCTAGATGCAAGCACGGGTATTGAAGTAATGAGTGTGTTGCCGGATGGACCAGCGGCCAAATCAGGCATGAAAAAAGGCGACATCATCCTTGCCATGGATGGTAAATCGGTCAACGACGCCAATACCTTAATTCAGTTGGTTGCACGTCAATTGCCAAATACCGTGATCAAGTTGCGTGTAAAACGCGGTGATAATGAAGCCGATATCAACGTTACCTTGGGTGAGCGTCAACCGCAACAGACCTTACAGCAGTTACAAGGTAACCAATCACCATTGGATAACTATAATGATATCCCAGAGTATTCATTGCCACAGCGTCCGGATGGTAGCTTGGATGAAGAGCGTATTCCGCCAGAGCTGTTAGAATTGTTCAAAAATAAATAAAAAATAAGCGGCCAACAGGTCGCTTATTTTTTAGCATAGATAAGGTATTACGGATTGCTTGCTCGAAAACCCCCTGCTAACGTCAAACTTCTGCCACCATCAACGGCAATCGTCTGACCGGTAATATAAGGTGCAGTGGCCAAAAATAACACAGTCTGTGCAATATCCTCAGGCGTGCCAATACGTTGTAACGGAACACTTTGACAAATCTCGCGAATTTGTGCTTCGGTTAAGGCTTGCTCGGTTTCGGCCTCTGGTAAAATATTAACCCCAGGTGCTACCGCATTGACGCGCACGTTAGGCGCAAGCTCGAGTGCCAATGACTGAACGAGCATCCGGTGCGCGGCTTTGGCCATGTTATACACGCTATAGCCCAAAAAAGGGCGGTTATCCGCGTGAATGTCCAAAATACTAATCACATTGCCATTCACCATCTGTAAGTAGGGCAACAAGGCTTGGGTCAAGAACAACGGTGCTTTGGCATTAGAGTCGATTAAGTTATGCCAGTCTTGTGCTTGAATCTCGCCCATAGGTGTCGGGTAAAAACGTGACGCGTTATGAATCAACACATCTAGCCGGCCGGCACAACCGATAATGGCGTTTGCCAACATTTCGATATCATCAACGTCATCGAGCTGACCTTGGACGATATAGGCTGAATGAGCGCGTTGTTGGTTACAGTACTGCGCCAAGCTTTGTGCATCAGCCTCACTGGTTTGGTAATGAATAATGACATCAAACCCCGCTCCATGAAGTGCCAACACAATCGCGCGGCCAATGCGTCTAGCGCCACCCGTGACACAAGCGATTTTGTTGGTAGACATAGTTGTTATTGGCGTGGTCGATAGCATCGTCATTATTGTCTAGTATTTATGTATAAAGGGTCATCATAGCAATCTAACTATGATAAATTGAATAATGTAAACAAAAAATTGGCTAAATACAATGCAAGTTTACTTTTGGCAAAAAACCAAGATTGAGTTAACTGATGAATTACACTGAGCAACAGCAACGCGCTGAACAGCATGATCAAGCTTTACTAGCGTATCAAGCAGAGACTGGCGCATTTTATCAACCTGCATCGCGCCAAGTACGTGTATTGGCGGACTATATCGTAGCCAATGAACGCCAAGTACAATATTTTGAAAGATTAAAACAACGTGCCGAGATGCAACGTTTTTCACCCAGCTGTATCGATGTGACAAGCAAGTATTTTGACCCGATCAAAGCCATAATTTATCTTAATAAGATAGATAAAGCAGAAGCGTTGTGGCTAGCATTTTTAGTCATTCATACTGGTGATAGTGCGCGGTCAAACTGGCAATATCTTAGGCAGCTATATGGCAATCATGGTAAAGGTCAAGCATTAACCTGGTACAATATTGCTCAAAACCCAGCGCTAATCGACACGTGGATTGACAATAGCCTAAGCATAAATTCCATTAAAGATAATCGTTTCAAATTTGGCAAGCACCGCAAATACGAATCCGTCAAACAGATCGGCGCTGTGGTGCAAAGCTATCAAGACTGGTTAACCGAGATAGGCGGTATCGATGGATTGCTAGCGATTGACGCAATGTCTAAGCATTCGGTGAGTCCGTTTAGACACACAGATAGTACAATGCAACGCTTTGCGGCGTTATATCGACGATTGCGGATTTTTCGGTTTGGTCGTTTGGCGAAGTTCGAATGGTTATCGTTACTGGGTTATACAGGGGTGTTGGATATTAAGGCCGACCATTGTTACTTGGCGGAGGCCACAGGGCCAAAACGCGGTGCGAAGTTATTATTTGGTATGCGTCGTGACAGTGATTTGGAAAGATTGGCGATAGACGTGGCGGATGCACTAGCGGTGGACTATGCCATATTTGAGGCATCACTCTGTCATTGGCAAGCGTCGCCTGATTATTACATTAGTCATTAATCATTTCTCTATAATAATCATTTACCCATAAAAAAAGACCAATATCATAATTGGTCTTTTTTTGTCTTATCTTATCGCTTAAGCTTGTTGTTGCTCGACGCTTTGTTGATAGGCTTGGTCAAAGTTGACTGGGGCAAGTAGTAATTGTGGGAAGCTACCGCGAGTGACGATATCGCTGACCACTTCACGCGCGTATGGGAATAACACGTTCGGGCAATAGGCACCTAAAATAGCACCCATTTGGTCTTCTGGGATGTTTTGCATCATAAAGATACCAGCTTGGTGAACTTCTGCGATAAACGCGGTTTCGCCACCATTGTTAGCGGTAACATTGACGGTCAAGATGACTTGGTAATGTTCATCGTCTAACTTTTCTGCATTGCTTGATAAGTTGATATCAAGCTCAGGCTGCCATTCGCGGGTAAATACGTTCGCACCCGGTACTTCTAATGACATATCTTTTACATAAATACGTTCTAAGGCTAGTTGTGGTAATGCTTGTTGGTCAGCCATGGCTAAACTCCTCAAAATTGCGGTCATGATTTGCCGCTATCATTATTTATTACTAATGTGTCAACTATCATCGTCAGCGCATTAATATTGTTTTATAAAACATTTATCACGCAGCTTTAATCCCAGTTTAGTCACTGAGCATAAAGAATTTACGCGTTTAACATCTCTTCTAATTTGCCTTCACGCTCGAGCGCAGCTAGTTGGTCAAAACCACCCACAAAGGTATCACCGATAAAAATCTGTGGCACTGTGCGATAGTTATTGGTTTTTTGTGCTAACGCTTGGCGGTCATCGGCTGATAATGTCATCATACTGATTTCTTCGTATGACGCACCTTTATTTTTTAATAACATTTTAGCTTGGGTGCAATACGGGCAAACAGGGGTAGTATAAACTTTAACGTGGGCCATGTGGCTGTCCTTTGTGTTTGATAAAATTTTTAATTAAAATGATGTAGGATAAAAATACATTAAAGCCTTGGCGCAAACTGAAGCAGTCATGCGGCTAGGATTAGCTTATTTAAATAGGGTCAATCACACGATTTTCAACCCTAGCCACAATGTCATGTTATTTTTTTATTGAAACGGTTTTTTCTGCGACCAATGGTAAACCGGCTGCTTGCCAGTTTGTGATACCACCATCCAAACGATACACATGGTCTTTACCAATCATCGCAACCGCAGTACCTGCCGTCATACCCATTTGGCAGACGATAATAATTGGGTGGTCGGCATTACGTAATGCGTCTACGTGTTTGCCAAGCTCAGTAAATGGAATATTGCGGCTACCTTGGATATAGCCTTTCTCAAAGTCTTTTTTAGGGCGGATGTCAATAAGTTCGGCATTCTCGTTATTGACCATCAAGCCAACCGCGTTTGGGCTGATTTTTTTGCCGCCACGTTTGTTTTCTAGGACGAAAAACAGCACGATAAGTACAAACATAGTGCCAAACAAAAACGGGTGACGCCCCATAAATTCAAGCCAACGTTCCAAATGAGCCTCCAAACAGCTGATGGCAATCAATGCCAACTAAATAAAGAAATTAAGATAAAAAATTGTCCTGTATTATAGCGATAAAACCCTAGCTTGGCGACGTATTTTGGTCAATCTATGGGTTTAACCTAATAACGAAGTTTTCACAATTGGCTGAGTATTAATATGACGATTGCTCAGTTTCCGATTGTAGTAGCACAAGGTTTTCAACACGGCGGGCTAACACCTCACCGGTTTCAACCGCATGCCATAACGCACAGTTGGGCGTTTCAGGTGTGTGCTTACAATCGCGGAAACGGCACTGACTGGCTAACGGTGCCAATTCAATAAAGCCTGCCAAGATATCCTCTTTCGTCAGATGCCATAAGCCATACTCACGAATACCAGGCGTGTCAATGACCGCACCGTTGGCTAACGCAGTCGGGTCAAAGGGTAATAAGCGGCTCGTGGTAGTGGTGTGTTGCCCTAGCTGTGATATGGTTGAGATATCATTGACGGATTGCTCGGCCGCGGGCAATAAATGGTTAATGATGCTGCTTTTACCGACACCCGATTGACCGGCAAAAATCACGGTTTTTTCTTTGACACTGGCATCAAGCTCGGTTAAATCGCCTGTTGATTCGGTGATTAACGTCGCATATCCGAGCTGCTGATATTCTTGTAACAGTTGTAGCGTATCGGCATGCGCAGTATCTTGGAGCAAATCCGCTTTGTTCAAAATCAGTAGCGGTGTGACCTGTGCATAGTGACTCGCAACCAAGTAACGGTCAATCAACTGCGCGGATGGCGCGGGTAATGGGGCGAATACAATCGCCAACAAATCAACATTACTGGCAACCGGTTTTAGCTTATGGTAGCGGTCAGGGCGTGTGATGATGTTATGACGGTCATAAATCGCTTCGATACGCCCAAGTCCGGTATTCGGGTCAGCGCTAAAACGTACCTTATCGCCCGTGGCAATCAAGGGTAAATTGGTGCGCGTATGACAACGCCAAATACTGTGCAAGGTAATCGGCTGCCAAAATGGGTCTGGTTCATCCGGTGCGACAGGGGGCTTTTCGGGAATTTGTTTGGGGAGCGACGTGGCTTGGACATCAAGCTGTTTGCCGTAGTTACTGATGACAATACCGTCCATCAAGGTATCACTGTCGACCGCTTGGCCGTGTTGTTGTTGTTTAGCGATGCGGCGGCTTTGTTGGTCGGTCAGTTTACGTTTACGAATCAACGCCATGAGATACCCATTGTCAGTGTCAGGCAATGAACGGCAAAGGTCATATTGGTCTCCAATGTTTGTGCAACAAACCGCTATTTTAGCGCGAAAATCTGTTAAGATGGCGGATTATTTGTTAAGAACCTGTTTGCGAAAGATAGGGTGGCTGATAGCTACTAAAGGGGGAAGTATGAGTGTAGACAAACGTAATTTGATTTGGATTGACCTTGAGATGACCGGGCTTGATACGATGAATGATACCATCATCGAGATTGCCACCATTGTGACCGATAGTGAGCTCAATATCTTGTCAGAAGGGCCGGTATTTGCCATTAAAACCCCAGATATTGTGTTAAATGCCATGGATGACTGGAACACGCGTCAGCATGGGCAATCTGGTCTGATTGACCGTATTCGCCGTAGTACCGTGACGCTTGAACAAGCCGAAAGCGAAAGCATTGCCTTCTTGAGTAAATACGTAGAGCCGGGTCGCTCGCCAATGTGCGGTAACTCGGTGTGCCAAGACCGCCGCTTTATGGCGCGTCAAATGCCTGCGCTTGAGCGTTTTTTCCATTATCGTAACCTTGATGTCTCATCGGTCAAAGAGTTGGCGTTTCGCTGGCGTCCGGATATTTTGGCAAGTTTTGAGAAAAAAGGCACGCATTTGGCACTCGATGATATCCGTGACTCGATTCGCGAATTACGCCATTACAAACAACACTTTTTTAAATTTATCGAAAATTAAGTCGCATAAAGAACATTCAAGTGTGAAATTTTTTAAAACGATACATTTTTTCTCATAATACTTGAAAAGTAGTAGAAATTTGGGCATGATACGGTGAACAAAAAGGAATTTTGTGCACCGTTTTTTTATGACTTTTTTATCACGGTGATGACTATCTTCTCTCGTTTGCCATGGATGGGCCTTTCAACTGACGCTTACGGTAAAATAAGCAATCAGCGTGGTGTGTACCGGTGCAAGCGCTTATCAGGAGTTTGCAATGGAGCATGCTGTTAACCACCCTCATATCAACAATTCCCAAATTACGCATCACTATCACAGTTATATTGACGCGTTCGATTTACCCGCCCTTGAACAAAACATTCTAAAAGGTAGCCGGATTGACGGTATCAATGCTTATGTCGAATGTTGCGGTCGCCATGCCGAATCTGATAAAGCCGATAAAATCGCCTTGGTTCATGAAGACCCACAAGGCAATATCAATCGTTATAGCTATGCCGAGCTTGATGCACTAAGCGGTAAGATGGCCAATCTGTTGGCGAGTTTTGGCGTGAAAGCCGGTGATCGTGTATCGACCATGTTGCCACGTTGTCCTGAGTTGCTTATGGTGATTTTGGGGGCATGGCGCATTGGCGCAGTATATCAGCCGTTATTTACCGCATTTGGTTGTGAGGCGATTGAGTATCGTTTGCAACGCGCCGATACCAAAGTCGTGTTTACCGATGTGCATAATCGTGAAAAGTTCGCTGAAATTGCCAATTTACCAAAAATGGTGATGGTGGGTGAGCAAAGTGACGCGGACAACTGGCAAGATGGCCAGTTTGCCAGTTTGCTAGACGCGCAAACAACCGATTTTGAAGCGGTGATGTTGACTGGTGAAGACCCATTTTTGCAGATGTTTACCTCAGGTACGGTGGGTAAGTCAAAAGGTGTGGCAGTCCCGCTCAAAGCCTTGACCGCGTTTTATATTTACATGGTCGATGCCGTTGGTCTAAAAGACGATGACACGTTTTGGAATATGGCTGACCCAGGTTGGGCGTATGGCTTGTATTACGCGATTACTGGGCCGTTGTTATTGGGCGCGACCACGCATTTTAATGAAGCAGGATTTGATGCTGAGCATACCTTAGACTTTATCAAGCGTCACCAAATTACCAATTTGGCAGCATCACCGACCGCGTTTCGTATGATGAAGTCAAGTGGGGTCTTTGATAACCAAGCTGAGAATTTGCCAAATCTCGCACGCATTAGCTCAGCCGGTGAACCGCTTAATACTGAAGTGGTGAATTGGGTCAAGCAAAATTTGGGCTGTGAGATTTTTGACCATTATGGTCAAACCGAAACTGGTATGACATGCTGTTGTCATCATAGCTTAGCGCATGAAAAACCCGTTGGCTCAATGGGCTTACCCATGGCAGGCTACCGCTTGGCTGTATTGGACGAAAACTATAATGAAGTACCGGTTGGTGTAACCGGCCAATTGGCGGTTGATGTGGCACAGTCACCGGCATTTTTCTTCCAAGGCTATACGTGGCAAGAAAAAGATCCATACAAAAACGGCTACTACCTGACCGGTGATGTGGTCGAGCAGCATGACGATGGCACGTTTTGGTTCTCAGGTCGTGACGATGACATTATCACCACGGCAGGGTATCGTGTCGGGCCGACCGATGTCGAAAACACCGTCCTTGAGCATCCAGCCGTTGCTGAGTCAGCTGCGGTCGGTATTCCGGATGACATTCGCGGTCATGTGATTAAGTCGTATGTCGTACTCAAAGATGGTTACAGCGGCAATGATGAGTTGGTCAAACAAATCCAACAACTGGTACATTCGCGCTTGTCTGCGCACGCTTATCCGCGTGTGGTGGAATTTGTCGATAGTTTACCAAAAACACCAAGTGGCAAAATTCAGCGCTTTATGCTACGCAATATGAGCCTTGCTTAATCAAATAATAGGCATTATGTTTTTTTAACACCAAAACGCAGCAATGTATCATTGGGGGGAACGATGGAAATCCGCAATCAAACATTTTTAGTCACGGGCGGTGCGTCAGGCTTGGGTCAGGCGACCAGTCGCTATTTGGCACAGCAAGGCGCAAATGTCATTATCGCTGACTTAAACCAAGAAGCCGGCGAACAGTTTGCACAAGAAATCGGGGATAACGCGCTTTTTGTCAAATGCGATATCACCAGCGAAAGCGATGTACAAAACGCAATTGACCAAGGTTTGGCCAAATTTGGCAGTTTATCTGGGTCAGTCAACTGTGCCGGTATCGTGGTGGTACAAAAGCTACTCGACAAAGAAGGCAACCCAGCCGATTTGGCCAAATTTGCCAAAGGCATTGAAGTTAATTTGATTGGTACCTTTAACGTGGCGCGTTTGGTAGCAGCAGCCATCATTAAGCAAGACCCGTCAGCGAATGGCGAAGACCGTGGCGTTATTATCAATACCGCATCGATAGCCGCATTCGATGGTCAAGTGGGTCAAGGTAGCTATTCGTCTTCTAAGGCGGGCGTGGTCGGTATGACCTTACCGCTTGCGCGCGAGTTATCGCGTCATCAAATCCGTGTCATGACCATCGCACCAGGCATATTTGGTACGCCAATGGTGGCAAGCTTGCCAGAAGCCGTGCGTATCTCACTGGAGCAATCGGTTCCATATCCAAAGCGTACCGGTAACCCAGAGGAATTTGCCAAATTGGTTGCTCATATTGTCGAAAACGGCTATTTAAACGGTGAAGTCATCCGTCTTGATGGTGCCATTCGTATGGTATAACGATTGGCCTAATGTTAAAAAGCCCATTGTTCAGAAACAATGGGCTTTTTTTATAGCGAAAATTCCAATGATATGAAGATGTTAAAAAATCATTTGGTCAAAATTAAGCGATTATTACGCGTTAAGCGCAAGCGATATTCTTCGCCCTCATGTTGGATACGGATTTCTTTGGATAACGCAAACAAGTGCTGTGATTGTAGCGTTGGCAACGTCGCGATAGAGTGGTTTAATGCACGATTTAGCAAATGATACATGGCGATTTCCTTTATCAATAATTTGGGAAGTAAACAATCAAAGACCAAACTTTTTAATTGATAATGATTATCATTTAAATTTAAGTCCAAGTCAAGAATAAAGCCAACAAAACCGACGAAAAAATTTGCGAGAATGACACCAACAAATTTATCAGCCGAACGAAGTATCTGCTTTATAATGGCAATTTTTACAATGGGTAAATGATAATGCCAAATAACACCGTGTCTACAGCCGCAAAAGTCGTGAATGTGGCGGTTGCCATCATCGACTATATCAATGATGCCGGACAGCCAGTTTTTTTATTGGGTTATCGCCAAGCCCATCAACACCAAGGCGACCGCTACGAATTTGTTGGTGGCAAAATCGATGTTCATGAAACACCCCACCAAGCTTTAGTCCGTGAAGTTACGGAAGAAATTGGCTGCGATATCACACAAAATCAAACGGTTAAATTGGGCGTGATTCGTCATGACTATACTGATAAGTGCGTGGCACTGCATATTTTTCGGGTAACACTTGATAATGCGCAGTTTGACGCATTGCAACATGGGCAGGGGTTAGAGGGTCAACGCATTACTTGGGCGAGTAAAGATGATTTGTTAGCCAATTGCTATCGGTTACCCGATGCCAATGCGCGTATTGTGGACTGGCTCAGTATGCAAAACATGATTTTTATTTCGCAAGCCTTGGACACATTTGCCAACGCGCAAACTTGGCTTGACCATTATGATAAAAAATTGCCGCACGGTGCTGGCTTTTATATCCGTCCTCAATCTGATGTAACGCAAGCCGCTTTCTTAATCAAACAAATCCTCAATCAACGAGCGGATATCACACCAATCGTGCAATATCAGACGGTTTTGCACCACCCATCAATCGCTCAAGATGCCATCGTACACCTTAATCATAGTGAATTGGTTGGCTTGGATGTTGAGCAACTGCCAACACAATGGCGATATTTTGCCAGTTGTCATGATGAACAAAGCCTAGAAACATTAAATCAATTCGCAAAAAGTCATACCGTGATGGGTGGGTTCTTATCACCAATATTGCCAACCCCGACACATCCCGAAGCCCAAGGTATGGGCTGGCAAACATTTGGCGAACTTGCTGCGATTAGCGATGTACCAATTTACGCCTTAGGCGGTGTTGGTTTGACAGAATTGGCTACCGCGCAAGCCTATGGGGCGAGTGGTATTGCCGGAATTCGTCTATTGGCGCAAATGACGCCGGTAAGTATTTAATCGTGGATTTTTGAATCTACCTAACAAAAACTTACGCGAATATGATACAAATTGACTAAGGTTTATGCGTAAACTACAGATATTAAAAGCAGTCAAAGCATTTATATAAAAAATTAAAAGCGTATTGTTGTAGGAGACTATCGTTATGTCATCGTTAAATGTAAAAAAAGCCTTACTAAAACCAAAAACCTTAATGTTGGCCGGTGTCATGGTTGGCGCATTGGCTTTAACCGCGTGTGCCAGTTTATCGGCTGCTAAACAAACCGGTACAGGAACGCCACAAGCGGTCGCCAGTGTTGATCTGACGCGTTATGCGGGCAAATGGTACGAAATTGGCCGTTTGCCGATGTATTTTCAGCGTAATTGCGCCAGTGACGTGACAGCAACTTATACCTTAAAACCAACTGGTGCGGTCGAAGTCAATAATCAATGTATCGGTAAAGACGGCAAACCGATGCAAAGTATTGGCGAAGCGACCAAAAATGGCGAATCTGGTAGCAAACTCAACGTCACTTTCTTGCCAGACGGCTTGCGTTGGGTGCCATTTGCCAAAGCCGACTATTGGATATTAGACCTTGATAATAATTATCAACACGCCTTGGTTGGTACGCCAAATAACAAATATTTGTGGATTCTTTCGCGTACCCCAACCATGGATGAGGCAACTTATAATCGTTTATTACAAACCGCAAAAAATCAAGGCTATAATTTGACCGAGTTTCAACGTACAACACAAACGATTCGCTAAATGCTAAGGGGTTTGATTGACCCTTTTGACACATTTTGGTGCATTTAAATTGCCAAAACGCCTAAATTATCTTACAATTTAGGCGTTTATTTTTTTGTTGTACTTAATTTTATATAACCGTTTATATAACTTTTTTTTATTCAAAGGTAATCCTATGTCTGCCAATATTTATCAAGACCGCCTTACCACGCGCAAAGCGCAAGAAAATGATGCCACGGCGTTATTAGTCACACTAAACAAATTAGCCAACAACGACGTTGCCGTCAGTTTCTTGGGTGAACGTGTTGCGTTCAATCTTGCCAAACTCATTGCCTTACATGACCAAAGCGGTTTGGCAGTGGCAGATAGCTTGACATTGGCGCAAGCACTGGCAGACAAAGACCTCAAAAACACCCAGCTTGACCTTGCTCACGCGGTTAAAGCGG
>ERZ650312.1551-NODE-1551-length-12841-cov-3.476146_pt1 | contig 12841 bp, 13 predicted proteins | sample MGYA00376248_ERZ650312 | MGnify/ENA primary metagenome ERZ650312 (study PRJEB26733, sample SAMN07839316) | wastewater metagenome | biome: urban; feature: wastewater treatment plant; material: waste water | place: USA: North Carolina | collected 2016-07-28 ... | reverse complement strand
CGTGGAAGTTGCCGACGGTGACGAACAGGCTGAATACATACGCCGCGCTGGTGCCCAGCGCCACCAGCACATCCATGTTCGCCCCGCCGCCGCGCAGGGCTTTCCAGCCGCCATCGTAAAAGCGCCAGCCGATCCAGAACTGCACGGGCGTGGCCAGCAGCAGCTGCAACCAGCGCGGCAACAGATCCTGATGATGGCCTGCCAGCGCGTCGGCGCTTTGGCCGGGGCCTTTGCGTTCATCCCAGTCTTTGAGCGTGATGAAGGCCAAACCGGCGTTTTGCCCTTGGCCCGAGAAGCTGAAGCCCAAGATGCTGATCATGTTCTGCACTTCGGGCTGCTTGAGTACAAACGATTCTGCCTGCTCCATCACCGACAGAGTGCGCTCCAGGGTCGCTCCTGGTGGCAATTGCACGTTCATGACAATGTAGCCCTGGTCTTCGCCTGGCAGAAAAGAGGTGGGCAGGCGCAGATAGACCACGGCAACGGCACCGATGATGGCGGCGTAGATCACCAAGTAGCGGGCGGCACGCTGCAAGATGCGCGACACCAGGTTTTCGTAGCGCTTGGCGGAGCGGTTGAACGTGCGGTTGAACCAGCCAAAAAAGCCGCCCTTTTCATGGTGGTGGCCTGCTTGCACGGGCTTGAGCAGCGTGGCGCACAGCGCCGGCGTGAGCGACAGCGCGAGAAACGCGGAGAACGCGATCGACGTCGCCATGGTCACCGCAAACTGGCGGTAGATGTTGCCCGTGGAACCCGAGAAGAAGGCCAGCGGCACGAACACGGTGACCAGCACCACGCTCATGCCGATGACGGCGCTGGAGACCTGGCCCATGGCCTTGCGCGTGGCCTGTAGCGGCGGCAGTTTTTCATCCGCCATAATTCGCTCAACGTTCTCCACCACCACAATCGCATCATCGACCACAATCCCGATCACCAGCACCATTGCGAACATCGACAACACATTGATCGACATCCCCAGCGCCTGCATCACCGCAAACGCACCGAGCAAAGCAATCGGCACGACAATGGTTGGAATCAAGGTATAGCGAATATTTTGCAGGAACAGCAACATCACGAGAAAAACCAAAACCATCGCCTCGGCCAAGGTTTTCACCACCTCTTCAATCGAAATGCCGACAAAGGTTGAACTGTCGTACGGCACCTTCGAATGCACGCCCGCTGGGAAATACGGCTCCAACTGCGCCAATTTGGCCTTGACCGCTTTAGACGCGGCCAGCGCGTTGCCATCACTGGTCAACTGTATGCCGAGGCCGACCGCCGGTTTGCCATTCAGACGTGCCGAAGTGGCATACGACTGCGAACCCAGCTCAATCCGCGCCACATCCTGCAAACGCACCACCGAGCCATCGGTATTGGCGCGCAGCACGATATTGTTAAACTGATCGACCGTTTTGAGCTGCCCCGGCGCGGTGATCGTCGCAGAAATCGTTTGTCCTTGACTATTCGGCAAATCGCCCAAACTGCCTGCCGAAACCTGCGCATTTTGCGCCGCAATCGCACTGGTGACATCCGTCGCACTCAGATTCAGACTGCGCAATTTGTCCGCGTCAATCCACACGCGCATGGCGCGCTCCGCACCAAACAATGTGACGCCGCCAATGCCTTCGACCCGCTGCAATTCGGGCTGCACATTACGCGCCACATAGTCGCTCACCGCCGCCAGATCAGCATTCGGATCATCGGAGGCAAACATCGCCACCATCAGGAAGTTGGAGTTGGATTTTTCAACCTGAATCCCCGTCTGCCGCACTTGACTGGGCAAACGCGGCTCGGCACGTGACAGGCGATTTTGCACATCCACCTGCGCCAAATCGCTGTTGGTGCCGGTCTTGAAGGTCAAGGTCAGCGTACCGACGCCGTTGGACAAAGACGTGGCCTCCATATAATCCAAGCCATCCAGACCGTTCATCTCGCGTTCGATCACCGACATCACGCTGTCTTCCAACGTCTGCGCGTCCGCACCGGCATAAACGGCGGTCAAGGTAATCGTGGGCGGCGCCACCTGCGGATACTGCGATACCGGCAGCATGCGAATCGAAACGATACCGGCGAGCGTGATGAAGATCGCCACCACCCATGCAAAAATCGGGCGGTCAATAAAAAATTTTGCCATCACGCCCCCTTATGGTTTGGCCGATTCGGCGGGCTTAGTCGATTCGGCAGGCTTGGCCGAGTCATTTTTTTGCTCGCCCGCTGCCGCTGGCTGCGCATGGGCATCCGGCGCAGCAGTTTGTGCGGCGGGTTGTGCCTCGGCCTGCCACGGCTTGGTCTGAACCTTCTTCGAGCCGCTCATTTGTACCAACGCCATCCCGTCAACAATCACTTTATCACCCGGGTTCAAACCTCCGGTGACGACCCAATTCGTGCCTTGGTTTTGGCTGATGGTCACGGGACGCGGTGCAAATGTGCCGTCTTCGTTCGCCACCATGACGATGTCGCCGCTCGTGCCGCGCGTGACCGCTTGTTGCGGTACCAAGACGGCGTTGTTCACCTGCGCTTGCGGAATTTTGACCTGAACAAACATACCCGGCATCAGCAAGCCGCCCGGATTCGGCACTTCGGCGCGCAAACTGACTTGACCGGTGTTTTCGTTGACGCTCAAATCGGTGAACAGCAAACGCCCCTTGATGCCGTATTCGCTGCCATCGTCCAAAATAATGGTAACCGGCACATTGCCGTTAATCATCTCCAGCTTGCCTTCGCTCATCGCTTGGCGCAATTTCATCACTGTCGAGGCGGATTGGCTCAGGTCTACGTACAGCGTGTCGGTCTGCTGAATCAAGGCCAATTGCGTACCGCCGGCTTGACTGACCAGCGCGCCTTCAGTCACCAAGGCTTTGCCAATGCGACCGGAAATCGGCGCCAAAACGCTGGCGTAGCCCACATTGATCTGTGCCGAGCGGATCGCTGCGTTGGCGCTTTGTATCTGTGCGCGCGCCAAACGCTCCTGCGCAATCGCTGCGTCGAACTCTTGTTTACTGATCGCATTGGCCTGAACCAGCGGACGATAGCGCGTCACATCCGCCGACGCTTTGGCCAAATTGGCCTGCGCCGTGGCCAAGCTGGCTCGTGCAGTTTCTAAATTCGCCAAATACGGCGCATTGTCGATTTGAAATAACGATTGACCGGCTTTGACCTCGCTGCCTTCGGTAAACAGGCGCTTTTTCACCACGCCGGTCGCCTGCGCAATCACCAGTGCTTCACGAATCGGCTGCAAGCGTCCGGTCAACTGGCTGTCCAGCGTGACCGAAGTCGGCTCGACGGTCAGTACGCTGACCATCGGCGCAGGAGGCTGTTGTGCACCGGCCTGATTGGCATTTTTATTGCACGCGCTCAACCCAAAAGCGGCTACAGCCGCCAGCGCCAGCACACCGGAGCGCCCCACACGGCGCATTTGATTATTTTTTTTCATGACCCCATCCATCCTATCAACTCCCCTACTCGCTTATGACGCTTCACATCGCCATAGCCACACAAACCATTTCATGCAAGCCCGTATCAAGCCCGTATCAAACACTCAATCGCTGCGATAAACCCCGCCTCTGATTCATTTAAAGAACATTCACCATCTCTTTCCCTGCGTCAGAATATGTCGGGCTTGATTCCAACGCCCAATAGTCCGCATGAAGACTATGATAAACAAAACCGTTCGGACTTAGGCGCGAATTATACATACATTCACAATTGTATGTTAAATCTGTTTTGATGCGCATTTTGTGTTATCCTGCGCCACGATAACCCATCCGCATGTCATCATCATGATTATTTGTTCATTTTATGCATAAAACCAAAGAAGAAGCCTATCAAACACGCTGCAATCTGCTCGACGCCGCACTGACCGTTTTTTACGAGCGTGGCGTGGCGCAAGCCTCATTGGACGAAATTGCCAAAGCTGCCGGCGTGACGCGCGGTGCGCTGTATTGGCATTTCAAAAATAAAGAGGATTTATTCGAAGCGCTGTTCCAAATGCACTACGCTAATCTCGAACAGCAATTGGAGCAAGCAACTCACCCCGGTCAGGCAATTGACCCGCTGAGTTCGCAATTTGACAGCATCATCAACCATTTTGAAAGCTTGGTCAACGATCGCCATTTACAAAAGTTCAATACCATTTTGTACTATCGTTGTGAACAGACAGAGCGCAACCACAGCATTGTTGAATTGACCCGCCAATACCACCGTCGCTGGGATCTACTGCTCAACAACATCATCAACGAATGCAAACGCAAGCAGATTTTGGATCAAAGGCTCAACACCGAACGAGCCGTACTGCTACTCATCTCAACCGCTTCGGGTTTGACCGCCAAATGGCTGGACAATCCGCAGGCATTTAATCTGTTGCAACACGCGCCGGCGATCATCCAAACCTGCTTTGATAATCTGAAAAACAGCCCGTATTTACGTGATGCCTCATGACAAACACGGTCCGAATGATGCAAAAATGCCGCACGCACTGTCAAAAAAGCGAAAATATGCGCTACCATGCGCGCACATTCACAAAAAAACCTAAAATACAGAATATGATTTAAATTAATGACACAACGTTATTAATAATACATCTCTTGTTCCAAGGTCGCGTCAAACGCATCCTGCCGACGAAGACCTATATTACCAATAGCACACAGAGCACAAACGATCATGAACCACTTCACTTGCCCGATCTGTTTTCACGAATTTCCACGCAATAGCGACGAAATGGGGCTTCGTCAATTCACCGGCCAAAACTGCCACGAATGCGGCCACCGCGCAACCGAAGATGAGGTCACCAAAGCCTCGCGCACCGTAGCACGCTATATGCTCGCGCGCAGCATAGACCAAAATTAAGAAAACGCGGAATAAATATGTTTTTCAGATCAAGGATTTACATAGGTCGGCACACTTGACAGCATCCGCAATTTCAATATTTTGATTTTGCTCAAATTTTGTCAGAGCTTCCCTGACAAAATTTCCAATCCTAAGCACGGAAACAATAGGGTTTTACTTTTTCCATATTTCCTTAAGCCTCAGCCACATCAGCGCCACGGATGCCGCACCCACGCCTGTACGCTGGCGCGTTGCCATTGATGAATCGCGTACGCGCGCAGTGGCGCGGGTACATCATCACCGTGCGCCACCAACCGCATCAACATCATGGCCAAATCCGTATCGGCAATACAATATTCACCGAACAAGTTTTGCGCCCCATCCGGTAACAAACGCGCCACGCCCGCCACCAATTTATCCACCGAGCGGCGCGCCTCATCCGACAGCGCCGTCCGTTGCGCGCCATAAAACACCACCTCGGTATCACGCTCCGCGCGAATCGGCAGAAAATCACTGCGCAACCACGCCTGTATCAGTCGCGCCGTCGCACGCTGCTGCGGGTTTTTCGGATAAATAGCATGATCAGGAAACAGATCCTCCAAATACTCCGTGATCGCCGAGGACTCGGACAACACAAAATCACCGTGAATCAAGGTCGGCACGCGCCGCGTCGTCGAAATCGCCACGTATTCAGGCGCATACTGCGCCCGCTGCGTCAAATCCACGGTATGCAATTCAAACGGCAAGCCCTTTTCCGTCAATGCGACGAATACCGACATCACATACGGACTGGCCAAATCCTGATCGGTGTATAAATGCAGCACATTGCCTGCGCCCTTGTCTGTCTCTGTAAATGCACTCATCACAACCTCCCGCTGTTATTCAACCGAACGAACACCACCAAAATTCGCCAACGCCGCCGTATCGTAGTGCGTCAGCGCCTCGGTCTCGGCCAAAGCCGAACGCTCCCACGCCTGCATGGCCGGATGTGCGAGCATCGTAGCCAAATAGGCGCGCGACTCATCGGATAACTCGGCGTGCTCAGGGACATTATAACTATGAAAACGCCAGATCACCGGCGCAAACATCGCATCCGCCACGGAAAACGCGCCCAATAAATACGGTTGATCGCTACTCGCGCCAAACTGGCGACGTGCTTCAGTCCAAATCTGATCTATGCGCGCCACGTCCGATGCCACCTCAGCAGACAGAGGCGCACCCTGCAAACGCATCTTGATGTTCATACCCATCGCGCCGCGCAAGCTGCCAAATCCCGAGTGCATTTCCGCACTGACCGAACGGGCGCGCGCCCGCACCAGTCGATCGGCTGGCCACAGATGTTTGGCAGGAAAGGACTCGGCTAAAAACTCAGCAATCGCCAAGGTATCCCAGATTTGAAACTCATTTTCGAGGTGCAAACACGGCACCAAGCCGTTTTGTGAATAACCGCGATGTAAATCATTCGGCCCGCGTCCAGCGACACCGACCATGCGCTCGGTAAACGGCAGATCAAAATGCTTCATCAACAACCACGGGCGCAACGACCATGACGAATAGTTTTTATTACCGATGAACAGCTCCATAGCAACTCCTTTACTGTGAATATTTTTTAATAGATATTTCGTAGCCACCACACAGAAGTCGTGATGCAAACGACTTTGAGCTATATTAGCGCGTCCAAACACATGCAACAATCGATGTTTTTTCTATTAATATGTGAATTAAATTCACATAGCAATTTAAAAATCATGAGAGATTTACCACCCCTGCCCGCATTACGCGCCTTTGAATCCGCCGCTCGGCTGGGCAGCGTGACCCGCGCCGCCGAGGAATTGCACCTGACGCACAGCGCCATCAGTCACCAAATCAAGCAATTGGAGGCATTGATCGGCACGCCGCTGTTTGAACGCGAGGGCAAACGCATTGCGCTTACGCCCGCCGGTCGGGTGTACGCCTACGAGGTGCGGCAGGCGCTCAGTTTCATCGCGCAGGCGACGCAGCACGCATCGCGCCATTTACGCGAGGATGTGTTGTACATCTCGCTGCTGCCTTCTTTTGCGACGCATTGGCTAATTCCGCGTTTGCGCGATTGGTATGATCAATATCCGAACATTCAGTTGATTTTGGATGCGAGTTTGGATGTGGTGGATTTTGAAACGGATAAAGCCGATTGCGCCATTCGCATGGGCAATATCAGTCGCGACGGCACCAAGCAAATCACGCTGATGCCCGATTGGCAGCTATTGGTCGCCGGTATCAACGACCCGCGCTATCATCTGGATCAGACGGTGGAAGAGGCCATGCACGCCCGTGGATTTTTCATGATCGTCAATGATCGCGGGCTGTGGGCGAGCCAATACCAGACCAAGCCTGCGGATAACACACCCTCATTAAGCGTGAATGACTCAAACCTCGCGCTCGCGGTGGCCGAGCAAAACATGTGCTTACTGCTCACACGCTGGTCGATTGCGGCCAACGGCATTCAGGCCGGTCGGCTCAAGCAAGTATCGCGCAGCATGGTGCTGCACGAGAGCGCCTATCATCTGGTGTGGCCGGATCGGAGCAATCAATCACATGCCTTGGTGCTTTTTCAAAATTGGCTGATCGAGCAATGCAAAATGTTTGAACAATTCACCCAATTGCGCTTAAAACAGTTGGATGAACGCTGAAATCAGCGCGTACCCTAAGGAAGACACACGGAAAAAGCCGATTTTCGGTACAATAACGTCTTCATTTTATAGTTAAGCACAAAGTACAAACCTACTTTGCGCTTGTATGAAATCAGCGATCTTGAGCGGGAAACCCGCACAAAATCGATACAAAACCTACGCCCAAAAACCCGAACATCGGATTATTTAAGAGTTTCACTATAAAAAGAAAGTTTGCCCACATGAGCCGTCAACCCAATACATTGGAAATCGAACAATTAGAAGCCATCGTCATTGATGCCTTGGATGATATGAAAGCCCAAGACGTCACAGTCCTGAACACCGAAAGTCTAACCGACGAATTTGACCGCGTCATCATCGCCACCGCGACCAGCAACCGTCAAACCCGCGCACTGGCGAACAACGTACACGAAAAAGTCAAGGATAACGGCGGCGACGTCCTCTCCACCGAAGGCGAAGACACTGGCGAATGGGTACTGGTCGATTGCGGCGACATCGTGGTTCACATCATGCAAGCGCCGATTCGCGCCTACTACAACCTCGAAGAACTCTGGGATCCGTCCAAGTGAGTTTTCATCAGTGAATATCAATCAGCGCGGCAAAACGACCTCCACCGCAACATCAATCGTTGCATACACCAAAAAGCATCTGCCTTCATGGCTGGGAACCGCGCTTTTGCTCATCATTCTGCTCTGGGGCGTAAATGCGTGGCGCACGCGCGACGTTCCTAACGTTGCCCCCGGATTCACCGCACCCATGTTGGACGGCAGCACGCTCAGCCTCAGTCAATTGCGCCAACAGCACCCCGACCGAGCCATCGCCCTGATTTTCTGGGCGGAATGGTGCCCCATCTGCCGTACCGAAGAACACAGCATCAACCGGCTGATTCGCGATAAAAACCTGCTGATCGTCCCCATTGCCACCCAGTCCGGTTCGGCTAATGAGGTGCGCCGCATCCTGAGCGAGCGCGGCCACGACTGGAATATGCTGCTGGATGAACAAGGCACACTGCTCAATGCTTTCGGACTGGTGGCTGTGCCCTCGTTTTTGGTCATAGACAGCGACGGCCAAATTCGTCATATTCAAACCGGCTACACCAGCGAATTGGGCATGCGTGTGCGTATTTGGCTCAGTCAATTCTGAATCAAATCAATCGCTTACAAAAAAATCGCGCCCAAACATACTTCCTAAAAATTGCTACGTTATAATATAACAGTTCAGAAACCGCTGAACCAAGATGATTTAATGACAATCAATTGATTTCACTGTCGTTTTTCCAGTCGAAATCACACAAAGGGAGTTTCATATGACGATAAATATTCAATCTCACAAACTGTTGTTAAGCGCCATTGCAGCAACAATCGCACTGAGCGCCTGCGCACAAGCGGAAAAATCCAATCATGCCGGCGCCAACACTCCGGCACCAAGCAGCGCTGCTCCGGTAACCGCAGCAGAGACCGCAGCCCCTGCTGCGTCGGCGCAAGCCAATCCAAACGTTCATATTCGACAATACAAAGCGGCTGATGGCGCCATGCTCACCGCCCGCTACGATACCTCAACAACACCGCCTCAAGTCACACTGACGCTCGGCGGTCAGAATGCAACATTGAAACAAACCGAAGCATGGGCAAAAGGCGCGGTGTATCAAGCGGGCGATTTAACTTGGGAAGCCAAAGGCCAAGAAGCCACGCTAAAACAAGGGAAAAAAATCGTAAAATGGACTGAGACCCAATAAATCCCAGTCATACTTTAATAAAAAAGCACGGTTCACCGTGCTTTTTTCATATCCAAAATCTGCGCCACCGCCCACTGCGCTGCCGCCATACCAAAGCTGGCTGTGACCATGACCGAGGAGCCAAATCCCGCGCAGTTCAACCCCTGCGGAGCCGCTGCCATCGGCGCATCACCCACAGCGCAAACCGCTGCACTCGCCGCCGGATAACGCACCGCTTCATCGGAGTACAACACCGGCACATCCATTTTGATGGGCTTTTTGGATTTTTGAACTGCGCCCGTGTGCGTTGAGCGCGATGAACGCGATTCGCGACGCAGTTGCTGGCGAATTTTCGCCAAAATCGGGTCTTGAATGCTGTACGCCAAATCGCTTTGCACGATGCGCGTCGCATCGGTTTTACCGCCCGCCGCGCCGCAAGTCAGCAGTTTTTGCCGCCGCTGTTTGCAAAACGCAATCATCGCCAACTTGGCTTTGACCTGATCGGTGCAATCGAGCACCACGTCCGCTGCTGCAGGCAATAATGCCAACGTGTCCGCATCAATAAAATCATCCACCTCATGCACCGCGCAGTCGGGATTGATCTGCGCGATGCGTTCACGCAGCGCGGTGATTTTCGCCTTGCCCAGATTATCGGTGACCGCCTGAATCTGCCGATTCACATTGGATTCAACCACATGATCGGCGTCAATCAAGGTCAGCGTGCCCACGCCGCAGCGCGCCAAAGCCTCCACCGCCCAGGAACCAACACCACCAACGCCAACCACGCACACATGCGCCTGCGCGAGGCGCTCGGTCGCGCCGTCACCGTACAGGCGATTCATGCCGGCGAAGCGGCGGGATGGTTCTGTCGTTTGGCTCATAAGAAATAAAAAAGATAGGCGTTATGGAACGTGTTCGGCGTTCGGTATTGGGTTCGCAAACGGCTCGTGGTATCATGGACACCCGAATCCGCTGCAACCAGGATGATGCAAATGCCCGCTATTGTAGCCGTTTGCCACCATTTTTTCTATCGACGAACCCAGTAAAAAGATTAAGCATGATTGAGAAAAACCATGTCCGAACACACTTTAAACGAAATTGAACACGCGAAACTGAACGGCGAAACCGCGCGCGTGAACTGGCATGAATTGCAACGCTTCTTCGCGCAAGGCGTGGTGTTGCATGTCGCCGAAAAGCTGGACTTAGTGGACGTCGCCACCAAAATGAGTCTGGATGACATCCACACGATCAAAACTTGGTTTGACGCAGGTGAGCTGGCGCACGTCAGCGACGAGCTGGCGACACGCTGGTTTGCCGACAACACCGAGCTGTGGACGGTGGTGGTGAAACCCTATATTTTGGTGCAGGAAACTGCCGCCACACCGCCAACCACGCATTGAAAGTACGCCCCATGAGCCAACAGCCGCACGCCACACCCCTGTCACCACCGCGCATTTACCGCGTTGGCGGAGCGGTGCGCGACGAACTCATGGGCTTGACGCCGAACGACGCCGACTACGTCGTGGTGGGCAGCACGCCCGAGGCCATGCTGGCGCAAGGCTACACCGCCGTGGGCAAGGACTTCCCCGTCTTTCTACACCCTGTGAGCCACGATGAATACGCGCTGGCGCGTACCGAGCGCAAAACCGCACAAGGCTACAACGGCTTTGCCGTGCATTTCTCGCCCGACGTCACGCTGGAGGAGGACTTGGCGCGGCGCGATTTGACCATCAATGCCATGGCGCGCGAGGTGTTGGATCACCATCCAAACGACGGTCAGGACACACTGGGCGAATTGATCGACCCGTACAACGGCCAACAAGATTTGCGCGATCAAATATTGCGCCACGTCTCACCCGCCTTCATTGAAGACCCCGTGCGCATCCTGCGTCTGGCACGCTTTGCCGCGCGCTGGCCGACATTTACCGTCGCACCCGAAACCATGCAATTAATGCGCACGATGGTCGCGAACGGCGAAACCGCCGCCCTCGTGCCCGAGCGCGTCTGGCAGGAAATCGCCCGTGGACTGATGGAAAACACACCCTCGCGCATGTTTGAAATTCTGCGCGAATGCGGCCTGCTCGCACAATGGCTGCCCGAAGTGGACGCGCTGTTCGGCGTGCCGCAACGCGCCGACTACCACCCCGAAATCGACACCGGCGTCCACGTCATGATGGTGATAGATTACGCCGCCAAGCTCAATCTCAACCTCGAATCGCGCTACGCCGCGCTGTGCCACGATTTGGGCAAAGCCGCCACACCCGCAGACGTTTTACCGCGCCACACAGGGCACGAAGCACGTGGCGTGCCTCTGGCCAAAGCCCTCTCCGAGCGGCTCAAGGTCCCGCGCGCCTGCGCCGACTATGCGCGACTCATTACTTTTGAGCACACCAATTTTTACAAACTGAGTGAATTGCGACCCAGTACGGCACTGAACATCATCAAGCGCTGCGACGGTTTACGCCGCCCCGAACGTTTTCGCGACCTGCTGCACGCCTCGCTCGCCGACTCGCGCGGACGCGGCGGCGATTTCCCCAACCAGCCCGCGCTGTGGTATGACGCGTGGCTGATGCTGCTCGATACCGTTTTAAGCGTGGATCAGGGCGCCATTGCCGCCGACCACGAAAACGAACCGGCGAATATCCCCAACGCCATTTTAGAAGCGCAATTGCACGCCATCACACCAATCTTACGCGCATGGCAGGCAAGCGTGCGCACCGACGCCCCATAAAACCAAAGGAGGAATCATGGCACGCACCCCATCCAATATGCTCGCATTGAACACACCCGCACCCGACTTCGCGCTGATCGAGCCGGCCAGCGGACGCACCGTTCGTCTCGCCGATTTTAACGGACAACCGCTGCTGGTCGCATTCATCTGCAACCACTGCCCCTTCGTCATTCACATCCAAGCCGCCTTTGCACAAATGGCCGCAGAATACCAGCAACGCGGTGTCGCCGTGGTCGCCATCAACGCCAATGATGTTGCCAACTACCCTGACGACAGTCCCGAAAAAATGATCGAAGCCGTGCGCGAACACGGTTACAGCTTCCCCTATCTGTTCGACGAAACGCAAACCGTCGCACGCGCCTACGATGCTGCCTGCACGCCCGATTTTTACCTATTCGACGCGCAACACCGCTTGTACTACCGCGGCCAATTTGACAATGCCCGCCCGGGCAATGACGAGCCAGTCAACGGCGCGGACTTGCGCCACGCATTGGACGCCGTTCTGGCGCAGCAACCTGCACCCGAAGGGCAAAAACCATCGCTGGGTTGTAATATCAAGTGGAAAGCCGAATAAATAGGAGTCATCATGCTGACACCAAACATTCTCAAGTCGATTGACGATAGCGTATTGTGCTGGCTCGCAACCACTAATGTGCACGGTCAACCCAATGTTTCACCCAAAGAGATTTTTGTCGCCTGTGAGCAATATATCCTCATAGCCAACATTGCCTCACCCAACAGCATGCGCAATATCCGCCAAAACAACCGAGTTTGCGTGAGTTTTATCAATATTTTCACGCAAAAAGGTTATAAAATTTTCGGTACGGCAGACGAAATTCAACCGAGCAACCCATCATTTGAAGCACTCGTACAACCATTAGAAGCCTTAACCCAAGGCTTGTT
>ERZ650312.1549-NODE-1549-length-12853-cov-4.974137_pt1 | contig 12853 bp, 12 predicted proteins | sample MGYA00376248_ERZ650312 | MGnify/ENA primary metagenome ERZ650312 (study PRJEB26733, sample SAMN07839316) | wastewater metagenome | biome: urban; feature: wastewater treatment plant; material: waste water | place: USA: North Carolina | collected 2016-07-28 ... | reverse complement strand
GGCTTGACCGTCTTGTAGAAGGAATCCCCTTGCTTTAGCAAGGGGAGGAAGTCAATGTAACGCTCAATATAGCTGGCATAGCCAAGTAAGTGGCGTGACAACAGATTCAAGCCATTAAAGCCTGTAGAATACGCAATATCACTGGCAATCACATGATGAACGCCGTTTAGATTGCGGATTTGACCTGTGACATGGCTAAGTTGTTGTTGCACCGCTTTCACGTCCAAAATATACGACATCAAATGCAAAGTGTCCGCACCATTGGCAAAATTCGGCACGATGGCATTTGCCAATACGCAATTTTGGCTGGTGATAGTGGTGCTAAAGCCATACGCCTGTGCCAAGCATAGCACCTTATAGTTGGCATTGCCTAACGCCACGCTGGATGGCTCAATCAAATGAATATTGAGATGGACGGTTTTTGGGTCTTTTTGACTGGCGATATGGGCTAATGTGGCAAGCGTGGCAACCCCTTGACCACAGCCATAGTCGATGATGTTCATCACGTTATCACGGTCTTCAATGGTGAGATTGTCCGCCAATACTGCCCGAAACGTGGTGTAATGACCCATGGCATACGCCAGGCTATAAAACAACGCATCGTTCTGGCTGGCGAGTGGCTGGGTGGCACGTCCTGTACGATTGACAAATTCACCATAGGTCATGGGTAAGTTGGGGGCGACTTGGGCAACAAGGCTATGATAAAAACCTTCAAAACCTTCGTCATTCATTGATTGGCAAGCAGTGTTGATGATAGTGTTCATAATGCGTTCCTTGTAAAAAGTTGATGAACGCATTATGACGATTTTTTAAAGGTAGATTGGAAAGTGTAAGCTTATAGTTTATTCAAATTTTTCTCGCAAAGATTGAAGCTTAGGTTGCCAAGCCTTGCTTTTGCTCAGTGCTTTACCCTGCCAAATTTTACCTTGTTCAGTGAGAATTTCGTAAGCCTTTTTCAGCATTGCCTTATCTTCCCATTGAATTATCTTTTCATAAAACTCATTAAATCCACAGCTTTGACTAGGTTTGCCTTTCCATGCTATGGTAAGGTTATTAAGATGCTTAACAAAATCGTTAATAGTACGTTCTTCCTCAGTCAATTCAGCATCTAATAGACCATCTATTGATTCTTGGATAGCGTCTCGATGATTGTCAGTTAATTTCTCGTCAATGACAAAATACCCATAACCTGCACTACTTTTTGCCCCTAAGCCTTGCTGTTGCAATGTTTGTTCGAGCAATTTTTTGGCATATTGTACCCACGCATACACGCCTTCAATCACAAAATAAAAACTGCCTTGAACAGCAAGCTGTTGATTAGGGATGGGATTTTCGATATCTAAGGCTTCTTCTAAACCGCCTTGATAATATTTTTGATGATGAACAGTCACTACTTCTTCAGCGAACGGTCTATTTTGCTCACCCGTTGATAACTTAGCATCCGAAGTCACAGGCGGAATCCACCACGCATCGTGCCAAATCAGATAACCTGCATTGGGATTTTCATCATCATCCGAGCCAAAAAGCACGTCTAAAATCGCCTGTTTATCGTTATCGAATTGATAGGCCTTAATTTCGTTGCCTTTGGCATCTTTAGTAATTGAATACTCAATTTCGCCGTCTTTCCTTTTAGCAAATAGAAATTCAGCGTAACTTCTGACAGCTCCTTTGACACTTGACCCCGCAATCATCGGCATACCATAGGTATGGTGCGTGGTAACGCCAGTTTCAAGCGTCCCACCCAATGGCAATCCCGTCATGAGTCGCCCATCAACTTTGGCACTGATGGTGGCAAAATGAGGGTTTTCACTGGTTTCATAGCTATGAGCAAGCCAACGTTTAAATGCTAGTAAGTACAAACCATCGGCTTGGACATGGCTGATTTTTTGTACCAAAGATTTTTTGGTCGGCTTATCGCCATCTTCCCATTTGTTTAAGCCGCGCTGAATCAGCAGACCTGCGTGGGCAGTATGGGTTTGCCTAAATAAATCGCGTAAATCGTTACGCATTAAATCCGTCATCAGTTTTCCCCTTATGATTGCTTGTCAAGCAAGGCTTGGGTGTAGCGTTTTAGCCAGCTTGAGGCTTCAATCGCATCACGGGTTAATTTTTGGTAAGTTGTGATATCTGAGCGTAAAATATCCGCATATAAATTATCATTGTTTAACAGTTTTTTGAGATGAGCCAACATTTTTTGGTGATGGGCTTCGTCTTTTGCCATTAAAAACCCAATCCCTTGAGCAAGTCCGGACTGCATAATCATAGTTGGGAAGGTAAGTGCCAATGTACGATATTTTGCTTCTGTTTCTGTTCCCTTGATTTTTTCGACCAAAGGATATGCTAATTCGGCATATTTTTTACTACGAATAGCCATTGTCGGTTTTTTTTCTACTTTTGTTTCCATTCTTGTTTCCTTATTTTTTATTAATCAATAAACGGCACAAGCCACGACCCACAGTGTGCTTACCGCCTAATTGCAAGCTGATTTCTTCTTTTGGTAATAAATCAGCAAGTTGTTCGGCAGTTTTTTCGTTATTTTTATCACGAGATTGGCTCACCCCAATCACGCCCCAAAGCACGCTGTCGGCAGGTAAATTTTCTTCTGTCCATAAATGTCCATCTTTCACAACTCGAGTGGCTCGGTCGATACGAATACGGGTACGGATTTCGGTTGCGGTATCTGCCAAAAATGAAAAAATACTATCAGGCAAAACAACAAAACGTTTGGTAAATTCTTTACGCCATTCTTGATAGTCCAATGTATTATCTGGATAAAGCTGTTCGGCGATTTTGTTTGCACAACCTTCCACGTCGCCATCACTTTTAGCAATAATATCCAAATCTTCTAATCCAATCTTATTATCAATCAGCAAGACACTATCATTGGTAATAAAGGCTTTATTTTCAGTAAGATTGGGCACTTTTAATTCTAAGCCCAAATCACGCTTATACTGACGTAAAATAAACGGACATGTCGCATAAGCCACCGTCCCTGCAAACGAGCGAATCGGTAAAATCAGCAAATTGGCATCACCAAAGGCAATTGCGCCAGCGTGAGCGATATCTTGTTGGTTATCAGGTCCAAATAAGGTTTTGATGTCCTTGTCATCAAGGTTTTTTTGCTCTTTAAATTCATCGCGCAATACGCCTTTTAAAGCAGAACCTGCAACAATAGGTAAATTGGTGGCTTTGGCACGGGCAATCGGCAAATCTACTACACCAACGCCTTGACCTGTACCCACATGTAGAGCAGATAAATTTTGTAAATGAAAAATACGAGTTTGCATAGTCAATTCCTTTAAGTATATGATTGGGTTTTAAACTTAGTTAAATGAAAAAGGCGCAATAAGTGCCATACCAAAGCCGTCATTTTGGTCATAGTAGTCTTCGGCAATTGGCATTGCCAGACGCTGTAAGGTAGGTAAGTCGATAGCATCGACCAATTCAAACCAATACACCGAACCTGCCGACACCGCTTTCCGTATGGCTTTGGGTTGCCAAAGTAGGCTATCCCAGCCAGATACCGCTTGCCAACGGTCGATGGCAGCCGCTTTTAGGCGTACTTTAATCTCACTGTCTGGCAGTTTACCTTCCATAGTGGTTTCGTCTATCCAACTTGGTAGATAGCCATTGGCAAAAATACAAGGCGTGATAAATGTTAGGCTAAAGCCATTTGCTTTATTGATTTTATCAACATCGGCTTGCTGAATGAGCGTTGGTAACCTTACTGTGGTTTCTTTAAAATTTGAAAGCCGTCGTTCACCGCCCAACGTCGCCAAGTCTTTTTCAAGTTGTTGGTCAGAAAAAATTACAAAGCCCAATCGTTTATTATCAAATCCTTGGTGATGAGACTTAACTTGATAACCCAAATCATAGCTTGCAGTTTGAAACAGTCGTCCATCTTCTGATGATAACGTCGCATCATCAATGGCAACATGAGTGCGAATATCGGTCGGAATACTAGTCACACCATTTTTATCGATATCTTCATAGCTTAAATTTTTGCCACTTTGCCAAGCTAATACATCATCAAGCGACCAATAATTTACCCCTGATTTAGGTTTACCTTTGATTTCTTTAAAATTACCATCTTTATCAACAGTCTGGACGTATAACAAATGATTTGGTAAATCACTACCACAATCGTCACCTAGTGCTTTAGGAGCAAGGCGTACAAGTTTGATTTGGTTGTCTTGCTCAACATAAAGGCTGTTAGCAGGTTTTGGCACAAGTAGCTTAATTATCGTATCATCGCTATATTCTGCCAAATAGACACCATAACTTTTAATGGATAAAAGTTGGTGATAGTGTGGATGATCAAGTTTACAGCGATGCTCTTTAAAGTCAATTTTGCCTTGCGTAATTGAGAGCGAACGAATCAATCCTGCCCCTGCACTTGGTAGGGGGAAAATCATATCTTGAGCTGACATTTTCGAGCCAAAGGGTTTGCCAGAGCGAAACACGAGTGGTGCAAGCGATTCAATTAAATAACTTTTCATTGATAGTTTCCTTATTATTCTTTGCCAAGGTCTCGTTGGGTTTTGGCAGCCAACCAACGGGCGATAATTAGCTCGTCTGCCAGTCGGTCTAACCCTACAGTTTCGCCACGCACTTTTAACTGTTCGATAATATCGCTGTGGATTTTCTCGCCTTTGTCGGTGCGAGCTTGTTTAAGCATTCGGATTAATTCTGCAGATTGGATTTTTTGTCGTAGTGTTAAAGTGGTATCTTCCTTGGGCTGATATTCATCTGAAAAATCACAAGTCCGCAAATGAATGGCTCGGATATCATAAGCCACACGGCTTGGAATCGTTCTGTCTCGATACCAATCAATCATTTGGTTAAATTGCTCAAGCCCTGCTGCATCATTCCAGTTAAAACGCAATTTGGTATCATTGCCTGAACGAATTGAAAGTAAAATACCTAAGGCATTACGGCGGGTTTCTCGATTTTTAGTTTCATCAACATGGTCGCCTTTGGCGTGCTTTTCAGCGTGTTGGGCGAGTTCTCGAATCACGCTTAACGGGGTCATAATATGGCAAATTGCAATGCCAACTGATAGTGTAGGTGATTTTTCTTCTTCCACACCCAGTGTTTTGGCGACGTCTTTTAGACTACTGGAAAATAATTGCTGTAAGCTATCGGCACAGTCATAAGCAGTATTCAGTGGTACAAAGCCTAAAACATCGTCCCCACCTGCATAGATGCAATGCCCGCGATTTTTTCGCATGGTATGCGCCACTTGTCCTGCAAAGTTTGATAACGCTTGGGTAATCGCTTGGTGTTCATTTTGGGTTTTGGCTTTGTCGAGTAGTTCGCCCATACGGTCGCCATCTGCCAAGAGTAGTACCCCGTAGCGGTAGGGTTCGCCATATTGTTTGTACAAAGGTTGCAAAGCAGATTTTAGGCGTTTTAAATTATCACCAATAGCATCATCCCTGCCTTGCCACTTTTTAATTTCGACTTCAAGACGTGACGGATACAGTAATTGAGCGTCATAAGGAAAATCACTGTAGATACTTTTATTATTTTCAGTATTGCCCTTAACACGAGTGGCAACAACCAAACGCACTAATTCTTCGTAGGTATGTTTAATGTTATCGAGTTTGTCTGGCTGTTTTTGAGCAATTTCACTAATCCACGCATCTGACATTACCCGAGTAATCGGGGTAAATTGTTCGGCTTTTTTGCCAAAGCCTAGGCGTTTGACTACACCTGCGACATCAAGCTGTTCTGAGATTGATAAGGACAGTTTTTTGCGTAAGCCATCTTTAATTTGCTTGTCTTCTTGGATAACGGTTTCTCGCATACCATCGAGTGATGACTTTGGAATCATACGTTCGGGTTGGTACGGTGTGCTAGCGGATGGTTTAAAATCTCGCGTGGCTTTTCGGCTAGCAAGCACTCGACCGACTTTTTGTACGGCATCATGATAGCCGTTATCGCCATCAATCTTTGCCCAAGCGACTTGGATTTCTACATAATCGTCATGATGGTCACTAGCTTGGTTGTTCCAAATATCAAGGCGTAGTTGATTGTCAAAGCCACTTAACGCATTTTTGGCATTTTCTGCTTCTTCTCGAAAACGTTGATGGGTGGCTTGTTTGGCGGCATCAATATGGGATTTTAAATGTTCAAGATTGTCTGCTTCGACAATCACTTGAATTTTATTACCCACTGAAAAATCGGAATTTTCAATCAAATCGCTGTCATGTTGGATATGTGGAAAGATAAGGGTTGCACCTTGTTCTTTTAATGTTTTGGCACAAGTTTTGGATAGTTCGGAGAGTAGCCAAGAACCACTCCATAAGTCACGGCTACGGCGTGCCGAAGCGATAAAGCCTTGCACAGGTCCGACCGAAAAGGTTACTAAATAGGATGTCATTATGGATTCCTTCTCGTATAAATTATTTGGCAAAATAGGTCAAAAATGCTTGTAAGGGGTCGCCACCGCCATTGTCTGCGATGGGGCGTATATCTTGGGCTTTGCTTTCCTGCCAAATTGGATAATCGTCTCGTCCAACTTTGACCGTCATATCTAAAATATGCTCATACGGTAAAACCAATGCTGCTACTTTAAATTGTGGCTTGCCGTCTTTCATTTCTGCAAAAACAGGTCTTAAAATTAATGGGCTAGCTAAGCGTTCGCCTTCTGTGGGCTGTAGCATAGTATCTGTGGGTTCGCCACCACCGACAAAATGAAATAAAATCGGTAAACCAAAAACTGCTCTTGGGAAAATATTCCCTGCGGGATGTTCGGGGGCATGATTGCTATGATGTTTTCTTTGAATACGTCGTAACGCATCAGGTTCGGGAAAGCGACTACGACCTGGACGGTTGGTCTGTTGTCCAGGGTTTCTGCCTATATTTGGTGCTTGACGAAAATCAGCTAGCTTTTTGATGGCAGTTTCTAAAGCTATCAAAGGATTGGGGATTGCGGGTTTTTGTACTAACTGACAATTTGCCAACGCCACATCTTCAGGTGTTAAAGTTTCACAAATTTCTGGAAAATCTTGGCTTTTACTCACATAAAACGCCCCTAAGCCTTTGCGACTACGAAAGCCCAGCCCACCAAAATTTGCCCACCATTGTAATGTTTCAATGACTTGTGTTTTCTGCTCGGGGCTAACCGTTGGCGTAAAGGCGAAATCCAAATCCCAAGTAATACCATCTGCTGTTAATAGTTTATGGGGCTTTAAACTTGGGTCTGTTTCATTGTAGGCAGGAAATAATACATATTTTAATCTTGGAAAATTCTCATAACTAACCAAATTGTTTTTTACTTTTTGCACAGTTGGCAAATTGGTAACTTTCAATAACACTTTACTCGCTTTACCATCATCTTCCCCTTGATTCATCCCACCCCAAAGGTCGGTTTCGGCTTTGCGTAAGTCACTTATTTGCCATTTATGCATGGCAAGTAGTCGCCACCAAGACCGCAACTGCCCACGAATGCTACTTACACGAATCGGCATTTTTTCATCGACCTTGGTGGATTCAACCCCGCCGCCGTACATCGGTGTAATCAGTTCGCAATGCAGGGTATGCCATTCGATGGCACTGCTAGGCGCTTCTTGTGGCACAGGGATAGTTGGTTCTCTTAACATGGTTCTTCCTTAGTTATCACTTGTTAATTTTAATTTGAGAAACAGGCAAATTGATAGCATAGCCACTGCCAACAGGCTGAATGGAGATTTTTTCGGCAATAAGCTTGCCAAACTCCTTGATAAATTTCTTTTTCATGGTCGATAATGCTGTACTAAAATAGCTATTATCAACCAATATATCGTCCTTACTGCTGTATCTACCGTATATTTGGTTGAATAATTTTTGGTGGGCTTCGCCAATGTTATCACCTTCGATATCTTTGGATGGATAGTATAGAGTTTCGTTGTTCTGAGCTAGCTGCGCGGTAAGTAAGTAAAGGCTAAATTCCTTGGGCATTAATTTGCAGTTTTTATCCTCAATATAAACAGTTTTTTGTTTGCTATCTAGTATGAGTGTAATTGGTTGAAGGCTTAAGTTAATCATCTCAACGACTGTCGAAAATTCCTTATTTGCCACGATATCGTCTTGATTGAGCGATGACCGCATTCGTACAAACGGGATATTGGCAAGCCAAATTGTGGCGTCCTTGGCTTTAAGTTCAATACCATCTTTATTTGTCACATACACATTGTCTTGAGGTGTAGGATAAAAGAAATCTCGTGCTGATTCATAGCGTTCTTCTACCAACACATGCGACATTCTGTCTTGACTACGACCATATAATGATAAAGCGTACCCTGCGTAAAAGCCCATTGTCTTACGCCCACCCGCTATCGAAACGTGCAGATTGATATCATCTTGTTCGGTAAATTCACGTACTTTTTGGCAAATCAAATTCGCTGCCCGTTCGTTATCAGCAGGGGTTTTAAGATCTTTGAGAATATTGCCGTTTTTATCAGTAATAACGTGCAAATAATGCAGGTCATCGTCAAAAGCAATTTTTTGCAGAATAGGATAATCTTGCTGAAATTGGGCAAACTTTTTTCCTTCCTTTTCGCTAAACAGACGCGAACGGATCTGGGTTAATCCATCCTCAGTGCTTAACACATGAATTTCGTCAGGTATCCAGGGTTCGGCGTTATTAGGATCACAAGCCAACGCCCATACGGTTTCGGTGATAATCTGTGGGGTCATCCCTGTGACTAAAAAAAGAACATTCTTTGGCATATAGTATCCTGTTTATATTTGAACAAAAATTGATAAAAATATTTAACTTGCTAGTAGTTTTCTAATTGTAAATTATTGTTTAAAAAATATAATATACTGTTTAAATCAATTATCTTCCACTGATAAAAATTAACTTATCAGTGATTTTTTTTTAATTCTTTGATAAAGCCTAAAATTTGTTGTAATGTTTCGACATCACCACCGTTGCTGGTATCAATTACCATCCAATTAATGGCTTTGCCCGTTATATTTATGGCAATAGGGGTTGCTAGCCAGCTTTTAACTGATAAATACTGTCGTTTTAAGGCTATTATTTGTTCTAAGCATTCTTCCGATAATCCATAATCTCGCTGACGACTAGCATATCTATGCAGTAGTTGCTGATTGTCGCAATCAAGTTGAATAACAATGTCAGGTAGCTCAATGATATGTTCTTTATCACGTATTTGATTAAAATAAGCGTGGGGTGATAGGCCTTCGTCCACTCGGTGCCAGCGTACCGCAAGGCTAGTAATGATACTTCTATCGCCAATAATCATATCGGCTTGCCAGTTGATATGACTGGCGTGATAGTTTGAACGATGAGCATATAACTGCTCTCGTAAATCATCATTGTCTCTATGGTGTTTATATTGCAATTCTAGCGGATGTGTAGCGGTCATAGGTCGGGTAGGACTTAGCACTTCAATATAGTTATCTGACCATAAATCACGTAACATCTGTGGCAAATGGTTAATAACCGTGGTTTTACCAACGCCTTTGACGCCTTCAATTGCAATATACATTTGTGCTCCGAATCGATTAAACAGGTTTTTTGGCAAATAACTGGTTGATTTCAATTTCCCAAACTTGATTGCCCAGTGATAGTTCCTCTGAAATATCGCCTACTTCTAGCCCATAGATGGCTTTGGCAAGTGGGGCGTTATAACCGATTTGCCAAGCTGATACGTTTGTTTCGTCAAAACCAACGATTTCCCAAGTCTCGTTTAATTTTTCATCCGTATTTAAATTATAACGGGTGATATTGACAACCGAACCAATCGCTACCTGTTGGACTTGGCGGTTGCCATCAATAATGGTAATAGGTTTAGCTTGAGCCAGACGATCGGTCAAGGTCTTAACTAGATGGTTAAGATTGGCTTCCATCTGCTGTTGGCGGTTAAACTCTGGGTTGTCATGCCACCCATCGCCCGACAACTCAAATGCCACTTGGCGATGTTCACGCACTTCGGCATATTCCGCTTGTTTGCGGGCAAGGGTGGTTTTGAGATTGGCAAAGCCAGTTTCGGTCAAAAAAATCTCTGTTGGGATAGTATTTGCTGTATTTGCTGTATTTGCTGTCATGATTATGGTCACTCCGAAGTCAAAAAGTTAGGTTAAGTAGTGTATAAAAAATCAATAAACTGGACAGATTTTGTAAGCTTATCGATTTTTATCAGTAAGCCGAAAAGCTGTAGCATCGGTCAGGTCAAATAAACCAAGTAGGGTCTGTAGCGTGCTTAACGCCTCTAAATCGACATTGGCAGATGGCAAAACGGATTTTTTTAGGGTGTGTCGTTGTTGTATCATGCCATTTACCAAATCATTGGCTTGCCACTGCTGACAGATTTTTCGCAAGGTTTGGTGGGGTTGATAAGCTGTTAGTTCGTAGCTATGTGTGAGTAATAATAAACTGATATGCCGAAATAGGCGGTCATAACCATTAAGATACTGCTCGGCAAGATTGCGAGTTACTCGGTTGCGTAACCGATCTAAATTCGCCTCTTCTTGTTGAGCTAATGGTTGTATATTGCTAGTAGGCAGAATTTGACCATTGACCACAAGGGCTTGAATTAAATTAGATGATAAAGTTGGCTGTTTCATAAATAATTCCTGAGTATAAGAATAACGAATTAGCAACGCGCCAAAAACTGCTCAATTGCCTGTTGCAGTTGGTTGCGAGTTAAGCGGGCAGGTGATAGTGTGGGTTCATTGCTGTTGGGAAATAGGCGATTGGTTAGGCAGTCAGTCGGGGCGGTGCAAATCATCGTCGCTACCAAGTTATTGCCCGGGTGGTTGATTTTGTGCAGTTCGTGCGGGTACATTACATAGCTGTTGCCCGCTTGTTGAGACACATCAAGGGTTTTGATTAAGGCGGTTGTTTGGACAAAGGTTTTTTGGGCAGGGATATCACGCTGTTTGGCGGTATAGCAATATTCATCCACCATAATTGGGTCACTAATATTAGGCGTGCGAACCTCTTGCCAAAGCTCGCTTTTGAGCGTGCCAACCAATACGTGAGACGCAAATCCCCAACGATGGCTATGGATATTTTCTTCGCACGCTGTCCCTGCAAACCAAATATGCAGACGCAATTTATAGCCTTGGTCAAGCAAGACGATTTTTAAAAATCCATTACCATGCCAATACGAGCGGCTGGCGATATCGTCAAGCTGAGCAGGGGCATTTAACAAGGCGGCGAGCAATCCCTTGATAACAGGAAGATCGCAATAGGTCGTTAAAACGTCGGCTAAGGCGGGCAAGTCTGAGGGAGAATACTGCCGAAAATGACGGTCGAAAACGTGTTGCAAATCAGTCAAAGCACGGCTATCGGTAGTCGGAGTAACAAGGATGTTAGCAACAGTCATCGGCATAAAAAAGTCTCATCAAATTTGGATGAGACTATTACACATGATGCGGTGGACTTTTTTTTGTTCTATAAGCTTACAGCGGGATAACGGTTATCGTAGTTGCAGTTGGTATTGACCTAGACCGAGCGTGGTATTTTTGCCAATGTGCAAGTATTGCCCAAGCCAAAGCAGGGTCAACAGCCGATTTAGTGTGTCACTATCGGCGGATAGGTGAACGTCGCCCGTTAAACCAAACAAATCAATTTTACGATTTTGACGGCTAGAACTTCGTCGCACATTTACCGAGCTGACATCGCTCTCAAGAGTGAGTTTATCGAGTGTTGCGATAAACTCAGCAAAGTTGCTAAACTGGGTTTGCCAATCGGCATTGGGGTCGTGTTGTTGGTTGCATTGTTGAATGCGGTTGTACAGATTCACTAGTAGCTGTTTTGGCTCAAATTGGTGCGGATAAAAGGCGATTTTACCTTGATATTGCAGACGAAACGGGGTCAAAAAATGCAAGGTGATTTTGGATAAATCGGCTATCGGGTCAATGGCGGGAATACGGCGAATTTGCCAGTCGGGGGTGATCAATGATTGGGCAGGACGCTCTACCGATAGAAGCGTTAGGGTTTGGTTACTGACTTTGATAAGCTCGCCTGTGGCACGGTTGCCTTGGTTGTCCAATCCAAAGGCAATTGCTTGTTGCCATGCTTTCAGGATTAACGCATAGTCTTTGATAGCACTACCTACCAGCGTTATACCAAACGACCATGTTTGATTGGGGCGAATAGTGTGGGTTCGCTGTTTTGGCAATCGCAACATATAGGGGTTACTTGATTGTTGGCTGTTTTGAGCCGTTTTTATCAGTTGGGTTTCAAAGATATGGGTATAACGACATTGTTGATTAAGCGGGCATTGTGTGCAGTCAGGCAACTCGGTCACGCACGATAGTTCCCGTAAGGCATGACCAAACGCACCCCGTAGCATTGAGCCTGAATGCTCAGGCAGGTGCAGGGGGGCATTTTGACGGACAGTGAGATGAAAAGTGGCAATGTTCATAGTATAATTTTTTATAATCGCCCTGTCTCTTTCCATTTTCTTAGAATATCGGGCAATTCATCGATTAATTCTGCTGACTGTACCACTTTGATATTCTGTTCTTTGGCGTGATAAACCGATGCGATATCTCGCCCATCTCGTTGTTTAAGCGAAAACGCAGATACGAAGAGCTTACTGCACAATAAACCCCCTGCACGGTTAGCAACTCCCGTCAGTTTATGGAACATATTTTGACTGGTATCGGCATTGTTAGTAGCGGTGGCTGATTTGCATTCGATAGCTAAAGCAGCATTGGCGTGTTGGATAAACAAGTCGATTTCATTTTTTGCTCGATTTTTCTCTGTTGGTTGCCCCATATTGCCAAATTCTAGGCTACTATAGATTTCTTCAAAACCAATATCCTGAGCGATAAGCCAAACGTATTGTTCTATCCAGCTACCCGTTAGGTAGCGAGATTGGTCATAATG
>ERZ650312.1543-NODE-1543-length-12875-cov-21.748596_pt1 | contig 12875 bp, 5 predicted proteins | sample MGYA00376248_ERZ650312 | MGnify/ENA primary metagenome ERZ650312 (study PRJEB26733, sample SAMN07839316) | wastewater metagenome | biome: urban; feature: wastewater treatment plant; material: waste water | place: USA: North Carolina | collected 2016-07-28 ... | reverse complement strand
TTTCTTTAGAGTGGTGCAAAAGTAGAACCTTTCTCCCTCTCAATCCAAATGTTTTATGATGTTTTATTTCGATTGTGTAAAACTTATTTCATAATATGCTGATTTTATTTATGATAAAAGCATTTGAAAGTTATTAACAATAAGCTAATATTATTAAAAGGATTGTAAAATTTGATTCGTTTGTGGAAATTAGTCATTTGAATTGTTAATTATAGAGGATTTTTGCAGCCCGACTTGAGCGGAAATCCTTTTTTTTTGGATGGAAATGTTTTGGCAAAAAAAAGATTGGGAGCGGAAGGCGGAATAGCTGCCCTGATAAAAATTGGGTAGAGAGTTTTTTTGTACGTTGTATTATATATTACAATTGGTAGTAGAGTATCAAAAATTATTATGATTATATAATTTACAGTAAAAATGCAAAGTCGCAAGAAAATCAAAGATTTTCATTTGTAACAAAGTTAAAATTTTGTGATTTGAAATTGTGATTATTTAAAATTGAAAATTTTACACCTTTACGCTTAAATTTATATTATGTACTGAATCTTATTATAATATAATGCTTACAATATATTTTGAAGTTGGAAGAGCTTCGGCTTTTAGAATAAGTTTTTTATTTTCTTGAAAAAGAAATAACCGATAAATATGCCAATAGTGTCTGCTATGATGTCTAAGGTTTCCATGCTTCTACCTAGGTGCATTTCTTCTTGAAGGATTTCTGTGAGGAATGCGTAGATAAGCATTATATATATGTATATGGAAAATTGGGTTTTGGGGAATGCTGCGCTGAAGGATAATCCTAAGAATGCAAAGATGGATAGGTGTATGATTTTGTCTATGCCTGAAAACATAAACCAATATTCTTGGTTTTCTACACCTGGCTTGAGGAGCATATATGTAAGTATTGCCCAATAAATGGGCAATACGATTCTGAATATTTTTGAAATTTTATCCAATGAGTTCTTGGTATTGCTCTGCGGTAAGTAGCTCTGATTGGTCTGCGTCTGCTGAAATTTCTAGTTTTATGATCCAACCTTTACCATAAGGATCTGTGTTTACTAGTTCTGGTTCGTTTTCTAGAGCTTCGTTAAATTCTATTACTTTACCAGAAACTGGTAAGTATAGGTCTGATACGGTTTTTACTGCTTCTACACTTCCGAAAACATCTCCTGCGCTTAGTTCGTCTTCTAGAGAATCTACATCTACAAAAACGATGTCTCCTAATTCTCCTTGTGCGAAGTCTGTGATACCGATGGTAGCCACGTTGTTTTCGATTTTAATCCATTCGTGATCTTTGGTGTACTTAAGTTCTGATGGTGTGCTCATTTTAAAATTTATTATTTTTCCAAAAATACGGATTTTTGATAAAGTTGCAAAATAAAGATTGGGATAAAAAAAGAACCGACTGATTGCCGGTTCTATACTATATATATAGTGTGTAATGATTAAAATCCTTGCCCTCCTCCAAAATTAAATGTAGCGGTAAGACCGGCTCTAATGGTAGAAAGTGGAAATGCTGTAGAGATTTTGTACTTGGTCATCATCTGATCATAAAAGAACTTAAGATTAAAATTTTGCGAAATATTGTAATCTGCTGTTAATTTAAGGCTGAATAATTTTTGACCTCCTGTAATCTGTGAATCATCTAGAAGGAAATTACTAATTCTGGTCTGATTATCTCTGAGAGAGAAATCTGCTCTTATATTAAGGTCGCTTTTTAGATCTCTTTCTTTTCCTTTGAATCTTACTTTTAGTTTTAAATCCTTTAGAATATACCCAAAACCTACTACAAACTCTGACCCTAAATCTTCGGTAAGTGTAGTATTTACTAAACCTAATGAATATAACCTGCTCCTGTTATATGCAAATTTGAACTGCATATTGTTTCTCATGGTAACATCTGCTCCTAATAGCGGAGAAAATTCTTCTATGTAACCTATAGTTGTAAAGGTGTAAGGATTATAAAAGTCTCCGTTAGCATCTTTGCCAGATAATGATGGATCACTAATAGAATTGGTTTGGAAATTATAATAATCTACACTTCTCTGGATACCTGTAGCTGTATAAGTAGATGTGTAAGCATGCAAAACATCAAACTTAGAAAACTTGCTATTGATGAAAGGAATATTTTTAAGTCCTGAATAAACTAGCTTCCAATTTGGTAATGGAAATTTTGATTTGGTAGGATCATTTCTAGTTGGTGATTTACCTTCTATTGCGGCTTGAAATGCTGGGATTAAGACATAAGCATTTGCCTTACTATAGCCTTCTGCATAACCATCTGCTCCTAATGTGCCTCCATAAGACTGAGAAATGATTTTGGTATTTTCTATAATTTTATTGTAAATACCTGCTCCGTTCATAAAACTTGTACCAAAGATGATATTAGAATTGGTAAAAGTTATCAATTCACTTTGGTAAGAGTAATCTCCATTAATTAATAAATTATAATTGCTGTGAATTAAATTTTTAGCATAATTTCTAGCAAAAGTAAGATCTATCCTCAAATCATTGGCTGGCTGAATCTGGATATTCCCGTTAAATGTCTGATTGGTTAACTGAGAGTACGCATCTGTCATTAAAGTAGAGCTAGAAATCCAACTGTTTTCTATTGCATATCTTCTGATATCTGCCTGCGACCCCAGTAAGAATCCTAAGGTAGGACCACCAAGTCCTTGTCCGTAACCGTAGAAATTAGGCGAAGACAAAAGCCCTGGTAGAACAGTTCCGTTATTTTCTGTATAATTAAAGTCTATTTGCTTAATAGAAGTAAGTGCGTATGCAAATGCTTGCAATGGTTTTAATCTATTTTTGAAAGTGTAACTTTTGAAATCTTTTTTAGTTCCTTTTTTAGCATAAAGTTGAGTATAGGCATTATTAAGCGAATCAATTTCTGCCTTGCGTTTAGACATTACTTCGTTTACTTTTCTGAAATAATTAAATTTATTAAAGAAAGAACTAAAATCTGCACTACCTGTAGCATTAATATTACGGGTATTCTGCGCCAAGTTTCCTAGATTATCTGATGGATTGGCGGTAAGAACCGTAGAACGTGCGCTCCAGTTGTATTGTGTGCCATAACCTACCTCAGCATTTAAGAAATCTAAATAAGGTAAGTACTCAAACGGAAATTTATAATTCAATTGAATTCTGTGATTATACAATACCGGTCTTCCTGCTCTGAAAGGGTTTTCAAAAATTGAAGATCTAGAGAAAGTATTTACATTAAGATTATCATTAAGAGTTCTGGTAGCAGAAGAAATGTCTAGTTTCAAAGATTTAGTTAATGCAAACTGTACATTATATTGCCAACCGAAGAAGAAATTTCTGTTTCTGATGACATCAAAATCTTGACCAGAGTTTCCGTTTAGTATTGCATCTATATTTCTAAATTCTAACTCGTTGTAATTTCTGTCTAATTCTGTACGGAAAGAGATTCTGGTAGGTACAATATTGAAATTAACTTCTTTTACCCATCTTAAATATTTATAAGATTTTGCAGTATCACTTACCATTTTATTAAATGGTTTTAAGCTCCAAGGTTTAAAATTAAAGTTATAATCTATATTACCTCTCAGATATTGTCTGAAATTAGTTTTGGTATAAATATCTCTGTAGAAATCATCATTATAAATTGCCGTAATCGAGATGTTTTCTACATCATAGAATTTCGGTTTTTTATTAGGATTGGTTCTTTCTTTTCTCATATTAAGAATTCCTAAACTTCTCTGCTGAGTAAAAGTTCTGGCAATCTTCTTAAGTTCGTTTTTCTTAGGGTCTTTATTAAACTCTACATCATCATTCAGAGGATTATATTTCGGATCTTCCGTGGTCTGAGAGTAAGAATAATTGACAGGAATTTTAAGCCCCATTTTCTCTGGAAGGAATTTATCTACATTTACCGTAGTAGTAATTCCGAAAGCAGAATTGGTAGTTTGTGCTCTTTCTGATGGTTTCTGAGTAATAGAACCAAAACCTATTGTAGAATAAGCACCAGAAGCATTAACTACTGCAAAATCTCCTAAATTGAAATTTAAACTCGCGGTTCCTGCATAACCTCCTTTGTTTTCTATACCAGAAAGTCTTATTTCGTTTACCCAAAGTATAATGTCTTTAGTAGCACCTTCCTTAGAACTATTTCTAACTCCAATCATAATGGTAGAAATGTTTCCTAAAGATGGACGCCCCTTTACATAGATCATTTTATGACCATCATCATCTAACTGTTCTGAGAATCTTTCGTCTATATTTCCACCTGACTGGTCTTTTTTTAGTTTAGCATCTACAAATTTTTGGATTTCTAGGTTTACGGTATTTTCTGTAGGCCAAATATCTAAAGGAGATGTGGAAGTAGCATTGGTATATTTAAGAGAAGATTCATATTCATAATAATTATCTGTATTATCACTACCAAATCTAATGAAAAATTTAGCTTCATCATCTAAATTAGAATCCATAGGATTACGTGCATTTTCGGCATGAACAAATAATTCTAGATTTTGAAATCTTCTCATATCCAAAGCCACATTTTTGAAAACTCCCCTTGCTTCATCTTTTAGGTCTTTAGCTTTTAAATAAAGAGAGGCTTCGTTTTGTCTTTGTGCACCAGAATTACCACTTAGCACTTGTCTGTCAATACCTGGAGGCAATACGTAAGGGGGTGTTCCTAAGGCATTTTCTTCTATATTTACGCTACCTACATCAAATTTAGTTGTATCTGGCGCACCAGTTCCTTCTGAACTACTCGGAACAGAGTTAGAATAAATCTGCTTAGTATATTTTCTCCAGTCACTTCTTACCAAATCAAAAGTACCGAAACGAATGGTAGAAGTATTATCAAAACCTGCAAGCAATAATCTAGAAAAACGCACATTATTAAGAAGCTGCGCTGCATCTGTAGCACTGCCTTCGGTAGTATCATCATAATTGGCAACTGGAATTCTGAACAAATACCATTTGTTTTTAGAGGTTTGTCCGTTTTGGAATCTAGCAGATACTTCTTTCATATCTACAATATTGTTTCTACCTACCACCAAATCCGAAGGCAATAAACTAATATTGTATTGGTTATAGTTTTCACTTTGGTCTAAGTTATAATCTTTATTAATGTCTTCTGCATCTGGTGATTGTGAAGCCACTTCTAGAGAATTAGACTTAGAATTACCATCTGGATTTCTAAAATATCTGTATCTCTCTTGTAATGAAGAAGCTAGAGCCCCTTGAAATTGATTAGACAAATAGAAAATAAAATTATCAGAAGCTGGGTCTGGAGTATTGGTTACAGGATTAATGAAATTAGTCCCAAACTTGGTAGCTTCTGTACTATCATCTAATCCATCAAAACCTACATCTTGTGCAGTTCTCTCTTCGTTTTCTGTAGAAAAAGCATATAAAACTGGGAATTGTTCTGGCTGTACTCCTAGATTAGTTGTAGATGTTTTGGCAGGTACATTAGGGGTAGGTAAACCATTTTCGTATTGGAGTTTCCCGTCTTTTAAAACATCTTCTGATATATTACCTAATTGTAGCATTAACCTAGGATTGGTACCTAATGGTTTACCATCTGCATAAGGATCCATCATCCAAAACTCTACATATTCTATATTAGAATTGGTAAAATTAGACACCGAAATAGGTCTCATAAGTCCTGCCCATCTTTGGCTAGTCGCTTCATTTAATTGATTAAAATTATATGGACCTCTTTCTTTAGGATAATATGTAATATCAAAAGTGTTAGAAAAAGTTTGTTCACCAGCTACAAAATCTCTGTTGTTAAAAAGTTCAGACATTTGTACTCTTCTAGATGCGTGATTAGAAAGCGCATCTGCATTTATACCGTTTGGCGCTTTACCGCCTACACCGTAGAATCTTGGGTCTATGGTGTACCAAGAAAGAAGACCTCTGCCATTGCCATTATCAATATTATCTGATGAACTATTGCCAAAAATTGGGTCTTTACTTTTTTCTGGCTTAGAAGCCAAAGCCCACATTGCAGGTTCTTTCAAAGAGATTTTAGAAGTACTTTGCTCAAAATCATCTATGTAAGATTGGTCATTAATTCCTTTATTCTGCCCAGGTATAAGGTATGCTCCTTCTATTTTAAAATTAAGATTAGAAGGCGCTTCGGTATTTACAAAAGGTATTTTATCTGTAAGCCTTGTTAAAAACGGAGCTTGATTGTTATACATTAGGTTAAAACCAGCCATCGTATTATTGACGGATTCTTGTCCCATTTGTACTTTTTGGGTGAGTGGTCTTTCTGAGTAGTTAATTACAGAAACACCAGCAGTTAAATTGTCACTAAATTTTCTTTCCAAATTAACTCCCATAAAGGTTTTACGCTGGGTATTAAAAGTCAATTGGTTTTCTAAACTTACGTTAATGGCTTGCCCAGATTGTTTTACCGCTTCATTTATAATGGTAACTTGCCCTAGCATATAATCTACGGTATAATCTACGCCTTCTGTAAGTGCTACACCATTAGCAGTAACCTTCACCGAACCTTTCGGAACATTGATTGCATTTAAAGAGATACCTGTACCTTGTGCACCTTTGTATCTCCCTTCCATAATATATCTTAATGCCAAATTATTTTGCGCTGCTACTTGTTTCTGCTGAGTATATAAATCATTAAAAACAAATTTCGGGTCATTACTTCCCAATATACCTTGAAGATAACTACCAAAAGGTTTCGCTTTGGTGAAAATCACACGTCCGTTTTGTGCATCTACCGTTATACCTTGTACAAAATCAAAAAGCCCATCTCCAGATGTTCCGTTTCCGTTTTGTTGGCTATCATTATTTACATTTAATCTATCCCAATTCATTAATTTCAATAAATTAATATCAGCAACAGAAGTTCCAGGTAAATAATTGACCTTACCATTTTGTGGATCTTTGTACAAAAGATTCAACATAAAATTCTGAGAATCTATCTGATTGGCATTGAGAGAATACACGTTTTTCATCATCAAATCCCACATTGGTGATGATGTTTTTACCAAGACATTGGGTTTTAAAAGCTTGGTCACAATTACTGGACTTTCTTCAGAAAATTCCCCAACTTTATAGACTTTACTATCTCCAGAAAGGGTGTATGAGAAAGAGACCGCCAAAAGTTGGTTGTCATTTAATCTTTGATTAAGAGATATATACCCTAATTGCGGATTAAAGTTGTATTCTGTAGTATTTAATCTTTTTGCTTTTCTATTAAAAATAAAATGCTCGCCGTCTTGATAAGGCGTGTTTCCTGCGGACGTAGGTAAACTATTTCCATTTACTGCATTGTAAGCGGCATTCACATCTCTAATCCCAGGAAGTGACGTAATAGAAGTATAAACTCCACTTTGTGAGTTGTCTGGTGTACCAGAATTTCCTTCACCTAAATCTCTAACTCCCAAAATGGTTTTTTGCTCCTGAAGATTACCCGTTCCTTGGTCTAAAACCCAAACTTCTAATCTAGAAATGGAAATTCTAGAATTAATGAGCGGATAATTAAGCAAAGCATTGTCATAATTATTAAGGAAATACTGTCCTAAGAAATAGTGCTGATTATCTTCGTATTCTATCGCATTTATTTTGAAGGTTTGCATTACACCACCACCTTGCACTACTATATTTCTAGCTTCACCTTGTTGCTGAGATAGCACCAAAGTACCATACGTTTTCCCCAATTGAAACTCTGTTTTTAGCCCAAAAAGAGATTCAGAACCTCTGATAAGATTCGTAGAAAGTGGCATATTTACGTTACCAAATTCTACTCTTTTTATGATTTTATCTTCGCCACCTTTGTTAAAATCTTTTACTTCACCTAATGCTTTATTCTGTAAATCCTTCCAACTTCCTTTGGCTTGCCAAACCAAATTCATTCTATTTTCAAAAGCAAAACCACTTTGGGTATCATAATTGGCTTTTAGCTGAAGATTCTCTCCAACCTTACCTGTTAACCCCAACTGAATTCTCTGCTGGATATTAATGGCAAAATTGGTTCTATTCTGTGGTAAGATTAATGGATTGTCTATTTTTTGGTATAAACCACCCAAATCAAAACTTGCAAAACCATTCGGAATTATTTCAATCTTATTACTTCCAAATAGGGTTTCGAAGATTTTATTTCTTACCATAATTGCAGGAATTAGCCCTTTCTTTTCGGCATCTTTTTTATCTTCTTTATAAAGATTAATATCTCCTAATTTTTTTTGATAATAACCTGTAAGTTGTTTGTTTAAATTATATTGTGCATACTCTTTGGGCGTTAAAACAATAGGCGCTCCTACTACGGTATTTCCAATTTTTGGGTAGAGGTAGTAGTTGCCTGTTTTTACATCATAGAATGGTTCATACTTCGTAGGATTAGGCAGAGAAAAGTCTTTCCTAATAGATATAGAAGCACTATCAGCAGGTTTTTGTTGCGCAAAAACCAGTGCCGAAATGCACATAAAAATGAATATGAAATAGTTATGTTTGTATAGTGGGAAATTTTTCTTCACTTGTGTTTTTTATAATTATAAGTTTTTTAAAATCTGTTTCACCAAATCTTCTGTTTGGATGTCTGGATTTTGTTTTAAAATTCTATCTGCAATTTTCTCGCACATTTTTCTAGAAATGCCCAAAACTTCTAAAGCAGATAACGATTCTTCTCTCACTTTATTATCCACGAATGTAGAATTATTTTCATCAGAAGTCCCGAATTTCAATACTTTATCTTTTAAATCTACAATAATTCTTTCGGCGGTTTTAGCACCTACACCTTTTACCTTTTGTAGTAGTGCGCTGTTTTTATTAAGGATAGCTTGCGCTATGTCTTTTAGATCTAATGAAGATAGCAGAATAAGTGCAGAAACTGCTCCTACACCATTTACAGAAATCAACAGATTAAACATTTCTTTTTCTTCTTTGGTATGAAACCCAAAAAGCAGATGCGCATCTTCTCTTATGATTTGCTGGGTATAGATAAATGTTTCTTTGCCCAAATTTAATTTATTAGAAGTCTGAAGGCTAATCCCAACATAATATCCTACACCGTTTACATCTAAAACGGCATAAGTAGGAGTAAGCTCTTGAACTATTCCTTTTAAGAAAAATATCATTTATTAAAATTTTGTTAAAAAAGCAAAAATACACATTTAGAAATGAATAAGAAAAACAAAACCCTCTGAACAATCAGAAGGCTTCGATATATTTTTTTTAAGGTATGTTTTATTTTTTTTGAGAAAGCATCCATTCATATAAAGCAGGATTAGAATAAGTAGAATCCCAAGAATTGTGATTATCATTTGGGAAAATAATGAGTTCTGCTTTTGGATTAATGGGGTGAACTTTCATCCAAAAATTAAATGCATTTTCTGGTAAAACCACATCATCCATTCCACCGTGGTAGATTTTGAGGTTTAAATCCTTATAATTTTTAATATTGGCAAACATTACTCTATCTGTAGGTGCACAAACTGAGGCTACCGCAGCAAACATTTCGGGATGCTCACCAGCTAACTTAAGGGTACCCCAACCTCCCATAGATAGACCTGTAAGGTAAATTCTAGACACATCTATTTTATATTTTTGCTGAATTTCTTTAATCAAAAAATAAACGGCTTGTGTATCCCACCACGTGTTTTCTGGACATTGTGGTGCTAAAATCGCAACAGGTTCTTTGATTAAATTTTTATACGTAAACGGACTGTGCGCTTTTACCATTTCTAGATTGTTTCCTCTCTCGCCAGAACCGTGAAGGAATACAATTAATGGAACATTACCTTTGGCGTTTTGAGGATAATCTAAAACGTAAGAGATGGTTTTCTCTACTTTTACTTCTTTTTTGAATTCTGCTTTTACTTCTTGTGCTTGATATAAGAATGGAAGAAGTAGTAAAAATAAATATTTCATTTTTATTAAATTTTCTTGAATTAAATTTGGCTTAAACCTCAATTTAGCAATAATCATTTCATAGCCCCGATTGCAGCGGTTACCCCGCAACAAGCCTTGGACTGAGCCTTGGCGTGAGGAGTATGAGCGGAAAGCGGGAATAAGCTTCTCATTTTAGTTGATGATTGATGGTTGATGGTTGATGGGAATTGAAAATTTTTAACCCAAATTATGCATTAGAAAGTTTATCTCTTCAATTTAACACTTTTTTTGATAGGACTTTCATCCTATCCTTTATTAAATCGTCCCTTTGGGACTTTCTAAATTCTATTGCGTAATTTGGGTTTAATTGATTTTATATTTTGTAGAAGAAAAACCAAGTTTCTTGAGCCCGTTTTTAATTTCTGGCGCGTTCATAAACAGTTTCCAAAGGAAACCTGTTCTGTGATTCTCAATCATTGGGGCTATGGTGCCTTGGTCTATTGCCAAATAACGTGGGGTAAACCAATTGTTATAATGAATAGAAGTAGCATCAAAAGGCCCTGCACTGCCGATAAACTGTGGTTTCTGAGTGTAAATAAATCTTAAAAAATCCATAGATTCTTTTGGCGAATACGGAAAACTACTCAAAGCGGCTGTTGGCGTAATGACACCACGGTCTTCTGTAGGTTGGTGCGCTGTATAACCTACACTACCATCATCATTTCTGGTATAACTGGCGGTAAGCCCCCAATAATTTTCTCCGTAACCGTTCCATTTTTTAGGATTTTCTACGCAATATTTGTAATCAATAAGCACTTGATTTTTATTCAAATCAAAATAATTTTTGATGAGTTTATCGCTCAAACCTCTAGGATCTAAACCTATGTAAGAATAATGCGCCCAAAATAAAGGGCCACCGTATTCTTCGGAATAGTTGTGTTTTACGTAAAGTGGAAGCCCGTATTTGGTTTTATCGGTAAGATACGTTCCGTTTCTGGTCCAGCCTTTGTAAAAAGTTTCGGCATCTATAGAATGTGTAGGCGAAGAAGCTGCCAAAATGTAAGTAATTAGACATTCATTATATCCTTCGAGCGGAAAATTCATTTCCCAACCGTAATTAGGAGACCAATGCCAATACAAAACTTTTTGTCCGCCTTTGGTGTACCAATTCCATTCTATGCCTTTCCAAAGTTCGTCGCATTTTTTGGCTAGGGCTTTTTCTTCGGCATTTCCGTCTTTGAAATATTCACGAACCATTAAAATTCCTGAAGTCAGAAAAGCACTTTCTACTAAATCTCCGCCATTGTCTTTTCTCCCAAATGGAACTACTTTGCCTGTTTCGCCATTAATCCAATGACTCCAAGCTCCGTGAAAACGGTCTGCTTTTTCTAAGAAATTCATCATGGTGGTTAGTCTTTTCACCGCTTCTTTTCTAGGGATAAAACCACGTTCTACGCCCACTAAAATGGTGGCTAATCCAAAACCTGAACCTCCCGTTGTTACTACATGCTTATCATTGTCTGGATAAATATTGTCTTCGTGGTAGCGCTCTCTTCCCAATAAAGAGTTAGGTTCTGCATAGTCCCAAAAGTATTTAAGAGCGTCGCTCTGAACTTTGTCCATCAGTTGATTGTCTGACAGTTGAGAAACAGGAGCGGTGCTTTTAGTTTCTTTTTGCGCCATATTTGCTTGGCAAGAAGCTAGAACAATACCTAACAATGCAAATAATACTATTTTTTTCATTTTAAATTTTTATAAGTTGTAAAACTTTGTCAAAGATTTTAAACTTTGACAAAGCTTATATTTTAAAATCCGTACTGCGTAGAGTGAAATCCTAACTTAATAAGTCCTGCTTTCACATCTGGAGCATTCATAAATAAATTCCAAAGGAATTGATTTTTATGGTTTTCTACCATAGGTGCTATAGTACCTTGGTCTATTGCCAAATATCTTGGGATAACCCAATTATAATGAACAGAATATGCATCATAAGGTCCTGCAATACCAATATATTTACTGTAATTTTCGTTGTACAAAAATCTAAGATAATTCATACTTTCTGTAGGAGTATAAGGCATATCTGAGATGGCAGCTGTAGGAGAAATAATTCCTAAATCATTATTGGGTTGATGAGCAGAATAACCGCTAGTTCCGTCTGAATTTCTGCTATAACTAGCAGTTAATCCCCAGTTTTTAGAACTATAACCACTCCAGTTTTTAGGATTGGTAACACAATATTGATACATAATTTTTGAATGATTAACTACTGCATCACCATAATTTACATAATCATCTGTAAGACCTCTAGGATCTAATCCTAAGAATGAATAGTGTGACCAAAACATAGGACCTACCGTTCCTGTAGCACCGTTATGATTAACCACCAAAGGAATTCCGTATTGAGTACCTGTAGATTTTATGGCTCCGTTTTTGGCCCAACCTTGGGTATAAACAGATTTATCAATAGAATAATTAGGTGAAGCTGCTGCTAAAACATAGGTGATTAATGTTTCATCAAAACCTTGTAACTGATGATTCATCTCAAAATTATAATTAGGAGACCAATGCCAATACAAAACGTTTTGACCTTGGGTGTACCAATTCCACTCGATTCCTTTCCATAAATCGTCTGCTTTCTTTGAAATGGCTAACTCTGTAGCATCTGACGAATTTTTGAAATATTCTCTTACGCAGATTAAACCTTGAGCTAGAAAAGCAGTTTCTACTAAATCTCCTCCATTATCTTTTGTGCTGAAAGGAATAACATTCCCTGTATTCCCGTCCATCCAATGTGGCCAAGCTCCATGAAAGCGATTGGCATTTTGTAAGAAATTAAGAGCGGTCGATAATCTAGAAACGGCATCGGTTCTAGTTACATAACCATTTTTAATCCCTACTAAAATCGTCATCAACCCGAAACCAGAACCACCAGTGGAAACAACATGAGCATCTTGACCAGGATTATCAGTATGATATCTTTCTCTGGCCAATTTAGAATTAGATTGTGCATAATCCCAAAAATATTTAAGTGCATC
>ERZ650312.1535-NODE-1535-length-12902-cov-10.028022_pt1 | contig 12902 bp, 16 predicted proteins | sample MGYA00376248_ERZ650312 | MGnify/ENA primary metagenome ERZ650312 (study PRJEB26733, sample SAMN07839316) | wastewater metagenome | biome: urban; feature: wastewater treatment plant; material: waste water | place: USA: North Carolina | collected 2016-07-28 ... | reverse complement strand
AGTTCCCGCAACTTCAAAAACACGGTAATCGGCAGTACATAGCGCATGATGCCCAGCGGCGAAAACCCCGGTGCCTTGGCCGTGCGCACTTGCGTGCGTTGGGCTTTGGCGCTTTGAAAAGAACCATCGTCATACTCCTTGCCGGCGGTACGGATGATGTCTTTCAAAACCCCGTGCTGGCGCATAAACTGCATCGCGCCGGTGCCTAAGGTGCCGGATTTGTTGTAGCCGAAACCGTCATCCAACATGGCTTGCGGATACAGCCGCCACAGCAGATAAAACAAATCATCAGCATAACCGCCCATCAAGGTACCGGTCAGACAGATGACTTTGCGCACACATCGAGCCAACACGCCCATCGCCTGCCCTTGGGCGGTGCCGTAGTTCTTATACTCGTGCCCTTCATCAACCACCATCAGGCCGAAATAGTTTTTTGGCAGATAGCGCTTGATGAATTCGGTCGGTTGATAGCCGCCTTGACCAAGCGAGAACTCGGTTTTGCTCAGCGCCCTATCCAAGCGCGTTGCCTGGCGGTCGCTGAAGACAAAATCACCGTTATCGTCCATCAAATTGGAAAACGCCTGAATATTGTTTTCCAAAAGATTGGCCAACATCTCTTCACCAAACTGCGTCACCAGCTTTTCAGCTGTTTTTGGGCCGATGGTCGGTAACGAGGTAACGGCTTTCAACACCCGCTCGTACACACTGCTCTGAGCACCGTTTTTGCTGTCTTTACGGCACAGCGTCCACAGTGGCTCGCCGCAGGCCGTGCGCGATACACCGCGCCCGGTGTGATGCGTACAAAAGCGGCGGGATTTGGCCAAGGCCGTCTGAAGCACTTCTTCAAGCCCGTATGCCTTGTTTTCATCGTCCCGGATTTCCGAGCCGCAACGCGGACAGCAGAAAATACGGTCGATGCCGATGTTTTCATTGCCGGCGACATCCGTAAAAGTGCGGTACTGTTTGCGTACTGTATAGGCCGGCCGCCAATGGTAGCCCATGCGCATCCGCACCCTGCCCAACACAAAAAACTCCGGCACCGCCGGTGCTTCACGCATCGCGCGGATTTGCAGCAGTTTGGCCAGCGTATCGGTGCCGTTGAGTATCCACACCCGTGCATTCGGCACGGTTTTGAGAATCTCGCGCCGCCACTTGTACACCAAATGCGGCGGGCTGAGCACCAAGGTACGACACAGACCGGCCTCATGCGCGACCGCTGCGGCCGCAATGGCCATCATGGTCTTGCCGGTGCCCATTTCAGCATTGATCACCGCCGCCGGCTTATCCTCCACCAGCAGCAATTGATTCACCGCGCGAACCACCTGACGCTGGGCATCAAACAGCTGCCGCGACAGGCCGTCCATAACTGCCTCATGAGCCGGGTAAATCTGCCCGGTGTAGAGCGGCCGGTTCTGTTCGGTAACAGCGTCGAACAGACTGTCACCGAAATCGGTTAAGAACTGAGCCAATGACAAGTCGTTGCTGCGAAGCTGAGCCAGTAACGTGTTGAATTGCTGAATGGCCAAGTTATGGCCGTCTGAATCAGGGGTAGTATGTGTGAGAGTCGGATCGAGTGGAAACAACTCGCCCATTTCCTTGAATATTTCTTGCATGGTGGGGGTTTGCATAACAATCTCCTAAAAAAACAGAGCTGCAAACCCACAAACGGGGCGCAGCCCGTTTGGGTTGAAAGAGTATGAAATCCCGCAAAGCGCAAAGTGCCGTTGCGGGAGGGTAAGAAGTTGCCTGAGGGCAACGGGTTATAAAGCGGGATATTCTTCAGCATCTACTTCCTCATGAAAGCGAAGATGTGCCGATAACATCCACTCTCCATCAGGTAAGCGGAACATTTCGCATGTCCAATCACGGTTAAGCAATCGGACAGCGCAAGGCAGCAGCATCAGCTTGAACCGATGACGGACAATCAGCTCGTGATAACGGATGTCCCGATCATTTACCTCATCGAGGTAGAGATTGAAACCGAACAAACGGAGTACAGCGGCATAGCGGTTGAAATGAGACATGGTGGTTCTCCTTAAAATGCAGAGATACCCATGCCCGAAGGGAATGAATATCCCCTTGGGGTTGAAAAATAAGCCGTGGCCGCACAAGTGCGGTGATGCTGTTTAACGGCGGCATCGAGACAGTAAACGACTGTCGGCGTTGAAACAGGTTTTTTCAGACGGCCTGAATATCAGAGGCCGTCTGAAAAAACCTGCTTGAAAGCAGGTTGTTGCCATCAATGACGATACCGGCTTGTCATCTCGGCAAATTTTGCAAGATTTGCAAGGTTTTCAAGGCTTGATTTGTATATGGATTTTTGTGTTTCAAATGATTTGACAATATATTCCAAGTCATTCAATTCCATTTCATCAAAACAACCGGCACAGTTCAAGCTCAAATATCGAGCCTGTTCTGCTTCGGATTGAGTTACCAGTCTGAGCACTTCAGATTGCTTTGCTGCGATGAAAGCTGCGGCTTCGGCCTTGCTTTCATAGTAGAAAGGCTCATACATGCAGTAGGTGTAACTCATCTGGTCAAAGTGAAGCATCAATGCGGCATAATCTGCCTCATTTTCTGTATCAAACACTTTGATTTTGGTTGCGCCGTGCATCGAGGGTCGCCAAATTGCATTGCCTCGGGCAAAGAATTCAGGCATTTTGCCTGCGGGTGTATCAATATCAACCGCATGGTGCATCACCAATTGTGCTAAAGAACATTCGGTAATGCACCATTTATGCGGCGGCTCATCGATATTTATCGCAAAGACAATCGCATTAAAGTTGGGTTTGATGGTATCCATGTGCAACTCCTTGGATAAATTGGGTTAATAAATAGCTTTAAAAGCAGGTTTGAAAAGAAGCCGTGTCCGCACAAGTGCGGTGATGCTGTTTAACGGCGGCATCGAGACAGTAGACGACTGTCGGCGTTGAAACAGGTTTTTTCAGACGGCCTCTGATATTCAGGCCGTCTGAAAAAACCTGCTTTAAGCAGGTTTGAAAAGCCTCCGAGGGGCGGCAGTTAATAAGTGCTCGTCCACATGTCCGAGCTATACACCTTATGGCCGTCCACCAGCTTGGGCTTTTTGAAATAAGCACACTCATAACTGTTCAATTTGATTGCACAAGACGTGGGATCGAGTGTATTGAACTGAGAAACTTTTTTTGTGAAGACCTGATCGCTGATGAAGGAGTCAGGCAGCGGCACGCAAGCGCCGTGATTGACGCCGGCATAGCTAACCTGCTTGTCGATTTTGCGCAAATCGACGTTTTTACCTTTGACAGCGGTTACTTGATAGTAGTCGACGTTGGTTTGTTCGTAGCCCCATTGGGACACGAACACATCACCGACTTGTACGCAATGCTGCCAAGATTTTCGCCGAGCCTGCTCGATTGCTTTTGCTTCTGCAACAGAACGGTTGAATTTGACCCAACGGTTCAAATGCCCTTCCACCTGTTCGACAGATGAAAAAGTATAAGTAAAGTCGGATTTGGCTTTACGGCCGGAGAAGCCTGTGAACAACATACGTCCGCGAAGCAGACAAATGCAGACAATACCGTTGAATTCAGGGTGCCACCGCAAAACCTCGCTTCCCGGGCCGCTTTTGGCGAGCCGTTCATTGAGCAGTTGCTGTGCAGATTCCTGTTTTGCGGCCGGCAGCGCTTGAATGAAAGCCTTCAGCTCGGCCGTACATGTTGAGATAGTGGAAACAGATGCGGTCATGATGAATCCCCAAAAGAAAACGGGGACACATCACGCCCGGTGGGGATGATGTGTCCCCAGAGGGTTTAAAAATTTGCAATTAAATTGAGGCTATTTATGCTTGAATAATATCGTCTATGCGGCCATAAGTCGTTTTTCGAATGGCCGTTTTATCGATAGCATAAACTTCATGCCATTGACCATACTGTTTGATTACAAACCGTTTTAGCACTTCTGAAAAGTCAAAAGCCCATCCTGCTACCGGGATGGATTGTTTAAAAAAACTGTTGTGGTTGACAGCATTGGTAATGAAATTTTTCTCATCACGGGTCAGGGCTTCTCCGGCATTGATTTTTTCCATCAAAACAGCTGCTTTATGCAGAACTGGCTGTGATGTATCGGACTGCCGGTTGAATTTATAGCAACGAATGCGGGGTTGAGATTGAATCATAGTAGACATGATGAGGCTCCATAAAAATGGTGATACATCATGCCTTTAGGGAAGATGTATCCCCAAAGGGTTGAAAATAAGCCGTAGCCGCACAAGTGCGGTGATGCTGTTTAACGGCTGCATCGAGACAGTAAACGACTGTCGGCGTTGAAACAGGTTTTTTCAGACGGGCTGAATGTCAGAGGCCGTCTGAAAAAACCTGCTTAAAGCAGGTTTAAGACTCAATGACCGATGGTGCCGGCTTTGAGCATATCACTGACCTGGCGGTCAAAATCATCCGGCAAGCGGATCTGACAAGCCTGAATGCCGACAACAGCGGCTTCAGCATTGATGCCCGGCCGGTATGCAGCCAGGCATTGTTGTGTGTCCAACAAATCCAGCAACACACCCGACCATTCGTCTAGCAGAGGCACATCGGCCAGCTCCGTTACGGCCGACCACACCATCTTGCCCATGTCTGCGCTTGCATCGTCAGAAACGACCCAGGCGCTGCGGCCGGCTCGGTCGACATCAATCAAATCTTCGGCAAACAAAAATACATGAGTCAGCACCCCGTAATTATGGGTATGCAGCTTGGTCATGCGTTTTTGCAGGTCACGAAAATGCCGAGCGGTGGTGTTTTCCGGATGGAGACGGTTCGATTCTGGCGGCCGGAAGCCGAGGGCATCGACCTGTTCACCGGAGCCGCTGAGCAAACCGAACAACGACAGCACATTTGCATCGCGCCCGTACAAGGATGCAAACATCAAGCGGTCATGCTTGATAAAGAACGCGTCCGAGAACAAGTCGTGTGAGGAAGTTTGATACAGTTGCATATCACCCCCCTCGCTCAGGCTGCTTCAGGAAAATACCAGCTTTGGGTCTTGCCATCAAAGCGGTAGCCTGCATTTTTCAGTGCATTACGCAGCTCAGTGAATAAGCGGCGGTCTTCCAAAGTGGCATCCAGCCGGATACGCGGTACACCGTCCATGATAAGCACAGTCAGGGTATCCAAGTCATAAACTGCTGCATCATCTGCTTGCGCCTCAACCTGCCGAGGCGGCACAACGGCTGCCGGTGCAGTTTCCTGCTTCGGTTCCTCCTCCGCCTCCGCCTCCGCCATGATTTGAGCCATTGCGAGAGAATCGGACGTGCCTACTTCATCGGATTGAGCCATGATTCTTAATGCTTCCCAATCCAAATCGGCGCAGAGCTTGGTCCAGGTGCCGTTTTTCCAGCTGACGGCCTGATTGAAAATGCGGGTAATGATAAAAATACCCTCATAAGCACCCTCACTGAATTGTTCCAGTACTCGGTGCTTCAAATCAAAGCTGCCGATTTCGGTTTGCAGCTCGGCCACCATAAACGCACCCTTACGGCCTTGGCGCTCAATAACATTTAATGTTCCGGGAATTGAAATAGACATGATGCATCTCCTGAGATGAAAACGGAGATACACCCCCTAGAGGACGTATCCCCATGGGGTTTGAATAGATTGATTTGATATTTCAGCAATAGCGGCCGCGATACCGGGTATGGATCATTTCCACCAACTCGGTCATCTCGTCATCACTTTCGGCTGCAAGGTAATAATGCAGAATTTCCAAAAAAGCCGCGCGATGCCGCGTATCAAGCGAGCGTACGCGAGACAAGTCTGACCGGCGGCCGCTATACAGGTTAACAACAAATTCACGCAAGGTTTCGCCGGCGCTGTAATTGCCCAGCACCAATTCGGCGTGTTTGAGATAAGGGGATTTTTGAGTAGTCATGGTGTGGCTCCAAAAAAAGGGGATACACCATGCCCTAGGGGATGTGTATCCCCCGATAGGGTTGAAAATTACCGTAGCCCGATTGGCCTGCACTGTTTAACGGTAGTGCAAAGACAGATGCAGTCTGTCAGCTGTAAACAGGCTTACCGAAGCAGACGATACGATCTGTTTCGGTAAACCCGCTCGAAGCGGGCAATAACCATTTTGAAATGGCGGGAAAAGGGCTGTAAGCCGACCATAACCGCAGATTTACTCGACTCACCAAAGGTGCGGGGGCATGACAGGATACCGTACATCCTGCAAAGCACACATCCGGGGAGTCGGGTGCTCTTTTCGGTAGTTCAGAATGCGTAGAGGGTTCGTTGGAAGCGTCTGTATCGCCGGAAGTAGCGGCTTCCTTGATGAAATATAACCGTAACTGCACGAATGCAGGGATGCTGTTTAACGGCGGCATCAAGACAGTAGACTGACTGCCAACAGTGGTACAGATATACTTGAACAACGCATAATATCAGATTTTATCAGATAACCCAGGTAATAATTAGAGTTTTCTGATAAAACCTGCTATTGCAGGTTTGAGAGGCCCTACCCATACGGGTATATGGCGTAAAAAATTAAAAGGCTGATTTAGTAAACAACTTGGATAGAATCTGCTCAGGATGTTTACGCAACCCCATTCGAGTCAACAAGCGATGGTCTTTTTCATGCAAATGGACTGCCTTTTCCCAAGCAGCGCTCGCTGTCAGAATGGGATTGTTTGCATGTGCTGCCGGTCGTTTGCAGTAGTCGCGAAGCACATCGGAAACATTGATACGCTGCAAGCGCCCTGCCCGGTTAACAAGCCATACCTTTCCGTTTAAATTGTAGCCTACAACCACCTGGTAATGTTTTGAGCGATGAGTCAGAACAGTACCCGGTTTGAGGTCATATGCACGAAGATTGGCATTTAAAATAACGCCGTTAGGGTTGCGGGTAAATAATTGCATGATATAGCTCCTAAAAAAACAGGGATACACCATGCCCATAGGGATGACATATCCCCAATGGGTTTAAAGAAAATACCGTGACTGCCAGTAATGCAGCAGATGCTGTTTAACGGTAACATCAAGACAGTAAACGACTGTCGGCGCATAAAACAGGCTTACCGGAACAACCGAACTATGTCCATCCAGTTGCTCTGGAAAGCCTGTTAAGCTGGCTTTCCCCGTCTATAGCAGACGGTTAGTTTGCTTATCCACAGAAAATGGGGATAAGCCATCAAAATATATAATAAAGTCCCGATATTTAAAGAACAATTTTACTGCTTTAATTTTCACCACATAGCTTACTGTTGCCTGCTGATTACAACAGGCAACGATAAACATATGGATTGTAAGCTTGCTCTTGATACGGCAGAGCACACCGTCTTGCGCGAAAAAGAATGGAGGGTAACTACGGGAAAACAGTATCTGTCCCAAAAGAACTGGTATGCCCGCTTGGGACAGATACCGTTTTAAATGATAACGCCGTTACTTAATTGTAAGGCCGGTCAGATGAAAATCAGGAGATGTAAATCAAGGCCCTCATTCGAATGAATGGCACAGGTGAAGGGCTGCTGTACAGGTATAGATTCTACAAGAAATTCTGTTCAAAACCTCTTGGAGAACCTACACAAAACGTAGGTTCGAAATAGAAACATTAAGACTGTTTCCGGTTTTTATTGGCTAAGCGTTTCTCAGCGCGACTGCCGGCAACCCAAATATAGGCAAGTATTGCCATGGTAATGATACCAAATACAATGGTACCTAAAGCTTGGCTAAGCATCTTCATATCCTTTCAGAATAAAGGCTATTGTCCAAAGTATAGCACAGAAAATCAGGCTGAAAATAACAAGTACGGCACTAAAAGCTACGTTATCTGTTATGTTGAGAAAAGCTTGTGTTACCACAAAAACCCCCAAAATATCCAGTTTCGTGGCGATTGCATCAACTTGCTTGATTGTCAGTTTTTTATCTGCAATCAGCGAAAAAAGTTGGTGCCGGATTTTCATGTACACAGCTCTTAAGCGAGTAAAGATAGTCATGGTTTATCCTCTATGGTTAGACAAAAGCCGGGATAAACATGACCCGTACCCGGGATTTGTTTATCCCGGTGGGGAAAAGAGGCAGAAAGGGAAAGCCCTAAGGCTTTCTCTTCTGCATAGCGGTTAAGCTGAGCTATTGACGATGTACGCCATATTCAGGCTCGGTCTGTTCCTGTTTCTGTGGTTCAACAGTTGATGCCTCCTGAGAAGCACGATCGTATTGAGACCTGTGAAACACTTCACCGTTCACTTTAATTGATTTTGCGATTAACAACCGCGCATCAATGGTGGCAAACGAACGGCTTTGTCCTTCCCCGTCAGTGAATTCAATCATTTTGGGATTTAAATCGCCAAGACGAAAAGAAATAATCACCGTAGGATGTTTTTTAACCTCTGCTGATAATAAGTCAGGGTAGGTTTCAACCAGAGATTGAAATGCCTCTTTGGCTTCGTTGCCGACAACACGAACATCGAACCGGCATTTATCTCCGGAGTCACCATATGAAGCTTGGATGGTGCAGCCGAAATACGGATCGCCTTTTTTACTTTGCACTTTTCGAATACGGTTAACAAAACCCACACCGTCAGCGGTCAGGTTAAAGTATTGGCTATTTGATTGATTAGACATGATATATCTCCATAAAAAACGAGGATACATCACGCCCATGTGGGGATAATGTATCCCCAATAGGGTTGAATGAATAAACCACAAGCCTGAATGGCTGTACGCATGAATGGTAACGTACCGAGCTTTTTGAGTGAAAGCACAAACACTTAAAACGGTTCTATATTTCTACAAATCCAATCAATTGTCAAGCATTTTTTGCTTTTGGCATATTACATTTCAAGCTTGCCCTTCATCTCTCTACCTAAAGCCTTGGCATACGATACGCTACATCCTGCCAACCTAGCGGTTTCTTTCCAGGTGTGGCCGACAGCCCGTAAAGAGTGGACGCGTTCGTGCAACTGGGGATCCGGCCTACGGCCCTGGTACTTACTGGGATAGGATTGTTTGGCTTGAGAAATGCCCTCTTGCTGCCTTTTACGACGGATTTCATAATCATCACGGGCAATCTGCAAAGAGATTTTCAACAACATCTCCTGCGTGGCATCCAACACGATTTTCGCAATAGGATCAAGATGCTCAGAGAACTGGCTCAAATCCACCACGCCGGGAATGGAGAGCTTGGCACCCTTTTGTCGTATCGTATCAATAAGCGCTTCCGCCTCTGGCAATGGCAGGCGGCTTAAGCGGTCTATCCGTTCCGCGATAATAACATCGCCGGGCTGCAAATCAGCCAGCATACGTTTCAACTCGGAACGTTCCATGTTGGCACCCGATGCTTTTTCACGATAAACGCCGGCGATATAGTAACCGGCATCTCGCGCATCGTTCACAATGCGTTCTTGCCGACCAAGGTCTTGCTCGTTGGTACTGACGCGCAAATAAATGCGTGCAATTTTTTGCATATTAAATTCTTAATTTACCTTAAAATATTCATTATTCTCGCGAAAACAGATAAGTTATCGTTCTCTTGTTCAGAGTTTTGAGCCGCTTCTTTCAAAATCTGTTCTGATAGCAACGCCAAGTCTATTACCCACCCGACCTTCCCTGTCTTTTGAGGCTTGTTTGAAATCTGTATAATTTTGTTAAATAAAATCTCTGCGGTTATCCACGAAGCAGCAGTGCAGCTGCTTGCAACCACATTCCAACTGGACGCCTCGACGCCATACATTGACAAGTACCAGCTGCTGATTGCCGGGTATTGCAAATAAGCCAACTCTTGGCCATCCAATAGAAGGAACCATTGGTCGGCACATATCCTATCATCAGACATAGGTGGTAAGATTTTCAATCGCTCCGGTGATGGAATTTCATATTCTTTTACCCATGCTGCTATATAGGGTTGCTGATGGTGGCGCATGAATGCAACCCTGTTTTTACCCTCTTGAGCCACCATAAGTCCAAGCTGTCGAAACCACCAATAACTTGGTGGCACACCACCCTCAAACTCATATTGACTTTGGAATTTTTTAACACAGGCATCAATATCGGTTGGGTTTATATGCTCGGGCAGCCATTTACTACTCCAACCAAGAACATCCAGCGGGCTGACTTTGGCTGGATAACGTTTAGTAATCGCTTTTGATTTTGAGATGAAGGGAAAAATCATTTGAATAAAAGACCACCCACTTGGCCCTTTACTGGCATGCCCAATGTCTGTATTCAATATCGTAGCTGCTATCAAGCTTCCTCCCATTTGCCGATCCCATGCCGAATGGTTGAGCTCTGTATAAAATCGGCCAAGATTTTGTGAAGCCCTATGCATTGAGCTCGAGCAATTTTGACCGGCTAATTCAGTCAAATCGACAATATCAAAATCCCGCATAATTCTCTTTATTCAATTAACAACAAGTAAGTCTGAAATTCGGGTAGTGAAACAAGGACTCAATTCATCCCTAGACATCAGCCAATCATCGCTCAATAATTCTCCGGCCAGCTTGATGCTATGGCGTCCGAATCGCGCCGTAATTTTATCCCAAGCATCCATTACAGCTTTTCCTGTCTCTGCCTCCGAAGGCTGCCACATATCTGACTGGAATACCGTTATGGGCTCTATACCTCCCAGTTCAATACCACATTTCTTATAAAAATGCCCTTTGCGATAGACATGTTGCAAAAGTATTTGAGCCACTCGATTGAGTTGCACAGTATCATTGGTGGCTGCGGTAAGGGTTATTAACTGATGTCCGTAATATTGAGGTTCGTCACAACGAAACCGGTTGGTATGTATGTTGACAGCAACAGTACGGGCCTTACTGCCTTCTGTTCGCAACACCGCTGCCGCAACTGTTATATGATGGGTAACAGCCGCTTGCAACGCTTCCAATTCCCGAACACTTTTCCCAAAACTGCGGCTGCGAATGATGTGTTGCTTGGCGTCGATTTCCGTATGCAGTAGGTTACAGGGCACCCCTTGCAGCTCTCGTTGAACCCTCTCTACAACTACGCCATAACGAGCACGCAGCATAGCTGTATTAGCGCACACAAAATCAAGAGCGGTTTGAATGCCGTGCGTTGTTAATTTTGCGGCCGTTTGACGCCCAATTCCCCACACCTTCTCGACCGACTGACTGGCCAGTGCCCTCTTCTGCATGGATTCCGACCATTCCGGCCAAGTGGCAACCCCATCAAAATAATCTGGATGCCGCTTGGCTAGGTGATTGCAAAACTTAGCAAGTGTTTTTGTTGGCGCAATTCCGACACAGGTCGGAATGCCGACCCATTGTTGTACTTGCTGTCGAATCATCCGACCATGTTCTGTTAAATTCGCGATTCCGGATACATCGGCAAAGCACTCATCAATCGAGTAGACTTCTATTGTTGGAACCATGGTGGCTATTGTGTGCATCATCCGACGGGACAAATCGGCATAAAGCTCGTAATTGCTGCTGAATGCTTTCAGACGGCCTTCGGCAACTAAATGCTTAACCTGGTAGAAAGGAACTCCCATCTTAATGCCAAGAACTTTCGCTTCACTACTGCGTGCTACCACGCAACCATCATTGTTTGACAAAACAACAATGGGCGAGTGCTTTAAATTCGGCCGGAAAACACGTTCACATGAAGCATAAAAGCTATTGCCATCAATCAGGGCGTACATAGCCTATCTCCTTCGCACATCTTTGATAACAAAGGTCACCACGCCCACGATAGACCAGTTTTCCTCTTCTTTTGGAGAGAAATTTGGATAATCACCGACAGCATTTTCTGAATGCAGCTCTACAAGTCGCCCCGGCAGAAGATGCAGTCGTTTGATGGTGAATTCATTTCCAAGATCGGCCATAACAATATCACCATGGCGCGGCGTTTTCGAACGATCGATTAATAATAGGTCATCCTTGTCGATTCCTGCATCAAGCATAGACACCCCCCCGCTGCGCACGGTAAAGGTGGCTGCCTGATTTTGTACCAGATATTCGTTGAAGTCTATGTAATCAGCGATATATGGCTCTGCGGGGCTTGGAAAGCCAGCAGGTATTTTATCCAACGAAAAAGGAATCTTTACTGCCACAGGTGTTGTAGACAGCCACAAAGCATCAATCGGTAAACGGACACTGTGAGGTATGGTGGAGGTCATATTGAAAATCAGTTCATTTACCGTAGGTACAAGGCTTTCTGGAATACGCTTAACTACTGTTTTTTGACCGGTTTTTGACTTTCGGCCTGCATCCGGCCGGAAACCGCCGTGTGAAAATTTTTCATTTTCAGCCTCTGCCGACATAATAAAACTCCGCTAAACTTGAATTTGTTACCGAATCAAGTTTAGCGGAGTTTTATTTAATGGGCAATGTTTAAAAAGCAAGCTGTTCTAGCATATACAAACTGATCTCACTAAAAAGATACATCAGAACAATAATGCTCTTTTTCTAAAGGCGGAAAGGATTCTTTAGAGTTCTTACTTAACTAAGTAAGAAAACATGATAGTCGCAGGTAAATTTAATACATAAAAAAACTCTCTACCGAGTTTGGCTAGCTGGTTTTTCATATTGATTATTCCTAATGGTATCAGTTTAGGTTATTTAGGGTACACCCAAAAAATACCTATCTCAAGTATAGTACTTTTTAAATTGAAGTCAACCCAAAAAATACCTTTTAAAAAATACCACCCTAAAAATACTAAATTTCATAAAACTATTCAAATAGCCTCTTTAATAGCTTTTCCCTCATTGCTCTCGAAAGTATTATCAGCAGCAGATGTTGTTGCGACAAATTGCACCTTACACTTGCCGCACCATAAATCCAACGACGGCTTACCCCATGCCCGGTCACCGCAGCACTGGCAGACATACACCGATTTACGCTTGGCGGAGGCTTCCTGCTCACGGGCCTCTGTCAAGGCGGCTACATCAATATCGAATTGCGCGGAAAACGGCT
>ERZ650312.1534-NODE-1534-length-12904-cov-5.668690_pt1 | contig 12904 bp, 11 predicted proteins | sample MGYA00376248_ERZ650312 | MGnify/ENA primary metagenome ERZ650312 (study PRJEB26733, sample SAMN07839316) | wastewater metagenome | biome: urban; feature: wastewater treatment plant; material: waste water | place: USA: North Carolina | collected 2016-07-28 ... | reverse complement strand
GGTTGAATTCTCTGATTGCGGTCGATACGACCGAGGATCATCCCGCGAACGACCGCTCTCTCAGCCGTGCCGGATGGAAGAACGCGGCCAGGACGAAAGTAATCGCCAGGGTGGGCAAAGCGGCGCCCCATTGCGGCATCCAGTGGGCGATCCCATGGTAGGTCGCGATCCCGCCCACCCACATCGAGGCCGACGCCCAGTCCACCTTGCATTGCGCCGGGGCGAAGCTCGGCTGGCCCGTGCCCAAGCGACCGAGGATAACGCCGAATAGCGGAACAAAGATCGAGCTCAAGGTCAGCAGGAAGGGTTCAAGGCTGTGCATGGGCAGCACGAGCGCCAGCCCGGTACTGAGCAGTGCGAGACCCAGCCCCCACTGGCGGATGGAAATCGCCGGCTTGATGCTGTGTGCCGAGACCGCGCTCGAATAGACGTCGCCGTAGGCGTTGTCGATTTCGTCGACGAGGATCAGGCTCAGGGCGATGAGGCCGCCTTGCGCGAGCAGCAGCGAGCTGACGAGGTTGGCATCCGGCTGTGCGACGCTGACGACCATCACGCCGAGGGCATAACACCAGATATTGGCGATCGCGTAGCCAAGCCAGGTGCCGCTCAGCGCACCGCGGCCCGAGCGGCCATGACGGGCGTAGTCGGCAACGAGTGGCAACCACGAGACCGGCATGGCGATCACCAGGTCCATGGCCGAGAGCAGCCCCATGCTGCCGTCGCCGGATCGCGCCCAGAAGGCGTCCAGCCCCTGGCTGCTGAGCTGCCCGCCGAACTGCCAGGTGAGCCACAGGAGCGAGGCGATCACCAGCGGCAAGCCAAAGCGACCGATGATCTTGCGCACGAGCCGGGTCATGGAACCGGCCAGCAGGACGGTCAGCACCGCGCCCCACAACAGCGTGGTAATGACCGTGCCGCCGGTGCCGTCGAGTTCCAGCCCCAAGGATTGCTTGCCGATGGCCGCCGTTCCGTCGCGCATGACGACGAGTTCAAAGGTCGTCCAGCCGATCAGTTGAACGATGTTCAGGATCACCGGCAGGCGGGCGAAGTGGCTGCCAAAGGTAGCGCCCATCAGTCCGGCGCTGGAGAGGCCGCTGTCGCAGCCGAGCTTGGCGGTCCACGCCAGCAGCCCGGAGCCGACGATCGAACCGAGCACGATGGCGAAGAGGGCATCGCGGCTCCCGACGGCCGGCACGAGATAGGCGCCGATCTGGATGACCAGCAAGCCAACGCCGAGACTGAACCAGAGGGATGCGTGTTCATGCCAGTGAAAAACGCGATCGGTATCGGCGACCGGCGTAAGCGCCTTGTTATTCGTGGAAGACATAGGTACGGAGACTTTCTTTGCGATTGAAGGGCAGAACAAAACCGAGATCGGAGGCTACATTACTTGAGCGGGACGCTCAACTAACGCAGGCAACGACTGGCGTCCTACGGATGATCCGCCCCACCCCGGCGCGGCTGGGCAGCCTATTCCGAAGGCATGCTCAGCGCGCGTCGATTCCCAGGAATTCCATCACCGCCGCAATGAAAACCAGCGGGTGCGTCGGGCAACCGGGCACGTAGAGGGCGGGTTTGAAGGTTTTCAGGAAGCTGCGGTCTACCTCGGCGCACTCGGCAAACACGCCGCCCGAAATCGCACAGGCGCCCATGGCGATCACCAGCTTCGGTTCGGGCATGGCGTCCCAGCAGATCCTCAGCGCTTCGACCATGTTGCTGCTGATTGGCCCGGTGAGAACCAGCCCGTCGGCGTGGCGCGGCGAGGCGACCATGTCGATGCCGTAGCGGCCGAAGTCAAAGTTCACGTTGCCGACCGCGTTGAGCTCCATCTCGCAGCCATTGCAGCCGCCGGCCGATACAGAACGCAGCTTGAGCGAACGGCCGAAGCGCTTGCGCATCGCTACGTTCACCTTGATCGGGTCGATCTCGGGATGCGCGGCGCTGATCGTCAGCCCTTCGCGCGTAGTCGAGGCGAGCTTCACGTCGTTGGTGAAGGCGATCTTCTGCGCCGGACAGACGGACTCGCAGTCGCCGCACAGCACGCAGCGCCCGAGGTCGATCTGCAGCGGCTCGAGCGTGATCGCGCGACTCGGGCAGACCGAAGCGCAAGCGTTGCACTGACTCACGCACTCGGCACCGGCGATCACTGGTTTGCCACGAAATCCGCCGGGCACAGCAGCCCGCAGATCGGGGATGAACTGGGAGCCCTGGGCTTTGCGTACCGCTATGGATTTGGGAAAGTTGAACATCAGAGGTCGTTGCCGCAGTAGGAAAGATCGAAGCTCTTGTTGCAGATCGGAAAGTCGGAAATCCCGTTGTCGCGCACCGCCATCGCCAGGCCGAACCAGTTCGGCAGCGACGGGTCCTGCACTTTGTAGTGCAGCAGCTCGCCTTGCGCCGAGGTTTCCAGCACCTGCACCACCGGCCCGCGCACGCCTTCAACTACCGAGACGCAGAGCGCATCGGGACGCAGTGGCGTGGTGAGCGAGGCGGGTTTGGTGCCCTCGCCGGTGAGGTCCAGCTGTTCGTCGTCAAGCACACGGAACAGCCAGGCGAGCGACGCATCGATCTCGCGCATGCGCACAACCATGCGCGCCCAGCAATCGCCGGACGATTCGGTCACCGATTCCAGCGGGAGAGACTCGTAGAGACGTCCGGGCAATAGGCTGCGCGTATCGAACGCCACCCCACTCGCCCGCCCGGCCACGCCTAGCAGGCCGAGATCCGCAGCCGCCTTCGGGTTGACCACACCTGTGCCACGGAATCGCGCCTTGACGCTCAGCGCCGAGCACATCAGGTCGTTGATCCCGGCGAGATCGCGAGCAAAATCGGTGAGCGTCTTGCGCAAATCCTCGCGCAGGCCGCCGCCCAGCCCCTTGGTCAGCCACGGGCGCAGCCAGCCGCGACCGAAGCGGTTGCCCGAGACGCGCTGGCTGGCGTTGATCACCGCTGTGCGCAGGCGGCCGTAGGTGCCGGTTCCCTGCAGGAAGGCGATGTCGGTCGCCAGGCCGTTGAGCGTGGCGACGTGGATGGCAATGCGCTCCATCTCCAGGGCAATGCCGCGCAGCACCTCGGTCTCGAAGCCCGGCGTCACGCCTGTCAGCGCTTCCAACGCCGACAGGTAGCCCCAAGCGTAGGCGATACACGAGTCGCCGCAGATGGATTCGACGATGGGCGTCAGGCTCATCGGCGGCCGCGTGAGCAGCAGCTTCTCGACGCCGCGATGCTGATAGCCGAGCTGGATCTCGAGGTGATGCACCTTCTCGCCCAGGCACATGAAGCGGAAGTGTCCCGGTTCGATCACGCCAGCGTGGATCGGCCCGACACCAACCTCGTGCACCTCCTGTCCCCGCACCTGGAAGAACGGGTAGTCAGCCGTGCGCTGCTGGCGCTCGCCTTCAAAGCGCACCGGCTTGAGCCAGGGATGACCGTCCGGCTGCAGCCCGGTCTGTTCCCACAACTCGCGCTCGTAGATGTGCGCGGCGGGATGGCGAACGGTCAGCGACGGATAGCGTTCGCCCGCTTCGGCACGTGCGCGCAGGAACGAGAGTTCGCCAGTCGCGGAAAGCAACACGGCGGTGACGACGACGCCTTTGCCCTCGTCCACCCGTCCGTACAAGGTAACGAGCCGCTCGCCACCGTCGAGCCGCGCCGAACACAGCGCGGCGAAGTCAGCGAGCGACAAAACGGGAAGATCGCGCACATCGCGCATGAGGATCGGCTTGGGTGTCGTCATCACACGCCTCCAATCGATACGGCCACCGCACGCAGCAGTTGGCTGATGGGCTCGGGCGCATACGTCCCCAACATGATGAGGATGCTGACGAAGCCGAGTTTGGGAAGAATTGTCACCAGCGACTCGACGACTGGCGGCCCGGTACGCGTGGGGGCATCCCAGAGCATCGGGAAGATGACGCGGCCGGTCGAGACGAAGATGATCGTCAGCATGCCGCACATCACCGTAAAGGCCATCAGATTGCCGGCCTGCACGATGCCCGACAGGATCAGCATTTCGGCGAGGAAGCTGGCAAACGGCGGGAAGCCGAGCAAGGCGAAGATGCCGATGGTGAACAGCAAGCCGGTGAAGGGCATGACGCGAATGACGCCGTTGAGCGGCGCAACCTCGTTGGTACCGTACACCGCCCACATGCGGCCCGAGGTGAGGAAGAGCAGCGACTTCACGAAGGCATTGCTGACGATATAGAGCACGACACCGTAGGCCGCCGCACCGCCCACGGACAAGCCAAGGGCGATGACGCCGGAGGAGCTGACGCAGGCGTAGGCGACAAGACGCTTGTAGTTGCGAACGGCCATGATCTGCACGGCGGCGACGATCAGCGACAGGTAGCCCATGACCAGCAGCTCCTGCGCGACAAAGCCCATCTCGAAGCCGTGGAAGACCTGTAGCACGCGAAACACGGCGACCACGCTGATGTTGTACTGCACCGCTGCGAGCAGCGCGCTGGTGCTCGTCGGCGCGCGCTCGTAGGTCTCCGGCATCCAGCTGTACAGCGGCGCCAGCCCGAGCTTGCCGCCCAAGCCGAAGAGGACGAAGGCCAAGCCGAGGCGCTGCCAGCCGTCCTTCACCGTCGTCAGCGAGGCGCTAAGCTGGTCGACCTGGAAGTTGATCTCCAAGCCGCGCAGATCGGCCGACTGCGACAGGCACATGAAGCCGAGGAAGGTGATCGCCAGCGTCATCGCCGAATAGAGCAGGTAGCGCCAGGCGGTCGCCTTAGGCGACGGCGAATTGCCGCGCGCGACGAGCGGCGCCGCACACAGGGTGCTGAGTTCGATCAGCGCCCACATCAGGATCAGGTGATTGGAGAGGATGCCGACGTTCATCAGCACCATGAAGACGACCGTCATCGCGGCGCGAAAGCGGATGTCCTGCGCAAACAGCGTCGAGGTGCGCTCGCGTGAAAGCATGTACACGCTGATGCCGAGGAAGACGGTATTGATCACCAGCACGAACAGGAGCGAGGTCGGGTCGAGCACCAGATAGCGTTTGGCGAAGTACAGCGGCAGTTCATCGAGCGAATGCGCGAGGAAGACGCCGACCGACGCCCCCCAGAGCAGTAGCGCGAAGGCGACGAGGCCGAGGGCGATCGTCCGCGTCGATCCCGCCCCGGCGTTGGCAGGCGATGAAGGAACCATCTCGCCGGTCACGGCGGTGCTGTCGATTGCGCTCATGGGGTTTCTTTCGAAAGGTCGGTTTCGCCGCGCTCGGATGGCTTTTCGCCGGCGACGAGCCAGCTACCCACCCACACCGTCAGCACGTACACCGCACTGATCGCCAGATGCACGGTCAGTGGCCACGGTTCGGGCATCAGCGTCTCGAACAGGGCGAGCGCGTTTTCCATGAACAGCACGGCGACGAGTTGGGCCTTCGGTTCGTGGTTGGTCGAGAGGATGAGAAACGCGATGACCACGGTCGCCGCGACCACGCCGAGCGTCAGCGCGCGCGCGTCGGCCCGCGCACCGTCGCCAAACTTGAAGGCGAGGATGATCAGCATGACGGCGATGATCCAGGCGAAGAGGTTTGACGGCATCAGGCTGATGCGCGCATTGGGTTGCTGCTTCAGCGCCCGGCGCAAGAGGTACGGCACCAATACGGCGCGCACCAGTAGCACTTCGAGCCCGACCAGCACGGCGTGCAGCGAGAGCTCTTCCGAGTAGTTGATCGTGATCCAGCCGAGCGCCATGGCCTGCAGAGAGAGCCACGTCGGCGCGGACGAAATCTTGCTGAAGAACACCGGAACGACGGTGGCGATCAGGCAGAAAATCAGGGGCAAAGTCATCAGTTGCTCACTCCAACACCGATTACGACCATGCAGGCGAGCACGGCCAGCGAGGCAATCGAGATGTAACGCGTCACCCAGCGCATCGGCAAACGGGCCGTCAGCGACTCGACGCAGCCGACGACCCCGCCAACACCGATCATCACGGCAAACGAGGTCAGCACGGCGGCGACCGGCATGGTGAGCGGATCGAACGGGTTGACGAGCGCGGCGATCAATCCCGCGTACAGCGTCATCTTCAGCGCGGCGGCGAACTGCATGGCCGCCAGTTCCGGCCCGCTGTGGTCGAGGATCATCACCTCGTGGATCATGGTCAGTTCAAGGTGCGTCAGCGGATCGTCCACCGGCACGCGCGCCGCCTCCGCTTGCAACAGGATGAGCAGACAGACCACCAGCGGCACGACGACGATCGCGTAGTACGGCGTGTGGTGCAGATGGCCGATGAGGTCGGCGAAGCTCGTCATCCCGGTCGCCGCGCCGGCGGTACCGATGAGAAGGAAGAGCGCGGGCTCGGCGTAGGTCGAGAACGCCGCTTCACGCGCCGCGCCCATGCCCTCGAACGAACTCCCCACATCCATCGCCGAGAGCATCAGCGCGATGCGCGCCAGTCCCATCGCGTAGGCCACGACGATGAAGTCGTGGGAGAACTGCAAGGGCGCGAACTGCCCGAGCATCGGTGCCATCGCCGCAGCGAACACGCCGGCGACCAGCACGATCCAGGCGCCAGCGCGGAACAACGCGGTCGCGGTAGTGCTCTCGACTGGGCGTTTGCCGAGGAGCCGCCACAGGTCGAAGGCGAACTGGACGATGCGCGGCCCCTTGCGCGCCGCCCACCACGATTTGGTCCGATTGACGACGCCGACGAGCAGAATCGGCATCACGAGCACGAAGGCCCAATGGATCAAGGACAAGGCGAACTTCATTGCAGCGCTCCTTCGGCGAGCAAGACCAGCACGGCGATGATCACGACGCTTGCGAGGCCGAACGCAAACGCCAACCGCGGGTCGTCTTCGCGCATCTTTTCGGAGAGTTCAGCCGCCGTATCGACGCCGTGGTCGATCACGTTGTACAGGCGGCGCTCGACGGCATCGACGCAATCGGTGACGACGTAGCTCTCGCTCGGGAAGTAGCCGACTGGCGCCTTCTGGCGCTTGACCAGCACCATGACGTTGCGGAAGGCCTGCGAGAAGTCGGTCGAGAAACTCGCCCCGGAATATTGCATGCGGGCATTCGGCGCATCGTAGCCACAACCCCACGTTGGACCCCGGTCCGGCTTCTGCCGCGAGAGCCGTGCGCGCAACCAGAGCGCAGCGATAACGACCGCCGCCAGCACCCCCGAGATCCAGCCGATGCGCGAGAGATTTCCAGCGACAGCTTGCAGGACTTCGGGACCATCTCCCGGCACAAACAAGGCTGCGGGTGCCGCAACGAGGGCGAGACCGGCGATCGGCAATACACCGAGCAGCACTGTTCCGAGCGCATGAATCGCCATCGGCACCAGCATCCAGCGGCTGGCCTCGCGCGCCTCCGGCAGGCTGTCGTCACGTGCGGCGCCGAGGAAGATCACACCGAACGCGCGCGTAATGCTCAGCGCCGAGACCGCGCCGACAAACGCCAGCGCCGCGCCGACGACGGCGAGCGCCAGCTTCGCCCAGATGCGCATCGTCTCGCTGCTGAAAAGCCCGGAATAGATCACGAACTCGCTGGCGAAGCCGTTGAACGGCGGCAAGGCGGAGATCGCCACGCCGCCGACGATGAAACACACTGCGGTGACAGGCATCAGCTTGAAAAGGCCGCCGAGCCGCTCGATGTCGACGACGTGCTTGATCTGATAAACACAACCCGCCGCGTAGAACAACTGACATTTGAAGAACGCGTGGTTCAGTACGTGCAACAAGCCACCGCCAAAGCCGAGCACCGCCAGCGTCGTATTGCCCCACGTCAAGCCTAGGCAGCCGACGCCAACGCCGATGCCGGCAATCCCGACGTTCTCGGTCGACGAATAGCCGAGCAAACGTTTGAGGTCGCGCTGGCCGACGGTATAGAGGCCGCCGATCACCGCTGACGTCACCGAGAAGGCGATCAGGAACCAGCCCATCCATTCATCCGGCTTGCCAATGAGGAGCGTGAAGCGCAGCAGCGCGTACAAACCGGCCTTGTGAATCACGCCCGACATCAGCGCCGAAACATGCGCCGGTGCCGCAGCGTGCGCCCGGGGCAGCCAGGAATGGAACGGGAAGAAGGCCGATTTCAGGCCGAAACTGGTGACCAGCAGCAGAAACACGACATTGCGCAACGTACCCGGATGACCGCTCATCCAGCGGCCGATGTCGGCAAACGCCCAGGACTGGCTGTGCGTGTAGAGAATCATCACCGCCGCCACCAGGAACAGCAGGCCGACGTGCGTCGACACCAGGTAGTTGAAGCCGGCGAAGCGAACTTTCTGGTTGGTGTAGTCCCAGATCACCAGTTGCCACGCCGCCAGCGCCGCCACTTCCCAACCGAAGAGGAAAGAGACAACTTCGTCGCCGCTGTAAACAAGGAGAAACGACAAGGCGACCATGTTGAGCAGCGCGAAATGCACGCCGACGTGGCGCGGCCCGGCAAAGTACTTCTGCAGATAACCGACGGCATAGACGCTGCCGAGCAGGGTCATCGGCAAGGACCAGCAGAGAAAGAACGCGCCCAGTGCATCAAGACGGAAATGGACCGCGCCAACCGGATACGCCCAAGCCATGCCACCACTGACCACCGGCCCGCCCATCAGCACGGGGATCGCCACCGACCAGGCGAGCAGCATGGCGATGGTTTGCGAAGCGAGGCCGAACGCGGCGCGGACGCGGTTAGTCGTATTCAGCAGGCAAAGCCCGGCACCGATGATCAAGGTCAGGACAGCGAGAATGAGTTGGTTCATGATCTACGATCGTTCGCGTGGCGGGTGGATTCTTGGGCGGATGCGGTGGCTATGGGGCGAATCACGTCAGGGTTCTCTTCAATGCTCTTTGTGCGTCGACGCCCCGGAACATCAGTGCGCTTTCATCACACGATCGAGATACCCGAGCTTACGGCTGCGCTCGAACATCTTTGCGAAGCGCGGGAAATCGATCGGGTGGCGGTGACCGAGCGCCCTCGCCTTCTTCGCGATCCAGTGCCAACTCGGTTCGAACGGCGCATGACTGAAAGCAATTGCGACGTGGTTACCGTCATCACCGATCTGCACGACCAGCACGTTGTCTGCAAACGCCTCGCGCATGGCGGCAAGATGCTTGACGCGCTGGGAACGCGCGCCGGCCAGGTTGGCGATCAGCAAACCCTTCGAAGACAACGCAGACCGCGTCTGAAGGTAAAACTCACGGTCATCGATCGACGCCGAAAAGCCGTCCCGGTCGAACGCATCGAGCATGATCACATCGTATTGCGTCGCGCAACGCTCGACGTAACGCGCCGCATCGTCGTGAATGACGCGGAAACGGTCGTCATTCTCCGGAATGAAGAACTGCTCGCGAAAGCCGATCACGTAGGGGTCGATTTCGACGACGTCGATCCGGCACTGCGGCAGCTTCGCGTAGCAGTACTTGGCGAGCGAGCCGCCGCCGAGACCGAGCATCAGGATGCTTCGTGTCTGCCGCTGGAAGAGCAGGAAGCTCATCATCTTGCGCGTATAGGCGAACTCCAGCGAGATCGGGTCGCGCGTGCGCATGCTGCTCTGCACGTAGCGCAAAGAGAAGTAAAGCGAGCGCGTGAGTCCGTTATCGAACACGAACGGCCGGTCGTACTCCTCCTGCAACAATTTTCGCTGCAACACCTCTTGCGACATACCACGCTCTTCGAGCACGCGAACGACACCGTTCTCGCAAGAAAATGGGCTCGGCAACTCGATCATCGGAAACGCGGGGCGACAGGACATACAAGGCAAGAGCGGACTCAAACGGCGATCAGCGATGGCTGACTCGACAAATCGAGTCGGGATTGTTTTGAGCCGCAGATTATAGCGAGGCGCGATATTTATACAAATATAAAGTAACTTTAATTACAATATTATTATCATCAAAGACAAACAAAAGGCCGATCATGGAAAATCGCACCGCCCGACTGACCATCCTGATTGATCCAAGAAAGAAGAAGCTCTTCGAGGAAATCTGCGCACGCCAGGATCTGAATTCATCGCAGGTCGTGCGCAAGTTGATGCGTCAGTACATCCTCGACAACCTCGACGATGACGAAGTCCCGGCCTGGCTGATACCGCACGCGAAGAGCGAGGAAACAAAGAAGTAAACCCGAGCAAAAACAATCCCTGTCACAAACTGATACAGAACGGAATAGAAGACGTAACAGTGCTGCAGGCGCCTTTTCGGTAAACTTGTTTCATCTAACGGAAACATTTTTCACATTGCAAAAGGAAGTAACATGCTTAGCTTCATCCTGGTTCTCGCCTGCGTCGCCATCCCCTACGTTCTCGACATCTACTTCAACGCCCCGATGAATGTCGAAAATGAAGAGGAATGCTACGACGGCCGGTAAACATACCGCCCGCCCGGCGTAGTACGCCGGAGCACCCAAGACAATCAAAGCAGCCTGCGTCACTGGAGCCACAGCTCTCAGCCGCAGGCTTCTTTTTTGCGGTCATCGCCGCGTGGATGACCCGCGTTTCCTGAACCCAAGGTGCCGCCCGGGAAAGTCGATTCCTTTATACTCTCGCCTTCGTCGCCGCACCGAGGGCATCGGGCGCGGCAAAACAAGTCATTCAACGCAGCATAAGGTCAGTCAGCATCGTGTTTTCGCAGCGCGCGTCGTCCGGAACGATCCGGTTCGAAAGAGCGCCGGCAATGACGAGCGCTGACCTTTGTCGTTCAGGGCCCGCGACATGAGTTACACCGCCGAATCGATCTCCGTCCTGAAGGGACTGGAACCCGTCCGCCACCGTCCGGGCATGTACACGCGCACGGACCATCCGCTCCACATCATCCAGGAAGCCATCGACAACGCCGCCGACGAGGCGCTCGGCGGCTATTGCAAACGTATCGCTGTCACGCTGCACAGCGACGGCTCGGTGACCGTGCAGGACGACGGCCGCGGCATTCCGGTGGAAATCCACCCGGTCGAAGGCGTGCCGACGGTCGAAGTGGTCTTCACCCAGCTGCATGCGGGCGGCAAGTTCAACAAGGGCGACGGAACCTCGGCGTACCGCTTCTCGGGCGGCCTGCACGGCGTCGGCGTCTCGGTCACCAATGCACTCTCTACCCGTCTCGAGGTCGAGGTCACCCGGGACGGTGGCCGTCACCAGCTGGCCTTTTCTGCCGGTGCGGTCATCGAGCCGTTGCAGCGCGTCGGCGATGCACCGAAGCGCGCCAGCGGCACCCGCATCCGCGCTTGGCCTGACCCCCAGTTCTTCGACGCCCCGACCATCCCGCTCGGCGAACTCGAACGGCTGTTGCGCAGCAAGGCGGTGTTGCTGCCTGGCCTCGACATCTCGCTGACCATCGAAGGCGGCGAAACCAAGTCGTGGCGCTTCGAGAACGGCATGCAGCAGTACCTCGCCGAACAGCTCGACGGCGAACTCGCCGCGCCGATCTTCACCGGCGAGAAATACGCCGCCGCCGGCGACGAGAACTTCCCGGCCGGTTCCGGCGCTGCCTGGGCGCTGTGCTGGAGCGCCGAAGGCAACCTGGCGCGCGAATCCTACGTCAACCTGATCCCGACCCCGGCCGGCGGCACGCACGAAACCGGGCTGCGCCAGGCCGCCTTCGACGCGATCAAGAGCTTCGCCGAACACCACGCGCTGCTGCCCAAGGGCATCAAGCTCGCCGCCGACGACGTCTTCTCGCGCGTCAGCTTCGTCCTCGCCGCGCGCGTCCTCGACCCCTCGTTCCAGGGGCAAACGAAGGAACGCCTGAACTCGCGCGATGCCGTGGCGCTCGTTTCGCGCATGCTGCGCGACCCGCTCGAACTGTGGCTCAACGAACACCCCGACGACGCCAAGAAGATAACGGAACTGGCGATCAAGGCCGCGCAGGCCCGTTCGCGCGCCGGGCAGAAGGTCGAAAAGAAGAAACAGTCGGGCGTCGCCATCCTGCCCGGCAAACTCTCTGACTGCCAGAGCGAGGATTTGAACCGCAACGAGATCTTCCTCGTCGAGGGCGACTCGGCCGGCGGCTCGGCCAAATCCGGGCGTGACAAGGAAGTACAAGCGATCCTTCCGCTGCGCGGCAAGGTGCTCAACACCTGGGAAGTCGAGCCCGGCAGCCTGTTCGCCAACCGCGAGGTGCACGACATCGCCGTCGCGCTCGGCATCGACCCGCACCTGCCCGATGCACCAGACACGGTGATGGACAACCTGCGTTACGGCAAGGTCGTGATCATGACCGACGCCGACGTCGACGGCAGCCACATCCGCGTGCTGCTATGCACGCTGTTCTACCGCCACTTCCCGAAGCTGATCGAACACGGCCACCTGTATTTCGCCCAGCCGCCGCTGTACCGCCTCGACGTACCGGCGCAAGGCAAGAAACGTCCGCCGCGCAAACTCTACGCGCTGGACAGCGAGGAGCGCGAGGCGTTGCTCGACCGCCTGCAACTGGAAGGTGTCAAACCCGAATCAGTGGATATCTCACGCTTCAAGGGCTTGGGCGAGATGAACCCCGAACAGCTCTGGGAAACCACCATGTCGCCCGATACGCGCCGCCTGATGCGCGTGCGTCTGCCGCAGGAAACGGAGGCGAAACCGGTGATGAACATGCTGATGGCCAAGAACGAGTCGGCCGGTCGGCGTGCCTGGATGGAGGCCAACGGCGCACTGGTCGGCGCGGAACTCTGAGCACGACACAGCTGCAACACAGGCCTCGGCGCCATATCGTCACCGAGGCCAGCCAGTCCACAAATCATCGCGCCGCCTTGCTGGCGGCGCTCGATCAATCGATCAGTGCAAATACCCCGCCGAACGGCGCCAGTTCAACCGTTGCGCCCTTGACCGCGGCGCCCTGCAAACCGCTGCCATGTAGCACTTCGTGGACAACAACACCGGCCGGCACCGTCCATTCGGCCGCCGTTTCACTCATGTTGAAGACGCAGAGCACCTTCTGCCCTTCGTGCGAACGCACGTAGGCGAG
>ERZ650312.1527-NODE-1527-length-12957-cov-13.667106_pt1 | contig 12957 bp, 13 predicted proteins | sample MGYA00376248_ERZ650312 | MGnify/ENA primary metagenome ERZ650312 (study PRJEB26733, sample SAMN07839316) | wastewater metagenome | biome: urban; feature: wastewater treatment plant; material: waste water | place: USA: North Carolina | collected 2016-07-28 ... | reverse complement strand
TGCAAAGTAAAAGTTTAGTTTATTTTTTAGATTTAAACGGTTTTTCTTTGGTAATGACCAATCCACTGATATAGTTTCGGTCTTGGTAAATCCAAACGCTTAAAAATTGAATATCAGGATTCTTTTCTGTTTTTGTGTTGAAAACATATAATTCCACAGGATCTGTTGTCAATGAAGTTTTATGGATATAAGCAGAATTAAAATCTTGCAATTCTATTTTTCCTAAATCGGTTTCGTTTTTTTGACAGATTTCACTTAATTTTTCCTCTAAAAACATCTCAAATTTCTTCGCAACATTGAATTTTTCAAAAGAAGTATAGTTTTTATTTTCACATTTATTGAGAAATTCTTGAATGAAATTTTTGGCAATGGTTTGTCTTTCTGTATTGATGTTTTTATCTGAAATTTTCTTGTAAAAACTTTGAGCGGGAAGCAAAGAACTGAAAAATAAGGCAATAATGATGAGGTTTTTCATGGTAATTAGTTTTTTGTGAAAAAGTTTTTATTTTTTATAAAATATGATGCCACATCTCTTAATATGTTCTTTTACTTCTTCATTTTCAATGTTTTTATAAATCAATAAATCAAAAGTATAAGGTAATAATAAATTATCTAATTCAATATTGATTTGATTTAAAATTCTAAGATTTATGTTACCAAAAATCACCAAATCTATATCAGAGTTATTACGGTAATTTCCTTTGGCTCGTGAACCAAAAATAATAACTTTTTCTATCTCTTGATTTTGAGAAAAAATTTTGTGAATATTTTCAATTTCGGTATCTAAAAGTCCAAATTTCATCATTAAAACAAATCTATTTGTTTATTTTGGTCTAATTTTTCTTGCATTGTTTTCTTAAAATCTTCAAATGCATCATAATATTGATTAATGATTGCGGCATAGATTTCTTCTGCGGTTTCTTTGTCATACGTGTGAGAAGTTCTATTTCTGTTCTGTATCATTTCCATCCAAAGATGCCCATTTTTGATTAAATTCATTTTAAATGCTTCTCTGGTTGCATCTCTAGAACCTCCTATTTCTGTATTTCCTTGATAATAGGCATAATCCTTCATTACGTTCCATGCTAACTCATGAGTATATTCAAAACGTTGGATTAATCCTTCTTTCATCATTTCATCTAATACTTCATCTAAATTATCTTCCTCATTTTGATAATCTTCTCTAATGTATTCTATTGATTGCTGAAGTTTTTCTAGCGCTTTTTTATAATTAGAAAAACGCTGAATCCATCTTATATCTCTTTCCATATTACAAATGTAATTAAAAAATTAAGTCTTATTCTTTCAAGAAACCATATTCATACACTTTTGGTTCTATTTTTTTGGCTAGAATTTTTAGAGCAGAACGTAGTTCTGCAATGAGTTTCATATACGTTTCATCATCACTTTTATTCTTCATCTTTCCTTTTTCGTTGCGTCCTTGGAAATGTTCTCTAATGTCATACAAACTTGCATTTACGTTATAAACACCCCGTCTTTTTCCTTCAGAAAAATCCACCCTTCCAAAGGAGGGGAATTCTAGAGAATCAACTTCGGCAAAGTTCTAAAATTTGTCGAAGTTTTGTTTATGGTAAAAACTTCAATTTTACAATATTTTCTAGAAAAATATAGATTTTGTAATGGTAAATAAACTCATGATAATAACCAAAATGCCTACAATTACAAACATTTTTTTATGAGGTAATTTTGCAGTAAGCATAGCAGAGAATGGTGCGGTGATAATGCCTCCAATTAACAATCCTGCAATAATGTTCCAGTGTTGTATGCCAATTGTTATGATAAAAGTAATAGCACTGCTTAATGTTAAAATAAATTTTGCAACAGTAGAACTTCCTACTGCATATCTCGGAAGCCAAGAATTTTTTATAAGAGTTCCTGTAACTAATGGTCCCCAACCTCCACCTCCGAAAGAATCTATAAAACCTCCTACAAGTCCTAATCTTGAGAGATTTGTTCTTTTTATTGGCGCATTTTTTATTTTTTCTTTGTAGGCATTTTCTAAAATTTTTATCCCAAGATAAAGTGTATATAATGCAATAAATGGTTTGGTAATTTTGGCATAATATTCACCCACATAAGTAAGGGTTATTGCACCAATAATAGCGCCAAATACTGCGGGAATAGCCAATTTTATCACTAAATTTTTCTTCACATTTTTTAGTTTGTAATGACTTATGCTTCCTGCAGCAGTAGTAAAAGTTTCTGCAGAATGTATGCTTGCACTTACAACGGGTGGTGCAATATTCAACATTAATAAAATACTGGTACAGATTACACCATAACCCATTCCCATAGAACCTGCAATTATTTCTGCGAAAAATCCTACCAAAAGCATCCAATAAAAAAGATGATTGTCTTTTTCTAAAAGTGCTAATACATCATCTAAAGATCCGTTAGAATAGAGTATACATGAAATTACAATAATCAATAATGTAATAATAAAACTAAGATTGATGCGGTATTGTAATTTTTGGGTAATAAACATTTTTATTTTTTTTAAAGAATCATACAAGCGCCTACAGTACTGTTGCTGGTTTCATCTACCAAAATTGCACTGCCAGTTGCATTGTTTTTTTCGTAAGCATCAAAAACGATTGGTGATGCTGTTTTTATTTTCACTTTTACTACTTCATTAAGCTTTACAGAAGTAGTGTCTTCATTTTTATCTAAAGTATTGACATCTAATTTGTATTCAATTTCTTTAATAATGGCTTTCACCAATTTGCTTTTGAACTGAATAAAATATTTATTACCTGGTTGTAATTCTTTATGATCTAGCCAACAAATCAATGCCTCAAATTCATTTTCTACATTAGGAAGGTTATCTGTTTTTACAAAAAAATCACCTCTGCTAATATCTATATCATCTTCTAGTAAAATAACTGCAGGTTGAGGTGCAAAAACTTCTTGTACTTCTTTTCCGCCAGTTTCTATTTTTGAGATGGTGGTTTCTATATTTGATGGTAGAATTTTTACACGGTCTCCTTTTCTGTAAATTCCGCTAATGATTGGTCCTGCATAACCACGGTAATCATGCAATTCTTCGGTTTGTGGTCTTATTACGTACTGAACTTGGAAACGGGCATCTTCTAGATTAATGCTATCACTCACTTCTACGGTTTCTAAAAATTCTAAAAGCGGAGAACCTTTGTACCAAGGCATATGATGAGATGGTTCTACAATATTATCGCCATTAAGTGCAGAAATAGGGAAAAAATTAATGTTTTTCAGTTCAAGTCTTTCTGCAATTTCCAGATAATCTTTTTTAATTGTATTGAAAATTTCTTCGCTGTAACCTACCAAATCCATTTTATTGATGGCAACAACTATGTGTTTCATTTTTAGTAATGAAGCAATAATAGAGTGTCTTCTGGTTTGTTCTATCACACCTAATCTCGCATCAATTAAAATAATAATCAATTGAGAATTAGAAGCACCTGTAATCATGTTTCTGGTGTACTGAACATGACCAGGAGCATCTGCAATAATAAATTTTCTTTTTGGGGTAGAGAAATATCTGTAGGCTACATCTATGGTAATTCCTTGTTCTCTTTCTGCTCTTAAACCATCAGTAAGAAGTGCCAAATCTATTCCGTCTGCATTTTTATTTTTAGATTGTTTTTCTAGCGCTTCTAATTGGTCTACCAAAATACTTTTGCTATCATATAATAATCTACCAATTAAGGTACTTTTTCCGTCGTCTACGCTTCCTGCGGTAATAAATCTTAATATATCCATATTTTTTTATGAGTAATAAGTAATGTGTAATGAGAAATGATTGTTGAATTTTTAAAAAAATGTAAAACTCAATCAAATATCATTTATGATTCATCATTTATGGTTAAAAATAACCGCCTTTTTTACGGTCTTCCATTGCTGCTTCTGTTACTTTATCGTCTATTCTGGTTTCGCCTCTTTCAGAAATTCTGGTGGCAACAATTTCGTTTACTACTTCGTCTAAAGTATCGGCAGAAGATTCTACTGCAGCTGTACAAGTCATATCTCCTACAGTTCTATATCTTACTTTTTTGTTTACAATAACATCATCTTCATCTATTCTTATAAAATCTGAAACGGCAATTAGTTGATTTTCAAACTCTATCACTTCTCTGTTATGAGCAAAATAAATAGAAGGAAGCGGAATGTTTTCTTTTTTGATGTAGTTCCAAACGTCTAGTTCTGTCCAGTTGCTGATTGGAAAAACGCGCACGTTTTCTCCTTTATGAATTCTTCCGTTGTAAATGTTCCATAATTCTGGGCGCTGAAGTTTGGGTTCCCATTGTCCGAATTCATCTCTCACCGAAAAAAATCTTTCTTTGGCTCTTGCTTTTTCTTCGTCTCTTCTTGCACCACCAATACAAGCATCAAACTGAAATTCTTCAATACAATCTAGCAATGTATGAGTTTGTAACCAGTTTCTGCTGGCAAATTTACCTTTGGGTTCGGTTAATTTTTTTAAATTTATAGTGTCTTCAACTTTTCTAATGATTAATTCGGCACCATTATTTTTGGCGTATTGATCTCTGAATGCTAAAGCTTCTGGGAAATTGTGTCCCGTATCTATATGTACCAAAGGAAAAGGTATTTTATGTGGAGCAAATGCTTTAATAGCAAGGTGAACTAATGTTATAGAATCTTTACCACCACTGAAAAGCAGAGCAGGTCTTTCGAACTGTGCTGCCACTTCTCGCATAATGTATATGCTTTCTGCTTCTAACTGTTCTAAGTAATCTAATTTATAATTGTTCATTTATTTTCTGTTGATTTTTTCTAAATTTTTTAAAAATTATTTTTCAGGAGCATGCAAACCGCATTCTTTTTTAGAAGTTTCCCACCACCATCTTCCAGCTCTTGCATCTTCATCTTTTTCTATGGCTCTTGTGCAAGGAGCGCAACCAATGCTTATAAAACCTTTATCATGAAGCGGAAGATATTGCACCTTGTTTTCGGTGATGTATTCTATCATTTGCTGATAATCCCAATGAATTAGCGGGTTAAATTTGTAGAGTTTTCTCGTTTCGTCCCATTCTATCATTTTCATGGTTTCACGGTTTTCAGATTGTTCGCTTCTAAGACCTGTAATCCAGATTTTAGCACCTTCTAAAGCTCTGTTAAGTGGTTTTACTTTTCTTATAAAGCAACACTCTTTTCGGTTTTCTACACTGTGATAAAAAGAATTAATGCCTTTTTCGTTTGCAAATTTTTCTACATCATCTGCTTCTGGAAAATACACTTTAATTTTGGTTTTGTATTTGGCGTTGTTTTTAGACAAAAGTTCATAATGTTCATAAAATAATCTGCCAGTATCTAAAGTAAAAATTTTTACAGGGATATTATTTTTAAGAAGAGCATCTGTAATTACCTGATCTTCTTGTCCTAAAGAAGTAGAAAATACAGCAGAATCTTTAAATTTTTCTGCTACAAATCTCAGTGCATTTTCTAGTGTAGCGTTTTCTATATGTAGAATTTCTTGTTCTGAAAGCATGTTTTTCTTATAAAGATTGAATTTTACAAATTTATCTACAATTTATTAACCTACCAAATTAGTAGACTAATAAAGTAAAAAAAATGATATAATTCAGGTAGGTTAATCTTTTAAATCAATTAATGATTTTTTTTCTAAAATAGAAAGCGTGGCATCTCTAACTTCTATTAACACATCATGCAAACTGCAATGATTTTCGTTACAATTTTCGCATTTTTCGTAGAAATTAAGACTTACACAAGGCAACATAGCAATAGGTCCGTTTACCAATCTTAGAATAATAGCAAGGCTTACTTTTTCTGGATTCACCTTAAAGAAATAACCACCACCTTTACCTTTTTTGCTGTCGAGAATTTCAGCTTTTTTGAGCTGAAGAAGAATGTTTTCTAAAAACTTTAATGGTATTTTTTTTGCATCTGAAATTTCTGAAATCAAAACAGGACCTACATTTCTTTTCTCTACCAGATAAGAAAGCGCTTTAAAAGCATATTGAGATTTTTTTGATAACATATCGCAAAAATAATCATTTTATTTTTTTTAAAAATGGGCAACAAATAATTTTTTTTCTTTGGTACGCTTTGTTAAAAAATCATTCTTTCAAGAAACCATATTCATAGACTTTTGGTTCTATTTTTTTGGCTAGAATTTTTAGAGCAGAACGTAGTTCTGCAATGAGTTTCATATACGTTTCATCATCACTTTTATTCTTCATCTTTCCTTTTTCGTTGCGTCCTTGGAAATGTTCGCGAATATCGTATAAACTTGCATTTACGTTATAAACACCCCGTCTTCCAACTGCGTTGGAATCCACCCCTCTGAAAGAGGGGAATTCTTGAGTGTGATAATATTTCCAAAGATTTTTGCCAGCATCAAAAACAAGTTTAGCTTCTTCTGAAAATTGCAATCTTGTAGACAACCCTTTCAGAGTTTCAAACTCTGAAAGGGTTTCTTGTTGTGAAAATAAATCTACATTTTGATTTTCTATTTTCACTTTTCCATTGATAAAATCGGTCATAAAATTGCTTTCAAACTTACTTCTAGCATTTACTTCTGCTTCTGTAAAAGGAATCCAGTGATTGGTGCCAAATTGCGATTGTATATTATTAGAAAATAAGGTAAAAGCCAAACAATCATTCTGAAAGTCGGAGTCCGACTCCCATTTATCATTAGGAAATAGAAATTGGTCTCTATCATTTAACCAAGTGGCTTCTATACAATGGCGAACTGCAAAGTATATTGTTGATTGGATTAAATTTTCAATACCAATTGGTTTAAAATAGGTGGAAGTTGAATTATTTTTATTTGTTTGAATAAATATTCCATTTTGATTTTGAAAGTCATTACCATTACATGCTAAAAATCCAATTTTATTTATAATGTTATTCCAAGTTGGACGAAGCCAATCATTAATATATTTACCTTCCTCATAGCTAAAAATTCTTTTTCTTTCGATTGATTCTTCGCCATCTTTTTCATAAACATCTGCAATTATTTCATGAAATTTTTCATTAATATTTGAATCCCAAACAAAAAATCCTATTGGAAATTTACCCTTTACATTGTCAAAAGTATCTGCTGGAGCCAAAAAAATTTTCGCGAGCTTCGCTCGAAAAATTTCTCGGAAATCCGAGAAGTAGGAAGATTGCAAATTTTTCAAAGTTGAAAAATTTGCAATCTTGCAATTAGGGATTTCAATGTATATTCTTGCTAAAAATTGGGCAAAAAGTTCTCTTTTAGAATAAGAACTTAATTTACTGAATATTCTTTTATGAATCATAGATTCATTCACACCAACTTTTGCATCTCTTTTTTTTGTGCTTCCTGATTCCGCATAAGGTGGATTAATATACATCACTAATTTTTTGCGTTTTTCTTCGTCTGTAATAATGTTGTACAAATCGTCTGGTAGTTTTCCGCCTTTAGATTTTGGCAGAAATTCGTCATTCAAAAAATCAAACTGAAATACATAATCGTGCAACAACAAAGCGCCGTTTTCTATACGCTCGTGCATAGCATTTACATCAGATTGGTCTAGTGTAGAAGCAAAAATGTGGTATTTATTGGTAAGACCAGCCAATAAATTACCAGTTCCTGCAGCACAGTCCCAAACATAATATTCTTCTTGCCAATCTTCGCCCAAAACATCGGCTATATATTTTTGCGAAAGTTCTACCCAAATTCTTGGTGTAAAATAAGCACCTTTTCTCTCTCTAATATCTTGCGGAACGAGTAAATCTTTTCTTTCTAAAATATATTTTTGAAATTCTTCAAGCGGTGGTCTTTTGTATTTTTTCCAAAATTGTTCGTAGGGTTTTTTATCCTTAAAAGGAATGGTAGCATTAAACAAGGATTTCAGATTTTCTTTGGCAATTTCGTAATGTCCGTTTTTAAAAACTACAAAAAGATTTTCAGAAATTGGCGTATCATCTTCTATTACAGGAGTTCCTTTGTCATCTACAAATAAATCTGCTAAAAAAAAACTATTGTCTAAAATGTTTTGTTTTTTACCATCTTCCCAATTAAAATCTATATAAGGTTTTACTTGTTCTACCCAGCGTAAATAGATAGGGACAAAATTGTTTTTATTAATAAGAATTTTGCCAGATTCTGTAGCCTTTGCGAGATTATTTTTAATGAAAAATTTAAGTTCTTTTTCATCTTTTAGAAAATCATACAAATAATCATTTTTGTCTAAAGATTTTTGAACACGTTCTCTAATAATTGAAAATTCTTTGGTGTTTTGGTTACTACTGGTTACATTCCAATTAAAATCATTAAGCGAGAAAATATCTAATACAGCATTATAAGGAATAAAAGCAATCTTTTTACCATCAAAAGCACCTAAAAAAGCAGGGGGTAAAGTTTTGTCAAAAGTTCTAGCTTTACCAATGGTGAGAATTAATTGTGCAAACATAGAAATCACATCATAATCTCCAGTTTTAGCTTCTGCCCAAAGTAAATTTATATCATCAAATAATTTAGTTTGTTTTGGATTTTTGTTTTTAGGGGTTACACAGAAATCTATGTTTCCTAAAATTTTAGTAGTATCAAAATCACCAAAAAAATCTTGTCCTACTTTGTTCTTAACTTCTTCTTCGCGAATATTTGCGTATTTCATTTGTTGATTATTATTTTTTTTATGGTCAAATGCAATCACTTATTACAAGCGTTTTTGATTTTGAACATTAATAAAAGTGATTTCATGGTTTATAAAGTAATTCTTAAATCCAAATATACAAAAACACTCGCAATTTTTCCCTATTTTCGCCAACTCATAACTCATACTTCATCACTCATAACTCAATCAAATGTTCAGCAAAGAAGAAGCTGCTAAAATAAAAAAGGAATTTTGGACCAGTTTCGGGAAGTCGTTTCCGAGAAAATGGATTTTGTATGATACTAAAATCAAAGATTTCGCCTTTAAATTCTATTGTGATAATAAAAAAGCCGAGGTTTCTATAGACATCGAAATGAAAGATGAAATCTTCCGAAATGCTTATTACGAGAAGCTTTGGTCTCTCGAAGGAATTTTAGAAGATGAACTGAAATGCGAGGTGTATAAAGATGAATTCTACACCTTAGAAAACGGAAAAGTGATTTCCAGATTTTGGGTAGAAAAACATGGCGTTTCCATCTACAATAAAAACACTTGGCGAGAAATTTTCGAATTTTTTGTCGAAAAAATGACCGCTTTTGAAATGGTGTATTATGAATATGAGGAGTTTATAAAAGATGTGTAAAAGAATCAAGTAAAAAGTAAAAAGAGCCAAGCGAAAGTACCCAAAGTATTCACATGGTTTTTAAGTTTTTAAAGTATATAAAGACGCTTCGTTTTTTTTAAACGAAGCGTCTTGTTTTATCTCAAAAAATTCTTTGCGACTTTGCGTGAAAAACTATCACAAAGTTCTCAAAGGCATCACAAAGTTCACAAAATTAAGATTCTTGAGACGCTTTGCTTTTCAAAGCTCACTTTTAATTATTATACAAAAAACTCTGCGAACTCTGTGTTAAATAAAATCTTTGCGAGCATTGCGTGAAAATCTTTGCGACTTTGCGAGAAATAATTCCGTGAAAATCTGTGTAATCTGTGAGAACTATTGCCCAAATTTCTTCTTTCTCAACCAGAAGAAAATTCCACCCAAAAGTCCTAAAATTGCCAAAGGTGTCAATAAATTAAACCATTGCCAGTTTGTTTTTTCTTCGTCTATTCTTCTTCTGTCAAGCAAGCGAGATTCTATATTTCTGTTTCTTAATTCAATTAAATTAGAATCATCGAGAAGCCAATCTAAGCAGTTTCTCAAAAATTGTTCGTTTCCGTAGAGTTGGTCGGTTAATAAATCTGCTCCTAAAGGTAAGTTTTGACCTTTCATCATTTGATTTCGGCCAACATCACCATCAGAAATAACAATCATTTTATTTTTTCCAGCAACTTCATTTTTGAAATTAGGGAAACCGTTTTTCTCACTTCTATTCGCATAAGCAGAGGTAAATTTACCTTCTAAACTCACCGCAAAAATCTTAGGAGTTGTAGGTTTTTCCATTACAGAAAGACTGTCAAGATTCGCCATTTCTGAGAGCTCTACATAATTAGGAACCGACTTAGCAGTGGTTCTTTCACTCGATTCGTAAAGCACTTGAGTTTTGATATTTTTTCTTCCTAAGGTATCAATTGCAGTTGGAAATTCAAATTTTACAGGATTGATGTTTTTGGTAATCGGATTGTTGTTTTCATTAATTCCCAAAGGAAAATAAGGCCAAATTAAGTTGGTGTATTGAGGATTTCCTGCCACTTCGCCAACTTGCAATCTAATCAAAGCAGATTTTTGGAAATCTTTAATCAAAGGTGCATTGATTCTCACGCCATAATTAAAGAAAAAATCAGTCATATTAATGTCGATAGGATAGGCCATGAGTTTTTTCTTGGTCATCAAAGTATCCATTTCTGCATTCACAGCGTCAATCATCCAAAGTGTTTTTCCTCCGTTCATAATGTATTGGTCTAGAATCACTTTTTCTCCGTCAGTAAAGGCTTTTCTAGGCTTTGCAATCACCAAAGCATCCATTCTTTCTAAATTCGGAAGATCTTCTAAAGTCAACTCTTTTTTGTTTACAGGAATTACAGGACCAGCATTGTAATTTTCGAGCGTCATGTCCATAAAACTACGGAATTCATCTACTCTTAATTCATCTTGATTCACCAAAACGCCTACGTTTTTCTTTTGGTCTGCTACCAAAGATTTAATGGTAGAAGCGAAGTTAAATTCCAGATTTTCAATGGATTTTGTTAGCTGTTCCGCTGCATCTATTCCCATTTGATTGGTAATGAGCGAAATAGAAGTTCCGTAACCTTTATATTTAAGCGCTGCATAAGGAAAAAGCACAATTTGAGAAACTTTCCCGTCTTTCATATCGGGCAACATAGAAGGTTGCATTCCCATTGCTTGAAGCGTGTCTTGAGACATTTTGGTCGCAATAGGATCGATGAATTTATAATCAATTTTTGGATTAATTTTTCTGAATTCTTCCAAAAGAAACTGCGTTTCGTTCTGTAATTGCTTAAAACTTGCAGGAAAATCACCTTCCAGATAAACTTCTACAGTCAGTGGTTCTTTTACAGATTTCAGCGTTTCTACCGTAGCATCAGAAAGGGTGTAACGTTTTTCTTTGGTCAAATCAAAACGATGAGAAAATACCCCGAAAATCCCTAAAAATAGGATGATGGCTGGAATAATATATTTTAAATTTTGTTTCATTAAAGTTTGAAAATAATTAATTTTGACTCAATTAATTGAATTGGGTTATTTGGGTTTTTAACGAATACTTCTTTAATAGAAATTTTGGGATTATTTTCAATTAATTTTCTACTTTCTTCTGAATAATTAAAGTAATGTTTTTTTGAAATCAATGCGATAGATTGAAAATTAGCTTTATTGTCATAAAGATTTAGATAATCAAAAACCTTATAAGGTGGTTGTAAAAGCCACATTCCTCTTATTCTTAAATTGGTTATTTTAAGCGGATCTACATAGTTTATTCTACCAATTTCATTTGTTTCAGAAAAATCAAATTCATTTGAATTTTCTAATACATCGCTTATTGAATCTTTGATATTTGTATAAACTTCTTCATCTGCTGCGTACACAGAACCATCAATAAACCAGATAGAAGATAGTACATTTTTTCCTTTGGGAATATGACCAATTATGTAATGAAAGTTTTTTTCTTCCCAAGTTTCACAGTTTTTACAATGATTATTTATTAATGTGCTAGTTTTAAAAAGTTTGGATTTTGGATGTGAACTATTGAGTTGTATTTCAGTACTTAAAACTTCTGTTTTTTTTATTTCGAAAGCATCACCATTTTTAATCATTAAATCTGGTGGAGTTCTTTTTGAGCCTTCATAAGAAAATATTTCAGAAAAAAGTAAATGTTTTTCATTTTGATTTTCAATTTTGAAAGTATCTGCAAAAGCATTTTTCACAAAACTTTCAAGACCTTCTCCCATACTTATAGCTCTGTTACTAGACAATATAACTTCTTCAATGTTCCAATTTTCCAGTTTTGATATGTTATGGATAGCTTTTAAAATGTCTGTCATACAGCAATTTTTTTATTAGTTTGATTATTAGTTTTTATTGAATTACTTAAAAGTTGACTCTTTATACTCTCTGCTAAAAATTTTGCAAGATTTACAGGGACAGCATTTCCAATCATTTTATATCCTGCTGCAATATTATTATAATAAAAAGTAAAATTATCTGGAAATGTTTGTATTCTTGCACATTCTCTTACGCTTAGTCTTCTATATAGTTCTTCCTTACCAGGTACAAAAATTCTTACATTTTGTTCTACAAATTTCATTTTTGGAGCTTGGGGATGAATCGGTGCGTGTCTTCCTCCTGCTTGAATTGTAAATGATTGTTCATCCCAATCTCTGACTCTGTTTCTTGACATATAAATGGTAGAGAAATCTCCCGTCATATATTCATGATTGGGAATCACACAATTAATTCCATTTGTTTTATTTTGGGAAAGAGCAGGTAAAACATTATTTCTTAAATCAAAAATACTTTCATAAAGGGTTATTTTTTTGAATTTAGGCTTTGGAAATTGAAATGTAAATTCTAAATCTTTTCTAATGCCAATAAAGAAAACTCTTTTTCTATCTTGTGGAACATTGTAGTCACTTGCATTCAGCATATCAAAAGATAGTTCATAGCCAATCCCTGCATTTCTAAAAAGTTCTTTGATATTTTCCAATGCTTCGGAATGTCTCCCTAAAAGCATTCCACTTACATTTTCAGCAAGAAAAAACTTGGGTTGCTTTGCTTCTAATATTCTTATAAAGTCATAAAAAAGTTGTCCTCTTTTGTCTTTAATTCCTCTCATTGCTCCTGCTTCACTCCAACTTTGACAAGGAGGTCCTCCAATAATTCCATCACATTCTGGAA
>ERZ650312.1515-NODE-1515-length-13012-cov-4.361967_pt1 | contig 13012 bp, 9 predicted proteins | sample MGYA00376248_ERZ650312 | MGnify/ENA primary metagenome ERZ650312 (study PRJEB26733, sample SAMN07839316) | wastewater metagenome | biome: urban; feature: wastewater treatment plant; material: waste water | place: USA: North Carolina | collected 2016-07-28 ... | reverse complement strand
GTTCAATGTCGGCATATCGGCAGGATTCAGCCATCGGATATCAGTATGCTCGGTGAGATGCGGTGTGCCGGCGATGAGGTGACAGACGAATGTAGTGAGCCGTACGGTCCCAAAGTCGTAGGCGTATTCGCTGGTGCACACTTCTTCCGCGACTTCAACTTCGCATAACAGCTCTTCTTCGATTTCGCGGTGTAAAGCCTGCCGCGCTGTTTCATGAGGTTCGATTTTGCCGCCGGGGAATTCCCAGTATCCGGCCAACGACTTCCCCGGACCGCGTTGTGCACATAGTACGGTGCCGTTGGTGACGATTGCGGCTCCCACGACGTTAATGATTTTGCGTTCCGGATCCATGAACAACCAGGATACAACGCTTCAAGATCCACAAGCGATCCACGATCCTCGACAGTTTCGCAAGAACGATCCTGATTCAATCGGAACTACTGGAATCGCAGTGTTCTAGGGCATTTGTGGAACGAAAAGAAAGGCTGATCAATGGTGAATGAACGGCAGACCGATACGTGTGCGGACGTGATGTACAGGCGTGAACGGCAGAGAGGCTGTGGCGAAGCAGGGCTGGACTTCGCCCCTTTCATTCCCTCACAGGATGAAGTTGATCAGCAGATGAGCGCATTGGATGACAAGCTTGTGTCCAAGGCTCAGGAACAATACGCGAACCGAGAAATCTATCCTTTGGACGAGTGCTATCAGTTGGACGGGTCGACGTTTATCTCAGCCGAGGCGTTTGAAGAGATTCTTGGCGACGAGCAAACGCATTATATGGCTTGGAAAAACGGCTGTATTGATAAGCTGTCCATTGATTATTGGGAGATGCCGGATGTGATGGCCTATCTTGTGGAGCGCAGCATTGCGGAAGGTGACGGCGGTGAATGCTGTTATACGGATGCTCAGCCGATTGATTATGCGGAAGATTGTGCGTACTCGCCCAGCGAGATGTTGGAGTGCTTAGGCGCCAATTGGCAAGAGCAGGGTGTTGCCGATGATGGTTTGAGTTACGCGTTGTACGGGCACCCGAATATCAATGTCGAGAACGTGTCCGGTTCGATGATGGTCGTATCGACGGAGCAGCCTGGGCTTTCGGTGATGGTTGATTATCGCAGCGGAATTTGGGTGGTCCAGCCGTTTGCCCATGACGAGTCATTTGGGTCTGCGATTCAGTTTGGTGAGCGGCTTGCGCCCGTTGAGGCTGGCCTTTTGCGGCCCAATGTCTATCAGCATTTTTTGGAGGCGAAACATGCGTTTGATTACGCAATCGCGTGGATTGAAGATGTTGGGGAAGGCGCTCTCGACTATTGTGGTAGCCAAGAGAAGCGATCCGTTTCCGAGGTGAGATTCGGGAGCGATCCGACTCTCGGCAGTGATTCATCTACGCAGACAAGCCAAAGGAGCCTCGCCATGATTCTCGTCACCACCACCCCGTCCGTCGACGGATACACCATCACCAACTACCAGGGCATCGTCTTCGGCGAAGTGGTATCCGGTGTGAACATGTTCAAGGATCTTGGCGCGGGCCTGCGCAACATGTTCGGCGGCCGCAGCCAGGGCTATGAGGAGGAGCTGATGCGCGCCCGCAACGAGGCCATCGCCGAGATGCAGCAGCGCGCGGAGGCGATGGGCGCGCACGCCGTGGTCGGCGTGGACATCGACTACGAGGTGCTCGGCGCCGACAACGGCATGCTGATGGTCACCGCGTCCGGCACCGCCGTGCAGATCGCGCGTACGGCCTGAGCTCATCGAGCACAGGCCAAACCTGGGCCAGAACTCGTCCATCAAGCCGCACTCTGTCGGTTATCGTGACGCATTACACTGGCGCTCATGACCATACGAATCGAAGCATACGACCGGCTGCCCGACGCGGCCCGCGCCATACGCGAGCAGGTGTTCATCCGCGAACGCGACTGGCGGCCGGAATTCGATGAATGGGATGCCGTGTCCGTGCATCTGCTGGCGTTCGATTCGAACGATGCGCCCAATCGCCCCGGCCTGTCCGCGCAATCGGCCTCGTCTATTCAGTCCGGCCAGCCCGACCAGAATCGCCCCGTGGCGACTTGCCGGTTCTATGCGGACCCCGACCATCCCGACCAGCCCGGGCGATACGTCATCGCGCGGCTCGCGGTGCTGACCGAAGCGCAAGGCAGGCACATCGGCTCGCGGCTGCTGTCCGACGCCGAACGCCGCATCGCGCAAGCCGGCGGAACCATGGCTGCCGTGCACTCGGAAAACGACCACTACAAGTTCTACGAACAGCGCGGCTACCGGCTCACTGACGAGGTCTATGAAGGCGGTCGTCACGGCTGGCTGGTCAAGGACCTATCTCGTAACGTATGAAGGTCCGCCTCGGTGCTGGGCGAGCGAACCTACAGCGCGCAGGCAATCAGATAAATCGCCACGACGTGGCAGGCGTATCCGATAACCGTGCCCAAGTGAAACACCTCGTGAAACTCGAACCAGCCGGGGACGGGATTCGGCTTGCGTAGCGCAAAGCATACGGCGCCGGCGATGATGAGGAAGATGTTCGAATAATCGATGCCGCACAGCACGACGTGCAGCCATCCGCGCAGTCGCGGCTTGCGATTGCCGAATGCATCCACGGGGACGATCTGGCGCTTGATCGCCTTCAACGCGCCTTGGCTTGGCGATAGCGCGATTGCGCGGCCCCTGTACTGAGCTGATGCGCGATCCAGTGCGGTGGGGCTGGTGCTTGCGCTGGATTTTGACTCGCGGTTGTGGAAGACACAACTGTTGCGGCGGAAGCCATGGTTCGTCCAGATGGCGTGTTGATGGAAACGCTCATACCGATCACCTCGCTATGGCCGGCGACGCTCTCCCGGCCACTAACTTACGCTGCCGTAACCTAGTATAGGCCCGCGCAATAATCAAGGTTGATTTCGTAATGCTTACAGTTCTTCCGTGGTGTGGTATTCGGTGGTGCGGTTGCGGAATACATCGCCGAGTCTGTGAACTCGTATTATGCGTGTCTGCTGGGTCCGACTTGTGTCGGTTCCTGATTTCGGATTGCTGCGAATGATGCTCCCGACACCGCCCTGCCAATTGTCGGATTCGTACGGCTCGGCCATTCGGTCGAGCTGGTCGTCGGTGACTCCAAATGCTTCGTTGATTTCGTCTCGGTTCATGATGCTATGTAATGCTAGTTTATGGCGGACGGAAAGTTGAGGAAAGTTAAATCTACTTCATGGGCTTCTCTCTGATCTGTATTTGTCCCGGTTCATATGTCAATCGTTTGACCTGTCGACCGGGGCAGAATCCGCTGTCCCGGTCGGCGATTTCGGCTTGTTTTCGTGAACCGGGACACTCCGGTTTCCTCAACTCATATCGTCTGGCAGACGGAATCGGCGGAATAAGGCCGATTCTGGAATTGGCACGTTGTCCCGGTTTTCGCATAAATCGATTGACATTTATACCGGGGCAACAAAAATTGTCCCGGTTTGCAAAGATCGCCCGAAATCGCGAACCGGGACAGCGGATTCTGGCCTGGCTTGAACGTCAAACGATTGATGCAGGTACCGGGACATTTTCCGCCACGAAAGTTGGGCCATAAGTCTCAAGTCCTAAAGCCCCCCCTGAAAAACGGCGCTTGCCCGGACAAAGCAAAAGGGCTGGAACCTTCCGATTCCAGCCCTTTAGTTGCTGGTGCGAGTGGGGGGAGTTGAACCCCCACGAGCATACACTCACTGCCACCTGAAGACAGCGCGTCTACCATTCCGCCACACTCGCAGACAATCGACTAACTTACACCCGGCTGGGTAATCATGCAATCTTCGGCGTGTCGCATGGGCGGCAGGGATATATCGCTCGTGGGTCTTCTGCGGGTGCCGTGATCTTTGACGGTGGCGACACTCCCCTCAGTCACTTCGTGGCAGCACAAGCCGCAACGAAGGAGAAAAACTCACAACCCTGGCCGGCGCTCGCCGTTGCCGTAGAAGTGGGCCAGCGCTTCGTCGCGGAACTCATCAAAGTATCCGCCGTCGATCGAGGCGCGGATGTCGTCTAGCAGCTTCACGAAGAAATGCTCGTTGTGGATCGTGGCCAACGTGAACCCGTTGAACTCGCGGGCGCGCAGCAGGTGGTCGACGTACGCGCGCGAATAATGCTGGCATGTGTAGCAGTCGCATCCCTCCTCCAGCGGCCCGAAATCGAACTTATGCTGGGCACGCTTGATGTTGTACCGGCCGGCGCGCGTGTAAATCGCGCCGTTTCGGGCGCAGCGTGCGGGGGCCACGCAGTCGAAGGTGTCGCCGCCGTTCTCCACGCAAGCGAAAATGTCGTCCACAGAGGCGATACCCAGCACGTGGCGTGGGCGGTTTTCCGGCATCGCGTCGCAGATCCATGCGCAGGTGTCGCCGATGATGCGCTTCTCGATCGCGCCGCCGATGCCCACGCCGTCGAAGTCCAGAGAGGCGATCTGCGAGGCCGCACGTCGGCGCAGATCCTCGTAATTCGCGCCCTGCACCACGCCATACAACGCCTGATACGGCTTCCCGACTCGATCAGCCGTCAGCCGCTGGTGCTCGTCCACGCATCGGCGGGCCCAGCGGAAGGTGCGCTCCACCGAGTCCTCCTGGTAGGAGCGGGTGTTCATCAGCGTGGTGAGTTCGTCGAACGCGAACATGATGTCTGCGCCGATTTTGTGCTGGATGCCCATCGAAATCTCAGCGGAGAAACGATGTGCGTCACCATTCAAAGGCGACTTGAACGTCACGCCGTCCTCATCCACCCAGGCCATGCGCTCCTTGCCCTTGGCGATGATGTCGTCCGACTTCATGCCGGTCACGTCCATCGCCAGCGTCTTCTTGAAGCCGACGCCCAGCGACATGACCTGGAAACCGCCGGAATCGGTGAACGTGGGCCCATCCCAGTTCATGAAACGCGCCAAGCCGCCGGCCGCGTCCAGCACGTCCTCGCCCGGGCGCTCGAACAGGTGGAAGGCGTTGGCCAGCAGGCACTGTGCGCCTAGATCCTTCATCTGCTCGGGCAACACGGCCTTCATCGCGGCTTGCGTGCCCACCGGCACGAAGGCAGGCGTGCGAATATCGCCGTGGGGCGTGTGAATGATGCCGGTGCGGCCGTATCGGGCACCGTCTCGCCCAAGCCCGCTGGCCGTGGATGGCAGGCGGGTGATTGTCTCGAAGTGGAAGGCGCTGCGGTCGCCGGGCTGTCCGGGCTGTGCGCCCAACGGATGTTCAAGAAGGCTGATCGTCATATGTTCACTTTAGGCAGAAGGGCCAGAAAAGGGCCGGAAATTGTGAAGAACTCGGTTTCGAGGGGCGGATTTCGCCGCTCCCGAACGTCTACTTCCGCTTCAAGGGGCTCCCGGTCAAGTAGGCCGGCTGCAAAAATGGCGGAATGGCGTTAAATGAGGGCCCTTGATACTCGGAATTGACCGCGCGAACAGCCCCTTGAAGTGCAAGTAGATGTTCCCGAAACAGGAAATCAGCCCCTCGAAGCCGAGATGCCCATAAGACTCTGCGATGATTACGCATAGACTTTCAATCAACGTTCAGAAAACCTCCAGATTGACTGCCTTTACTACTGAGGTAGCACACGAGAAGTGGCAATGGGCAAGTGCCCGAATAGCCGCCGAACAGACGTGATAGGAATTTAGGAAAAGGAGCAGCAATGGCTGACGAATTTAACCCGCAGGGCGTCGACCAGACCCCGCGGAATAACGAAAACCCCAATAGTACTGCCGATACCGGCAACGCCGAGCCGAAGAACCCGTTTGTGGGTGGCGACTCGGTTGATGCCGGCAACGCCAGCGATTCCAGCGAGCAGCAAGCCCCGGTTTCCTCGGCCGCCCTCGCTGCCGATCAGCAGCCTACGCAAGCCGCTACCGAGCCCATCCCGGACTACGCCTCCGCCAAGGGCGAGAGCACGGTGGTCTCCTCCTCGCCGGCTTCTCCGGCAGCGCCGGCCGCAGACCAGACCTCGGCCACAACTCCGCTGTACCGCCCGGCCCCGGAATACGGCGCTTATGGGCCGACCCCGACTCAGGCACAGGGCCAGCAGGGCGGCCAGGCCGGCAGCAATGCCCAGCCCACGCAGCAATTCCCGTTCGGTCAGCCTGCACAGCAAACCCCACAGGGCCAGCAGGGCAACCGCAATCCCTACTACACCAATAACCCGCAGCCGCAGGGCAACGGCAATCCGTTCAATCCGCCCACGCAGCCGCAGCAGAACAACGGCAACCCGTTTGCCAGCCAGTCCGGTCAGAATGGCCAGAATGGCCAGCAGCCCCAGCAGGGCGGTCTGTTCGGTTTCGGCACTCCCGGTACCGGTACGCCGAACGGTCAAGGTCCGACCCAGCCGGGACAGCCCGGTCAGCCCGGTCAGCCCGGCCCCGCCAAGCAGGGCATGTCCAAGACGGCGAGCAACATCCTCATCGCCGTGGTCGCCGCCGTTCTGGCTGCGGCCCTCTGCCTGGGCCTCGGTTACGGCGCCCTCACCAGCGGCCTGATCACCTTGCCGACCAGCAATTCGCTGTCCAACGTCAGCTCGAATAAGTCCGGCTCCGGGTCCGCCACCGCCAAGAGCGGCGAAGCCCCCGACTGGCAGACCGTCGCCAGCGATGTCTCCGGCTCCGTGGTCTCCATCCAGACCGCGTTGAGCAACGGCACCGCCAAGGGCTCCGGCGCCATCATCGACACCGAAGGCCACATCATCACCAACAACCACGTGATCTCCGGCGCCCAGCAGATTCAGGTGACGCTTGCCAACGGCAACATGTATTCCGCCACGCTCGTCGGCACTGACGCCACCACCGATCTTGCGGTCATCAAGCTCGACAACCCGCCGAGCGACCTCAAGGCCGTGGAATTCGCCGATTCCGACAAGCTCGCCGTCGGCGAGAACGTGATGGCCATCGGCAACCCGCTCGGCTACGACGACACCGCCACCACCGGTATCGTCTCCGCCCTGAACCGCCCGGTGACCGTGACCGACGACAACAACAACGAGATCGTCACCAACGCCGTGCAGATCGACGCGGCCATCAACCCCGGCAACTCCGGCGGCCCGACCTTCAACGCGGCCGGCCAGGTGATCGGCATCAACTCCTCGATCGCCTCCACCGCCACCTCCTCCGACTCCGCCGGCTCCATCGGCATCGGCTTCGCCATCCCGTCCAACCTCGTCAAGCGTGTGGCCGACGAAATCATCAAGGACGGCAAGGTCAAGCACGTTGCCCTCGGCGTGGTCATCAAGTCCGACACGGTTGAAGCCGACGGCGTGACCCGCGGCGGCGCGACCATCACCAAGTCCAGCGCCACCGGCAGCGCGGTCGTCTCCGGCGGCCCGGCCGACAAGGCCGGCCTCAAGGAGGGCGACACCATCGTGGCCTTCAACGGCAACGCGGTGAACAACAACTACTCGCTGCTTGGTTACGTTCGTGCCGCGGCTTTGGGAGACAAGGTGACGCTGACCATCGTGCGCGACGGCAAGACCATGGATGTGGACGTGACGCTCGATCAGGAGGAGTCGTCGGTGAACGGTTCGTCCGGCTCCGATTCCAACGGCAACAGCCAGAATAACCAGAACAACCAGAACGGCAATGGCCAGAACGGTTACGGTAATGGCAATGGCAACAGCGATGGCGGCACCGGTGACGGCGGCGGCTTCTCCGACCCATTCGGCCTGTGGTAAAGCCGACTCGACAACGTCACACGGTGTTGAGCGGTAACCGCTGAACACCGTGTCGGACAAGCAAAGGCCCGTGACAGTGAGCAAACTCCTGCCACGGGCCTTTCGTATGCGCGATTGTGCCCCGCGCCCATGCCGCCAACGCAGTTTCGATATCCGGCATGTCGCGCAACGCTCGTTGATAGGGTAGGCCAAGCACTGAGTTCGGGCGACGTCCTGAACACAGCGCATAATTCAATACAAAACTGAATACATTTCTTTACGCCGTGTATCGGAAGGTCGCGCGGGAGCCGAGCAAAGCGAAGCCCCAGGCAAAGCCGCCGGTGGGTTAACAAGGCGTGACCGCAGCGCCGATTGCGCGGGCCACGCTTGCCGTACCGCAATCGACTCCGTATACGAGCGTAAGGAGCAATGATGAGCAGACTCATCAGATTCTTCACCAAAATTCTCGACATCTGCAAGCTTGTGCCGATGCTTCCGGTCGTCGTCATCGCCGCAATTCCGCTGGCTTTACTGGGCGATTGGCGTCCGTGGGGCAATGCGATGGCGATTCCGGTACTCGGCAATCCGGGTTTCGGCCAGTGGCTGGTTATCGCACTGGTGCTGGTTATTGTGATTGACACTGTGCGCGGCATGATTGACGATTTGCGTCATGGGCAGGTTGGAGTCGATGTGCTGGCCGTGGTCGCGATCCTCTCCACCGTGGCCGTCGCCGAATACTGGGCAAGTTGGGCGGTGACGCTGATGATCACGTCCGGCGAGGCCATTGAGGAATACGCTCAAGCCAAGGCCGAGCGCAGTCTGACCGCGCTGATGGAGGCCGCGCCGCAAACCGCGCACGTCGTCAACCTGCCTGGCGTGGGGCGTGGGTTTGCTGCCGATAAGGGCGATTCGTCCGATGGCTTCCGGCGTGTGGGCTTGGCATCGGCTGCCGCCGCCGCGCACCGCTTCGACACGGTGCCGGTCGAGCAGGTGCAGCTGGGCGACGTACTCATGGTGTTGCCGGGCGAAACTGTGCCGGTTGACGGCGAGCTGCTGTCCGGCACGGCCACGCTCGACCTGAGCAATATCAACGGTGAGCCGGTGCCGCGTGAAGTGTTCGCCGGCGCCCGTGTGATGTCCGGGGCGGTGAACGGCTCGACTGCATTGACCATGCGTGCCACCCAGGTGGCCGCCGATTCGCAGTACCAGCGCATCCTCGAGCTCGTGGCCTCCGCGCAGGAGTCGCGCCCGGCCGTGGTAAAAACCGCCGACCGCTTGGCTGTGCCCTTTACCGTGCTCTCGCTGGTGATTGCCGGCGTCGCATGGGCGGTGTCCGGGGTACCGACGCGATTCGCCCAGGTGCTGGTGCTGGCCACGCCCTGCCCGCTGCTCATCGCCGCACCGGTGGCATACATCGCCGGAACCGGACGCCTCGCCGCAGCCGGCGTGCTTATCAAAGCACAGGACGTGCTGGAAAACCTTGGCCGCGTCACGCAGGTGTTCTTCGACAAAACCGGTACGCTCACCGTCAAGCAGCCGCAGGTCGTGCGCGTCGAGATGCTGCCCGGTGCCGCAACCCGTCTCAACGAAGACCATGTGCTGATGATGGCCGGCGCGGTGGAAAGCTACTCGGTGCACATCCTGTCCAAAGGTATCGCCAAGGCCGGCGCGGAGGCGCTGGCCGGACTGCGCCAGCGGTTCGAGGATGGTCAGCGCCTATGCCCCGAGCCGGAGGCCAGCTGGCCCGGCCATGGAAGGGAGTATCCGGTCGTCAAGAACATCAATGAAGACGCCGGCAAAGGCGTTTCCGGCGAGGTGAACGGACATGCGGTGCGCGTTGGCCGGCTGTCTTTCGCGGCCGCCGGGGAGGAAGGATTCTTGGCGGTCGATCGGACCGCCCCCAGTCGGTCTGAGGATGACCTGCGCACACGATTTGGGCTGCTTCAGCCGGACGAAATGGCGTCGTATGTGTCTGTTGATGGTCAGCTGATCGCGCGCATCGTGCTGCGCGATGTGCCGCGCGCCAACGCCAAGGCAGCGCTCGCCAAACTGCATGAGTTGGGCGTCACCGAGCTCGCCATGCTTACCGGTGACAAGCGGGCTTCCGCCAATATCATTGCCAGCGAAGTCGGCATTGACGAGGTTCACGCCGAACTGTTCCCGGAGGATAAGGTAGCCGCAGTCAGGGCCGCTACAGGAGCCGGCAAAACCGTCACGATGATGGTTGGTGACGGTGTGAATGATGCCCCGGTGCTCGCTGTTGCCGATATCGGCGTGGCCATGACCGATGGCACGTCCACCGCCGCTTCCGAAAGCGCTCAGGTGGTCATTATGAATGACAATATCGCCGCCGTGCCGCGCGCCATCGCCATTGCACGCCGCACCAAGCGCGTGATGCTTCAAGCCGTAATCGCGGGCCTTGTGCTTGCCACCATCGGCATGATTGCCGCCGCGTTCAACCTTATCCCGGTCGTCGTCGGTGCCTTCCTCCAGGAGGCCATCGACGTGGTGAGCATCCTCTGGGCCCTCACTGCCCTAATTGATCGGGACTGATTAAGAATATGAGGCTTCTGCTGTTTTTGTAGGTCAGTTGACTGACCGGGATGGTCGTATGTCGAGTCCACCGCATCGAAACATAATCGGGGCGATACGGTTGGTGACGTGGCGGAAACGGAAATCCCACCCACGAAAGCAGCAATAGCATCGGAGTTATTCATTAGGTCGATTTGACGTTTATTAGGTCGGTCCTTGGTCGGAGCGGCCCTTGAAACCCCGCCGTTCCAAGGGATGGCTTCAGCACCCTCCGACCTAATGGACGAAGAAATGACCTAATGAATGCAATCGAGGTCGTAAAGAGCCGTTGGAGGTGACGTCTTTAATGCCTCAAGGGATTCACTGATTGCACAGAATTCCTACTGCTCTGCGGCGGCTCTTTACCGTCGGCCTTCTAGCCAATCGAGGGGTGGAGGTGACGCGGATTCCTTGTGAGACATAACTATGCTCAACCCGACTGGTTACGTACTGTTGCTCACACGGTATACCGAGAACATTGCCAATTAAAGTGAGATGGCGGGCGAACCGGTCATGATAGGTTTGTCCGGATTTGATTTCTATGAGCATACGGTTGTTAGGATCGGTGAAATCCAACAAATCCACCTCGACCTTGCTGGCATCGCGGTAGAAGAATAATTGTGGCTCCTGATTGGCGTTCAAATGCTGTTTCATGGTTTCCGCAATGATGAGGTTTTCAAATATATCGCCGAACTTGGGGTGCGCAACCAGTGCTTCGACCGTCCGAATGCCCAAGAGATGGCACAGCAAGCCAGTGTCATAAAAATAGAGTTTCGGCGTTTTGACCACCTGTTTGCGTGCGTTCGTGTAGAACGGCATGAGATGGAATGCGATGTAACTTGATTCCAGAATCGACATCCATGCCTTTACGGTTCGCGGACTTACACCAAGTTCATTGGCGATGTTGGTGTAGTTTACGAGTGCTCCGGAACTGAGTGCGCAAAGAGTCAAGAATCGACGGAAGTCAGCCAAATTGCGTACATCAAGATATTCGGAAACATCACGTTCGATATAAGTGTCGATGTAGTTCGAGAAGAACAGATTGAGCGGCATTCTCGTGTCGTAAATGCGTGGATAACCGCCTTGCAGCATAAACGTATCCGGAGTAAGGGCCTGATCCGCCTTGCATGCTTCTTGGAATGAGAACGGCAATAACTTGACCAATAGGGAAACCCATAATCTGACATTAGCAGTGCTCGTAGGTTTCCCAAACGCACAAACTATGGCCTAATACACAGAATTCCCACCACCCTCCCTCTGTTGCAACGGAAGGCTTTGCGTTAGGCTAGAGCGCGTGACTGAATCTGTGAATACTGAACTCCGCATTGCTGTAATCGGCGCTGGCCCGGCCGGCGTCTACTCATCCGATATCTTCCTGCGCCAGCTCAAGAAGCTGGGCGAAGAACTTGGCCTCGGCACCGAAGCGCGCATCGACCTGTTCGAGAAGCTGCCCGTGCCGTTCGGCCTGGTGCGTTACGGTGTGGCCCCGGACCACCCGTCCATCAAGTTCATCGCCTCCGCGCTTGAGAAGACGCTCGACAACCCGAACATCCACCTCTACTGCGACGTGGAATTCGGCAAGGACGTGACTCTTGACGACCTGCTGGCCCGTTACGACGCCGTGCTGTTCGCCACCGGCGCGGTCAAGGACAAGCCGCTGAACCTGCCCGGTGCCGACCTTGAAGGCGTGTACGGCGCCGCCAAGTTCGTCGAATGGTATGACGGCTACCCCACCGGTGCCCGCGAATGGCCGCTTACGGCCGAGAACGTCGCCGTAATCGGCGGCGGCAACGTGGCCATGGACGTGGCCCGCGAACTCATGCGCAACGCCGACGACCTCAAGGTCAAGACCGACATTCCGGACAACGTGTACGAGGGCATCGGCCAGAACAAGGCCAAGGTGCTCCACCTGTTCATCCGCCGTGGCGTGGCCCAGGCCAAGTTCAGCGTGCAGGAACTGCGCGAGATGGAGAAGCTGCCCGGCGTGCAGCTCATCATCAACGAGGACGACTTCGATCTGGACGACGAGACCATCGAGGTGGCCGGCAAGGACAAGCTCACCCGCCAGATGGTCGAGGAGCTGTTCGCCGTCCGCGAGATGGCCGAAGACATGGAAGATGACGGCGACGTCGACTTCGAAGGCAACCCGGCCGACCGCAAGTACTACGTGCACTTCAACTCCGCCCCCACCGAGATCCTCGGCGAGGACGGCAAGGTCAAGGCCATCCGCGTGGAGCGCACCGAAACCGGTGCCGACGGCAAGATGCACCGCACCGGCGAGTTCACCGACTACCCGGTTGAGGCCGTCTACCACGCCATCGGTTACAAGCCCGCCGAAGCCCCCGGCATTGCCTACGACGAGCACGGCGCCCACCTGGCCAACGCCAACGGCGACGGCCGCATCACCACCGAGGCCGACGGCGGCGAAGTGCGCGACCGCCTGTACGCCACCGGTTGGGCCAAGCGCGGCCCGGTGGGCCTGATCGGCTCCACCAAGTCCGATGCGCTCGCCATCGTGACCAACATGCTCGAGGATCTGGCCAAGGCCGCTGAAGGTGGCCGTGTGGCAGCCGACCGCGACCCCGAATCCATCGACCGACTGCTGGCCGAGCGCGGCATTCGCCCGATCGACTTCGCCGGCTGGAAGAAGGTCGACGCTTTCGAGCGCGCCGAGGGTGCCAAGGAAGGCCGCGAGCACAAGAAGGTCATCGAGCCCGACCAGATGCGCGAGCTCGCCCACGCCTGACGGCCCGCCCACGCCCGTCCGGCATTCGTCCGGCATTCG
>ERZ650312.1512-NODE-1512-length-13028-cov-5.586911_pt1 | contig 13028 bp, 12 predicted proteins | sample MGYA00376248_ERZ650312 | MGnify/ENA primary metagenome ERZ650312 (study PRJEB26733, sample SAMN07839316) | wastewater metagenome | biome: urban; feature: wastewater treatment plant; material: waste water | place: USA: North Carolina | collected 2016-07-28 ... | reverse complement strand
ACAGCTGCCTCGAGGATGCCAAGAAGAAATACACCAATACCGTGATCGAGGCCCGTCAGCTCGATCAGCCGGCGCGCGACTTTCAACGCGAGCACAAGCGCGCAGAAGTCGAGGCCAAGGAAAAGCAGCGCGCCAGCGACAACGCCCAGCGCGCCATCGACCAGCAACAGCAGGCCACCGACTACCGCAACAAGGAAGCCGAACGCGCCGCCGAGCGCGAACGCAAGAAGGCGGCCAAGGCCGAGAAAGCGGCTGCGGGGCGCGCCAAACGCGCCGAAGAAGAAGCCCAGCGGCAGAAGAAGAACGAGGAACGCGCCCGGCGCGATGCCCAGCGCGCCGAACGCAAGGCGCAGCGGGAAGCCAAGGAAGCCGCGGCGGCGAAGGCGCCGCCGCCCTGAGCAAGAAGCAGGCGCCGGCTCAGCCGGCCGGCGAGCGGAAGCGGATGTCGCCGGCTTTTTCCGGCGCGTAACCCTGCTTGTCGGCGTAGTAGGCGCGGATCACCTCAAGGTCGGCCTCGACCTCGCCGGAGAGCGTGATCCAACGCTCGACCCCGGCCTCCTTACGGCCGAAATCGATGAAGCCCAGACCGACCGGAACACCGGCCTTGGTTGCCAGACGATAGAAGCCCGACTTCCAGTGATCGGTTCGTGCCCGCGTCCCTTCCGGGGTGATGCACAAGAACAGGCTGTCGTTGCGCGCGAACTCGTCGGCCAGCTGGTCGATCAGACCGACCGGGTTGCGCCGGTTGATCGGCACCCCGCCGAGTCGCAACAGCAGGCCACGGATCGGCCAGCGAAAGAGCGAGTCCTTCGCCGCCCAACGGATCGGCACCCCGTAAAAAAACCGGAACAGCATGCCGACGGCAAAATCCCAGTTGCTGGTGTGCGGATAGACGATGATCACGCCCTTGGGCACCGGCCCCGGCCGATAGACCGTCCGCCACCCGAAGAGCCGCAACAACAGCGCGGCCAGCCGACTCAACATTGCTCCTCCCCGTTCCCTTTTTTTGTGCGGCTCGATGAGCCTTTGCCGGAGTTGCCTGCCAACGGCGCTCCGGATTATTCGATGCCCTGGCTGGCCAGATACTCCTCGTAGGTGCCGGGGTAGTTCACCAGCGTGCCGTCCTGACGGATCTCAAGGATGCGCGTGGCCAGCGACGAGACGAACTCGCGGTCGTGCGAGACGAAGACCAGCGTGCCCTTGAACAGCTCGAGCGCGGTGTTGAGCGACTCGATCGACTCCATGTCGAGGTGGTTGGTCGGTTCGTCCATGACCAGCACGTTCGGCTTTTGCAGCATCAGCTTGCCGAACAGCATGCGCCCCTGCTCGCCGCCGGAGATCACCCGCACCGCCTTGCGCACGTCATCGCCGGAGAAGAGCAGGCGGCCGAGCGTGCCGCGGATCAGCGTTTCAAGGTCCTCGCCGGCATCGGCATTGGCGCGCGCGTACTCGGAGACCCAGTCGGTCAGGTTGGCGTCGCTGTCGAAATCAGCGGCGTGGTCCTGCGCGTAGTAGCCGTAGCGCGCTTTTTCGGCCCAGCGGATCTCGCCGCCCTGGGGCGCGAGCTCACCGGTCAGCAACTTGAGCAGCGTGGTCTTGCCGACGCCGTTCTCGCCGATCACGGCCAGCCGGTCGCCCGCGTTGAGGGACAGGGTCAGGTCGTTGATGACCTTGCGCTCGCTGCCCGGATAGGCGAAGGACAGATTCTCGATCTCCAGCGCCTGACGGTGCAGCTTCTCCTTCTCGTCGTATTCGAAGCGGATCCACGGGTACTGGCGCGACGAAGGCTTGATGTCCTCGGGCTTGAGCTTATCGATCAGCTTCATCCGGCTGGTCGCCTGCTTGGCCTTGGACTTGTTGGCCGAGAAGCGGCGCACGAATTCCTGCAGTTCGGAAATGCGTTCCTTGGCCCGTGCGTTGGCATTGGCCTGCTGCTGCCGCGCCTGCGACGAAGCTTCCATGAAGTCGTCGTAGTTGCCCGGGTAGACCGTGATCTTGCCGTAATCGAGGTCCGCCATGTGCGTACACACCTGGTTCAGGAAGTGGCGGTCGTGCGAGATGATGATCATCGTGCTGCCGCGCTCGTTGAGCACTTCTTCGAGCCAGCGGATGGTGGCGATGTCGAGGTTGTTGGTCGGTTCGTCGAGGAGCAGGATCTCGGGGTTGGAGAACAACGCCTGCGCCAGCAGCACGCGCAGCTTCCAGCCCGGGGCGACTTCGCTCATCGGACCGAAATGCTGTGCCGACGGAATGCCGACGCCAAGCAGCAATTCGCCGGCACGCGATTCGGCGGTGTAGCCACCGTATTCGGCGAAACGCGTCTCCAGCTCGGCGGCGTGCAGGTAGTCTTCTTCGCTGGCCTCCGGATTGGCGTAGATCGCGTCCTTCTCCTGCATGCAGGCCCACATCTCCTCGTGCCCCATCAGCACCACGTCGATGACGCGCTGCTCTTCGTAGGCGAACTGGTCCTGGCGCAGGAAGGCCATGCGCTCGTGCGCGTCCTTGGAGATGTTGCCGGCGGAAGGTTCCAGCTCGCCGGCGATGATCTTCATGAAGGTCGATTTGCCGGAGCCGTTGGCGCCGATCAGGCCGTAGCGATAGCCTTCGCCGAACTTGACGGAGACGTTCTCGAAAAGGGGCTTGGCCCCGAACTGCATGGTGATGTTGGAAGCGACGAGCACGCGGAAAACCTCGGAAAGTCTTTGATTTGAAAAGGGCGCTATTGTAACCGAGCGCACGGGTGGCTGGCCGCGCGCGCGCCTCGCCGGTGGCGATTGACCGTCATCCAGCGTGCGCGTTCCGCTTCAGCCGCTTCTTGTCTTCGTACATGCGCTGGTCGGCGAGTTCGAGCAAGGCCGCGCTGGTCGCCGCATCAACCGGATAGAAGGCACAACCGAACGCGGCGCTGACCGTTAGCGGGATGCCGTCGGCCTCGAACGGCTCGGCAATCCGCACGCGCAGGCGCTCGACGAGTTGCATGACGGCGTCCGCCGTCGACTCCTCAAGGATGAGCGCGAACTCGTCGCCGGCCCAGCGCGCAACGGTGTCGCCGATGCGTACCTCGTCACGCAGGCGTAGCGCGACCGTGCGCAGTACCCGATCGCCGATCTTGTGTCCGAAGCGGTCGTTGATCGGCTTGAAGTCATTGAGATCGACAAAGACGACGGCAACCTGCTGCTCGCCATGGCGCGACTGGCGGCGATTGGCCTGTTCGAGGCGGTCGTCGAACAGGCGACGGTTGGGCAGTTCGGTCAGGCTGTCGTAACCGGCTTGGCGCGCGAGTTTGTTGCGCTGGCGCAGGACCAGGAATATGCAGGCGGCGAACAGGAGCGCCAGCGTCCAGCCGGCGGCGCGGATGGCCCAGACGAGTGGGCTGGTGCCCTGATCGCGGGCGCGCACAGCGTAGATCCACTTGCCGCTAGGCGTTTCGGCTTCGATGCGCACCGCATCCGGTGCCGAGAAAAGATCCGGATGCCCCCACAGCAGGCCGCCGCCCGCGCCGATGCGTTCCTCGGCTCGGATGGAAAAATCGAAATGTTCCTTGTCGAGTTCGGCAAAAGCAGCCTGCTGCAGGGCCGGGATATCGATGACCGTTGACAGCATGCCCCAGTACGCCCCACCGACGAAAATCGGCGCCCGGTAGATGAGGCCAACGCCGCCTTGCACCAGGTTGACCGGCCCGGTCAAAACGACCCTGTTCGTCTCCATCGCCAGTTTGACGGTCGGCCACTGTGGGGCCAGATCGCGGTAGTCCTTGCCGATGACCGCGCGGTTGCCGGCGAGCGGATAGACGTGGCGGACCGTGGTCCCGACGGCGATGGTGAAATTGCGGATGTGGCGGGCGTGGTTGTAGACCGCCGCCAGAATCTCGTCGATTTCCTGCTTGTCGATCTCATCGTGGCGGACGACCAGGTAGCCGACCAGCCCGCTGGCCAGATACAGCGCGGCGTTGAGTTCGCGATCGGAACGAGCGCGCAGTTCGGAGGCAAAAGCCAGTGAGCGTGCCGTGCGCTCGTGCGCGATTTCGGCGGAACGGTAGGCGCCGAAGGTTTCGGTCAACAGTCCGACGACGCCCAGAGTGACTAGCGCAGCGGCATAGGCGAAGCTGCGCGTCATGGAAAATTCCTGTAACTTTCGTGCGATAGTGTTTGCCGGCTTCGCCTTATTTACTACGGGACTTTGCGCGACGCCGGATCGGCTCATGCTCTTCTCCTTGCTCGAAATCGGACCTCGCCGCGGTTGACTTTCTGGTGCAGTGATCGATCCGGCCGCGCGGGCAAGCCGAATGGCCGAAACCCGCTCGATGAACTAGATTGTAGAACAGTTGTTTTGCCGTGCCGGACCGTGCCTTCCAATAGCAATACGCTATCGGCAACATAAAAACAATCAATTGGATAAATTGCTCCGTTGTTTTTAAGATTCAACCCGTCGCATCACTTCTCAACCAGAAACACAACACGAAGGAGTTACTCATGCAATCACTGATCAACACCGAAATCCTCCCGTTCAAGGCCACCGCTTACCACAACGGCAAGTTCGTGCCGGTTTCCGACGCCGATCTGCGCGGCAAGTGGTCCGTCGTCTTCTTCTACCCGGCCGACTTCACCTTCGTCTGCCCGACCGAACTGGGCGACCTGGCTGACGAATACGCCGACTACCAGAAGATGGGCGTCGAGGTGTACTCGGTGTCGACCGACACGCACTTCACGCACAAGGCCTGGCACGACGCTTCGGATACGATCAAGAAGATCCAGTACCCGATGATCGGTGATCCCACCGGTGCGATCACCCGCAACTTCGGCGTGATGATCGAAGAAGAAGGCCTCGCACTGCGCGGCACCTTTGTCATCAACCCGGAAGGCGTGATCAAGGTCTGCGAAATTCACGATCTGGGCATCGGCCGCGACGCCAAGGAACTCAAGCGCAAGATCCAGGCCGCCCAGTACGTCGCCTCGCACCCGGGTGAAGTCTGCCCGGCCAAGTGGACGCCGGGTGAAGCCACGCTGGCTCCGTCGCTCGACCTCGTCGGCAAGATCTAAGTCCGGCAACACTGACCGCGACGCGCACATCGGCAGTGCCCGTCGCGGTTTTTATTTGCAAGTCCCCTGGGAGAACAACAAATGCTCGACGCCACCATCAAGACCCAGCTCAAGGCCTACCTTGAGCGACTGCAGCAACCCATCGAACTGATCGCCACGCTCGACGACAGCGACAAGGCGCAGGAAGTGCGCTCGCTGCTCGACGATATCGCCACGCTGTCGACTAAGGTCAGTGTGCGCAATGACGGCAGCGACTCGCGCAAGCCATCGTTCGCCGTGACGCGCCCAGGCGAAGTGCCGCGTATTGCCTTCGCCGGCATTCCGATGGGTCACGAATTCACGTCGCTGGTGCTGGCGTTGTTGCAGACGGGCGGGCATCCGCCAAAGGTCGAGCCGGAAGTGATCGAGCAGATCAAAGCGATCCCCGGCAAGTTCCATTTTGAAACCTTCATTTCGCTGTCCTGCCACAACTGCCCGGACGTCGTGCAGGCGCTGAACCTGATGTCGGTGCTCAATCCCGGCATCAGCCACACGATGATCGACGGCGCGCTGTTCCAGGCCGAAGTTAACGAACGCAAGATCATGGCCGTGCCGACCGTCTTCCTGAACGGTGAACCGTTCGGCCAGGGGCGCATGACACTCGAAGAGATCATCGCCAAGATCGATACCGGCGCCGCGGCGCGCGAAGCGGAAAAGCTCGCGGCCAAGGAAGCCTTCGACGTGCTCGTCGTCGGTGGCGGCCCGGCTGGCGCAGCCGCGGCGATCTACGCGGCGCGCAAGGGCGTGCGCACCGGCGTCGTCGCCGAGCGTTTCGGCGGCCAGGTGCTCGACACGCTGGCCATCGAGAACTTCATCTCGGTCAAGGAAACCGACGGCCCGAAACTCGCCGCCGGGTTGGAGCAGCACGTCAAGGAATACAACGTCGACATCATGAACCTGCAGCGCGCCGAAGCACTGACGCAAGGTGAGGATGGCTTCAGTGAAGTTCGCCTGGCCAGCGGCGCAGTGCTGAAAGCCAAGTCGGTGATCATCTCGACCGGCGCGCGCTGGCGCAACATGAACGTGCCGGGCGAGCAGGAATACAAGGCGCGCGGTGTCGCCTACTGCCCGCACTGCGACGGCCCATTGTTCAAGGGCAAGCGCGTCGCGGTGATCGGCGGTGGCAACTCGGGTGTCGAAGCGGCGATCGACCTCGCCGGTATCGTCGCGCATGTCACCCTGATCGAGTTCGACACCTTCCTGCGTGCCGACGCGGTGCTGCAGAAGAAGTTGTACAGCCTGCCCAACGTCCGGGTCATTCTCCACGCGCTGACCAGCGAAGTGACCGGCGACGGCGAGAAGGTAAACGGCCTCGTGTACAAGGATCGGACGAGCAACGAAATGCACAAGATCGAGCTCGAAGGCATCTTTGTGCAGATCGGCCTCCTGCCGAACACGGACTGGCTGAAGGGGACAATCAACCTCTCACCACGCGGCGAGATCGAAGTCGACCCGCGCGGACAGACGTCGCTGCCGGGGGTTTTTGCGGCCGGTGACTGCACGACGGTGCCGTACAAGCAGATCATCATCGCCATGGGTGAGGGTGCCAAGGCCTCGCTCGGAGCCTTTGATCACCTGATCCGCACCTCTGCACCGGCTTGAACGTCCGACTCGTTCGGGGACTCAGTCCTCGAACGAGAGCTTCGTCTCCATCACCGTGACCGCGGCACCTGAAATCAGGACGCGGTCATTTTTCATTTCGCAGATCAGATCGCCACCGCGCTGCGAGACCTGGCGCGCGACCAGTCGATCCTTGCCCAGTCGCTTCGCCCAGTACGGCGCGAGCTTGCAGTGCGCGGCGCCGGTCACCGGGTCTTCGGGAATGCCCATCTTGGGCGCGAAGTAACGGCTGACGAAATCGACATCCTTGCCCGGTGCGGTGACGGCGACGGCGCGCAGATCGAGATGGCGGAGCAGCGAGTGATCAGGGCGCAGCGAGCGGACGGTCGTTTCGCTGTCGAAGACGGCGACATAGACATCGGCAACCAGAACCTCTGCCGGCGTTCGGCCGAGACTGGTGCGCAGGAGTTCGGGCACGCTGCCGCAGGCGACCGGCGGATTCGCCGGGAAGTCCATTTCGATCAGCGCTCCGTTCTTGCGCACGAAAAGGTCGCCGCTCTTCGTCTCGAAAGTAACCATCGGTGCCATGTGGCCGAGAATGTCGAAGAGCACGTGCGCCGAAGCCAGCGTCGCGTGCCCGCACAGGTCGATCTCCTTGACCGGCGTAAACCAGCGCAACTCGAAGCCCCTGGCGGAAGGCACGAAGAACGCCGTCTCCGAGAGGTTGTTCTCCTCGGCGATGGCCTGCAGCAGCCGGTCGTCGAGCCAATGGTCGAGCGGACAAACGGCGGCCGGGTTGCCCGAGAAGGCGCGGGTGGTGAAGGCGTCGATCTGGTACTGGACAAGCTGGTGTTGCATGAGGCGTTCCCGTGGTGCTAGCAGTTGGGTCAGAAATGAGTCTTAAGGCAACGATCGAGAATTGCCCCGATTGGAGCGCAGATCTCTGCGCGATGACGGCCTTTCTTCGAAGAAAAGTCGTCATCGCCCGGTAAAACCGTGCTCCTACAAGAAGCCGCTGCGACGTTTCCGCTCTCTTCTGGTGGCATTAGAACCGCTCACCCTCACGCAGGTAACGCCACTTGCCCGCCGGCAGCTTGCCGAGCGAGACGCTGCCAATGCGCAGGCGCTTGATGCCGACGACGCGCAGGCCGACGAGCTCGCACATGCGCTGGATCTGTTGCGGCCGCGATTCGTGCAGGACGAAGCGCAGCGTGCCTTCGTGCTGCCTGGAGACTTCGGCGCGCTTGAGCTTGATTTCGTCGAGCGAGAGGCCGAAATTGAGCTTCTTCAGGTCCGCCGCCGACAGTTCGCCTTCGACGGCGACCAGGTATTCCTTTTCCAGCTTCGTGTCGTCGCCGACGATGCGCCGCGCGACGCTGCCTTCCTGTGTGAAGACCAGCATGCCCGAGGCTTCCGTGTCGAGCTTGCCGGCAAGGGCCAGTCCGCGCAGATGCGTTGCCTTGAAGCTCAGCGGCGTCTCATCCTCGCTCCAACGATTCTCCGGCAGGATCAATTGCGCAGCCGATTTCTGCGTGTCTTCCGCCAGCCCTGCGACGACGCCTTCCGGCTTGTTGAGGATGAGGGTCACGCTCTCCGGGCGGTGCGACTTCGCGTCTTCCTTGACCTCGATGACCGCCTTGGGATGCGCGCGCGTGCCGAGCACCTTGACGACGACGCCGTCGACGCGCACCCAGCCGTTCTCGATCCACTCGTCGGCCTCGCGGCGCGAGCAACCGAACAGCTCGCTGATGCGTTTGGAGAGGCGCGGCGGCTCCTTGAGCGGACGGCGTTCATTCGTGGGCTCGACGGCCGGGTTCACCGCTTGGTTGCGCTCGCGACGGGGCGCAGTGCGTTCGGCAGGGCGGGGTGGCGTTCTTGTCTGCTCGGCTGGCGCCCGCTCGGGCTGTGGCGGGCGGGCTGCATTCGGTTTGCGTGCTTCGCGCGCAACTTCTGGCGCCACGTCGGTGCGCGCCGGCGGAAAGGCGCGGGCGCCGGTGCTGCGCGCCACACCGCGCGGCGGGTAGACCGTCTTGGGGGCTTCATCGCGCACCGACTTATTGCGGCGCGGGAGATGGGGCGTCGCTGATTCTTCTGCGGCGGTGGTAGGCTGGCTGTCGACGCGGGCCGGCATTTCGACCGGTTTGCGCACCGGTGCGCGCGGCTTTTCGGCTGCGGGCTTCGGCATCGCACGTGCGGCCTCGGCGACTTCGCGCGCCTTCTGCGCGGCGGAGCGCGTGGCAATCGTTTCGTGCCGCTTGGCGCGTTGGGCTACCGTCGGTTTCGGTGCCTTGAAGCCGCTGCGCACGGGCTTGCGGCCCTTGCTCGCGGCTTCGCCACCCTCTGTCGGTGTTGTCTTGACCGGGAGTTTCAGGGTCGGGCGGGCGGGAATGCGGGTCATGGCGGCGGCTTTCGGTTGAACGGCCGCCTAGTTTACGCCAGATGCGCGCCGGCCTGATTTCAAACGTGGCCGGCAGCGTGATTTTGTCGCTACTCGTCTATTCACGCATCAGATCGACGACCGTGCCGATCACGATCAGCGTCGGCGGCTTGACCTTGTGGGCGCGCGCGACTTCCGGCAGCGTGGCGAGGGTTCCCCTGTACGCTTTCTCGTTCGGCCAGGTGGCGCGGTAGATCAGCGCGGCGGGCGTATCGCCGGACAGGCCGGCCGCCTGCAGTTCGCGCGAGATCGTCTCCAGTCCGGTGACGCCCATGTAGATCACCACGGTCTGCCCCGGCCGGGCGAGCGCCGGCCAGTCGAGGTCGACGGTGTGGTCCTTGAGGTGACCGGTGACGAAGACGCAGCTCTGCGCGTGGTCGCGGTGCGTGAGCGGGAAGCCGAAGCTGGCTGCGGCGCCGAGTGCGGCCGTGACGCCGGGGACGATGTCAACCGGCACGCCGGCTTCGAGCAGGACGTCCATCTCCTCGCCGCCGCGCCCGAAGACGAAAGGATCGCCACCCTTCAGGCGGACGACGAACTTGCCTTCCTGCGCCTTATCGACGAGCAACTGGCAGATGTCGTCCTGCGGCATCGTGTGGTTGCCGGCCATCTTGCCGACGAAGATGCGTTCGGCGGTGGGCGAAATCAGGTCGAGAATGCCCTGACTGACCAGGTTGTCGTAGATGACGACTTCGGCCGTCTGCAGCAGGCGCGCGCCTTTCAGCGTGATCAGTTCGGCATCGCCGGGGCCGGCGCCGACGAGGGCGACGCGGCCGGTGGTGGCGGTTGAGGTCATGGTCTTCCTCTCACTTTTCTTTGCGGTTCAGGCTTCGGCGCTTTCTTCCGTTTCGTCGTCATCGACGGCGAGCGGTTCGGCGAGCACGGCGGCGATGTAGTCTTCCGGCAGGCGGTGGCTCTTCGCCAGCTCGGCTGGTGTCGCGCCGGCGGCGTGCGCGGCGTGGATCGCGGCCAGCCAGCCGTTGAGACCGGTCGATAGCGAGTGACCGGCCTTCTCACCCTCGCGCGCGGCGCTGTTGCCAATTTCGACATCGTACTTGTTGGCGTAGCCGCGCGGCGTGATCATCAGGCCGTGTTTGACGAAGGTGTTCGAGTTGCCGATCAGCACGGTCGACAACATCCCGATGTCGGCCTCGGTCATCTTGTCCAGCGTCGTGAACTCGATGCGCTGCTTGGCGCGGAACGCCGACTTGACGATGGCGACCGGCGTGTTCGGGTCGCGGTGGCGCAGGAAGATGCGCTGCGCTTCCTGGATCTGCCGCGTGCGGCGGCCGCTCTTCGGGTTGTAGAGCGCGACGACGAAGTCGGAATAGGCGACCGCGTCGAGCCGCCGCGCGATCGTTGGCCAGGGCGTCAGCAGGTCTGAGAGCGAGATCGCGCAGAAGTCATGCGTCAGCGGCGCGCCGACCAGCGAGGCGCAGGTGTTGATCGCCGAAGCGCCGGGGATGATTTCGACTTCGATGCCCGCATCCGGTGTCCAGCCGGCCTGGAACAGCACCTCGAAGGTCGGCCCGGCCATGCCATAGACGCCGGCGTCGCCTGAAGAAATGAGCGCCACCTTCTTGCCGAGCTTGGCGCGGTCGTAGGCTTCGATGGCGCGATCGAGTTCCTCGGTCATCGCCTTCTTGATCACCTCCTTGCCGTCGAGCAGGTCCTTCACCAGGCGGATGTAGGTGGCGTAGCCGATCACCGTGTCGGCTTCGGCGATGGCGTCGCGCGCGCGGCCGGTCAGGTAGTCGTGGCTGCCCGGGCCGAGGCCGACGAGCATGATTTTTCCGTTGGGTGTGGCTTGGGTCATTCTGGAATCCTTGCGATGGAGACGGTGGCGTTGCGGCCGTCGGGGCCGCGCAGGCGGTGTTTTTCGATGATGAGCTTGGTTTTGTCGGTGTTGGCGGCCAGTAACGCGGCGGCTTCGGAGACCGAGGGTGTGCCGGTGTGTTTGCGGACGGTTTCTGATGGATTCGGGACTTCTACTTTGGCGAGTTCATGCGCTGCGTAGAAATGGATTTGCCAACTTTGTTGTTCGGCGAGTTGTTGCAGGGCCGGTTCGTCGGCCTTTAAGTCGATGCTGGCGACGGCTTGGATGTCGCTCATTGTGGCGTGACAAAGGGCCAGGGCTTCGTCAATGGCTTGTGCGATGGTGGTCAGCGGGGTGTTGCGGTCACAGCCGAGGCCGAGTGCGATGGGTTTGGTGCTCATGCCTTGACCCCCGCCCCGTCATTCCGGCGGACGCCGGAATCCAGTGATGTGCCACCGACGTCTATTGTCGGAGACGCCGTATTCCGCCTTCCGGCGTGTTCCTTTCTTTGTTTCGCCAAAGAAAGGAACCAAAGAAAGGCGACCCCACGCGCGCGACGGGCCTGCGGCCCGCTCCCCGGCGCCTCAGCGAACCCGCGGGCGGCGCCTGACAACTCGCCTGCGGCTCGAACAACAGGCGCCGACTTCCCCCGCGTGCTCGCCGAGGCTTGGCGCGCTCGAAGGGGATTGATGTTCGGAGCGTTGCGGCTCGTTCTTGTCATTGGCGTCATTGATTCGTTTCGCCCGTCTTGTCTTGTGGTGGGCGGTAGGTGACGCTGCGGCCGGCGAGTCTTGCTTTGTAAACTTCTGGCATTTCGCGCTGGCTGATCCAGAGGACGGCGGCGAATGTGTCCGGAGCGACGTCTTCCAGTCTGCTGAATTCGCTCACGTTAGTCGGTTTCGGTCCCTTGCGGCCGTTGGCGTGATTCGTCCACCAGTCTTTGCTTCCCGCCTCCTGCACCAGGGCGACGGGTTCGTCATTGACCACGGCGGCGCTGCAGCGGACGAGTTCGTCGTGGGTGGCTTCAGTCGTCCAGCCGAGTTCGCGGCCGAGGATATCGACGCCGATCGTTCCGCGCGAGTCGGAGGCGGTGGTCAGCACCGCCTGCGCGCCGATCGCTGTGGCGAGATGGCCGGCGAGGGCGTTGGCGCCGCCGAGGTGGCCGGAGAGGATGGGGATGGCGAATTTTCCGCCCTCATCGAGGACGACGACGGCCGGGTCAACTTCCTTGGACTTCAGGTGCGGTGCGATCAGGCGGACGACGGCGCCGAGCGAGACGATGGCGACGATGCCGTCGAAAGCTTCAAATAGCGCCGGAATCTGATCGCCGGTCTTGCCTGTGTAGCAGGCGGCGGTGCTTGAGGCCGCTTCGGCTTCGGCGCGGAATTTCTCGGGCGCGAAGAGTTGCACGCCGGGCAGCGCGGCGACAACACGGCCGGCCATGGCGATGCCGTGGCGGGTGATGGCGACGACGGCGATCTTCATGCCGATAGTGCCTCTTGCGCTTCCTTGCGCTGACGGCAGCCGCGGCGCAATTCGCCGCGCTGGCGTTTCGGGTTCTGCACGAGCAGCAGCGAGAGGTAATTGACCTTCTCGCCCTTCAGGCTGGCGAGGTCGCGCACGATGCGTTCGTCCGGCGAGCCGACCTTTTCGATGAAGCAGCTGGTCGCCAGCAGATCGCGCCGCTCGAGCAGTTCGAGCACTTCGTCGAGCAGCGGTTTGACCTTGAGCAGGATCAGCGTGTCGAACTCGTCGAGCATGTGGTCGATGACGCCGGTGCCGTAGGCGGCCGGGATGATGGCCAGCGTTTCGTCTTCCTCGGCGAGCGGCATGCCGGTCGTGGCGGCGGCGGCGGCGAAGGAGGAGACGCCGGGGATCGTCTCCACTTCGATCTCAGGCGCCAGCTCGCGCGCGACGCGGGCGAGGTGGCCGAAGGTGGCGAAGGTCGACGCGTCGCCTTCGACGAGGAAGACAAGGTCGCGGCCTTCGGCAAGCAATGCGACAGTCTGTTCGGCGGCGCGCACCCAGGCTTTGGTCAGCACCTCGGCGTCGCGCGTCATCGGGAAAACGAGCTCGACGGCGTCGGCAGATCGGAAGAGCACACGTCTGAACTCCAGTCACTAGCTTGTATCTCGTA
>ERZ650312.1511-NODE-1511-length-13030-cov-4.928709_pt1 | contig 13030 bp, 11 predicted proteins | sample MGYA00376248_ERZ650312 | MGnify/ENA primary metagenome ERZ650312 (study PRJEB26733, sample SAMN07839316) | wastewater metagenome | biome: urban; feature: wastewater treatment plant; material: waste water | place: USA: North Carolina | collected 2016-07-28 ... | reverse complement strand
GGCCATGTGAAGCAAGGTTTCGCGCAGAACAAAAGCCCGCCTCGGCGGGCTTTGTCGTTCACCCCTTCAGCAACCGGCTTTCCGCCGAGACCAGCGCGCCAGGCGTACCGAGCAGCACTACCACGTCGCCGGCTTCGAAGCTCGTATCTTCGGACGGTTCCAGTTCGCGGATGTTCTTGCGCCGGACGGCGGCGACTTCGACGTTGTCACGGGCGAGCGCGAGCTCCTTCAACGTCTTGCCGACGGCGTAGGCGCCTTCATCAAGGGAAATCGAGCGCAGGCGCGGCTCATCCGCGTCGTGCACATCTTCGTCGTGATCGCTTTCGCCATGAAAGAAGCCGCGCAGGGTGCGGTAGCGCGCGACGCGCGTCTGGCGGATCTGCTTGAGCACGCGCCCGATCGGGACGCCGGCGTGGATCAGCGCGTGCGAGGCGAGCATCATCGACGACTCCAGCGTTTCCGGCACCACCTCGGCGGCGCCGGCGCGTTGCAGCACGTCGAAGTCCTTGTCGTCGATGGTCCGCACGACGACCGGCAGCGCCGGGTTGATCTCCCGCACCTGACGCAGAACGTTCTCGGCAGCGCGCAGGTCGGAAAACGTGATCACCAGCACGCTGGCGCGCTTGATACCCGCGGCGATCAGCATCTCGCGCCGCGTCGCGTTGCCATAGACGACGTGCTCGCCCGCCGCGGTTGCCTCGCGCACCCGATCCGGATCGAGATCGAGCGCGACGTAGCCGACGCCTTCGCGCGCCATGAAGCGTGCCAGATACTGGCCGCTACGCCCGAAGCCACAGATCACCGCGTGCTTTTCCTCACGCATCGTGCGCGCCGCCAGCGTCGTCAGTTGCAGGGAGCGCATTAGCCACTCACTCGCCGCGAAGCGCATGACGATGCGGTCGCTGTGCTGGACGATGATCGGTGCCAGCAGCATCGAGATCACCAGCGCCGCCAGCACGGCCTGCACGACGATCGGCGGCGCCAGGGCGGATTCGCGGATATCGGAGAGCAGGACGAAGCCGAACTCGCCGCCGGCGCACAGCCACAAGCCGCTGCGCATCGCCGCGCCGGTCATCGAACCGTAAAGGCGCGACAGGCCGAAGACCAGCGCCGCCTTGACGAGCAGGATGCCCGCCAGCACGGCGGCGACGATCGGGAGATTGCGCAGCACAAGCGGCGCGTCGAGCATCATGCCGACCGTCACGAAGAACAGGCCAAGCAGGACGTCGCGAAATGGCTTGATGTCTTCCTCGACCTGATGCCGGAACTCCGTCTCCGAGATCAGCATCCCGGCGACGAAGGCGCCGAGCGCCATCGAGAGCCCGGCCGACTCGCTCAACCAGGCCATGCCGAGCGTCACCAGCAGCATGTTGAGGATGAACAGTTCGGCCGATTTACCACGCGCCACCGTCAGGAACCAGCGGCCGAGCAACCTTTTCCCGAACAGAAATACCAGCGCCAGCAGCAACGCGGCCTTGAGCAGCGCGATGCCCATGACGACGACCATCTCTTCCGCCGTGCGCGAGAATGCGGGGATCAGCACGAGCAGCGGCACCACCGCGAGATCCTGGAAGAGCAGCACGCCCATCACCTCGCGCCCGTGCGGCGCGTCGAGCTCCAGCCGTTCGGTCAGCAGCTTGGTCAGCACCGCCGTTGAGGACATGGCGACGACGCCACCGAGCGCCATCCCAGCCTGCCAAGAGAGCCCGAATGCCCAAGCGATCGCGGTGACGACGAGAAGCGTCAGCAGCACCTGCAAACCGCCCAGCCCGAACACGATGCGCTTCATGGCGACGAGTCGCGGCAGCGAGAACTCCAGCCCGATCGAGAACATCAGGAAGACGACGCCGAACTCCGCAAAGTTCTGCGCGCCGGAAAAGCCTTCGAGCAGGTTGAAAGCGTGCGGCCCGATCAGTGCGCCAACGACCAGATAGCCGAGCATCGGCGGCAGATTCATGCGCCGAAAGAGGATGACCGACACCACTGAAGCGCCCAGCAACATCAGGATGATCGGGAGTGAATGCATGGTTTCGCGTATCGATTAGTGGCGCGTTGGACGTTGGCTGCGACGGCGGACGGTGTGAAATCGGGGCGTCCGGGCCTTCTGCTATACTTGCGGCCAATCATAACCGCAGCGCGCCCGCGAGCAAAACACACACACGCAGGGCCGCCGGTTCGACGCTTCCAACATTCAAGCCCATGCCTGACCAGATGACTACCCGTGACGACGCCCTGCAACGGGCGAGCCGTATCAAGCTGATGATCTTCGACGTCGACGGCGTCCTCACCGACGGCGCGCTCTACTTCAATCACGAGGGCGAGGAGTTCAAGGTTTTCAACTCGCTCGACGGCCACGGCATGCGCATGCTGCGCGAATCCGGCGTGCGTCTGGCGATCATCACCGGGCGCAAAGCGCCGTGCGTCGAGTGGCGCATGAAGAATCTGCGTATCGACCTGTTGCTGCAAGGCGTAGACAACAAGCTCGCCGCACTGAAGGGTCTGCTCGAAGAACTGGGCCTCACGCCCGAGGAAGCCGGATTCATGGGCGACGACGTGATCGACCTGCAAGTGATGGATCATTGCGGATTCTCGGCCGCGCCGGCCAATGCGCACCCGCTGGCCAAACAGTACGCACGCCTCGTGACCGAACACACGGGCGGCTTCGGCGCGGCGCGTGAAGTCTGCGAATTCATCCTCGAAGCGCAGGGCAAGCTCGACGCAGCGCTCGCACCTTATCTGCCGCAATCGCATTCGGCAGCGGAAAAATGAAACAGTGGGGCAGCGCGATCTTCCCGCTGAGCATCCTCTTCGTCCTGGGGCTGCTCACCTTCTGGCTGCGCTATGCCTCCGAGATCGCCGAGCCCAAACGCGACGGGAAACACCGCCACGACCCCGATTACATCGTGGGCGACGCGACCTTGCGCAAGATCGACGTCAATGGCGCGCTGAAATACACGCTGAAGGCGAAGGACATCCGCCACTACCCGGACGATGACAGCACCGATCTGATCGAGCCGAACCTGGTTTCGCTGACTGCCGACAAGCCGCCGGTAACGATGACTGCCGACCGGGGGCATGTAAGCAAGGGAGGCGACCAGGTCGATCTCCATGGCAATGTACGCATCCAGCGCGCCGCGTCGGCAAAGGATCAGGAACTCAGCGCCTACATGCCCCAACTCACCGTCCTACCCGACGACGAGAAGGCCTTCACCGAGCACCCGGTACGCATCACACGCGGGGACGCCTCGTGGGTCACGGGTACCGGGATGAAAGTCGACTATCAGGCGCGAACCTACGTGCTCGAATCGCAGGTTCGCGGGGTCATCGAAAGCAAACGCGCCCAAAAGAAGAAACCATGAACACATCAATCCACTCGACACAACCGCTCGCACCCGTGCTCGCACTGTTCGCCCTCCTGACGCTTGTGGCCCCGCTCGCGCACGCCGAGAAAGCCGACCGCGAGAAGCCGATCAACCTTGAAGCCGACAGCATCAGCATGGACGACATCAACAAGGTGCAGGTGCTAGAAGGCAACGTCATCCTGACGCAGGGAACGATGCAGATCCTGACCAGCAAGCTCGTCGTCACGCAGGACATCGACGGCTTCCAGAAAGGCGTGGCGACGGGCGGCGCCAACGGCCTGGCGCGCTTCAAGCAAAAACGCGAAGGGCGCGACGAGTACATCGAAGGCGAAGCAGAGCGTATCGTCCACGACGCGCGCTCAGAGAAGACCGAATTCTTCGTGCGCGGCTGGGTCAAGAGTGGCGAGGACGAGGTGAAGGGCCACTACATTTCGTACGACGCGCTGACCGAGAAGTACCTCGTCACCAACGGCGCCGGCGAAACCAAGAGCGCCACCGGCGCCCCGCAAGCGCGCGTGCGCGCCATCATCCAGCCGAAGGGCAAGAACGCGCCGGCTGAAAACGCCGGCGAACCGCTGACGCTCAAGCCGGACGCCAAGGTCGCGCCCAAGCCGTAACCGCAATTGGTTCGCGGGTCAGGCGACTGGCTTGCTCCAGCCCCGATCGCGCCAGCGCCAGACGATCCCGCGCCGTTCGACCTCGACGCGGATTTCCTCCATCGCCCGGTCGACCAGCGCCGCCTCGCCTTCCACGCCGAGCTCCAGATGCCGGCGCTTCCCGTCCTCGCCCACCGAGGGCAGGCTGAACAGGCGCAGCGTCGGGTAGTCGGCGACGATGCGCTCCATCAGATCCAGCAAGGCGCTCTCATACGCCGTCGGCCCGGTCAGCATGAAGGCCTTGTCGATCATCGGCGTGCGGTTGAAAAGATGCGCATAGAAGGTATCGAGCGCCCATTCCGCCATCGGATGCGCCATCTGCGGAAAACCCGGCAGGAAGTAGTGATCGCGCACGCGGAAGCCGGCGATGCGATTGAACGGATTGGGCACGATGTCGACGCCGCGCGGGAAGGTCGCCAGTTGCAGCCGCACGTCGCTCACGTCATCGCCGAAACGCGCGCGCAGTTCGCGCTCGGCTTCCGGCTGCAGCACCAGATCGACGCCAAGCGCCTCGGCCGCTGCCTGCCGCGTGTGGTCGTCCGGCGTATTGCCAATGCCGCCAAAGCTGAAGACGACGTCGCCCGCGGCAAAGCTGCGCCGCAGCGCCTCGGCAAGCCGCGCCCGCTCGTCGCCCAGATACTGCACCCAAGACAGGCGCAAGCCGCGTTCGCCGAGCAGGCTGGCGATCTTCTTGAAATGGGCGTCGACGCGTTTTCCCGAGAGAATCTCGTCACCAATAATCAGCGCGCCAAACGTTCTGCTCATCCCTTGTTACTCCTTTCACGTGGCCAAGCGCCGTACCGGGGCGCACGCCAAAAACCGCAAATCAAATTACAACAGCATTGAGCCCGAGGCCGAAAGTTGGCATAGTCGACGTCGCCGCCCGGAGACCAATAACAAAAGAGCCGGAACGGATCCAGCACGTTGTCGCATCGCTTTCCCTACACACGCTTTTCAGGAGTTCGCCATGTTTCGTTCCCTTGCCATTATCGCAGCCACGCTGCTCGTTCTTGTATCGCCCGTCAGGGCCGGAGGAAACGACGCCGATGGATGCAAGGACCCGACATTGCTGAGCCGTTTCCCCGGGTTCAACATTCAACGCTGTACATTGAACGATTTCGCCGCCCACAAGTTCATTGAGGAAAACAAGGAAGTTACCATCGAGGGACGCTACACGGAAATCATGTATTTCAAGGACGAGACAGCCAAGGCGCCGAGCCCCTTGCAGGTACTCCGCAATTACGAGAACGCCATCAAGAAGATCGGCGGCACAGTCACCGGCACTACGGAAGACGGCGAACTCTACCTCAAGCTGGTGAAGGATGGCGCCGAAGTCTGGATCAACGTCAGCATGAACATTGCCGAGCAGTATCTCCTGCGCATCGTCGAAAAGGGTGCGATGAAACAGGAGATCGAAGCCGACGCCGCCGCTCTGGGTGCCGGTATCAAGGCAGAGGGCCGTATCGCGGTATATGGCATTCATTTCGACACCGGCAAGTCCGAGATCAAGCCCGACTCGGAACCGGCGCTGATCGAAATTGCCAAGATGTTGAAGGCCACTCCGGCCCTGAAGCTGCACGTCGTCGGCCACACCGACAACGTCGCCGGTCTGGATCTCAACATGAAGCTCTCGCGGGCGCGCGCTGAGGCCGTTGTCGCGGCGCTCACGTCGCGCCACGGCATCTCCGCCGGACGTTTGATTGCGCACGGCGTCGGCCCCGTTGCCCCGGTCGCCAGCAACGACGCCGAACCCGGCCGTGCCAAGAATCGCCGCGTCGAACTCGTCAAGCAGTAGTCGATCGAGCACAAGGAAGGTACACACATGACGAAACGACTGGCCCGGACAGCCGCCTTGTTGACGCCGCTCCTGCTCACGCAGGCTGCGCTCGCGGACAGCGTCTGCGAGTTTCCACCGCCCCTCCCGTTGAAGGCATATCCCGCCAGCGTTGCCGCAAGCGGGCGGCAGGAAGCGCCGAATCGCATCCGCCTGAGCAAGGAGCCGCTGGAGGAGATCCGCCGCGCCTACGAGTCCCATGGCACTGCCGGCGACTCGTATCAGGAGCGGACGGACGGCGACTACCGGTCATTCAGTGTTTTTCAGCGGCAGACTGCGTGCAACCAGACGCGCAACGTCCTCGCGCTCAAGATCAGTGAGCGCATCGGTGACAACCCGAATGTCAGCCACGCCTTTGGAGCGCTGAAATCCATGGTCGTGATGGGCATGCATTCGGAAGAGGAGTATCAGGATGCGGAAAAGCGTTACGGAACAGCCCTCAAGGCTTTCTTCCGTGAAGTCAGCGCCCCCGACCAGTCGGTCGCTGACGAAGGTCGTCTGATCCTTGAGCGCTGCAAGCGTGAAGAAAAGCAGCAACGCACGCAGTTCGCCCCACCCAGCACAAACGACCGGCAGCAGGCGTCCGACCTGCGCAAGAAAATGCAGGAAATGAAGGCGCGTGGAGACATCGCCGGCATGATGCAGATGGCGCAACAATTCCAGGGCGCTACTAAGGGCGAGACGGCAAACCAGGCGGCCGGTGAGATGAATCGCGATTTATGGCCGTTGTGGTCGCAATGCCTGCAGGACATGCACGCAGCAGCCTTCCGTACCCGGCTGGAATACAGCGCGGTCAAGGAATAGAACGATCAAGCCCGCTGGATACTGACCACGGCGCCCTGACGCAAACGCCGCAACGCTTCGAGACAAAAATGGATGTACGCCAGCGCCGCGAGCGACGGCGCGAGTAATCCGACGAAGGGGATGTGCGTCAGCGCCGCCATGATCATGCCGAGCATCAGCAACGGCATGCCTTGTTGCTTGCGAATGACACGCCACTCATCGACGGTCGTGTGCGCGGCCAGCACGTCGTAGGCGAACGTGCGACGGTTCAGCCAGGCCATCAGGAGCAGCGGCAACAGCAGGCCGAGGCCGGGTATCAGCCACAGCGGCAAGGTAATCACCCAGCCGACGGCAAAGAGCACGGCGGCCCCGACGCTGTTGCGCATCGATTCAACAACGCTATCGCGCCCGAGGCGCGCGAGATCGGGATAGTCGCGCGCAGCGATGAAGTTGAGCATCAGCGGCAGGACGAGAATCGCGGTCAGCAGGATTGCCACCGCGTAGCTCACCGACAGGATCAGCAGCCAGCCGCCGAGCGCCGCCATCGCCTTGGCCAGCCACTCGGCGCCCCATTCGGCAAACCAGCTCATCGGCGGCTGCGCGATGAAGCTGGTGATCAGGTAGTCGAGCAAGGCGATCGACAGGCCCACCATCAGCACGACGGCAATCAGCGCCGGCACCAGGATGTACAGCCAGATCTTGCCCTGCCCGAACGACGCCAGACTGCGCCGCAACGCCACGATGATTTCACCCATGACCTCGACTTCGCCTCCTCAACTCCGTTGAAATGCGTATCGGGGTTATAGCGCAAAAACGGCTGCCGAACCACGACGCAGGCGTTATCCTCGGCCCATGCTCCCTTTTCGATACAGAAAGACCGCGATCTGGCTATTGGGCGCCGCCGTCGCACTGACGCTCGTCTGGCTCGCGCTGCCCCGCCTGCTCGGCATGGCGGCGGAACGCTGGCTCGCCATCCCCAGCGTTGAATCGTTGCACGTCGAGGTCGCCGAGGTCGGAGCTGGCCGGCTGACACTGCGCCAGCTGCGTGGCACCTATCGCAGCGCGGGTGGCGGCCGCCTCGAATTCGCATTGGACGACGTCGCCATCGACTATTCCGCCGTGCGCCGCCAGATCGAGCGCGTGGACGCCGGGCGCGCCGTGCTCGATTTTCACCCGGCCGAAACACCGGCAGCCTCGCCGTGGCCGCTGCTTGCCTGGCCGCAAGGGGCACCCGGCAAGGCCAGCGTCCACGACCTGCAGCTCACGCTGCACCGGCCAACAAGCACGCCCTTGATCGCTCGCGGCGAGCTTGACGTGCAACGGAAAGACGACCGTATCACAGCGACGTTCCGAACGCCGGCTGGCCGGTTACAGCTTGCGGCAACGACCGGCAGCATGTTCAACATCGCGGCCGACTGGCAACCGAACGCCGGCGCGGCCGCAACTGCGCTACTGCGTATTGGCAGCCAGCCGTCCGAGCAACCGGCCAGCCTGCACGCCAGCCTTCCTTTGCCCCTCATCGCCGACATCGCCCGAACGACCGGCTTCGACCCTCCCCTGACCGATGTCCGCGGCACGCTCGTACTGCAAGCGACGGCAGAGCTCGGCGAGGACAGCGGAACGCTGCGCGCCCTCAATGGCGAGTGCGAGTTCGTCGATGCCGGCGCGCAAGCAGCCGTGCCGGGAGAGCCCCTAAAGCCGGGCAGCGCATCAACCCTCTCCCTCGCCGGCAAGCTGCGCTTTGCCTGGAAAACCCAGCAATCGACACTCGAACTGCAGCCCGGACTCCGCTGGCAGGCGTCGAACGAGCAGGTCAACGCCAGCGGCCAACTCGAACAACCGTTCGTACTCACGCGCACCGGTAACGCCATCGTCAGCACCGGCGACCTCGCCGTCGCATGGCGCAACTCATCGTGGGGAACCTGGGACACGGTCGTGCATGACGTTCGTCTCGACACCGGCGCTGCACTCAGCGACTTGATGACCGCCGCGGCCCGGCTACGCATCAAGGGAATGCTCCCGCGCTGGCAACACGGCAGCTTCGCGCTGCACAACCTGCGCGCCACAGGCGACGCGGTGCTGAACTGGTCGCCCGACCAAGGGCTCGGCGCCACGCTGGCAGCGCAGCTGAACCCGGAGCGGCTGACGCTGGCCGGCGCTTTGCCGCTCGTTTTCCCCGCTTCCACTTGGAAGGTGGCAGCAACGGCTCAGGCCAAGCCGGCGGCCAATTTGTTGCATAGCCTCACCATGCAAGGCATAGCAAGCAGCGAAAAACTCCAGGGCGAACACGCCGGGCACACCGTCACACTCGGCTCGACGCGAGTCCGCCTTGAGCAATTCGCCACTACGCCACGCGGCCTGCGCGCCGATCTTGCGGTCGAAACCGACGCCATCCGTTTCAATCCCTCGTGGCCGGCGCCCGATCTGCACGCCCGCGTGCGGCTCGACGGCGACCGCGTACGCAGCGAGGGGAACGTGCTGCTCGGCGGCGAAGAGGCCCTGCGCTTTGCCGGCTCGCACGCCTTGGCGCACGCCTGCGGACAAGCGACGTTCACCGCGCAACACGCGCTGGCGACGCTCGGCAAACGGATGCAGCCTCGGCCGCCGGCACTCATGCCACTCGACCTCGCAGCCGGCGAGGCTGACGCGAGCGTCGAAGTCGACTGGTGCGACGCCAAGGTCGCAACCAAGGGAACGCTGCACCTGCGCGACGCGCGAATAGGCTGGGAGAAAGCGCAGGCACAGGACATGCAGGCAACGCTGCAACTCGACGGCTGGCAGCCCTTGCGCGGCAGCCTCCGGCTCAGCGCGCCATATGGCCAACTCGCGACCGGCAGCGAACTCGGCAATCTCGGCCTCGACTTTACGTTGACTAAGGACGCATTGCAGATCAGGACGCTGCATCTCGACCTCCTCGGTGGCTCCGTGCATAGCGCACCAATCACGCTGCCCTGGCCACTGACCGAGCAGCCCCTCCCGCTCGCCATCGAACAGATCGACCTCGGTCAGCTGCTCGACGTATTCAAGGTTTCCGGCTTGTCCGGCAGCGGCCGGCTCGACGGCGTCCTGCCGCTGGCGTATCGCGACGGGGCGTTGGAGGTCCGCGACGGCCGGCTGAACAGCACAGGTGGCGGCACATTGAAGTACGCGCCATCAATCGCCGTGCCCGACAACCCCGGACTGCAGGCCCTGCGCAACCTGCATTTCCAGAAGCTCGACATGCGCTTGAACTATGCTTCGAACGGCGCGTACCGGACCGAGTCGGTTCTTGAAGGCAGCAATCCCGACTTCTACGACGGCTATCCGATCCGCTTTTCGCTCAACATCAACGGCGAGCTGCCGGGGCTCTTCCGTTCCGCGCTCTTCTCCGGCGACTTCAACCGACACATTTTGGAACAATTGCAGTCGGGCAAACTGCAGTAGTTTTGCTAAGCTCACGGCATCCCTCTTCTGGAGCACGCCATGCCAAGGACTCTCGCATTGCCCGCCGTCGCCCTGCTGAGCTGGTTGCTCACCGCCTGCGCGCCGACCGTACGCATTGAAGCGCCGGAAAAGCCGATCGAAATCAACATGACCCTGAACATCAAGCACGAGATTCTGGTCAAGGTTGAAAAGGACGTTCAGCAACTGTTCGATTCGAACGCCGGCCTCTTCTAGGCCGCTTATCGCACACAAGGAAATACCATGAAGAATTCACTGAAAGCGATCCTCTTCGGCCTGCTGCTGACGGCCAGCACCGCCTTTGCCGCCGACCTCACCACCGTGAAGGCGCAAGGACTCGTCGGCGAGCAGAACAACGGCTATCTCGGCCTCGTCAAAGGCGACGCGCCGCCCGACGTGAAGGCGCTGGTCGCCGACGTCAACGGCCAACGCAAAGCGCAGTTCAAGCAGATCGCCGCGAAGAACGGCATCGCCGAAGACGAGGCCGCCAAGGTCTTCGCGCGCGAAGCCGCGGCACGCACCGCGCCCGGCAACTACATCCAGAATCCAAGCGGCGGGTGGGTGAAGAAGTAGCCGGACCCAGACATCCCGTCCCATTGGTAGGAGCGCACCCCAAGGGTACTTCCTGCGGGGCGCAGCTTCGCTGCGCGATAACGGCCTCTCAGCCAGGCCACCGCCCGATTCGCCCGATGAAATCGGGCTCCTACAAACGTCAGCATCAACCGCGCGTCAGATCGCTTCCCACATCTTCTGCAGCCGCTTGACCGATACCGGCGCCGGCGTGCGCAACTCCTGCGCGAACAGCTGTACGCGCAACTCCTCCAGCAGCCAGCGGAACTGCTCGACCTGCGGATTCACCACGCCCTGCTTGGCGAGCACGATGGCGCGGCGCTCGTAGTTAGTCCATAGCGGCGCGTATTCGGCCATCAACTGCGTATCGCGCGCGGGATTGGCCCGCAGCTTGTCGAGGCGCATCGCTACGGCCTTGAGATAACGCGGGAAGTGCTGCAGGCGCTCGAACGGCGTCTCGGCGATGAAGCGTTTGCCGATCAGGCGGCCGAGCTGCTTTTCGACATCCTGCACCGCCGCCGCGTGAATCTTGAAACCCGGCAGTTTCTTCTGCACTGCCAACCATTCGGTCAGCACCAATCCAACGAGGCGGCAGATCTCCTGCGCGATGAGCCCGAGGCGCGGCTTGGCTTCGGTGCAACGCTGCTTGAACGCGCCAGCGTCGGTCGGCCACGGTTCGACCAGGCAGGCGCGGCGCAGCACGACGTCGAGTAGCTGGTTGCGCAGTTCCTCCTGCGAACCGAGCGTCATGTACTGCATGGCCATCTGCGTCAGCCCCGGCAGGTTCTTCTCGAAATACTTGAGCTGTTCCTTGAACTGCAGTTTGAACAGGCGCACCAGACCCGCCGCATGTACCGCCTGCGCCTCTTCGAGGGTGTCGAACACGCAGAGCGACACGGAATCGCCGTCGTCGTGCAGGCCGGGGTAGCCGATCACGCGCTGGCCGCCTACGTCTACTTCCATCAACTCGGGCAGTTCGCCGAAACTCCAATCGGTCATGCCGGCGTACTCGGCCGGCGTCTCATGCGCCTCGGAGAACTCCTGCTTCGCCTGCCCGCCCCACTCGCCGCGCAGTTCGGCCAGATTACGGCTCTGGCCGAGCTGACGTCCGTGTTCGTCAATTAACCTGAAGTTGAAGGAGAAATGCGCCGGCAGCGCGTCCGGGCGGAAGGCATCCGGCGTGATCTCCCAACCGCGCGCATTGAGGCCGCGCGTTTGCAGGATGTAGTGAATGAGCGCCGGGATCAGCCCCTTGTCCGAAGGCTGCACGGCCGCGACGAAATCGGCGGCAAACTCCGGCACCGGCACCAGCTTCGAACGGATCTTCTGCGGCAGCGTCTTCACGAGCTGCATGACCTTCTCCTTGAGCAACCCCGGAACCAGCCAGTCGCAGCGCCCCGGCGGAATCTGGTTCAACTGCGCAAGCGGCACGGTGATCGTCACGCCGTCCTTAGGCGATCCCGGCTCGAAGTGGTACGAGAGTTCGAACTCGACGCCGCCGAGCTTGAGCTCGTGCGGGAACGCCTCGGTCGTCACGCCGGCCGCCTCGTGGCGCATCAGGTCTTCGCGCTGGAGGTGCAGGAGCTTCGGCGCTTCGCGCTCGGCTTCCTTGCGCCACGTGTCGAAGTCGGCGCCGTTGGTGATGCCTTCCGGGATGATCCGGTCGTAGAAGGCGACGATCAATTCGTCGTCGACCAGCACGTCGGGCCGGCGCGACTTGTGTTCGAGCGTCTCGATATCAAGCATCAGCTGGTGGTTGTGCTTGTAGAACGCCCAACGCTTGGCGTATTCCTCGGCAATCTCGCCGGCGACCAATCCCTCGCGGATGAACAGCTCGCGCGCCTCGGCCGGGTTCATCGGGCCGTAGTTCACGCGCTTCTTCGGATTGACGACGATGCCGTAGAGCGTCGAGCGCTCGAAGGCCACCGCCTGCATCGCCTTCTTTTCCCAGTGCGGATCGAAGTAGCTGCGCTTGATCAGGTGAGCGCCCACTTTCTCCAGCCACTCGGGTTCGATGCGCGCGACGCAACGGGCGAAGAGCTTGGTCGTCTCGGTGATCTCGGCCGCGGCGATCCACTTGCCGGCTTTCTTGTTGAGCGCCGATCCGGGGTGGATCAGGAACTTGATGCCGCGCGCGCCGAGGTAGTGGCCCGAATCCTCGGACTTGCAGCCGATGTTGCCAAGCAGGCCTGAAAGCAGCGCACGGTGGACGGCGTCGTAATTGGCCGGAAGCTGGTTTTCCTTCCAACCGTGCTCCGTCGCCAGCGCGTGCAACTGATTGTGAATGTCGTGCCACTCGCGCATGCGCAGCGCCGAGAGGAAATTCTCGTGGCAGGCCTGCACCAGCTTGCGGTTCGATTTCTTGTGCTCCAGCTCGCCTTCGT
>ERZ650312.1510-NODE-1510-length-13031-cov-6.324214_pt1 | contig 13031 bp, 11 predicted proteins | sample MGYA00376248_ERZ650312 | MGnify/ENA primary metagenome ERZ650312 (study PRJEB26733, sample SAMN07839316) | wastewater metagenome | biome: urban; feature: wastewater treatment plant; material: waste water | place: USA: North Carolina | collected 2016-07-28 ... | reverse complement strand
ATATCGAAAAAGCGATTGAATTGCTTCGTGAAAAAGGTATGGCTAAGGCAGCTAAAAAGGCTGACCGTGTCGCTGCTGAAGGTTTGACAGGTGTCTATGTTGCTGGTAACTTTGCAGCTGTTGTTGAAGTGAACGCTGAAACAGACTTCGTTGCGAAAAATGCACAATTTGTTGACTTGGTAAACGAAACCGCTAAAGTGATTGCAGAAGGTAAACCAGCTAACAACGAAGAGGCACTTGCTTTGACCATGTCTTCAGGTGAAACTTTGGAAGCAGCTTATGTTAACGCAACTGCGACTATCGGTGAGAAAATCTCCTTCCGCCGTTTTGCCCTTCTTGAAAAAACAGATGCACAAGCCTTTGGTGCTTACCAACATAATGGTGGCCGCATCGGTGTTATCTCTGTGATTGAAGGTGGCGATGAGGCTCTTGCAAAACAAGTTTCTATGCACATCGCAGCGATGAAACCAACTGTTCTTTCTTACACTGAATTGGATGAGCAATTTGTCAAAGATGAGTTGGCTCAACTTAACCACAAGATTGAACAAGACAACGAAAGCCGTGCTATGGTTGACAAACCAGCTTTGCCACTCTTGCAGTACGGATCTAAAGCACAGTTGACTGATGAAGTTATTGCAGCAGCTGAAGAAGCCATCAAGGCTGAATTGGCAGCAGAAGGCAAGCCAGAAAAAATCTGGGACAAAATTATCCCAGGTAAAATGGATCGCTTCATGTTGGACAACACTCAAGTGGACCAAGCCTTCACTTTACTGGCTCAAGTCTACATCATGGACGACAGCAAAACTGTTGAAGCCTATCTTGATAGCGTGAATGCAAAAGCAGTTGCATTTGCTCGCTTTGAAGTGGGTGAAGGAATTGAGAAAGCTTCAAACGACTTTGAAGCAGAAGTTGCCGCTACTATGGCAGCAGCCTTGAACAAATAAACATACGAAAAGAACAGGCCATGCCTGTTCTTTTGTCATTTAATGATTGATAAAAGCCAGAATCTCTTCTTCTGATAGTGAACTATCGCAGCGAACCTGAACTCCGTCACTCTTGGCATGGAGGAGGCCAGGGACAGTTGGGACTCCGTAGTCCTGTCGGAGTTGGGCGATTTCTTGGGCGGAGTAGGCTGGATGCTGGGTGTGGAGGAAGTAGATGGTCCAGTTTTCTTCTTTGGCCACCGCAGCTAGTTTGGGAGCGAAGCATCGGCAATAGAAGCAGGAATCTCGGCCCAAAAAGAGGATGGCCCCATCCCTAGCTTCCAATAGTTGGCGGGCCTCCCTTGGGGAGACAGGTTGGAAATCTTGGGTATCTTCAGAAAAGGTATTGGTAAAAAACATGGCTTCTCCTTTTGCGATTTAGGGCTAGTATAACCAAAGGAGGGCTGAAAAGCAAGCAATTGCTACGGTGCTCCCTTATCAGAAAGGCAATTCCTTGAAAACTGGGGTCTGGCATGCTATAATAGTCAATAATAGTCAGTAAGAAAGGGATGAGACCATGGCCATGAAGAATACATCCGATTATATTGAAGAACATATCAAAGCCATTTTGGAGCGGGTCAGTGTTGCAGAGCTGAAGAGGAGCGAGTTGGCGAGCCGTTTTGAAGTGGTGCCCAGCCAGATCAACTATGTCATCAAGACCCGTTTTACAGCCAGTCGGGGCTATATCGTTGAGAGCAAGCGAGGCGGCGGCGGCTATATTCGCATCGGCCGCATTACCTTCTCGGATAAGCATGAACTGATTCGGGACCTCTTGAAAAATATGGGTGACGAGCTGTCTTGGGTTGTGTACTCAGATATCTTACAGATGCTTTTTGATGAAGACTTAATGACGGAGAGGGAAGGAAATCTGACCCTTTCCATGGGGACAGATGAGATTTTGGGGGCGGATGCTAGCAGGATTCGGGCCCGCATGATGAGACAGATATTAAGAAGATTGGATAGGAAAGAGGATTAACATGGAATTTTCGAGTGGATTAAGGCGGGTGTTTGAGGATGCCCAGCTCATTGCCCAACGTTATGGCTGCGCCTATTTGGAAAGCTGGCATGTCCTGCTTTCTTTTGTCGTTAACCATGATACGGTTGCGGGGTCGGCTTTGATAGAGTTTCCCATAGACATTGATGAGTATGAGCAGGCCACCTTTGCTGTTACCGAGCGGGAGTACCGCGAGGAGATAGAATTAACCACCATCCTGCCGGCCTCAAAACGCCTCTTGGAGGTGGAAGAATTGGCTGAGAAAATCGCAACCATTACCAAGGCTAAGGCTCTTGGAACGGAACATGTCTTTTTGGCCATGCTCCTGGACCGTCGGTCAGTCGTGGCCCAGATTCTGGACAAGGCGGGCTTTCGTTTGGAAGGGTCCGAAGACCAATTCCGTTATGGGGATGTCCGTAAGAGTCTGGAGCTCAAGGCTGGTTTTACCAAGGAAGACTTGAAGGCCATCCGCAATCTGATGAAGGGCAATGGCGGAAAGAGCCAGACCATGGCCAGCATGATGGGGGGCATGCCCCAGGCCCAGAGCGGTGGTTTGGAAGACTACTCTAGAGACTTGACTGCCCAGGCCAAGGCCGGACTTCTGGAGCCAGTCATCGGTCGGGAGGAAGAGATTTCGCGGATGATTCAAATCTTGTCCAGAAAAAGCAAGAACAATCCTGTCCTTGTTGGGGATGCCGGGGTCGGAAAAACAGCCCTAGCCCTGGGGCTAGCCCAAAGAGTAGCTGAAGGTCAGGTGCCGGCTAGCTTGGCGGGTATGCGGGTCCTGGAATTGGACCTGATGAGTGTTGTGGCTGGAACCCGTTTTCGGGGGGATTTTGAGGAGCGGATGAACAATATCATCAACGATATTGAGGAAGATGGCAAGGTTATCCTCTTCATTGACGAGCTCCATACCATCATGGGTTCTGGTTCGGGCATTGATTCTACCCTGGATGCGGCCAATATCCTAAAACCAGCCCTTTCTCGGGGAACCCTGCATATGGTCGGGGCTACGACCCAGGAAGAATACCAAAAACACATCGAAAAGGATGCAGCCCTGGTGCGGCGTTTTGCAAAAGTGACCATTGAGGAGCCGACAGTGGACGATGCCATCGCAATCTTGCAGGGCCTAAAATCGGCCTATGAGCAGCACCATCGGGTAGCCATTTCTGATGAGGCCATTGTGACGGCTGTAACCTATGCCAAGCGCTATCTGACCAGCAAGAATTTGCCAGACTCAGCCATTGATTTGCTGGATGAAGCCAGCGCCACTGTGCAAAATGCGTCCAAGTCCCAGCCCAAGTTAGAGGATGATGGCTTGGAACAGGCCCTGCTTAGGAAGCAGTACAAAAAAGTGGGGCAGTTGATTCGCCAGGCTGAAGAGGGCCAGGACCAAGTTCCCAGCTACCAGCTGGCTGTTACGGAGGATGCCATCTTGCAGACCCTGAGTCGCCTGTCTGGTATCCCTGTCACCAAGCTGACCAAGTCTGATGCCAAGAAGTACCTGAACCTGGAGGCTGAACTGCACAAGCGGGTCATCGGTCAGGACCAGGCTATTTCAGCGGTCAGTCGGGCCATTCGCCGCAATCAGTCCGGTATCCGCTCTGGCAAACGGCCCATTGGTTCCTTTATGTTCTTAGGGCCGACAGGTGTCGGCAAGACCGAGTTGGCGAAAGCCTTGGCCGAGGTCCTCTTTGATGATGAGTCAGCCTTGATTCGCTTTGACATGTCAGAGTACATGGAGAAATTTGCTGCCAGTCGTCTCAATGGAGCCCCTCCGGGCTATGTGGGCTATGAGGAAGGCGGAGAATTGACGGAGAAGGTCCGCAACAAGCCTTATTCGGTCCTCCTCTTTGATGAGGTGGAGAAGGCTCACCCTGACATCTTCAATGTCCTCTTGCAGGTCTTGGATGATGGAGTTCTGACCGATAGTAAGGGTCGCAAGATTGACTTCTCTAACACCCTTATTATCATGACTTCTAACCTGGGGGCGACTGCCCTTCGGGATGACAAGACAGTCGGTTTTGGTGCCTTGGACCTATCCCGTAGCCAGGAGCACATGGAAAAACGGATTTTTGAGGAACTGAAAAAGGCCTACCGGCCAGAATTTATCAACCGTATTGATGAGAAGGTGGTCTTCCACAGTCTGTCAGACCAGGATATGCAGGAAGTGGTCAAGGTCATGATCAAGCCACTGGTGGCCATTACAGCGGAAAAAGGCATTGCCCTCAAATTCCAGCCAGCTGCCTTGAAACTCTTGGCCCAGGAAGGTTTTGACCCGGACATGGGGGCCCGTCCTCTGCGCAGGCTGCTTCAGACTAAGGTCGAAGACCGTTTGGCCGAAATGCTCCTGAGAGAAGAAGTAGGTGCAGGCGACCAGCTGAAAATCGGTGTCTCATCTGGTCAACTCAAGTTTGAAGTGGGGAGGTAAGTGATGGAAATTGTCAAAATTGGAGTAGAAAGTGTCCAAGCGCTACGGGAAATCAGCTGTGAAACCTACTACGATACCTTTAAGGAGTCCATCGTCAATCCCCAGGATATGGAGGATTTTCTGAGGGATGCTTATAGTATCGAAACCTTGAGCCAGGAGTTGGAAAATCCGGAATCAGACTTCTTCTTCCTCTATCAGGAAGACCGCCTGGTGGGCTACCTCAAGCTCAATGTAGGTGCTGCCCAGACCGAACAGGGTGTGGCAGACAATACCCTGGAAATCCAGCGCATTTATGTTCGGCCCAGCGAAAAACGCCAGGGCTTTGGGACGGTCCTTATGGACTTTGCCATGCAGCATGCCAAGGAGGCAGGCTATGATTCTGTTTGGTTAGGCGTTTGGGAGCATAATGATGCGGCCCAGGCCTTCTATAAGGAGCATGGATTTGTCCGCGTTGGAGAGCATGTTTATTGGACTGGCAACCAGGCCGATACAGACCATATCTTGCTGAAAAAGATTTAGGGAAGCTGGCGGAGTCCAGCTTCTTTTTTGAAAAAGAAAGCAAATGAATTGAAAACGATTTCAATAGATGGTATAATGAAGTATCAAGAAAAAGGAGGACAAGTTATGTCAGATAAGTTTGATGCAAAGTTGGATCAACTGAAGGGCTCTGTAAAGGAGGGGTTCGGTAAGTTGACAGGCGACAAGAAGACGGAGACAGAAGGTGCAACTGAAAAAGTGGCTGCTAAGGCCAAAGAAGTGGTGCAGGATGTCAAAGATGGGGTTGAAGGCCTTGTCGATGGAGTAAAAAATTCCTTGAAAAAGGATGAAAAGTAATCAAACAATAGGAGCCCAGTGGGCTCCTATTGTTTGATTAGTCTTTTTCATTGTTTCCTATCTCTGCAAGGCTTGATCAAAGAGGGCTTCGACTTCTTGGATACTTTCGGCCTTGGCAACGGCTCCGCGGATTTTGGCAGCACCGGCGGTTCCACGAAGGTAGTGGGGAGCTAGGCCCCGGAATTCACGGACGGCGACGCTTTCACCCTTGAGTTTGGCCAGGCGGGTCAGGTGGTCATGGGCCACCTTGAGCTTATCAGCAAAGGTCAAATCAGGTAAGACCTCTCCGGTCTCCAGGTAATGGTTGATTTGGTGGAAGATATAGGGATTGCCCATGGCTGTCCGTCCCACCATGACCGCATCCGCACCGACTTCCTCAATCCGCTGGCGGGCGTCCTCGACATTGCGGATATCACCGTTTGCGATGAAGGGAATCTTGGTCAGGCTGCCGGCCACTCGGGTCAGGGTTTCAAGGTCCACAGTACCAGTGTACATCTGCTCCCGGGTACGGCCATGCATGGCCAGGGCAGCCACGCCGCCGCTTTCTGCGGCCAGGGCATTTTCCACAGCCAGATCGGTATTGTTCCAGCCGGTTCGCATCTTGACTGTCAAGGGAATGTCTAGGACGGAAGTCACTTCCTTGATGATGTGGTAGATCTTGTCTGGATCCTTGAGCCACTTGGCACCGGCTTCGTTCTTGATGACCTTGTTAACAGGGCAACCCATGTTGATGTCCACGATGTCAGCCTTGGTATTGGTCTGGATAAAATCCGCAGCCCGCTTGAGGCCTTCGGCATCCCCACCGAAGAGCTGGATGGACATTGGAAACTCATTTTCCTCGATGTGGAGCATGTGCAGGGTTTTTTCATTATTATAAAGCAGGCCTTTTTCGGAAATCATTTCCATGACCACCAGACCAGCGCCCATTTCCTTGGCAATGGTCCGAAAGGCTGAGTTGGTCACGCCTGCCATGGGGGCCAGGACGGTTCGATTGGGGATTTGGATGTCCCCAATCATGAAGGGGCTATTGAGATTTGTCACGGATGAGTTCCTCCAACTGTTCTGCTGTAAAATGGTAGTGCCTGCGACAGAATTGGCAGGTGATGTCGCAACCCTGGTCCTCAGCGATCATCTCCTCCAGATCGGATACAGGCAGGCCAGACAGGGCATTTAAGAATCGCTCCTCCGAGCAGTCACAGTCAAAACTGAGGGCCTCTTCGGAGAGGATTTTATAGGGTTCTTCGCCATAAATGGCGGCCAAAAGGGCTTCCATGTGGCCATCAGAAGCCAGCAGGCTAGAGATGGCCGGCATGGTTTGGATGCGTTTTTCAAGGCGAGAAATGTCTTCTTCCGACGCACCAGGCAAGACCTGTACCATAAATCCGCCCGCAACCTGGACTCTATCCTCCTGATCCAGCAGGACATTGAGACCGACGGCTGATGGTGTTTGCTGGCTTTCGGTCAGGTAGTAGGCCAGGTCCTCTCCGATTTCCCCTGAGATGAGGGGGGTGGTGGAGTGGTAGGGATGGCCGATGCCATAGTCGGTAATGACCAAGAACTGGCCTTGACCAACCAGAGGCCCGACAATGACCTCGCCAGTAGCTGTTTTTTTGTAGTCCAAGTCTGGATTTTGAATATAGCCCTTGACCTGGCCCTTGTTATTGGCAACGCTGATGATGGCCCCTGTGGCTCCTTCTGCCAAAATTTTCAAGGTAATCTTGGTGTCGCCCTTTTCATTGGCTGCGAGTATCTGGTTGGCGATAAAGGTCCGACCCAGGGCCACCGTTGAAGAGGCCATGCTGTCATGTTTTTCCTGGGCTGTTCGGACGGTTTCCGTGCTGTCCAATACAAAGGCCCGGAAATGCCCGCTTTCTGAGATTGTTTTAATGATTTTATCCATAGTGTTTCTATTTTAACACAAAAGAGAAGACAAGTAAGCTAAAACTACTTGTCTTTTGAGCTTGATTTGCATCAGGATAGTTCAGGGAATAAGTTCTGTAAAATCTTCTGGGTGATAACTTGACCTGGTCCAGCATAGGTGTAGGTGTGCAGGTACATGGCTGGATTGAAGTTGAGTTCAATGCAGGTGCAGGCTGGGTTTTCTTTGCTGGAGGTAAGATGGGTGTCTGGAATAATCAGGTCGACCCCGCAGACCCAAGCCCCCATGGCCGTAGCCATTTGGGCGGCCAGCTGCTTGTAGGAGTCGTGCATCTGGTCGGTCACATCGATGGAATCTCCACCAGTGGAGATATTGGAATTTCCCCGCAGATGAGCCCTGACACCGTCGGCCAGGATGGTCTCCGGTGTAAAGCCTTGCTGGTCCAGCATGAGGCGTTCGATGTCGCCTAGTTGGATGATTTCTAGCGGTGAGCGGTGGTCCAGACCCCGCAAGGGGTCTTGGTTTTTCAGGTCGACCAACTCTCGGATGGTATGAACCCCATCGCCAACCACATTGGCTGCCACCCGCAGGAGAACGGCCTCGCATTTGCCATCCAGAATGAAGAAGCGGTATTCTGTCCCTGGGATAAATTCCTCTACCAGGACATCCGAATCCTCTGAAAAGGCGATATCCAGGGCTTTCTCATAGTCAGTCAGGTTGGCTGGCTCTTGGAAAATGGAGATACCCAGGCCATAGTTGGTGGATTTTGGCTTGACCACAATGGCCTTATTGGCAATCTGGCCGTAATAGCGCAGGGCCTCCATCTTCTGGCTAAATTCACTGCCTGCTGGGACTGGGAAGCCAGCCTCGCGGAGGATTTTTTTGGTGACGGTCTTGTTGGCCATGGCCAGAGGAACCACATAATTGTCCTTGGAGGTCATGTTGCCATTTTTAATGAGCTCGACATGGGGACCATGCCAGACTTTGAGAAACTGATCGTTTTCATCCAAGATTTCCAGGTTGAGCCCCATTTGAATGGCATCAAAGAGAATCATCTGGGTGGACAGTTCCATGTTTTCATAGCCCTTGAGGGCATAAGGAGCAGTCCAGGCATCGTCATGGAAGGCTTGTCCCTGTTTGCGACCAAAATCTTCTAGAGAAAGTTTTTCAATATGGGTTATCAACTGCCCGCCGATGGTCAAGCTAGGGTCGGTAATGGCAGCCTGGATATGTTGGATGGGCTGCCCATAGGAGCTATCTAGTTGAAAATGGTCAACCACCTGCTCCATGGCTGTCAAAATCCTGTCTACATCGGCCTCTTCTGGTAGTTTTTCTAAGGGATGGCTGAGGGCAATTTTTTCATTGAGCACCTGGGCTTGGGCCAGCTGGGCGTCCACATCCGTCAGGCCCTCCATCCAGAGGAGGGCGAGGAGGAAGAGGTGGACGGTATCCAGGGTTTCCTGGTTGATGGCCAGGGCTTCAAAGGGGTTGAGGTCAAAGCAGCGGAATTCCAGGTAGCGGATGCCCTTGGTCAGATAGTCACGGTTGCGCTGACTGCCGCGCAAGCGGACCGCCGAATAAAATTCCTTTTCCGCAGACAATTTTCCAGAAGAAACACAGTCCTCTAAGTTGTTCACATAGGCTTCCAGACTGGCAAAGGAAATCCGGACATCCTCGGCATTGACATAACCATAGGAGCTGTTGCGCAGGGAGCGGACGGGGTAGCTAGGCGGGTTTTTGAAAAATCCGCTTTCCGCCAGGGGGCTAGCCCCGTAGAGGTAGGTAAGGAGCCAGCGGTAATAGAGGAAGTTTTGAGCCAGCTTGAGATAGAGGTCATTTTTGAAGGTGACCATGTCCCCATAGTCACTGACTTCAAAAAGGGTCTGGGTCAGGTCCTTGCCTAACTCAAAATTGTAATGGATGCCAGACATGGACTGGAGGAGCTTGCCATATCGCTGGCCGAGGCCGACCCGGTATTGGTATTCGTAGTCGCTTTCTAAGGCCGCAATCTGGATTTCATCTTCGGTAATCTTTGGAGGCATGGAGAGGGGCCAGAGATACTCCGAGCGCTCCATCGAGCGGCTGGCCACATCGGTAATGGCCCCTAAGATTCGCAGGGCTTCCCCAGTGGATTGGCTGATGGGAGTGATCAGCTCCAATTGGGATTCGCTGTAATCTGTCTGGATATAGGGGTGGAAGGAACGCTTGCCCAAGCATTTTGGATGGGGAGTCTGGGCCAGGCGGTGGAGGTCATTGATTCGCAGGGACTCTCTTTCCAGGCCAAAGGTTCCTTGTAAGATAGGACTGTTTCTGTCTGCTTTTTGTAATAAATTGGATAGGGTCATGTCTTTGCCTCAAATTTGATATTATCTCTATTTTAAACCCTTTCTAGGTCAAAGACAAATTTTTACTACGGTAGTAAGGAATAAGGAGAGTTGGTAAATGCTAAATGTTCGTAAAAATATAAAATAACCAAGTCATAAAAAATAATTGTTCGGTTTTTCTTTTTAACTCATCCATTCTTGAAAAAAAGTTCGTTTTTTAGTATAATAGGGTGTAACCAAGACTTGCGGGTGAGATTCCCGCCATTTGTTTTGAGGAAAGGACTGGGCAGGCCGTATCTTGCCCATAAATAGACGAAATTATGACATCAGTAGTAGTTGTTGGTACTCAGTGGGGTGACGAAGGCAAGGGAAAAATCACAGATTTCCTCTCTGCCAATGCAGAGGTGATTGCCCGCTATCAAGGTGGCGATAATGCAGGACACACCATCGTCATCGACGGGAAAAAATTCAAGTTGCACCTGATTCCGTCAGGGATTTTCTTCCCAGAAAAAATCTCTGTCATCGGTAATGGGGTTGTGGTCAACCCCAAATCTCTGGTCAAGGAATTGGCCTACCTTCATAGCGAGGGGGTCTCAACTGAGAGTCTGCGGATTTCAGACCGGGCCCATGTCATCCTGCCCTACCATATCAAGCTAGATCAGCTGCAGGAAGAAGCCAAGGGTGAAAATAAAATCGGAACCACCAACAAGGGGATTGGTCCGGCTTACATGGACAAGGCAGCCCGTGTGGGTATTCGGATTGCAGACCTCTTGGACAAGGAGATTTTTGCAGAGCGTCTGCGCATCAACTTAGAAGAAAAGAACCGTCAATTTACCAAGCTCTACGATTCGACAACCCTCTCCTTTGAGGAAATCTTTGAGGAGTACTATGAGTATGGTCAGCAAATCAAGCAATATGTGACCGACACTTCTGTTATTCTAAACGATGCTCTAGATGCTGGTAAACGGGTCCTCTTTGAAGGAGCCCAAGGGGTGATGTTGGACATTGACCAAGGGACCTATCCTTATGTAACCTCCTCCAATCCAGTAGCTGGTGGGGTAACCATTGGTTCAGGTGTTGGCCCAAGTAAGATTGACAAGGTAGTTGGGGTCTGCAAGGCCTACACCAGCCGGGTGGGGGATGGCCCATTCCCAACAGAACTCTTTGATGCAGTGGGCGAGCGCATTCGTGAGGTTGGACATGAGTATGGGACAACGACTGGCCGTCCGCGCCGGGTGGGCTGGTTTGACTCGGTTGTCATGCGCCATAGCCGCCGTGTATCTGGCATCACAAACCTTTCCCTCAACTCCATCGATGTCCTGTCTGGCCTGGACACAGTAAAAATCTGTGTGGCCTATAATTTGGACGGGGAGCGGATTGACCATTATCCAGCTAGTTTGGAAGCCCTCAAGCGCTGCAAGCCCATCTATGAAGAACTTCCTGGCTGGCAGGAAGATATCACAGGTGTCCGCAGCTTAGATGAGTTACCTGAAAATGCCCGCAACTATGTTCGCCGTGTCGGTGAGTTGGTTGGTGTCCGTATTTCAACCTTCTCCGTCGGACCAGGCCGGGAACAAACCAATATTTTGGAATCCGTCTGGGGTACAATCTAATCATTGGAAACAGAAAAAACTTGACTTTTTCTGTTTTTTTGATGTGGTTCGCTTAGTCTTGCTTTCAACTTGATTTTTGTTATAATAGAACATATTAAAAAATGAGGTGAATCGAATGGGACAATTTATTTTTCCAGTATTAATGTTGGCTTTGTTGGGTTGGATGATGTTTTCTCAAAGAAAGCAACAACAAAACCGGGCCAACGAACTCAGCCAAATCAAAAAGGGCGATGAAATCGTTACAATTGGTGGCTTGTATGGTATTGTGGATGAAATCAATGACCAAAAAGTGGTCTTGGACATCGACGGAATCTACCTGACTTTTGATCGCTCTGCTATCCGCAGCCGGGTTTCAGAAGCAGCTACACCAGTTGAGGTTGCGATTGAAGAGCCAAAAGAAGACAGCGACAGCGCCATTGAAGAATAACTCATGTTATTCTTTTTTTGTTCAGAAGTCAGGGGAGAAGAAAATGAACTACAAGGAATTATTGGAATCGGGTGAACCTGTCTATCGGGAAACGACCCGCTTCAAACATTTTAAAAATCCGGTGACCTCAGAGCGCTATTTTTCAAATTACCTGAGCTATAAGCTGATGCCCAGTCTTTCTGAATTGGAAGCAGATTTGGCCTACTTAGGCAAAGAGCAAGCAGGCTATGTCAGCCATTATGCCTTTCTTTTCTTTGCGGAAAATCAGGAAATTTCGGCAGAGTTAGCAGATTATTTGAACAATCAGGGTTTTGGCCTTTCCAGGCATCTGATTTTTACCAGCCCAGTGGAGGACTTGCAGCTCAAGGACCGTAATTTAGGTGGTATTCGGATTGTTGAGTTGGATGAAACGTACTTAGAAGATTACCTGCAGGTTCAATATCAGGATCACCTGCAATATGGGCAAGTCTATGCGGAACAGATGTTGGCAGATAATCGGGCCCATCTATTGACCAATGGTTCTAAAATTTATCTGGCCTTAGATGGCCAACGGATTGTTGGTTCTGTCACGGCCTGGTTTTTCGAGGCTTATGTGGAAATTGATGATTACCAGGTGGATGCGGCTTATCAAGGTAGAGGGATTGGGACCGCGCTTCAAAAGGCTGCACTAGCAAATCAGGAACAGGCTATTTTGGTTGCAGAAGAGGCCAATCGCCCTATGTACCACCATCAGGGCTACAAGGAAGTGGCCTCCTACTGGATAGCTCTGCGTAGTGATAGTCGCCAGACCAAGGACGATTAAATCAGCTGTTCGAGTGTTTCCCTAGATTTCAGGCATGTTGTATCTTTTGAAATTATGTTATAATAGTATGATTATAACAATGAGGGAAAAATGATGTTTACCTTTGGTTTCGGAAAAAAAGAAAAAGATGAATTGATCTTGGACGTTCCCAAGCATATCGCCATCATCATGGATGGAAATGGACGTTGGGCCAAAAAACGGATGCAGCCTCGGATCATGGGACATAAGGCTGGGATGGATGCCCTGCAAAAGGTGACCAAGGCCGCCTCTGAGATGGGTGTTAAGGTCCTGACAGTCTATGCCTTTTCCACAGAAAATTGGGCTAGGCCGGAAAAAGAGGTCAAGTTTATCATGAACTTGCCAGTGGAATTTTATGACAAGTATGTGCCAGACCTCCATGCCAACAATGTCCGCATCCAGATGATTGGTGACCACGATCGTCTGCCTGAAGCGACCATGACGGCCCTTTATCGAGCTGAGAACAAGACCAAGAACAATACCGGTTTGATTCTCAATTTTGCCCTCAATTATGGGGGACGGGATGAAATCACCAAGGCTGTTCGCTCCATCGTGCAGGATGCTTTGGATACCAAATTCAATCCTGGCGACATTGATGAAGAATTGATTGCAGACTATCTCTATACCGGATGTCTGCCAGATAAGTTACGAGATCCTGACTTGGTGATTCGAACTAGCGGAGAACAGCGCCTCAGTAATTTTTTACCATGGCAGACGGCATATAGT
>ERZ650312.1506-NODE-1506-length-13062-cov-15.136926_pt1 | contig 13062 bp, 10 predicted proteins | sample MGYA00376248_ERZ650312 | MGnify/ENA primary metagenome ERZ650312 (study PRJEB26733, sample SAMN07839316) | wastewater metagenome | biome: urban; feature: wastewater treatment plant; material: waste water | place: USA: North Carolina | collected 2016-07-28 ... | reverse complement strand
AAAATTCTTTAGCATACATTATGGCCCGAATTCTCAGATGCCCCCTGTATAGGGTTAATAAAACTCCCAACAATCGCCTTTACAAGCATTTTTAATGAAACTTTTCTCACCTATGTAATATAATCGTTGGTTTTCAGTGTAGACTGGTCTCATAATTAGGAATTTTAATGGATAATCACTAAAAATAAAGCTATCAGAATTAGGTATCTCATGCCAATAGTTATTTAACACTTCAATTGCTTCTGTATCAATGGATGATTGAAGTACTTCAAAGTTATCTTGTTGAAGTAAATTTTCTGCAGTGGCATTATAAATATATTTACAACCAATTATTTTTAATGTTTGGGATAGATTATACGCATCATTTTCAATGATTTGTTTCTCATGCTCTTCCATTTGCGCATAAAACCAACCTTTATTGTCTACTGCAAACTTATTTAAAGTTAAATAGTTAAAATTAAAGTAAAGTAATCTGACTTCATTTTGAATTAATTGAGAATTCATAATCTCATTAAAATTAATTTCGTTTACCATATCTAATCTCCCTTTCAGTTCTATTGTTTTTCTTTATAATATCGATAGTGTATCTCCCGCGACCTGCATCATTGCTAGGTCTAACTTTTACTGTTCTACCATCTGGTAATTCACCCATTTTCATTTCACCTTTATTCGTTTGAATAGTTTTTACATCTTTCAGGTTTAATGAATTAAAGTCCTTAAAGGCTTGCTCCTTAGTTCCATTTGGAATACTTTGTATTTTTGTACCTTTTGTTGTAATGCCTTCTGTAATAACTTTTTTAGACCCATATATATCAGCTGGCATTTTCCTACTACTGATAGCTTCTTGACTAATTGAATTGTAATTTGGATTATTCCTACCGATATTTGCCCTAACTTTAACTTTTTGTATGGCAATTTCGGCTTCCTTAACATTCTTATAAATACCGACTGTTTCACGAGTGCCTTTAGCAACAACCTTAACGCCACCACCAGGCGTAATAATCATAATTGCATCAGCGACCATACCAGTTTTTGTATAAATCGGATTGTTAGTATCAACTACTTGATAACCATTTACCCAGTTACTGATAGGAACCCCTAATCCCATAGACATAGAATTACTAACGGCCATCAACCTATTGTATACATTATCAGGTATGGGTGGTAAACTAAATTGATTATTTTCTACCGCTGTCTTACTTGCTTCACTTGCACTTACAGCATCAGTTATACTACCAGCCGTAGCTCCCAAACCAAGACCTGCAAGGCTCGTAATGCTACTTACCGTTGCCTTCTGCTCAGCCGTCAACTCACTTAGCTTAGTATCAGGAAACAAATAGTTAGCAACATACTTAGCACCTGCCTCAGCCCCCATCGCAGATAACGCCCCAGTCGTTGGGTCATTCCCTGTGGCTGAACTCACCGCCGCCGCTAAAATCCCATGAGCCAAGATATGTGGCGCAGTGCCTTCACCATTCGTGCCTTTAAAATACTGACCAATTTGATAAGAAACTTGTGGTGCAACTGCTCTTGCAACATACCCTGTCACACCATTAGTATTGGGTCCATAGATAGCGCCAGTGATACTATCAAACAACACCATTTTTTCTTGTTGTTTATTCGCTTCATCCATCAAGCGATTATATTCTGCACTACCCACAGGATATTGTTTCGCCCCTAGCTCAAAATGAATAAAAGTTAATTGTAATTTTTTAGAATTTCACTTAATACTTTTATACATTCATCTTGAGAATACTCAAACTCTTCACCCATATCCATAGCAATTAATGAAATGAATTTATCTCTATCCTCAGCAATAATTTCGTTTGAATATTCATTAAGTATGTTCATTGACATTTTAGCAATATATAGTGGAGAGTAGTTATATTCTGCCTGCTGTTTTAATAATGATATTTCATTATATAGACTTTGATACATTACTTTGCTCCTTTTTGTACCTCTGTGCCTGTAGGTGGGTAATGTTGCCCTGAAACGGTTTGCCCATTTATAGATTTAGGGTGAACTCGAATAACTTCCCCTGAATGATTATAGCTCTCCATCCATTGTCTAGTTTTACCAGTTTTTGGATTATATTCAGTCACAAAGGAAGCTCCTCTAGTTTTTCCTTCTTTTTTTGCAGGTGTTTCTGCAGAGTAATATCTTATCCTTCCATCAGATAGTGTTCTAGTTTTAACAGCTGTAGATTGTGCTTTTTCTAATCCTGCAAGTTTTGATTTTAAAGCTATTTGAGCATTAATATTATGAGCTTGCTTTCCTATACCTATCGGTTTTTGTTTAGATTCATTATTAGCTTGAACAGGCTTCTGCTGAACTACAGGCTCAACCTTACCAACTACTCCTGTTCTCCCACCTCTAGCTGGAACTTTAGTTTTAGATATGCCACCATAAGGAACTTTAGCCCCAGCAAATACAGTAGCCACACCAACACCGTTTTGTGCGACCTGCCCCACATTGGCTTCTTCCTCATTACTATATGGAAAAGTTTGGGGAACACTTCTACCAAATGGAGCGACAACACCATTCACCGTATCAGAAGGAATATTACCTACGCCTTTAAGAACTCCAATCCCACTCGTTTTAGCAACTTGTTTAGCTATTTGAGTATTCTTCTGTGTTGTAGAATAAGTTGGTGTCCGATTTTCTACTGCCCACAATATAGCGTTAGTTCTGGGATTGCTCCTATTTAAATCATGGTTTTGACGTTCAGCTGCGGTAGATTTTATTACTACGTTTTTTCGTAAAAATGCCTCTGCTGCCATCGCCAACGTACTTTCTTTCGTTCCAGGCTTGGGTGTATGGTTGTTTCTAAATTGATCGTCTGTATTTCTATAGGCTTGTGCTAGAATGGCTCTCCAAGCTTCTTCAAAAGTGATATTTTGCTCTTTTGCAAATTGCCGAACTTTGTCACCATTATTAGCAAGTATCTTCTGTATTTCACTCTCATGTAACCATCGATTATTCGAATCAATATTGATTGCAGTTGCTGTACTACTGGTTTCTAATCCAACTGTTGAGCCAACACCTGCAAGAGTGAAACTCGTTAAACTTTTAGCAACACTTTTGGCTGATTCCTTGCCCATTCCTTGTTCAGTTAATCGTCTAGCAATTTTTTCTTCAAGATCATTAATTAGAGGAGCCGCTGCTGCCACCCCTCCACCAACTAATGCACTTTCAACTGTACCGCCACCCAATGCACCTATAGCCGTGTGCATCGCAACCCGATAAACACCGCCTTCATCCCATTTTTTGATTTCAGCAAGTTTCTGGTCAGGCGTTAGATTAGGGTCAGCTTTAATTGCATTGATACGATTCTGTGAGAATTCAGCCACTGCCTTTGGAGCTTCTTGCCCAAACGCCTGAGTTACTGACACCTGAGCATTCGTCTGCGCATTGACTCTATCTTTATCAAAGCTATTTACTAGCGTTTCATTGAGTGTACCAACATTAGCCGTCGTCACATCCGACTTTCCTGCAATACCCGTCACCGCACTATAGGTCGTACTGGTTTGACTATCGCCATCTTTACCATAACCAATACCACTGATGCCAGGTGGACTCACTTTTTGTGTTTCTGAGTTGATACCTGCACCTAATCCCACATTGATAGCATCGCCTTTGTAATTCATATGGTTTTGGATATCAGTGGTCGTTACCCCTTCTTTAAACACCGTTTGATTATCTTCAGGCGTTGCCGTGGTAAAGTATGCCCCATCAAAGCGGCTGGCTTTAGCCACCACCACATCCGATGAATTCATGGCAATACCGGTTTGCTCTTTGACCGCCGCATAATCGGCATTCACTTTTGATCTGCCCGCATTCACGCTAACGCTTTGTGGTACCCCATCAAATCCAATGTCCGCACTAACGCCAGCATTGGTTTGTTTGCCTGTGTATGTGGCGGTATCCGGACGGCTTTTGGCTAAGATGGCGCCGTCGATATGACCGCTCATATGATCGCCTTTTACTACCGCACCATCTAAGACAAGATCACCACCAATGTTTTGATAGGTGGTGCCACCGACTGTGACATGGCTATTGGCATTAGTGGTTGTTTCACCATTGCCATAGCCTTTGGCGGTATTGGCATTGACGGTAAAGCCTTGGCTTTTACTATCGGCATACACACCAACCCCATAGCCACTGGATTTGTTGCTGCTACGCTCATAGCCTTTGCCGGTGGCGGCTTGATAAACCACGTCGCCTTCGACGTTGTTGTACAAATCGCCATTAACGTTTAAGTCACTACCGGTGGCTACAAAGTCGCTGTCTTTGCCTTGGATGTTAAGGAGATCCTTGTTGGCGGTAATTTATGAAATTTAATATTCGACAAAATTCCTTAGGGTATATTATGGTTCAAATTCTCAGATGACCCCAATTACAATGTATAAATAAAAGCGTCAATCAACTGATGATGCCCCGAGACACTGACGTTTAAGTCGTGAATACGCCCATCGGATAAGCCATATATCCAGCCATGCACTGATAGCTTTTCGCCCCGATGCCAAGCGTTCTGCACAATCGTGGTATGGCAAACGTTGGTCACTTGGCGTTTGACATTAATTTCACAGAGTAAATCCACCTCTTGCTCTGGGCTAAGGTGTTGAAAAGCATCGTCATATTGATACCGCATCCCTTTTAACGCACGAAGCCAATTGTCAATCAAGCCATATTCTTGATGACCTAATGCTGCCTTGACCCCACCACAGCCATAGTGCCCACAGACGATGATGTGCTCAACTTTGAGTACATCCACCGCATATTGCAAAACGGACAGCAAATTCATGTCCGTAGCCACCACCATGTTGGCGACATTGCGATGCACGAACAGCTCTCCAGGCATTAAGCCGACCACTTCATTGGCAGGGACACGGCTGTCCGAACAGCCTATCCACAGGTATTTGGGGTGCTGTTGGCGGGATAATCTTGGGAAATAATCTGGGTCACGGGCGGATAGAGCCTGCGACCAAAATTGATTGTTGTCAATAAGATGTTGTAAGGGGTTGGCTTGGTCGGTCATGGGCTATAGCAAGGTGGTTGATTTAACATCACCTTATCAAATTATGCGGATTTAGCCCATGCCTATTTGGGTGGAATGGATTAGCTAAAAGTGGTAAATAGCTTGTTAATGACAGCTCACTTCTGATACTGCTGTACAGCCCAGACGGCGGCTTCGACACGGGTACGCAGTCCGACTTTGCCTAGGATATGCTTGACATGGACTTTGACCGTGGATTCAGCAATGCCAAGCTTATTGCCTATCATCTTGTTGCTTAAGCCCTCAGCTATCATCTGTAACACTTGCTGTTCACGTTCGGTCAAGTCAAAATTATCTGCGGATTTGGCAGGTTTTCGCATGGCTTGTGCCAATATCGGGGCTAGGCTTGGGCTGATGACCAGCTCATCCCGCAGGATTTTGTGGATATCTTTGATAATATCTTCAGGCTCCATGTCCTTGAGCAGATAGCCGTCCACGCCCAGTTGCAGAGCGTCTTTTACGTCTTTACTGTTGTCGGATACGGTGAACAGTAGCACTTTGCCCTCTATCTCACGCTCACGGATTTTCTTTAGGGTCTCAAGTCCATTCATCACAGGCATATTGTTGTCTAATACAATCAAATCCACGCTGTGATTGGCAAGGTATGCCAGTGCCTCTTCACCATGATTGGCTTCGGCAACCACGCTGATATTATTCTCAAAGCCTAGCAAATCGGCAAGCCCACGCCGTATCATCGGGTGGTCATCAACCAATAAGAGTTTGGCAGGGCTGGTGGCGGTATAGACTTTGATTGACATTATGTTTCCTTATTTTTCGTTGAATCCGCCTAGTTATGAGGTGGGTTAAATTGAAATAAAAAACCGTTCGCCCTGAGCCTGTCGAACGGTGAAGGTTTACGTTGATGGTTCGACAGGCTCACCACAAACGTAAACTGAACTATGATTGCTACCTTTAACCACTATTCTATTTTCTGCTGAAACGCTTGGGGTAAAAACTGCACCCGAACGGCTGTGCCATGCGGTAATACATTGTTGATTTGACACTCACCGCCAAGGCTATGGCTACGTTCTTGCATGATGGTCATGCCGTAGTGGTGCTGACCGTCATCTTTGGGCTGTAGCCCCACGCCGTCATCTTGGATGTGTAAGCTTACCACGCCTTGTTGGTTTTGCGATAGGCTGATGTGGGCATTTTTTGCCTGTGCATGGCGGTTGATGTTGGACAGGGCTTCACGGGTAATTTGTAGTAAATCAACTTGCTCAGTGGCGGTCAGATTGATGCTCATCAGGCGATTGTCCAAATGCACGGCAAATCCGCCTTTGTTGGCGAACTCATCGCCTGCTTGTGCCAAGGCGGTATCAAAACTGCCTTCTTCTATCTTTAAGCGGAAAGTTGCCAATAATTCACGCAGTTGGCTATATGCCCCATTCAGACCGTCTTTGGTTTGTGATAATACTTGCTCAATTTTGTGGTTATTGGGGTTTTGGTTATCTTTGAGCAAGGTGGTGAGCATACTGACTTGCATTTTGAGATACGATAACGACTGTGCCAGTGAGTCATGTAGCTCTCTTGCCATGGTGTTGCGTTCTTCCGACAAAATTAGCTGATGCTCTTGTTCCCGCTGTTTTTTCCCTGCAAACATCAGTCCAATGAGGTTGGCAAGGGTGTTTAACAATTCATTTTCATCAAAAAAGGGTTCTTGACTATCGGCAAAATTTTGCCAGTTTTGTTCATCCAATAACGTGATACGATTGATAGGTGATGGCTTTTGGGAAGTAGCAGAGTTTGTGGGCTGGGGTTGTTTGCGGATGCCCTTGCCGTGATGATGGCGTGGCTTGACCAGTAATTCACCCCACTGGGTTTGTAGGCTGTTTATCGGATATACCCAAACGCCCTCATCATGCTTGATGTCACAGGTTTGGCAATGTGCTTGGTCGCAAAAACTTCGCCCAAGATGTCTTTTATCACGAATGCCCAAGCTGTGCATCGCCATCGCATCTTTGAAGTTATCATTGTGCAAATTAGCATCATGTAGGCACAGGCTAATGTCAAAATTGGGCAATACCGCACCAAACTGCTCGATAAGTACCTGTAGCCGTGCATAGGCAACTGGCTGTTGGTTAAGCTGTTTGGCAAAGTCATAGAGTAAGGTCAACGCTTGGTTACTTTGGGTAAGGTGGTAGGTTTTTTTGGCAACTTCGGCTTTTAGGTTGTTTTGGTAGGCTTTGAGGGTACTGGTCATTTGGTTAAAAGAATCACCCAACTCATTAAACTCTTCATAACCTGCGATATTAACGCTGGTGTCTTCCCCTTTACCAAATTGTTGTGTCGCCTTACGCAGTTGCCCAACAGGAATCAATACATTTTGTTGAATCTCATGTAACCCTGCCAACATGATAATGATGGTAAGTAACAACGCCCCAATTTGTAAGTTCTGTTGAAGGGATTGTCGATGCTCATTGCGGGTCTGAATTTGTTTGACCAACTTGTCAACATTATCAATATAGCGAAGTGAAATCGCATACAAGGCATCGCGATTGCCCTCTCTAACGCTCGTTTCAAGTGTTGGCTGAAGCTCTGTTGTCCAAATCTGCCGAATGGTGTCAATTTGCTGATTAATTTGGTCATCCCGATTGCCTTGCGACTGCTCATAATGAGCCAACTGGGCAAGACGACTTTGCATATCTTGGGTAAGTGTTGCCAGTAGCTCATCTTTACTCAAATGGCTGTCAATTGGCTGTGAAGCAGGAATACTTCGGGATAGAGCATCATTGGGTGATAACTGTTGGGATTGTATTTCAGATTGTATTTGGGGTTGTATTTGGGGTTGCGATTGTACTTGTGACTCATGGTTGGTGGATTGGTTAGCTAATGCTTGGGCATTGGCTGGGGTTTGTGCTGGTCGATTTTCTTGTTTTACCACCAAATAATTAATGCGGTAAGTCGCCATCCGCATCGAACCTGCGGTATTGACCGCCTCAGCATCTGACTGAGCAATCCATGCCAAAATCCCGCTAACCATCGCCATACCGACTGCCATCACCATGACAATCGCCACCGCACACCATGCCCGAACAGGCAGTGAGTTGCTAATACTGGGCAAAAAACGTGAACGACATACTGACTTTTGCAAAACTACCCCTAAATAGTTGTGATGGCAAAATCGTATAGGCTTTTACCTAACTTGCGTGAGAGTTTAGCATAAATAATTGAAAACTAGCGACTTTATAAAATAATCCCATCGCAAAAGCCATACTACTTTAGCAGTAATTTGCATCATTATTGCCCTTGCCAGTCGCAGGGTTCGCCCCTGCCAGACCGGCAAAACCCCTTCATACCTTGCTATGATATTACCCATACACCCATTTTGTGTAAGCTGGAGCATATCATGGCAAGTCTAAAAACCAAACAATATATGGTGCTGACCTCATCCACTATCGCCTTTACGGTGTGTTTTATGGTATGGATGATGTTTGCGGTACTGGGGATTCCCCTTAAAAAATCGTTGGGTCTAAGTGAAACCGAATTTGGTCTATTGACTGCGATTCCTGTGTTGACAGGCTCACTGGTACGGTTACCGATTGGGCTGTTGACCGATAAATTCGGTGGTCGGATTGTATTTTTTATTTTGATGTTGGCGACTGTGATTCCGATTTACTGTTTGTCGTTTGCCACCGAATATTGGCACTTTTTGGTATTAGGTCTGTTTGTCGGTTTGGCAGGTGGTTCATTTACCGTGGGGATTGCCTATGTCGCCAAATGGTTTGAACCACAAAATCAAGGCTTGGCAATGGGCGTCTTCGGCGCGGGGAATGCAGGTTCGGCACTTACCAAACTCATCGCCCCCAGTATCATCGCCATTGGCACTTGGCAATTATTACCCAAAGTCTATGCGGTGATGATGTTGGTGACGGCAATTGGATTTTGGTTTTTGACCTTTGACAACAAAGAACACCGCACCGCCAGTAATGCCAGTATCAGCAGTCAATTAGCCGTGCTAAAAGACCCAAATGTGTGGCGTTATAGCCAGTATTATTCGATTGTGTTCGGGGGTTATGTGGCGTTGGCGTTGTGGATGACGCACTATTATGTGGATGAATATGGTTTTAACCTCAAAACTGCGGCGTTTTTGGCAGCTTGTTTTAGTTTACCTGGCGGTGTACTGCGTGCGTTGGGTGGCTGGTTATCAGACCGTTATTCGGCTCATACCGTGACTTGGTGGGTGCTTTGGGTGTCCATGTTGATTCTATTCGTGTTGTCGTATCCACAGACTGACCTTGTGGTTCAAACCGTTACTGGCAATAAAAGCTTCCATTTAGGCTTAAACTCCACCCTATTCACCGTGTTGATTTTTGCCCTTGGCATTACCTTTGCGATTGGTAAAGCCTCGGTGTTCAAATACCTGTCTGATGACTACAAACAAAACATGGGAGCAGTGTCAGGCGTGGTTGGTTTGTTCGGTGGCCTAGGTGGCTTTATCCTACCCATTATGTTCGGTATGGCGGTGGATATCACAGGCGTGCGTAGCTCTGCGTTTATGATTATGTTTGGCGTGGTGTGGGTGTCGCTCATTTGGATTTATATGAGTGAAGTGCGTCCTACTATGGAAAAAGGGCATCAAGAACAAATGGCGTTGAAAAAAGCTCAGAGTTAAATGCTGGCTTAAATACTGGCGAAACCAAAAACCCACAAGTTATCTTGTGGGTTTTTTATGTTAAACCTTATCTACTCCCAAAGGATAATATTGCCCCTAAAACCTAGCCCTTGGCATAAGATTTTTTTGCTCAAAAAACCATTATGCTAACAAGGTAAAAAATCCTTTTGAGGCAAATCAAACGCACCCCAAGGGTATATTGGAGGCTCTTATGAACAACGAACTAAAAGGCGGTCGCCGTATTGACGATTGGCGACCCGAAGACGAAAAATTTTGGGCAAATGGTGGTAAACAAACCGCCACACGCAACTTATGGATATCCATTCCCAACTTACTACTGGCGTTCTCCGTGTGGGTGCTTTGGTCAGTGGTCGTGGTGCGTATGCCAGACGCAGGCTTTCATTTTAACAAAGCCCAACTCTCTTGGCTAACTGCTTTACCTGCCTTATCTGGGGCGACGTTGCGGATTTTTTATTCGTTCCTTGTGCCAATTTTTGGCGGACGTAAATTCACCACCCTTGCGACCTTATCACTCTTGATCCCGACCATTTGGATGGGCTTTGCATTACAAGACCCAAATACCCCTTTTGCCACTTTTGTTATCATTGCTTTGCTGTGTGGGTTTGGTGGGGCGAACTTTGCCTCTAGTATGTCCAATATTTCGTTCTTTTATCCAAAATCGCAACAAGGCACAGCGATGGGCTTAAACGCTGGTTTGGGTAATTTGGGTGTGTCGGTCATGCAGTTTTTAGTCCCTGCGGTGATTGGCGTGGGTATCTTTGGGGCGTTGGGCGGTGATGCCCAAACCACTGCCAAAGGCACGACCATGTATCTACAAAACGCTGGTTTTGTGTGGGTACCTTTGATTATCATAGCTGCCCTTGCCGCTTGGTTTGGTATGAATGACTTGTCGTCTGCCAAAGCGTCTTTTAAAGACCAATCGGTGATTTTCGGTCGTCAACAAAACTGGATTATGTGTATCTTATACCTTGCGACTTTTGGTTCGTTTATTGGGTTTTCGGCGGCATTTCCGATGTTGATTAAACAATCATTCCCAGATGTGAATCCGCTTAAAGTGGCGTTTTTAGGACCTTTGGTTGGTGCGTTATTCCGTCCGTTCGGTGGCTGGCTTGCTGACAAATTGGGCGGTGCAAAAGTCACCTTAATCAACTATGGCGTGATGGCATTAGCAGTGATGGCAGTAATGTACTTCCTAAAAGCAGGGAACTTTGTAGGGTATTTTGCGTGCTTTATGGTGCTATTTATCACCACTGGGATTGGTAATGGCTCGACTTTCCGTATGATTCCTGTGATTTTCCGTACTTTCCATGAGCGTTTGGGCGGTGCAGATTGGCAACTCAATGCTCGTAAAGAGTCAGCCGCGGTGGTTGGTTTTACCTCAGCCTTTGCGGCGTATGGTGGGTTCTTTATCCCTAAAATGTTCGGTTCAGGTCTTGGGGTGAATGGCACGTTTACCGCATTGATTGTGTTTTATGTGATTTGTATGGTGCTAACATGGTGGTACTATAGCCGTAAAGGGGCCGAGTTTCCAAGTTGATTTTAGAACCTGTTCTGAGTACATACAACAACCCACAAAATACGTCATAAAGCTCAACCGTTCTTGGTTTGGTCTTCTTCCGAGCACTTTCTAAAATAGGTAGTATGTGCTCGAATTGTTTTCGGCTAATGTCGCTTGGATAGGTTTTTCTCATGGTGATTGATTCGGTTATTAATCGATTATGGGGCTTATCCTAGTTTGACCCTTGCAACGTTATCCAATGTGGCAAATGCACTTGGCAAAAAGCTAAAAGTTGAATTTGTTGATGATTTGGCAATGGCATAACAAATAGTACTTGCAAATATCTCTCCCAAGTAGCTTGTCCAAAGTAAATCTTCCCCTATTACCCCCAAATGAGTATTGTTGCGATTGGTGAATTGGTGCAAAATAAACTTGATTAAAGCACTGGGAATTCACCATGTCCACCAAAATACCGACCAAAACGTCATCAAAACTGCCGACCAACCTGCACGCTATCGCATCCGCTAATTATCCCCCCAAATCCCCACACCCTATCCTAAACTTAGGCTTTCGGGTGTTCTTTGTCGGGGCATCGGTGTTTGCCATTATCACCATGGGGCTATGGCTTGCGGTATTGCAAGGCTGGATAGATTTTACACTGACCGCTTTCACGCCTTTTATGTGGCACGCCCATGAGATGATTTTTGGCTATGCGTTAGCGGTCATCGCAGGATTTCTGCTCACTGCGGTGAAGACATGGACAAATCAACCCATGCCGTATGGGTGGCGGTTGTTTGCGATATTTCTGCCTTGGGCATTGGCAAGGCTGACATGGGCGTGCTTACCGCAGCTGTCGTCTGATATCACAGCGATTGGGCTAAGGCTTGCCAGTGGACTGGATATTCTTTGGTGGTCGCTGGTTTGCGTAGCGGTATTTACCCCGATTATTCGGGTACGTCAACGTCGCCAAATCGGTATCCTTGCCAAACTTGCTTTGCTATGGCTTGCATTTGTCATCTTCGCTATTGGGGCATGGCGTTCCGATATCGCATGGCAAAAGACAGGCGTGTATCTAGCGTTTTATCTGATTATTGGGGTAGTGCTGACCATTGGGCGACGGGTCATGCCGATGTTCATCAGCAATGGTATCAATCATCATCTGCCCAAAAACGCTCCCAAAGTAGAACTCAAAAACGCTGTATGGGTGGATAGGGTCAGTCTGTTTGGCTTTCTTGCCTTTATGCTCGCAGACTTGTGCGGTCAGCCTGTGGTTGCGTCACTGTTTGCCCTTGTCACAGCATTGGCGAATGGCTATCGGCTGATGGGTTGGTATCACAGTGGGATGTGGGGCAAGCCGTTGGTATGGTCGCTGTTTGTAGCGTTTGGCGGTATGGTGGTGGCATTGGGGATGTTTGCGGTGTTGCCGTGGGCAGGTTTTGCCCATAGCTTTGCGGTGCATACATTGGCATTGTCAGGGATCGGGGTGATGACATTGTCGATGATGAGCCGTGTGAGTCTAGGGCATACAGGGCTGTCGGTGCATGAGCCACCTAAATTGGTCGGGGTGATATTAACGCTTATGGTGGTGACTATCGTTACTCGTGGGCTGTTGCCGATTGTATTGCCCGCTTACTATACACAGCTGTTGACTGTGTCGCAGGTGTTATGGCTTATCAGCTTTATACTGTTTTTGTGTGTGTATCTGCCGATTTTAAGCAAGCCTAGAAAAGACGGTTTATTTGGTTGAATTTAAATCTTCAAAAGTAAAATATTACGTACCAAAACAAAATTATCAGCCGTTGCCGTAAAACCACCGACTTTAGGCGGTGGATATAAGGCAACTCATACACTATAACGCTTGCATAAATTTTG
>ERZ650312.1503-NODE-1503-length-13077-cov-24.720780_pt1 | contig 13077 bp, 15 predicted proteins | sample MGYA00376248_ERZ650312 | MGnify/ENA primary metagenome ERZ650312 (study PRJEB26733, sample SAMN07839316) | wastewater metagenome | biome: urban; feature: wastewater treatment plant; material: waste water | place: USA: North Carolina | collected 2016-07-28 ... | reverse complement strand
TGCTCGGTTGGTTGTTTTTCGGGTATAAAAATTCTCCGAAAATGCTTTCTTTTCTTACGGTTTTTGTCGGGATTTTATTCGTTTTTTTAGTTGCGAATAATATTTATAGAATGGAAGAATTCTTTTGGTTTTTAGATAAAAATTACAGATAAAAATTCGTGAAAAAATTTTCCAAAATAGCATTTTCTTTTCTTGGAATTTGGTTTTTAGCACATTCCATTTTTATCATTTTTGACGGATTGAATGACAGAAATTCCAAAGCTGACGTTGCCATTGTTCTAGGAAATAAAGTAAACGAAGACGGAACTCTTTCTGATAGATTGAAAGCCAGACTTGACAAAAGCATCGAGTTGTACAAAAACGGAAGAGTAAAGAAAATTATTGTAAGTGGCGGTTTAGGAAAAGAAGGATTTTGGGAAGCCAACGAAATGAAGAAATATCTTATTGAAAATCAGATTTCAAGCCAAAATATTATCGTAGATAATTTTGGGAATGACACCGAAAAAACGGTAGAAAATTCAATTAAAATTTTAGATACTTTACATTATAAAACAGCAATTAGCGTTTCGCAATATTTTCATCAGACAAGAACAAAAATGCTTTTCAGAAAACAAGGATTTCAAAACATAGAAAGCGCAAGTCCCAATTATTTTGAATGGCGAGATTTTTATGCTATTTTCAGAGAGTTTTTTGCATACTACAAAGAGGTTTTCTAAATATTTTTAACCAAATTCTATTAAGTTGCTACTTTCTCTCTTTTTGATTAAAATTTTTTATTTATTTTTACATCAAACAAAACTAATAACAGGATGCTTGTAAAAATCTATGGAAGTGCAATACACGGAGTTTCTGCCCAAACCATCACAATAGAAGTTAATGTAGATTCTCCCGGAATAGGATACCATTTGGTTGGTCTTCCTGATAATGCCATTAAAGAAAGTAGTTACAGAATCAATGCTGCGCTTAAAAACGTAGGTTTTAAAATTCCAGGGAAGAAAATCACCATCAATATGGCACCTGCAGACCTTAGAAAAGAAGGCTCTGCTTATGATCTAAGCATTGCGATTGGGATTCTGGCGGCTTCTGACCTCATTAATGCAGAAAATTTAGAAAAATACATCATTATGGGCGAGCTTTCACTTGACGGAGGTTTGCAACCTATAAAAGGTGTTTTGCCGATTGCGATAAAAGCCAGAGAAGAAGGTTTCAAGGGAATTATTCTCCCGAAACAGAACACCAGAGAAGCTGCTATCGTTAACAATCTAGAAGTATATGGCGTAGAAAATATAAAACAAGTAATTGATTTCTTCAACGAAGGAATTCCTCTAGAAAGAACCGAATTTGATACCAGAAAAGAATTTCAAGAAAAAATAGACAATTTCCCGTACGATTTTTCGGAAGTAAAAGGTCAAGAAACCGCAAAAAGAGCTATGGAAGTCGCGGCAGCAGGCGGACACAATATTATTTTGATTGGTCCACCGGGAAGCGGAAAAACAATGCTGGCAAAACGAGTGCCGAGTATTTTGCCACCTTTAACCATCAAAGAAGCATTAGAAACCACCAAAATTCATTCTGTAGCAGGAAAAATGGAGAGAAATTCTTCGTTGATGACAGTTCGACCGTTTAGAAGTCCGCATCATACAATTTCTGATGTAGCATTAGTTGGCGGAGGAAGTTATCCTCAACCCGGCGAAATTTCTTTGGCACACAATGGGGTTTTGTTTCTGGATGAAATGCCAGAATTTAAAAGGACTGTTTTAGAAGTAATGCGACAACCTTTAGAAGACCGAGAAGTCACCATTTCCAGAGCTAGATTTACCGTAAATTATCCTGCAAGTTTTATGCTGGTTGCCAGTATGAACCCCAGCCCAAGTGGTTATTTCCCTGATGATCCGAATAACACTTCTTCTCAGTTTGAAATGCAACGGTATATGAACAAACTTTCTGGGCCACTTTTGGATAGAATTGATATTCATATAGAGGTTCAAAAAGTAGAGTTCGAGCAATTGTCTGACCGAAGAAAAGGCGAAAGCAGTATTTCGATTCGGGAAAGAGTGCTGAAAGCCAGAGAAATGCAGACCGAGCGTTACCAAGATTTAGAAATCAACTACAACGCGCAGATTGGGCCAAAAGAAATTGAAAAATATTGTAATTTGGATGACGACAGTAAAAGTTTGATTAAAAACGCTATGGAAAAGCTCAATCTTTCGGCTAGAGCTTATGATAGAATTTTGAAGGTTTCTAGAACCATTGCAGATTTAGAACTTTCTGAAAATATATTATCACATCATATTTCGGAAGCCATACAGTACAGAAGTCTGGACAGAGAATTTTGGAATGCATAAAAAAAACCACTGATTAACAGTGGCTTCGGTGTATTTATTTCCAATCTTTATTTCTTTTGTCTTCTTTAAATTTTATTCCGCTATCTATATTATAAGCAAAACCTACACCTAAAGTCTGTTTAAGTTGGGTTTTCATAATTTGATTATGGTCATATAATAAATCTAAAGTTATATTAGTAGAGATAAATTGATTGTGTTTTTAATTAGCGAAAGGTTTTATATTTTTTTTCGGTCTTTCTTTATCTTCAATTCCTAAATTATAAGAAAATCCTATTCCTAAAGTTTGTTTTACCTGAAGCTTCCCTATCTGATCGTGGTCGTAGAGCAAATCTCCCGTAATACTTGTAGTAATTAATTTATTTAGTCTAAAGTTCAATGTTCCATTATACGCTACATCTACTCTTTCGGTATGGTACAGATAATTGCTAAAGAGATTGAGCTTATTGATTAAATTAATGTCTTTATAAATTTTGAGACGATAGAGAACATTAACCATCGCTCCCAACTCTTTTCTTAAACTTTGTCCATCATTTTCTAAACCAAAAAATCCTTTTTTCTGTAAGAGTTTATCTTCTACAATAGTAAATTTACCGTTTACAGGTCTTACAATCACTTGAAAGTTTTCATTGGGATTATAAGAAATACCAATCCCCAAATTCACATAAGCCGGTGCCAAAAATTTAGAAATTCTATCGTCTTTTGTTGGGTTAGGCGTTGCAGAATAATTATATCCTGGTGCAAACTGAGAAATGAATTGAAAACCAGTAGAAAGATAATAATTACTCCCTAAATCATATCCGTAATTAGACATTATATTGATGTAATCTTCTGTTTTTCTGGAAGATTGCCCTTTGGAAGACACAAAACCATAACCAAACTGAAATGTATTTTCTAAGAAATGCTTTCCTTTTTTAAAGCTTAAATTATAATTAACTTTACCAATAACGCCTATATTATTGTTTCCCCCAGAATTCCAATTGCTAAAACTAGCTTGGTTAAAAACCAAATTATTTTGTCCAAAGAAAAACCAAGTTTTATCTTCTTTATATTTTAATAACTGAAAAGGAGTAATAGGCACTTCATAACCTTGTTCAGGCAATACTTTTGTTTTTTTAAGAATAATGGTATCCTTTGGATTTACTTTTATCCCGATTAATGCTACTTCTGTGAGGCTGTCAATATCTGGTAAGCTCTGCTTCCATTTTTGAGCACTTATAGAATCTATAACTTTTTTAGAATCAGTAATTTGTCCAAAATAAACATTAAAAATTGTAAAAAATAAAAACAATATCCAAAATTTCTTCATCCTTCAATTTTTTGTCAAAACCATATTTTGCTTCAAAAATACAATATGTATTGTTTTGAACCAATTGATTAACGTATAAATGTAACTTTTTGTCTATAAATTCTAATAAATATGTAAAATATTAGCCATTTTTTCCATAAAATTGTTTTGGCAATCTATTTGAGTTTTTATTTTAATAATGATTAAAAAATTTATCAATACTCGAGCCATCATCGCTCCTCTACTTATGCTCTCTGCAATGTGGATAGGTTTCTTATTGCAGAATTTAGGATTAATAGAAAATTGCGATGGATCTCTCATCCCACTAGTTCCAGAAGGGCTAAAGGGAGTTATTTTCTCTCCTTTACTCCACGGCAATCTAGAGCATATTGCTGGGAATTCTATTCCTATTGCTGTTCTGTTTTTCTTGTTGTATCAATTTTATCCTAAATTGGCAAATAACGTATTATTCTGGGGATGGATTTGTACAGGGTTGATTGTTTGGCTACTACCACCAATGAATTTTTTTGGTCAAGAACCTGTTTATAGTTGTATTATAGGAGCCAGTGGAATTGTTTATATGCTTGCTTTTTTTATATTTTTCAGCGGAATTTTCAGAAAAAACAAGACACTTCTTACGGTAGCTTTGGTAGTAGCATTATATTACGGAAGTTTAATCTGGGGGATTTTTCCAGAAGAGTTATTTTATAAATTAGACCAACCCAGCAAAATTTCTTGGCAAGCCCATCTTTCTGGAGCTATTGTAGGATTAGCATTAGCGCTCATTTTTAAAAACAAGCACAGAGAAAAGAACAAAAAATTTATTTGGGAATTTCCTAATTATTACAGCGAAAAAGATGATAAACTTTGGCAAGAATATCTTGAAAACCATCCCGAACATTTTACAGAAGAACCCAAACTTAAAAAAGATGACGCCTGGGATCATCTAGATGAGATCAGAAAGAAATAATTTTATTATTTTTGGAAATGCTTCAAGACGAAATTCTATATTCCATAGCACTGCGTGCCACACCTAATATAGGCGATATCAACTTCATGAAACTAATAGACGCTGCTGGTTCTGCAAAAGAAGCTTGGCTTTTGTCTAAAAAATTGTTAAAAGAAATTCCGGGATTTGGGTCTAAAATCATAAAAAACATTGGCAATGATGAATTTTTAAAATTCGCAGAAAATGAACTTATTTTTTGCGAAAAAAACAACATCAAAATAAAACTTCGCCATCAGAATCAACTTCCAAAATTACTATCACAGTGTGATGATGCACCAGCTATTTTATATCAAAAGGGAGATTTTGATGATAATTTAATCCCAATATCTATTGTTGGCACCAGAAATATGACGAATTATGGCAGAGAATTCGTAGAAGAGTTTATAACATCTATAAAAAACAAAAACATCCTGATTGTAAGCGGATTAGCACTAGGAACCGATGGTCAAGCTCACGCTGAAGCTCTTAAAAATAATATTCCTACAGTAGGTGTTTTAGCACACGGTTTACATCTTATTTATCCTTCTCAGCATAAAAAATTGGCTCAAGAAATGATTGAAAACGGAGGCGCTATCATCTCCGAATTTAATTCTACAGATAAACCAGATAGAGAACATTTTTTACAAAGAAATAGAATTGTAGCAGGATTTTCTAGCATTACCATTGTTGTAGAAACAGCATTTGGTGGCGGTTCTATGAGTACCGTAAGCTATGCCAATGGTTATAATAGAGAAGTATATGCGCTCCCTGGAAAAATTTCGGACAAATACAGCCAAGGATGCAATCTTATTATTTCTCAGAACAAGGCAAGAATCATCAGCAAGTTTCAGGATATATTAGATGACTTAGGCATTGATAAAGAAAGCGTTAGAATACCTAGCCTTTTTGAAACAAAAACGATAAAACTAAATAAAGAAGCACAACCCATCTATGATTGTATTGCAGAAAACATCCAAATTTCTCTAGACGATTTAAGCGAAAAATTAGAAATTCCGCCATTCAAATTATTGCCAATTTTATTAGATTTAGAGCTAAAATCATACATCAAAGCACTTTCTGGGAAACAATATCGCATTTCTTAAAAATTATGCGTTTTCTAAAAATTCATTATTTCTTGCATAACTTCAATAAATTCTCAAATTAAATTTTATAATTGTGAAATTAACAAAATAATTAACAAATTTTATAAAATTATCAATAACCCTAAAAAAGAACTTGCAAGAATAGAAAAAAAAATTAAATTTGTCTGCATTAATTCATAACATCTATGGAACATTACAATGTCGATCAAAAAATCCAAGAATTCATTGCGAGAATAGAAGCAAAAAACCCAAATGAACCTGAGTTTCTACAAGCAGTAAAAGAAGTAGCAGTTACTGTTATTCCTTTTATTGTAACCAAAAAAGAATACAGAGGTATGAAACTTTTGGAGAGAATGGCAGAACCTGAAAGAGTTATCATCTTCCGTGTTCCTTGGGTGGACGACAAAGGCGAAATACAAGTAAACAGAGGATTTAGAATCCAAATGAACTCTGCGATTGGCCCTTACAAAGGCGGTATTAGATTTCACCCTACTGTTAATTTATCTGTTTTAAAATTCCTTGCCTTCGAGCAGGTTTTTAAAAATTCTCTTACTACTCTACCAATGGGCGGAGGAAAAGGAGGTTCTGATTTTGATCCAACTGGTAAATCAGACAGAGAGGTAATGAGCTTTTGCCAATCTTTTATGACGGAAATGTGCAAACACATAGGCCCAGAAACAGACGTTCCTGCTGGTGATATTGGCGTTGGCGCTAGAGAAATTGGGTATCTTTTTGGGCAATACAAAAGAATTAGAAACGAATTTACTGGTGTACTTACTGGTAAAGGACTAGCATACGGAGGTTCACTTATTAGACCAGAAGCTACTGGTTACGGTGTAGTTTACTTCGGAGAGCAAATGCTAAAAACCAAAGGTCAAGACTTCAAAGGTAAAACCGTTACTGTTTCAGGTTTCGGAAATGTAGCTTGGGGAGTTATCAAAAAAGTAGAAGAATTGGGCGGTAAAGCGGTTACCATTTCTGGACCAGACGGTTATGTTTATGATAAAGACGGAATTACTGGCGAAAAAATAGATTATTTGCTAGAGCTTAGAGCTTCTGGCAATAACAGAGCCGAAGATTACGTAAAACAATATCCAAGTGCCGAATTCCACGCTGGCAAGAGACCTTGGGAAGTAAAATGTGATGTCGCTATACCATCTGCTACCCAAAACGAACTAGATCTAGATGATGCTAAAAAATTAGTAGAAAATGGTTGTATGTGTGTAGTAGAAGCTGCGAATATGCCATCTACGCTAGACGCTATCAATTATTTCTTAGACAGCCACGTTTTATTCTCGCCAGGTAAAGCATCTAATGCTGGTGGTGTTGCCACTTCTGGTTTAGAAATGACTCAGAATGCCATCAGATTAAACTGGACTTCAGAAGAAGTAGATGCTAGACTTAAGGAAATCATGATTGGCATTCACAATGCTTGTATGAAATACGGAAAAGACGAAACTGGCTATGTAAACTACGTAAAAGGCGCTAATATTGCTGGTTTTGTAAAAGTAGCAGAAGCTATGCTAGCACAAGGCGTAGTATAAAATAGATTATTGATTTTTCATAATAAACCCTTATTCATTAAAAAAGTAAGCTTGAAAAGTAAGAAGTCTCAGAGAAATCTGAGGCTTTTTATTTTTGGGCGTGTCTTCTCATAAAATCCAAAGCCATTATCCAACTCTTTTTTATGAAAAGACCGCGCTATCCGCTGCAATCTTTTTACCCCAAGCTAAACCAGCCACAAAAAAGGATTTTCGCTACTATCGCTCACGCAAATTAACGTACTTTTTCCAACATTTTTTCTACAAAAACATAAGCAGCAGGGCAAATCACCGTATTTTTTAACATCAAATGATTGATTTGATAAATCTTTTTTCGGTCAGTGTGAGGATATTCTCTACACGCTTTTGGTCTTACTTCGTAAATGCTGCACGTATTATCTTCATTAAGAAAAAAGCAAGGCAAATGTTGCAAAACCTTATCTTGATCTTCATCTATTCTCAGAAACTTTTTCTCAAAATCTGCAGATTTCATTCTAAGATGTTTCGCTATTCTTTCGATGTCTTTTTCGGTATAAAGCGGGCCTGTGGTTTTACAACAATTGGCACATTCTAGGCAATCAATCTCCTCAAAAACTTCATCGTGAGTTTCTATAACGGTATAATCTAAGTTTTTTGGAGGTTTCTTTTTTAAACCTTCCAAAAACTTTTTATGTTCTTTTTGCTTTTGTAAAGCTTGACTTTTGTAAAATTCTAAATCCATTTTTAATGCAAATCTCGCAAAGAATTACTTTAACGACTTTGAAAATATTTTAAACTCACGAAAGTTCATCCAAAGATAAATTCTTTTTGAATATTAAGCAAAACTATATTTTAACTACCTGATAATCATCAATCTTATCCAAATCTAATATCGTAGTTTTATTGTCTTCAGAAGAATGATACATTGGTAAAAATCTAGCTCCATAAACAATTTCTGGGGTAATGTATGATGTTCTTTGTACTACAGTATTGGCAAAAACCTCATCAAACGCTTTAATCATAATAATTAACTCAATATCTGTATTTTTGAAATCATCTTCGCTAAAACCATAAAAAGGAGAATTACTATCAATTTTATGCACAAGTGTCCAATTCAGACTAAAACTATTAATTTTTTTGAGTGTAGGCTCTATCTGGTAGAATTTACTTACCAGCTTTCCGTCTATATTTTCTTCAATAGCAGCTGTAATATTAACTTCGGCCTCAGAAAGCATATTATTTTTGTAAGAAGCCACCCTAAACATAATTGCAGATCCTTCTTCAAAAGGAGCAACAACGGCTGTTTCACTAAATTTAAGATAAGCTCTTGGTCTAGAAAACCTTCCGTAAAATAAACCTGTAGCAATGGCAAATCCTAATAAACCTAAAAACGCCTCGAAAGTGGCTACAAAACTTGCCAATGCCCCTACTGGTGCTATTCTGCCATAACCTACGGTGGTAAAAGTCTGCGCACTAAAGAAAAAAACATCTACAAATTCTTGCACTGGAGAACTTTTATCAATTCCTGTAAGATGCTCTATTCCTATGGCATAATAAATAGAAGCAAAAATTAAATTGGCTATAATGTATGCAATCACCAAAACCCCAATAAATTTGAATCTTGGCAAAAGTAAAAAAGTATGATACCAACTATATCTATTCAGAATATTTACCCCTTTTCTCTTTACATTGTACCTTCCGTCTTTGTTGGTAAACCTGCCAGAAACAATTGTAGAAAAACCACTATCTTTCTCTTCTTTAATTTTTAAATTTTGTTTTCCCATATTACAAATGTAGAAAAAAGTTAAAATTATAGAAACAAGATTAATTTATCTTAATTTAGCGAAATGGAAGATATTAAAACAACCCAAGATATAGAAATTCTGGTCAACGCTTTTTATGACAAGGTAAAAGCATCTGAAATAGGTTTTTTCTTTAATGATTTAGCTCAAGTGAATTGGGAAAAACACTTACCCAAAATGTATATTTTCTGGGAATCTGTATTATTTGCCACTGTAAAATTTGATGGAAATCCTATGGGAGCTCATTATCCAATTAATGAAATGGCTGCTATGGAAAAACATCATTTCGAAACTTGGCTACGCCTTTGGAAAAAAACCATAGACGAAAACTTCTCTGGCGAAATAGCAGATTCTGCTAAAACAAAAGCCGAAAACATTGCCAATCTGATGGCATATAAAATGGAAATAGCAAAAAGAACAAACTAAGGTTCTAGTATGTAAAAAATATAGGCTGCAAGGTTTACCAGAAGTACCATTCCGTAGAGAATATTGGTTTTTCCTCTGCTTAAAGAAAGCATAACGGTAAAAACGGACAATCCTAGTAACATAATAGACATTTTATCTAGCCCTAAAACCAGCGGTATATCATAAAAAATACAAACTGCCGAAACCGCAGGTATGGTAAGCCCTATACTTGCCAATGCTGTTCCTAAAGCCAAATTTAGAGAGGATTGTATTTTATTGTTTTTAGCAGCTCTAATAGCCGCAATTCCTTCTGGTAATAATACTACCGCCGCAATAATAACCCCTACTAAACTTTTGGGCGCTCCAAAATCCTCTACCAAACCTTCTATGGTAGGCGATAAAGCTTTTGCCATAAAAACGACCACTGCTAAGCATAAAATCAATAATCCTAAACTCATAAAAGTTTTAAAAACTGTAGGAGGTTCTGCTGTTTCTATTTCCTCTTTTTCACTTACCACAATAAAGTAATTTCTATGACGCACTGTTTGTACCATCAAAAAAGTACCATAAATCATTAAACTAGCAAATGAAACAAAAATTAACTGTGACGTGGTATAATAAGGGCCAACCTTGCTTGTAGTAAAATTAGGGAGGATAAGTGTCATTGTCAAAATGGCTACTAAACTAACCAAAGAAGTGGTAGCAGATGTTCTTGCAAAAAATTGTTCTTTAAATTTCACCCCTCCTATCCAAATACAAACTCCTATAATTCCGTTTAGGATAAGCATAATTGCTGCAAAAACGGTATCTCTGGCATAGGTCATCGCTTTTTCTCCTCCTGCTATCATCAAAGAAATAATGAGAGAAACCTCTAAAATGGTGATACAAATCGCCAAAATAATCGTTCCGAAAGGTTCGCCAACTTTATGTGCAACTACCTCAGCATGATGTACCGCAGACAATACACTCCCAATAAGAAGCATTGCTCCTATTGCACTAAACCATCCTTCGTGAACCAAAAGTCCAGAAAAATAGAAAATCGCAGATAAAATTGGTAAAATAATTGTCCAATGAAAAAGTGATTTTATATTCATGTGTTTAGATTAGTTTTTGTAAAAATACGAAAAATTTTTATTTCCACCAATAAAAATCTTGAAAATCGGTAAACATATGAAACAAAAGACCGACAGAAATAATTCTGTAATTTCCTTTTAAAACAATGCTTCCTAAAGCGTAAACCGCTATTGCAAAATAAGAATGTAAAGGATGAAAACCAATACTACAACGGTGGTTATCAAACATTGGTGTTGCCAAAAAATGGTCTATATCTACCAGCATTGTTGCAAGCATAAGGAAATATGCTTTTCTCCAGTTTTGTCTGAAAAAAACCAAAGCAATAAACACCGGAAAAACGAGGTGTAAAAAGTAATGAACTGATATTTTAGCTATTTCCAAAAAATATAATTTTAAATTCTACCTTTTAAAAAATCTTGTCGCAAATCTTCGTCTAGCTTTTCAATGGCGTATCGAAGTGTGGTTCTGGGCATATTTTGGTAATAAATTTTTAGAAAATCGAGTAAAACTTCTTCGTCTTTATTCCCTATTTCTCTCAAGAGCCAACCGTTTGCTTTGTGCATTAAATCGTGAGGATGATTAAGATTATTAAGAACCAACTCTTGAGTTAAATCAAAAAATTTTCCTTTTTTAATATGGTGCATTGTTGCTACAATAGCGATGCGCTTTTCCCACATATTATCAGAATTAGACAGTTCTCTTAAAATATCATCTTTCTGATTTTCAAAACAATATCTACCTAAAAGTTTATAGCAAGACAAATCTACCAAATCCCAATTGTTGATGTATTTTGTGTTTTTCAGATAAAAATCTACGAGTTTTTTTTGTTCGGTTTTGTCTTTAGATTTTTCAAATTTATTGACTAAAATAAGAAGCGCCACCAATCTCATTTCGTGAAATTCTGATTTCAAAATTTCTTGTACATCAGAAAGTTCAGCTTTTTGCCAATATTCTTTCACCAATTTTCTAGAATCGGGAACTACAACGCCAATAAATTGATCGCCTTCCGCATATTCTCCTTTTCCAGTTTTGAAAAAATACGGCAGAAATTCTTTCTTTTCTGGGGAGGAAAGAAATTGTAGGGCTTCAAGGATTTGGTTGTGGAGAGTCATAAATTAAGGAAGTTTATTTATTGTGTTGCCTAAAAAACCATTGAAATTATCCGAAAAATTTAATTCTAACGTTCCTTTATATTCAATTTTTTTAATTAATACATCCTTCAATTGAAAATAGTTTTTATATATACCACTTGAAATTCTTATTTTTAGTATTTTGTCTTTAACTAAATATAACACTTCAGAAATACCACCTTTTCCTCTTTCAATCGAAGTAAAGCAGTAATCAAAAAAAAGACATTCATAACATTTGATTTTAAAGAATAAAAATTTAATACAAATTTCCTTTTCAGTAATCATTATTGACCTTAGAAAAATTGAAAATGCATAAAAAATTAAACCAGGAATTATTAAAAATGGAATATTAAATAAAAGATTTTCCCTAATAAATTTTATTAGGGAATAAACTTAGTAATCTAGTGGATACTCTTTTGGTAAGATAATATTATAGTTTTTGCTAAGAGTTTTATTTGTTTTTGAAAGAAGTATTGAATTTGCAAACATATTTCCACATAAAACTACATCTTTTGTTTCTAAATCATTTGCAATTTCATTTACATAATTACAAATAAATTCACTCAAACTCTCATAAAAAGAGTAAATTAAAGTAATATTATCAACATCAGCCATTTTATATGCCATTATTGATTGAACTGTTTTTCTATAATCTAAATAGTTTATTCCATCAAGATTTACAAGTTTCATATCAATTTGAATTCCACTTGATAAACTTGTATGTAAAGCTATATCTTCAAACTCTTTTGCACTATTTACACCCAAAACTTTTGCACACATATTTATAATTGATTCAAAACCATTTGTATCTTGAGGAACTTCTCCTTCTAAAACACTTGGAAATTTTTTTGAATAATTAGTAATAAGTCTTGCACAATGTTCATCTATTTCTGAAATCTCTTCAAAACAGTTTTTTATACTATTGTGAATATTTGGAATAATGATAATATCTTTTATTCCTTTTGTTGGAATATTTACTGAAATTGAACTTTTATGGCTATTTTGAGAAAAATATACTCCAATAGATGAAACTAATCTTTTCGCATATTGAGCAAGAATTGCTTTATAAACTCCACCATTTTCATCAAAATAATCTTTTGAAGAGTTATACTTTTTGTTAGCAACAAAGTCATATTTAGGAAACAATCCTTTATCCCCATCAACAATTAGATTATTATCTTTAAAATATGTAACTTTTAATCCATCTTGATAAACTTCATCATTTATATATAAAATAAAATCTATATCACTATTTTTTAGTGCTTTTGCAAATAAAACTGTCTCTTTATCATCAGGTAATTTTACATATATAAAATTTGTAGAACTAAAATCTTTATTAGCATTTTTCAATATTTTAAATTTTAATTTTACTAAAGGTCTTTCTATAGAAGATCGGAAGAGCACACGTCTGAACTCCAGTCACTA
>ERZ650312.1496-NODE-1496-length-13136-cov-5.908952_pt1 | contig 13136 bp, 13 predicted proteins | sample MGYA00376248_ERZ650312 | MGnify/ENA primary metagenome ERZ650312 (study PRJEB26733, sample SAMN07839316) | wastewater metagenome | biome: urban; feature: wastewater treatment plant; material: waste water | place: USA: North Carolina | collected 2016-07-28 ... | reverse complement strand
TTTGCTATGTGGTTGATTATAAAGCATTATATCATTTTAACGAACTTTTGTGTATCTGTTCGTGCAAAGGTTTCTATCAGAATATGAAGTTAGTAAAATGAATGGGTAGTCGCTATTATTTGTTGGAATAGGTTTTTATAGGATTTAATAGTGTAGTGCTAACACAATAAAATCCCCCAATATCCAAAGAGAGTATTAGGGGGTATAAAAGGTTTAGCTAGCTAAATTACAATCAGAAGAACCCCATTGGTTTTTCAGAATAGCTGACCAGAAGGTTTTTGATGTTTTGATAGTGCTCAAGCATCATCTTATGATTCTCACGACCAATACCGGACTTCTTATAACCCCCAAACGCCGCATGCGCTGGATAAATATGATAACAGTTGGTCCATACCCGTCCCGCTTGAATCGCACGACCCGCACGATACGCCGTATTGCCACTACGTGACCATACCCCAGCGCCAAGACCGAACATCGTATCATTCGCAATACGCATCGCATCATCAAAGTCTTTAAACGTCGTCACGGACAACACCGGGCCAAAGATCTCCTCTTGGAAGATCTTCATACTGTTATCGCCTTTAAAAATCGTCGGCTCAATATAATAACCTTCACCCACCTCATGACGCGCATCACCGCCCGTGAGTAACTGTGCCCCTTCTTGTTTACCGGTTGCAATACAGCCCAAGATTTTATCTTGCTGCTCTTGTGACGCTTGCGCCCCAATCATAGTATCGGTATCGAGTGGGTGACCGGTCTTAATGCGTTTAACACGTTCCACGGCTTTGGCTAAGAAAGCATCAGCAATACTTTCATGCACCAAGGCACGCGATGGGCAAGTACAAATCTCCCCTTGGTTGAGGGCAAACATGGTAAAGCCTTCAAGCGCTTTTTCAAGGTAATCATCTTCTTGGTCCATGACATCGGCAAAGAAGATATTCGGTGATTTACCACCGAGCTCTAGGGTCACTGGGATAATGTTCTCAGTGGCGTACTGCATGATCAGCTGACCCACTGGGGTTGAGCCAGTAAAGGCGATCTTTGAGATACGCGGGTTTCTGGCAAGATGGCTACCCACCGTTTCACCATAGCCATTGACGATGTTAAGCACACCTGCAGGGAGTAGGTCTTGAATCAATTCAACCAAGACCAATAAGCTGGTCGGGGTTTGTTCGGCCGGTTTTAGCACGATGCAGTTACCGGCAGCCAGTGCTGGGGCAATCTTCCAAGTCGCCATTAAGATAGGAAAGTTCCAAGGGATGATTTGACCAACCACACCTAGTGGCTCGTGGAAGTGATAGGCAACGGTGTCATCATCAATCGGTGAGATGCCGCCCTCTTGGGCGCGAATGGCACCGGCAAAGTAGCGAAAATGGTCAATGGCCAGTGGGATATCAGCGGCCAATGTTTCACGCACGGGTTTGCCGTTTTCCCAGGTTTCGGCCACGGCAAGTAATTCAAGGTTTTGCTCTAGACGGTCGGCGATTTTGAGGAGTAGGTTGGAGCGCTCGGTGGGTGAGGCGGCATTCCATTTGGTTTTGGCGGCATGGGCAGCATCTAGGGCAAGTTCGATATCTTCAGGGGTAGATTTGGCGACTTTGGTGAAAGGCTTGCCATTGACCGGTGAGATGTTGTCAAAGTATTCGCCTTTGACCGGGGCTACCCATTTGCCACCGATAAAGTTGTCGTATTTGTCTTTGAAGTTGATTTTTGCGCCTTCGGTATTTGGGTCTGCGTATCGCATAATGACATTTCCTTTTGTCTATGGTACCGCTCCTTGCGGTAGAGAAGGGGCTGATTTTATCAGCATGAAAGTTATATCGCGCCAAACGGTTGTTTGTACGGCTTAACATATCGTTAGACTGACGACACAAAATGGCGCAATTATTTATTTCACAAAAAAAATTTACCCCAGACCAGTGGTACAATGGTAGCGGTTTTTTGTAACGATATGCGGTATCACTGATATCCGGTATCTCTAAGGATGCGGTAATAATAAAAATAGGATAGTAGCAATGAGCGAGCCAGTAAAAAATCATTGGGAGCAAGTTTATCAAACCAAAGCGGTGGATTCGGTGAGTTGGTACCAAGCTGAAGATAAGCGCACGTTGACCTTGTTTAAGTCCTTACAGCTGCCGTTGGACGCGTCTATTATCGATGTGGGTAGTGGTGCTTCGATATTGGTTGATCAGTTGCTTGAGGCGGGTTATCACAAGCTGTATGTGTTAGATTTGTCTAAAACAGCGCTTCAACACACCCAGTCGCGGGTGAGGGAAAAGGGCTTAGATAGCCAACAGGTAACTTGGCAAGTGGGTGATGTGTGTGAGGTTAAACTGCTATCTCAGCAGTTTGATGTGTGGCATGACCGTGCGGTGTTTCATTTTATGCTGACCGAAGCGCAGCAAACCCAATACTTAAACAACCTAAAGCGCGCGCTTAAGTCAGGTGGGTATGTCAGCATGTCAACTTTTGATGAACATGGCCCTACCCAGTGCAGCGGCTTACCAGTACAGCGTTATAATATTACGCAATTACAACAGCGCTTAGGCGAAGATTTTCAACTGATTGACAGTGAGCAGCACAATCACGTGACACCTTGGGACAGTGAGCAAGCCTTTTTGACCAGTGTTTGGCAATATCATGGCTCAGCCAATTAATCGGTGTCAGGGCGAGCGATTATTAACTCGCTTTGATATCCTTCTCACAAAACGATTTATAACATCATCATCGCAATCAAAATACCGTTAAAGGTCAATGTCTGTGCCCAAAGCCCTGTGATAAAGTATTTGCCATATTGCCAACCACCGGTCATCACAGCATTGATGGATTTAGAAATGGTATGAAGGGTCATGCCTAATACCAGTGAGAGCATCAACGTGTTGTGCAAAGATAAGACTGGCGCCCCTTGGACAAAAACCGCGGCCATTGCGGCATGAATTTCGAAGATACTGGCAAGCAAGGTACCAGCAAGTAACCCGGTGTCCCCGATGAGCTGACCTAAGCCATAGATTAATACCTGAATAACGGTCAGTGCTAAGGCAACCAATGCCGCTTCTTTTAAGCTAAACATACGGCTGTCTTGGGGTTGGGTGGGGGCTGTTGCGTTATTAATCTGGGGTGTGCTTTTATCCGTTCGTAACAACCATAGTCCCCATAAAATACCGAGCAAACTACCTGCAATAATTGGCAGTGCCAAGACTTTGAGCCAAGCAATATTAGAACCAATGGCAATGACTACAAATTGCAATAAAGTTGCTACACAAGAAAATAACGCACCACCGGCATTGGCCTTGGCAGGGGCGGTGCCTGCACGTACTTGTAGACCCAGACTGGCAACCGTTGCCGTACTCGAAACAAACCCAGATGCCAAGCTACTTAGCGATAACGCATGACGTAATGACAATAAGCGTTTTGCCAAATGCGCAACCGCTTGCACCGCCAAAATCAGAATCAATAAGCGCACAGTCACATACGGATTTAATACCGTGCCCCAATACGGTTTATTGGGCATTAAGGGCAAAGCCACCAGTGCCAACGCCAGTAGCATCGTGCCATCGCGTACCTCTGCTTCAGTCAGCCAGCGACTGGCAAAATTGCTCAGTGATGTTTTGGAAAATAAAAAACCCGTTATGATAACCGCGGTACTGGTTGCGACCAAGGGTTGCCATAGACAAATAGCTCCGATTAAAAATGTCATAACCAAGGCGACTTCAGAGGTGATACCGGGATGTTCTGGGGGATTTTTGAAATGGGCGATTAGTGCAATGCCACTGGCAAATAAAAAACCAACAATACCCACCGCAAAGCCAAAGGCAAAGCTCATGGCACCCATCAGGCTCATAAACACATAAGTACGAAATCCGGCAAACTCAGGGGTTTCTCGACTGGCATTATGACGTTCGCGCTCGATACCAATTAACATGCCACAGCCGATAGCGGCTGCAAATATCGTCAGCACCTGCTGATACGAGTATTGCTGTAAATTTACCAACCAGTCCGCGTGTGTCATATTTACTCCCCTAACTTCATCAATCGCAACGCGTTGCTTATCCTCATCTTATGCTATCTAAGGTTTTTCGCAACAGCCTGTGTCAAAAAAGCCCCAAACGCTAGGGATTTTTTACAATTACTGCACGAATACAGGGATAATTTTAGCAAGGTAAGCAGCGAATTGGCTTAAGTTACAGGTGCAGTAGGTGGTAAGGTAATGGTTCTCAATCCTCGATAGCGGGGGAAGGTAGCGCGCGAATGACGGCTTTCGACCAATCGGGCAGGTCGTGCGCTAACGAATACCAAATCCAGGTACCGCGACGCTCGCTGGTCAAGATACCTAAGCGTTTGAGGTGGGTTAGATGGCGTGATACGGTCGGTTGTGGCTGTTGAAGCTGAGCGGTTATATCGCAGACGCATAACGCATCTGTAGCCCTTAGTAGCTCGATAATGGTCAGGCGTGTTGGGTCGCTTAAGGCTTTAAAAAATTCTATCGGCGGTAATTTTATTTTCATATATTTACATATCCGAATATATGGAATATCATTTGCCAATCATAGCACCCCTATCGGCAACTTGCCAAAATATTTATCAGCCTGCGAGACGAGACTCATGATGTTTTTGATTTTTCTGGGCTCAGTACGTGATAGCACACCGCCTAGACCTGCACGATTAGGCCATCGAGTGGCATTGGCGTGTCAGCAGTATTTACAAGCCGCCTATCCTGATATCGATACAGAAATCATTGACCCGCTTGACTACCCGCCTGAAAAAATTTTCAAACCACATTTTGCTTATGCCAAAGGTAAAGCGCCGCTGCACTGGGAACAATTAGCGACCAAGATTGAGCAAGCGAATGGCTATGTGATGATTAGCCCTGAATATAACCATGCGATGAGCCCTGCTTTAATGGATTTACTCAACCATTTTGGCGGTTCGTTGTTTGCATTCAAGCCAAGTGCGATAGTTACGTATTCAGCAGGACAATGGGGCGGTATGCGTGCGGCGGTCAATATGCGTACGTTTTTGGCAGAATTAGGTTGTTTGCCGGTTTCTGCCATGATTCATTTACCCAAAGCACAAGAGATTTTTGATGAGCATGGTGAATTTCACCCAGATGTCGATGGTGCTGCTTGGCAAACCTATTTGGGGCGCACGTTGTTACAGTTGCATTGGTGGGCAACAGCGACTCAGACGTACAGGGTGTTAGTGAATCCGCATACGCTGACACCACCGTTTTTGATGACACCCACCCAGCGTAATAGCCCTTTTTAATGGTCGAACCAATTAGGATTTGTATGTGGTTAGCGATAGCGATTTTTATTTTGACACTGACGTTTGTTATTTGGCAGCCTAAAGGATTGGGTATTGGATGGACGGCCAGTATTGGCGCATTGTTGGCGTTATTGACGGGTGTTATCAGTCAGGCGGATATCCCCGTGGTTTGGGGCATTGTGTGGAACGCGACCTTTGCGTTTATCGCGATTATTATTATCAGTTTGTTGCTCGATGAAGCGGGTTTTTTTAAATGGATTGCCTTGCATGTGGCGCGCTTGGCCAGTGGTCGTGGCAGCCGGTTATTTGGGTTTATCGTCCTGCTCGGGGCAGTGGTGTCAGCCTTATTTGCCAATGATGGGGCGGCTTTGATTTTGACGCCCATTGTGATTGCGATTTTGGTGGCATTGCGGTTTAGTGCCGCGACCACACTAGCCTTTATCATGGCGGCTGGTTTTATTGCGGATACGGCCAGTCTGCCGTTGGTGGTGTCCAACTTGGTTAATATCGTGTCGGCAGATTTTTTTGCGGTGCCATTTGACCGGTATGCCCAAGTGATGGTGCCGGTGAATGGGGTGTCCGTGGTGGCATCGTTACTGGTGTTATACGGTTTTTATCGCCGTGATATTCCCCGTGTGTATGAGTTAACGCTCATTGATGAGCCGAACACAGCCATTGCTGATAAAACCACGTTTGTAACGGGTTGGTGGGTGTTGGCTGCGTTATTGGTCGGATTTTTTGTGTTAGAGCCACTAGGCATACCGATTAGTGTGATTGCGGGTATCGGCGCGACCGTGTTGTTATTGGTCGCGACACTGGGTAAAAAACTCCCGATTAAGCCGGTATTGCGTCATGCACCGTGGCAAATCGTGGTGTTTTCACTGGGCATGTATTTGGTGGTATATGGGCTAAAAAATGCTGGATTGACCGATTATTTGGCGGCTATTTTGCAGCAGCTATCTAGCCAAGGTATTTGGGTTGCAACATTGGGCACTGGTTTTTTATCAGCCATCTTGTCCTCTGTGATGAACAATATGCCAACGGTTTTGATACAGGCGTTGGCAATTGACGCGGCCTCTGTGAGCAACCCGATGATTAAAGAAGCGATGGTATTTGCCAATGTCATTGGCTGTGATTTGGGGCCCAAAATCACCCCTATCGGCTCATTAGCGACTTTGCTATGGCTTCATGTACTCGCCAAAAAACAAATTGATATCACATGGGGTTATTACTTGAAGGTCGGTGTTATTTTGACGGTGCCAGTATTGGCCGCGACACTCCTAGGTTTGGCGCTTTGGCTGAGCCTGATTTATTAAAGCCGTTTTAACGAAGTGGTGTAAATTAGCACAAGGAATTTTAATGAATATTTTATATATCTGTACTCATAATCGTTGCCGCAGTATCTTATCTGAAGCTATCACGCGCCAAAAAGCCCAAGGCGTTATCAACGCCCAAAGTGCGGGCAGTCAGCCAGTCGGTGAGGTACATCCACTATCGCTGCGCTATTTACAAGAATCGGGCTATGGCGTTGAGGGTTTACGCTCAAAGTCATGGGAAAATCTCAGTAATGAACACGGGCATGATTTTATCCCCGATGTGGTCATAACCGTGTGTGACCAAGCCGCGGGTGAAAGCTGTCCATTGTGGCTCGGTCATACCCCAAAATTGCATTGGGGACTATCTGACCCATCAAAACTTGATGGCACAGATGCGCAAAAACGGGAGGCGTTTTTGGCAACCATCCACGAGATTGAACAACGCGTTGACAAACTTATGGCAATTGCAAAATTGGATAAAGAGCAACAGTTAGCCGCGTTAACCCAATTGACGCAAGCCTTTTAGGGAAAGCTCCTTAGAGAAAGTCCCTTGTGGTTGTGCCGCAATTGGTCAATAATACCTTCTGGTTTTCAATAAAAAAGTTTCAATCAATGTCTGTCCAAGTCGTTGGCTATGCGCGTGTATCGACCAAAGAACAAGATTTATCACTGCAATTGGATGCGTTAACCAAACACGGTTGCGATAGGGTGTTTACCGATAAACTAAGTGCGGCCAAACAGCGTCAAGGATTGGCAGATGCGCTTGACTACTTACGTGCCGGCGACACGTTAGTCGTGTGGAAATTGGATAGATTGTGTCGTTCGTTACCGGATTTGATTGGTATTAGTGAACAAATTCAGCAAAAAGGTGCGGCCTTGGTCAGTATCACTGAAAGCATTGATACCAGCACCCCCGCAGGACGCTTGTACTTTAATATTTTGGGTGCATTGGGTCAGATGGAGCGTGAGCTGATTCAAGAGCGCGTAAAAGCCGGTCTAAGCGCCGCGCGCAAACGTGGCAAAATCGGTGGTAAACCACGTGTGAGCCAAGACAAGCTTGAATTGGCACGCCGTGAATTGTCAGAAGGACGTACTTACCCCGATGTCGCACGTATTATTGGCGTACACCCACAAACACTGTATCGTTTAATCCCAGTTCGAAGTCTAAATTTATAATACTTTCATAAATATGCGCTGATTTAACTCTTAACAAAAGCAAGGCATAAAGAATAAAATTACGAATTAAATAATCGATTAACCATTGATTAACATCCAAAATCGTACTATGATTAAAGTCATTAATGTGATTTTATTTCTTGTTACGATTTGCATGGAGCGCAAAAATGACCCCTGCTTTAACCAGCTTCTTAGACATCGCTGTCGACTCTGACTTTTCAATCTATAATCTACCGTATGGCGTATTTAGTCGCAGCCAAGATGGCGAGCGTCATGTGGGCGTTGCCATTGGTGACTATGTGCTAGATTTGGCGGTACTTGAACAACAAGGCTTGCTAAATCTAGACGGCAATCACTACTTTGACCAACCAACGCTAAATGACTTTATCGCATCCGGTAAAGACAACTGGACCAAAGCGCGTCAAACTATCCAAACCCTACTGCTGACCGACAGCGCAGAATTGCGTGACAACACAGCGCTACGCGAACAAGCCTTAATCAAACAAGCCGATGTTGTGCTACACATGCCAATCGAAGTACCAGGCTATACCGACTTTTACTCATCAAAAGAACACGCCACCAACGTGGGCTGTATGTTCCGTGACCCAAAAAATGCCTTACTACCAAACTGGTCAGAGTTGCCAGTCGGCTATAACGGCCGTGCAAGCACAGTCGTGGCATCAGGCTTTGACGTGGTACGTCCATCAGGTCAAATCAAGCTACCTGACCAAGAACGTCCTATCTTCTCCCCATGTCGTAAACTCGACTTTGAGCTTGAAACTGGCTTTATCGTGGGTAAACCCAACAAAATCGGCCAACCGATTGCGATTGAGGACGCATGGGAACATATCTTTGGTATGGTGCTGTTCAATGACTGGTCAGCGCGTGATATCCAACAATGGGAATATGTGCCACTTGGGCCATTTAACTCAAAAACCTTTGCTTCATCAATCTCGCCATGGATTGTCACCATGGATGCGTTGGAACCATTCAAAACGTGTACACCGCACCAAGAGCCGCGTCCATTGGCGTATTTACGCGAAGAAAATGTGGACAACAGCTATGACATCAAGCTATCCGTTGAACTAAAACCAGAAAAGAGCGACAAAGCCGACGTTATCTGCCAAACCAACTTCAAATACCTGTACTGGTCAATGGCGCAACAGTTAGCCCATCACACCATCGCAGGCTGTAGCGTACGTGTTGGTGACTTAATGGGTTCAGGTACGATTTCAGGCCCAACCCCAGACTCATTTGGCTCAATGCTAGAGCTCGCTTGGAATGCGACCAAGCCATTGACCCTATCCAATGGCGAAACGCGCAGCTTTATCCAAGACGGCGACACCGTCATCATGAAAGGCTACTGTGAAAAAGACGGCATCCGTGTCGGCTTTGGTGAAGTCAGCGGCAAAGTATTGCCCGCATTAAGCTTTAATTTTTCGGAATAATCACGCATACAAGGAGTTCTGTGATGACCTTTAAAGTCGAAAAAATCCACCATGTGGCTTATCGTTGTAAAGACGCCAAAGAAACCGTTGACTGGTACAAACAGAACCTCAACATGGACTTTATCTTGGCATTTGCTGAAGACTATGTGCCATCAACCCACGCGTTTGACCCCTACATGCACATTTTCTTGGATGCCGGTAATGGTAACGTGTTGGCGTTCTTTGAGTTGCCAACCCAACCAGAAATGGGTTCAGACCCAAACACCCCAGCATGGGTACAGCACTTGGCATTGTCGGTCAAAGACCGTGACACGCTGTTAGCGGCAAAAGCACAGTTAGAAAACAATGGTATCGAGGTATTGGGGGTCACCAACCACGGTATTTTCCACTCGATTTACTTCTTTGATCCAAATGGTCATCGCATCGAGCTGACTTATGATGATGTTGCTGCCCCTGAAAAGATTGCCCAAATCACCGAAGAATTAAAATACGAGATGCTCGAAGAATGGTCAAAAACCAAACGTGCGCCAAAACACACCCAGTTCTTGCATGCGGCTGAATTGGATGACGTCAAAGCGCAAGCACCAATGGGTGAATAGTTGATTCATCGACACAAAAAAGCGATGTCTACTTCAGACATCGCTTTTTTGATGGACCATGATTCGTGCTAGGATCCAAACTAAAAAATCAAAAACTTATCGTTAACATCGCAAGTTTATTGCGAGATATAAGGTAAATTTGGCACATTCTGCGCTTCTGAAAAGCCGAATTGGCGATAAATCAGCCCAATGGTGTCGAGCATAGATTGTAAATACGCATTATGTTCCATATGGCGGAAAATCAAATAGATTTGACTGACGACACCCACATCTAAAATTGGTACATACGCTAAATCACTGATTTGGATGCTTTGACTGCTTTTGGGTACGATGGTTATCCCTTCGCCAGCCGCAACCAATCCTAAGGCTAACTGCACCTCACGAACTTCTACGGTTTTATTGGGTGTCAGACCATTATCCGAAAAAATTGACACGACATGGGTGGAATAATTGGGTTTGGTCGTATGGGGGTATAACAGAATTTTTTCATCAACCAAGTCGGCCAAATAGACACCGGTATCTCTGAACATGGCAAGTGGATGTCTAGCATGAACCGCCAAGACGAGGGGCTCTGTGCGTAGCAAGGTACGCTTGATCGCTGGATCGCTAATTGAAAGCCGACCAAAACCGACATCAATTTTGCCTTGTTTGAGTGCCTCTACCTGCATTTTAGTGCCCATCTCAATCAGCTCAATCTGAATATTGGGGTTAAACTGCCGAAATTGATAGACAATTTTGGGTAGTAGGCCAAATAACAGCGAGCCGACAAAACCGATTTTAACCACTTGTTCAACGCGGTTAACACGCTTGGTCATTTGCACCATTTGGTCAACATTGGCTAATACCTTTTTGGCATGTTGGTAAAAAAACAGCCCGGCTTCCGTGGCTTTGACCGGTCGACTACCGCGTTCGAGTAGCGCAAGCCCCAATTCCTCTTCAAGATTTTGGATTTGTCGGCTTAAGGGGGGTTGAGCGATGTATAAGCGTTCTGCTGCTTTGGTAAAGCTTTGTTCTTCTACCACAGCCACAAAATAGCGTAAATGTCGAAATTCCATAAACCTTTAATCCCTTCTAATTTTTGCATAGGTTAACGCAAATTTAATACCTATAAGGTATTTTATTATAGCTAAAATGTGTTGGAAAATATCAATATATTCCTTTAAGGTATATACAACAGGGAATAATGCAGTGTAGTCCACCCTATTATACCTTGATGCAACTCGCATCATCTTTAATAAACTGACTAATACTGTGTCATCTAAGAGGGAATTATGTACCAAGCTATCGAAGCGATCATTGTTGATATTCCAACCATTCGTCCACATAAGATGGCGGTTGCCACTATGCAGCGCCAAACCTTAGTTTTGGTAAAAGTGACAGCGAATGACGGTGTTATCGGTTGGGGTGAAGCAACGACGATTGGTGGTCTAAGCTACGGTGATGAAAGCCCAGAAAGCATCAAGACCAATCTCGATACCTATTTTTCCCCGCTTTTAACCAACTTACCTAGCACTATCAGCAATATCGCGCAAACCATGCGTTATCTAAATCTTAACATTATGGGTAATCGCTTTGCCAAATGTGCTGTCCAAACTGCCTTGTTAGATATCGAAGCCAAACGTCGTAACTTGCCATTAAGTGAGTTGTTGGGTGGCCGCTTACGTGACCGTTTACCGGTACTATGGGTATTGGCATCGGGTAACACTGAAAAAGACATCGCCGAAGCCAAGCAAATGATTGCGGCCAAGCGTCACAACGTATTCAAGCTAAAAATTGGCTCACGCCCTGTCCAAGACGACATCGACCATGTCTGCGCCATTAAAGAGGCGTTGGGTGATGACGTAAGTATCCGTGTTGATGTGAACCGTGCTTGGTCAGAAATGCAAGCGATTAAAGGCATCCAAGCGCTACAAGAGGGTGGTATTGACCTTATCGAACAACCTTGTGCGATTGAACAAACAGACGTATTAGCGCGTTTAACCGCGCGTTTTGATGTGGCGATTATGGCGGATGAAGCCGTGATGGGCCCACAAAGTGCTTATCGCTTGGCAAAAGCGAATGCCGCAGACGTATTTGCGGTCAAAGTTGAGCAATCAGGTGGTTTGATTGAGGCTTGTGAGGTTGCCAAGATTGCGGATTTAGCCGGTATTGACCTATATGGCGGCACCATGCTAGAGGGCCCAGTGGGTACGATTGCGTCAGCGCATACCTTTAGCACCTTCAAAAACTTGGCCTACGGTACAGAGTTGTTTGCGCCGCTATTGCTGACCGAACAAATTTTAAAACAACCATTAACTTACGAAAATTTTGAGTTGGTAGTGCCAACGGGTGCTGGATTGGGCATTGAGTTGGACGAAGACAAAATCGATAACTTACGCCGCGCGTAATTCCCCATTATAAGGAATTAACTATGTTATTTCATGTACGTATGGATGTGAACATCCCGCTAGATCTTGATGAAGCTGTGGCCAATGACATCAAAGCCGTGGAAAAAGCTTACTCACAAGAATTGCAGCGTCAAGGCAAATGGCGACATATTTGGCGTATTACAGGCCAGTACTCAAATATCAGTATCTTCGATGTAGAGAGCAATGAAGAGTTGCACACCTTGTTACAAGGTCTACCACTTTACAAGTATATGGATATCGAAGTGATGGCATTAAACCGTCATCCATCATCAGTACGTGACGATGACTCATAAATAACGGGTATCCGTCGTGATGGTGGTTAATGGGTTTTTGATGCTTATTGGATGAGCAAATAACGGCTGAATGGATTGAGGGTATCCCGAAATTTTTTTGGTCTTGTATTTTAATTTTTTTAAATATTTATTTTATTTTTGATAAAATATTTACCTGAGTAATTCGTGGTAGTGATATGTAATACAACACGAATTACTTGCCAGTGTGGACCGACTCACCTTTTCTTTTTATGCATAATACTAAAGGAGATAGTTATGCAACATTCTCAAATCGATGCGTTAGTTAAACAAATGAACGTAGACACCGTAACCGGTGAAGTAAATTCACGCGTACAAGAAATTGTACTACGTTTACTTGGTGACTTATTCAAAGCGATTGAAGACCTAGATATCAACCAAACTGAGTTATGGAAGGGTTTGGAATACATCACTGACTTGGGTCAAGCTAATGAAGTCGGTCTATTGGCAGCAGGCTTAGGCTTAGAGCATTTCTTAGACTTACGTGCTGACGAAGCAGACCAAAAAGCTGGTCTTGACTTGAGTAAAGCAACTCCTCGTACCATCGAAGGTCCATTATACGTTGCGGGTGCACCTGAATCAGTTGGTTTCGCTCGTATGGACGATCCAAACG
>ERZ650312.1494-NODE-1494-length-13167-cov-13.979561_pt1 | contig 13167 bp, 10 predicted proteins | sample MGYA00376248_ERZ650312 | MGnify/ENA primary metagenome ERZ650312 (study PRJEB26733, sample SAMN07839316) | wastewater metagenome | biome: urban; feature: wastewater treatment plant; material: waste water | place: USA: North Carolina | collected 2016-07-28 ... | reverse complement strand
CTGCCAGCTCCTCGTAGAGGGGAGCGCCATCGGCAAACAGGGATTTTCGGGGCACCCCGACAAGCAGGATCTGGGCCCCGCTCCCCTGCACCGCCTCTATCATGGCGGCGAGATTGGCCTTGAGGGCCGCCTCCCCGCTGCCACGCAGGATGTCGTTGCCCCCCTCCAGCAGGATGACCAGAGCGGGTCTGTGCCGGGCCAGCAACCCGGGCAGGCGGGCCCTGCCGGCCTGGCTCAGCTCTCCGGACACCCCGCCATTGACCACGGGATGGCCGCTCAGGTTCGCCAGCACGCTGGGGTAGCTTTGGGGCGGGCTCACCCCGCGCCCCTCGGTCAGACTGTCCCCAAAGGCGAGCAGGGTCTCCCCCTGGGCCAGCGGTCTGAAGGTCGGCTCCCCGCAGGCCGCCAGCAACAGGCAGAGCAGCCCCGCCATGCAAGGTTTCGCCAGCGTCCCCCGGTGTGTCATGAGCGCCTCCTTGATAGTTTTGTAACCATATGAGTATTAAGACAAACTTTTAATCAAGCTCCAAGTGTGACACATTTCGGCAGGTGAACAAGAAACCGACAAGGAGCCTGTCATGTCCCTCAAACCCCTCGGCCTGCTGGTCGCCCTCGGCCTGCTTGGCGGCTGCGCCTCCCAGGATGGCTTTCACTATGTCCCTCCTCCCCAGACCCTGATCGCCCCGGAGGCGGCCAGCGGCTGGATTGACAAACCGGGCTGGCAGGGCCGTGACTTCATGGTGGCGGCGGCCAACCCGCTGGCGGTGGACGCGGGCTACCAGATCATCAAGGCGGGGGGCAGCGCCGTCGATGCAGCCATCGCCGTCCAGCTGGTGCTGACTCTGGTGGAGCCCCAATCCTCGGGCATCGGTGGCGGCTCCCTCATGCTGGTGTGGGACGGCAAGCAGGTGGCGGCGGTGGATGGCCGGGAGACAGCCCCCGCCGCTGCCACCGATCAGCTCTTCATGAAGGAGGGCAAACCCATGGCCTTCTATGAGGGGGTGGTGGGCGGGCGCTCCGTCGGCGCCCCCGGCACGGTGCGTGCCCTGGCCCTGGCCCACGAGCGCTATGGCAAGCTGCCCTGGGCCACGCTGTTCGAACCCGCCATCACCCTCGCGGAACAAGGGTTCGTGATAAGCCCCCGCCTCGCCACCCTGCTGGCAAAAGATCCCTATCTGGCCGGGGATCCGGACGCCCGTGCCTACTTCTATCAGGCGGACGGCACTCCCAAGACGGCAGGTACCCGGCTCACCAACCCGGCCCTGGCCAGGGTGCTGCGTACCCTGGCAAGCGATGGCCCCGACGCCTTCTATCACGGCCCGCTGGCCGAGGCCATGGTGGCCAAGGTGCACGCCCACCCGACCAACCCCGGGGTGCTGAGCGCCGCCGATCTCGCCAGCTACCGGGCCAAGCTGCGGGACGGGCTCTGCTTTGACTATCGCCAGAGCGAGATCTGCGGCTTCCCGACCCCCTCCTCCGGCACCATCGCCCTTGGCCAGATTTTCGGCATGCTGGAGAGCCGGGACATGGCCGCCCTCAAACCGGTACAGGGGGAGCAGGGTCAACTGGCCGCCTCCAGCGAGGCCATTCACCTCTACAGCGAGGCGGCACGCCTCGCCTTCGCCGATCGCAACCAGTATGTGGCCGACGGCGACGTCGTCGACGTGCCGGTGACAGGTCTGCTGGACAAGGGCTATCTGGCGCAGCGGGGGCACCTTATCGGCAACCGCTCCATGGGCGTCGCCCAGCCCGGCAACCCGCCCCGGGCGCTGGCCAGGGGCCGGGACGCCACCCCGGAGCTGCCCTCCACCAGCCACATCTCCATCGTGGACAAGAGCGGCATGGCGGTGGCCATGACCAGCTCCATCGAGGATGGCTTCGGCTCGCGGCTGATGGTCAACGGCTACCTGCTGAACAACCAGCTCACCGACTTCTCCTTCACCTCGGTGGACGCCGCCGGCCTGCCGGTGGCCAATCGGGTGGAGCCCGGCAAGCGCCCCCGCTCCTCCATGTCGCCCCTGCTGGTGTTTGACAAGGCAAGCGGCGAGCTCGAGATGAGCCTGGGCTCCCCGGGAGGCTCGGCCATCATCAACTACGTGGGCAAGGCGCTGCTCGGCACCCAGGATTGGGGGCTCGACCTGCAGCAGGCCATCAACCTGCCCAATTTCGGCAGTCGCAACGGCCCCACCGAGCTGGAGCAGGGGCGCACGCCCGACGCCGTGGTACAGGGGCTCAAAGCCAGAGGGCATGAGGTCCTGCTTAACGAGCAGACCTCCGGGCTGCAGGGCGTCCAGCGCCATGCCGGCGGCTGGCTGGGGGCCGCAGACCCCAGACGTGAGGGGGTCGCCAGGGGAGAGTGATGCCCCTTCAGCACCCTCGTTCACCATGGAGGAGGCCCGCCTCCTCCATGCCGTGTGCTCATAGCTGTTCTCCCTTGCCTCCCAATATCATCATCGATTGATTATTCCTGCCAATTTTTCTTTAACTGCACACTCATTTCACCCAATCGCAATGCATTAAAGATGCTTTTCATCAAAATCAACGAAAAAACTGGAACAGTGTTGCTCATGGCATATAAATGCATTACTTTTCAATAGAAACGGCATCTGTTGCCCTCAAGATTTCCCCTTGATACGGCCAACTTCTGTCTCTTTCGCCCCCTGCTCATTGACAGCTGCCCTCTTCGCCTTCGGGTGATCTGGTAGCCCCTGACTGCCATTAGCGAGGTGACGACATGGACCACTCACTCCCCCTTATCACCACCCTGGTAGGCGGCCTCGTGCTGGCCTACCTCTTCGGCATGCTGGCAAGCCGCCTGCGCATCTCCCCCATGGTGGGCTACCTCGCGGCCGGCGTGGTATGCGGCCCCTTTACGCCGGGCTATGTCGCCGATCTGCGGCTCGCCCCCGAGCTGGCCGAAATCGGCGTCATCCTGCTGATGTTTGGTGTCGGCCTGCACTTTTCCGTGAAAGACCTGCTGTCGGTGAAACACATCGCCATCCCGGGAGCCATCGTCCAGATAACCCTTGCGACCCTGCTCGGCCTTGGCCTCTCCCAACTGCTCGACTGGACCGTGACCGCCGGCCTGGTGTTTGGCCTGGCCCTCTCCACCGCCAGTACCGTGGTGCTGCTGCGCGCCCTGGAGAGTCGCGGCCAGCTCGACACCAACGAGGGACGCATCGCCATCGGCTGGCTCATCGTGGAGGATCTGGTGATGGTGCTGGCCCTGGTACTGCTCCCCATCCTCGCCAACCTGCAGCAGGGGGGCGAGGCACTGACCCCGGCCCAGGTGATGGCGGATATCGGCCTGACCCTGGCCAAGGTGGCTGCCTTCATCGCCCTGATGGTCATCGGCGGGCGACGCCTCATCCCCTGGCTGCTGGCCCGCACCGCCGCCACCGGCTCCCGCGAGCTGTTCACCCTGGCCGTCCTCTCCTGTTCCCTTGGCATCGCTTTTGGCGCCGTCAAGCTGTTTGGCGTCTCCTTTGCCCTCGGCGCCTTCTTCGCCGGCGTCGTGATGAACAGCTCCCATCTGAGCCACAAGGCGGCCAACGACACCCTGCCCCTGCAGGACGCCTTTGCCGTGCTCTTCTTCGTCTCCGTGGGCATGCTGTTCGACCCCGTCATCCTGCTGCGCGAGCCCCTGGCCGTGCTGGCCACCCTGTTCGTCATCGTGATCGGCAAATCCGTGGCCGCCTTCGCCATCGTGCGGCTCTTTGGCCACAGCCAGCGCACGGCGCTGACCATCTCCGCCAGCCTGGCACAGGTGGGGGAGTTCTCCTTCATCCTGATGGGTCTCGGAGTCATGCTCGAGCTGGTCCCCGGAGTCGCCCGTGACCTGGTGCTGGTCGGCGCCTGTTTCTCCATCGTGCTCAATCCGCTGGTCTTCAACCAGGCGGAGCGCTGGCTGAGGCGCCATCCCGATCCATGCACCGATGGGTCACCTCACCTCTGCCCCTTGCAGGGCCATGTGGTGGTAGTGGGCGCCGACGAGATAGGTCAGCACCTCATCCGGCAGTTGCATGAACAAGGCAGGGAGATGGTGGTGATCGACACCGACGAGCGACTGCTGGCCCCCTGGCGCGCCATGGGGATCACCTGTCTGGCGGGCCATCCCATCCAGCAGGATCTGCTGACGGCGGCGCTGCCCAACGCCAGCTGGCTGCTGATCACCCTGGATGACAGCCTGCTGGCCGGTGAGATAGCCATCAGGGCGCAGGAATACGGCGCCCTGATGCGCATCGCCGCCTGTGCCCACCAGCACGAGGAGGTGCATCATCTGCGCGTGCGCGGCGTGCATCAGGTGGTCAAGAGCGAGGAGGAGGCTGCGCGGCGACTCTGTCACCTCGCCATGGAGATGGCCTGAAGCTCATCGGAAGTCACGAGTCCCCACGACGGGGCCAGACAAGAAGCCCGGGCCTGCTGCCCGGGCTTTTTGCATGACGGGGCGATACGGCCGTCCCCTCACAGCAGATCGTGCTTGTCCAGCAGGCGATAGAGGGTGGCCCGGGAGATGTCGAGCGTGCGGGCCACCTCCTCGAGCTGATCGGGGAAGCGGGCCAGCGTCCGTTGCAAGGCCTGACGCTCCGCCGCTTCGCGCACCGCCTTGAGCGAGCCGTCGAGCAGCAGGCTGTCCATGTTGGTCAGCTCCATGTCATCGGCTTCGATGAAGGGGCCGCTGCACATGACCGCCGCCCGCTGCACCCGGTTGCGCAGCTCCCTCACATTCCCCGGCCAGCCATAGGACTGCATGGCCTGGCGCGCCTTGCGGGTGAAACTGAGCACCCGCCCGCCCCGCACTTCCGCCAGAATGTCATCGGCAAGGAGCTGGATGTCTTCCGCCCGCTCGCACAAGGCCGGGGTGCGCAGGCGCACCACGTTGAGCCGGTAGTAGAGATCCATGCGAAAGCCGCCGCTGGCCACCGCCTGCTCCACATCGATATTGGTGGCCGCGATGATCCGCACATCCACACGACGCGACAGGTGGCTGCCCACCGCCTCTATGCACTGCTCCTGCAAGAAGCGCAGCAGGGTTGCCTGATCCTCCAGTGGCAACTCCCCTATCTCGTCGAGAAACAGGGTGCCGCCATCGGCGGCCTCTATCTTGCCTATCTTGTGGTGCTGTGCCCCGGTGAAGGCCCCCTTGACGTGGCCGAACAGCTCGGACTGGATGAGCTGATGGGGCATGGCCCCGCAATTGACCGCCACGAAGGGGCTCTCCTCCCCGAACGTGCTGTAGTGCAGCTCCCGGGCCACCAGCTCCTTGCCCGTGCCGCTCGGTCCCGTCACCAGTACGGGCAGGCGGCAGTGCTGCAACCGCACGATCTGGTCGCGCAACTGGCGGATGGGGGCGCTCTCCCCCTGGATGAAACGAAGCTGGGGTTGCAGTCGGGGGCGGTGTCGCCGGATGAGGCGCGCCATCCCCAGGGCATGTCCCAGGCTGTGGGAGAGCCTGTCTCTGTCCAGGGGAAAGGTGTGAAAATCATGAAAACAGGCTGCCAGCAAATTGCGAAGGGCTTCGCTGGCGAGACAGTCCCGCTGGATGAGGCCGATCCACAAGGCGCCGGAGTGCTGCGCAATCAGGTTGTAGAGGGCTTCGTGCTGCTGATGCTCGATCACCACCAGCACCAGGGGATAGTCCTTTTCCTGCAGTTTTTTCTCTGCCACCACCAGGGAGCTTGCCTGCTCCACCTGCCACTCGCCTTGTTCCAGCAGGCTTTCCAGTACGGCACATGAATTGATGAGCAACAATGCCGTTTCTGTCATAGGGACAACTCCTTGTTATCGCCACTGCACGAAGGAGTCTGACGACTTGTCCAGATAACTCCCTTTATCATCAAATGGCGCCATTTAATATGGCCAGACGATGATAACTATAAACCATCCCGCCTTTAGATTGATGGCACCACAATATTGAGACAGCCAAATTATCAGTGAGAAAAAATAAATCCATTGATAAATAATCGCTTACTTCACGACATAATATGTCGCTCTCAATATTGAGACGTAAAAACAATTATATCAAATAAAAAACAACTAAAAATCATATGGTTGTAAATTGGCATGGTCGTTGCTCTCTCCAATAAGCCCTCCTGGCATATGGAGACAGAACATGAAAATATATATTGCATTGGCAGCATTTCCTTTTCTGGCATTTGCCACCCCCTCAATGGCACAAAACCGGGTCGATCTCGGTGCTCAGGCATTGAGCAATATTCGTGGTTCCATGGGCGTCAATATGGTTGCCGGCAATAACAACCAACAAGGCAATCTTGCCGCCATCGCCATTTCGGGTCCGGCCGTCATTCAATTTGGTCAGCTGAATCAATCCACCACCAATCTGAACGGCAGCCAGAGCGTCGCCATCCTGGGCTCGGCCCTGAGCCAGAACCGGGGACTGGTCGGCATCAATCAGGGGGCGGGTGAGGGCAACCAGCAACTGAACGCCTTCGCCCTGTCCCTCGATGACAGCGGCCTGGGTGTCGTGACCGACATCAATCTCAGCTCCAGCGTCGCGAAGACCCCAGGGGGAAAGCCCCCCGCCAACACCACTACCAGCATCTATCTGGATGACACCGCCCTCACGGGCAGCAAGGGGGTCATTCAGGTGAACCAGGTCACGGGACAGGGAAACCAGTCAGTCAACATGGTTTCCCTGCCCCTGGCTGGCGCAGTAACGGCATCCCCATGATGCCGCAGGGATAGGAAGCCAGGCCCGGGGGTATCAGCCGATGGGCATATCTTCCGCTGAAAGTTCAATGGAGAGACTCATTATGCGTGGACTTATTTATAGCTCATTAGCCGCCGCGGTCATCATGGCCATGTCGGGCACTGCATCCGCCGATTACCGCGGTGACAGAGATGAGACAGGGGCAACCTTGACCAAGAAGGTCAAGGCAGAAGTCGATGTGGAATACGAAGGCAGGGTCAATGTCGGCGGCTACATCAACGTCAACAAACTCGGCATGGCCGTCGTGGACAACCAGCAGTCCAGTTCCATGATAGGCACCGCCAATACAAGAACGGAGAACACGAGCAAGATCGACGGCTCGTTCAAGGGTGCATCCGGTAACATCGGCGCCAACGTCGCAGCCGGTGACTCCAACGTACAGGGCAACAGCGCTTCCCTGGCCGCCTATGACGAGGTCGATGCCGAGTTCATCATGGGTCGTGGTCAACAACAACATGGCGCCCCTGGCGGATCGTCGGATGCCGAGGTCTTCTCCACCCAGAGCGCCAGCAACAACTGGACGACCAATCACGGCCATCAGAACAAGGCCGGTGTGGGCGATGGGGCCTTCAAGGATGCCGCAGGCAACATCGGGGTCAACGTGACCTCGGGCTCGGGTAACGTCCAGGCCAACAACATGGCAGCCTCCGTGTCCACCGGCAACATGGCCGTGGCCACCGTGGCCAACAGCCAGAGCGTCTCCAAGAACATGACCGAAAACCAAAGCCTGAGCGCAACCAAGACGGTTGACAAGGCAGGTGTGTTCCTCGGTCTCAAGGCTTGGGGCGATTACGAGGGGGGCGGTACCGGTCATGATGTCAAGAAAGGACATGGCCACGACAATGACAACGACAGGTACGGCAACAACAACCCGAAAGATGATGGCAAGTTCGAGTTCAAGGAAGAGGGTGACATCAAGCTCAGTGGGTACGCCGTCGGGTATATTCCCGTGGTCAACACCTACACCAGCCGCGAAACCTTCAACCGGGCAACCATCGATGGCGGCGCCTTCAACGGTGCCGTGGGCAACATCGGGGTGAACGTCTCCTCGGGGACCAACAACCTGCAAGCGAACAATCTCTCGCTGGCCGCAGGGTTTGCCAAGTAAGTCGATGCGAGGGGGCCCAGTGCCCCCTTTTTCCCTGACACTGGAGGTCTGAATGCGCTGGCTGTTGCTGTTGCTGTGCTGTCCTGCCGTCTGGGCAGGCTCGGTGCCACTGGGGGAGCATCTCCCGGCGCTGGGGGATCTCAACAAACCGGTGCAGAGCATTCTGGAGCGCCGGTACGCCAACATCGAGCGCCAACATACGGATTTCAGCTGCGGGGCCGCCGCCGTCGCCACCATCTTGCGCTACGCCTACGGCCATGCAACCAATGAACGCTGGGTCATGGATGGCATGCTTGCCATGGCAGACCCGGAGCAGGTCAAGCACTACGGCTTCTCCATGCTCGACATGAAGCAGTACCTGCAAATGCTCGGCATGCGGGTCAGAGGGTATCGACTGGGCGATGAAAAACTGCGCCAGGTGAGGGTGCCCACCATCGTCCTGCTCAACATTCGCGGCTATCAGCACTTTGCCGTGCTGCGGGCCATCGATCGCCACGATCGCGTCTATCTGGCAGACCCGGCCCTCGGCAACCGGGTGATCACGTTCAAGGAGTTCAAGGAGAGCTGGAACGGCATCCTCCTCGCCGTCATCGGCGCGGGCTATCGTCCCGATGCCCCCCTTGCCAACCCCTCTCCCCCGCTCTCTGTCAGAGGCAAGGATGGGCTCTTCGCCCCGGTCAATGAAACATCCCTGCTGGAATTCGGTTTTCAGCACAAAGAGCTAATGTGAGGTCATCATGAATACCCGACCCGCCCTATGCCTCCTCTGCAGCCTGGGTGGCATCGCCTCTCCGCTGCTGGCAGCACCAGACCCGCTGGCCCATCTGTCAGACCACTTTGCGCCCGAACTGGCGGACGGGGAGCTGGCCCACCTGCGCGGCCGCTATGTCAGCAGCCATGGCATCAGCTACTTCGGCATCGAGTTCATCTCGTCACTGACCACGGCCCAGGCCCAGCAGACGGCGGCCATGAACCTGGCGCTGAGCATTGTGCAAAACAAACCCAAGCTGGATGTGCGCGTCAAGGATGAGGTCAAGCCCGCGGCCACGCCCGCCAAGGAGGCCCAGGTGCAGGGGGCCGGGCTGGTGCAGGTCGTTCAACTGGAGGGGAGCGGCAACAGCTCGGTCAACCAGACCGGTATTGAACTGACCACCCCCACCATGACGGGACACCTGGTTCAGGCGGGCAGCTACGAGCACCAGGGCGATCTTGGCACCGCCACCTATCGGGTCTCGGGGAATTATGCCGGCTTGCAACTACACTCTTCCGACGGCCGGGTCCTGCTGGAGCAGAGCCTGCGCGGTACCGACTTCAGCCGGGGGCTGCTGCAGTTCAACAAGGTCAGGGGGGACGGTTTGCAGACGCTCAATCAGACCCGCATCTGGTTTTCGCGCTGAGCACCGGTGAGCCCGGGGGCTGAACCATCAGAAAGGATGATAAACAACAAGGACGTATCCCGATGAAACAGTCTCGCATGCTGTTGATTGCCCTCGCCCCCTTCGCCTGCTGGGGGGCCACGGCCGAGGAGGAGGCCCTGCAACAACAGCTGGATCTCCTGCGCCAGCAACTGATCCAGCAAAACCAGGCCCTCCATCAGCTCCAGGCCCGCCTGGAGGCCGTCAAGGCCGCCGGTGCCACGACGGCAACCGCCGGAGCCGGGGCCGCCGTCGCCTCCACCCAGCAGGACGCCTCACGGCGCACGCCGGAAGTCGGCCGCAGCACCGAAGACCTGATGATCGAACAGCACAATGTGTTCGACCGCGCCCTGACCGTCGATGTGGGCCTCTCCTACCAGCACTACAACCGCAAGGATCTCGCCCTGCGCGGCTTCCTCGCCCTGGACGCCATCTTCCTTGGCGAAATCAACCTGGATCGGGTGCGCTCCGATCAGTGGACGGCGGATGTCATCACCCGCTACACCCTCAACGATCGCTGGCAACTGGAGCTGGCCCTCCCCTACATGTTCCGCAACACCAACTACCAGAGCACCGGCAAGGAGAACTCCAGCCGCGACTTCGAGGAGCAGAGCGTCAGCGATGGCGGTCTGGGGGATCTCAGCCTCGCCATCTACTACAGGGTCATGGCAGAGAGCGAGGATTGGCCGGATCTGGTGTGGAACTTCCGGGCCAAGGCGCCGACCGGCAAGGATCCTTACGGCATCGAGATCAACACCTCGGAATCGGGCAACCTGGTGACCCCCAAGGAGCTCGCCACCGGCAACGGGCTCTGGCAGCTCTCCACCGGCTTCTCCCTGGTCAAGACCATGGATCCCGCCATCCTGTTTGCCAGCCTCAACTATGGCCACAGCCTCAAGCAGGACTTTGACGATATCTCCTACCAGCCCGGCAACCAGCCCGGCAGCATCCAGCTGGGGGACTGGTATGAATATGGCCTGGGGGTCGCATTCGCCCTCAACGAACGCTTCAGCCTCTCCTTCAACATCAACCAGCGCGTCACCATGGAGTCCGAGCAGGGGTCCGAAGGCTTTGCCATGGAGAAGGTCACCGGCTCCGATGCCAACGCCGCCAGCTTTGGCATGGGGTCGACCTGGGCCATCACCGACAACCTCTCCATGGCGGTCAACTGGTCTGCCGGGCTCACCACGGACGCACCGGACTACACCATCGGGATCCGCTTCCCCTACCGCTTCTAGCCCCGTCAGGACCCCGGCAGGTTGACGACAAAAAACGAGGGAGGCATAACGCCTCCCTCTTCTTGTTGCCGCCAGCCTGCCTGGCGGGCCACCGGTGACATCACACCCCCAGGCGATCGCGCAGGGTGTACCAGGCGGCGCCGGCGGCGGTGAAGGGGATGCGCAGCAGGCGGCCACCCGGGAAGGGGTAGTGCGGCAGCCTGGCGAACGCATCGAAGCGCTCCGCCTGACCGCTCAGCACCTCGGAGAGCAGCTTGCCCGCCAGATGGGTACAGGTGACGCCGTGGCCGCTGTAGCCCTGCATGTAGTAGATGTTGTGACCGATGCGGCCAAACTGCGGCAGGCGCGACAGGGTGAGCAGGAAGTTGCCGGTCCAGGTGTACTCCACCTTGACGTCTTTGAGCTGGGGGAAGGTCTTGCGCATCTTGGGGATGATCAGCCGCTCGATGTCCGCCGGATCCCGCGCGCCATAGACCACGCCGCCGCCATAGATCAACCGGTGATCGCCGGAGGTACGGTAGTAGTCGAGCAGGTAGTTGCAATCCTCCAGACAGTAGTTCTGTGGCAAGAGTGAACGGGCCCGCTCCTCTCCCAGCACTTCGGTGGCGATCACCTGGGTGCCGCAAGGCATGCTCTTGCTGGCCAGTTCCGGCACCAGATTGCCGAGGTAGGCGTTGCCGGCCACCACGATAAAGCGTGCCTTCACCGCCCCTTTGGCGGTCTTGACCAACGCCGGCTGACCCGGAGTAATGCTGGTGACGGCGGACTGCTCGAAGATAAGCCCCCCCTGCATGCGGATGGCTTCCGCCTCCCCCAGCGCCAGGTTGAGGGGATGGATATGGCCGCCGCTCTTGTCCAGCAGGGCGCCGACGTAGCGATCGCTCGCGACCACCTCGCGCACCCCGTCGGCATCGAGCAGCTCCAGCTGGTCGTTGCCCCACTTCTCCCAGCGCGCCTTCTGCGCCTTGAGCTCGTGCAGCTGCTTCTCGGTCTCGGCGGCAAAGACGCCCCCCTCCTGCAGATCGCACTGGATGTTGTAGCGTTTGATCCGCTCGCGGATGATCTGGCCCCCCTCAAACAACATGGAGCCGAGCAGCCTGGCCTGATCCGGCGGGCAGTTCGCTTCGATGGTGTCGATGTCGCGGCTGTAGGAGTTGACGATCTGGCCGCCGTTGCGGCCGCTGGCGCCAAAGCCGACCCTGGCCGCCTCCAGCACCACCACCTTGTACCCCTTCTCCACCAGATGCAGCGCACTGGAGAGGCCGGTGTAGCCTGCGCCTATGACGCAGACGTCGCACTCCAGCTGCTCGGTGAGCGTGGGATAGGGCGCGTGTTTGTTGGCACTGGCTGCGTAGTAACTCTTTACATGTTCGGTCATGATCCCTGTTTCCTTACCGGTTCGTTTCCAACACAACGGGTTGTTCACATTAAAAGCTGGCCGGGGTGTGGGCGCTGACGATGCGGCAGACCTGCCCCGAGGGATTGCTGAAACTGTGGGGCTCGCCGGTGTCGATGACATAGCTGTCCCCGGCGCACAGTTCATAGGTCTGGCCGGCCAGGGTCAGCAGCACCGACCCTTCCAGCACGGTGCCCACCTCCTCCCCCTGATGCTTCACCACGCCGCCGGTGTCGGTGCCGGGGGCATAGGTCTCCAGCATGAAGCCGAGCTGGCGCCGATTGTTGCCGTTGTGCACCAGCTTCATGGAGACCCCCTGGCTGCCGAGCTCGATGAGCTGCTCCGCCTTGATCACCACGCTGGGCGTGCTCGCCACCTCCTCTTCGGCGAAGAAGCGCGACAACGGCAGCTCGTAGACGCTCAGCAGCTTTTGCAGGGAGGCCACCGAGGGGCTCACCTTGTTCTGCTCTATCATGCAGATGGCGCCGTGGGTCAGGCCGCTCAGCTCCGCCACCCGGCGCTGGGAGAGCCCGAGCTCCCTGCGGATCCGGGCAAGCCGCTCCCCCATGTTTCTCTCGTGCTCCGCCAGGGGGTTGTCCGTCATGGTCCGCCACCGGACCTCGCCACGGGATTGCTCCATCGCCCACCTCCTTCCATGGTCATTCGAATACCTGGGGCCGACTGGTCAATATAGTGAGTCAGGCACGTCAGCCCCGTTCACTATCCTGCACAACCCAGAGCGTTCATTATTTTGCACACCCTGCGCAATGAAAACCGCTACAATCGCGCTCACAGCCCCATTTCTAGCATGTGACGCCCAGTTCACTCAAATATATTTAACACTTGAAAAACATTTCGGCTCATTTTATGGTCGTTACGTGCTTATTATTCTATACGGCGGTGCCCACATAAACGCGCCACCCAGACCCACTATCGAGGCCCCTTACTTATGTCAGCATCACAACCTGCTCTCTCCCTGATCAAATCCCTGGCCTATGTCGACGGCCGCTGGTGCGAGTCCCTGGGCGGGCGCCGGTTCGAGGTCCTGAACCCGGCCACCGGCCAGGTCATCACCCAGGTGCCCGACATGGACGGGGAGGACACCCGCCTCGCCATCGCGGCGGCCCACGCGGCGCAACCCGCCTGGGCGGCCCTCACCGCCAAGGAGCGCAGCAGCAAACTCTACGCCTGGTTCGAGCGCATCATGGCCAACCAGGAGGAGCTCGCCCGCATCATGACCTGCGAGCAGGGCAAGCCGCTGGCGGAAGCCAAAGGAGAGG
>ERZ650312.1491-NODE-1491-length-13184-cov-6.572016_pt1 | contig 13184 bp, 17 predicted proteins | sample MGYA00376248_ERZ650312 | MGnify/ENA primary metagenome ERZ650312 (study PRJEB26733, sample SAMN07839316) | wastewater metagenome | biome: urban; feature: wastewater treatment plant; material: waste water | place: USA: North Carolina | collected 2016-07-28 ... | reverse complement strand
TTACAAAAACTCAACCAAATGGTCAAGGCATGTTAGGCTCAGGCGATAGTAAATTTGGTAGTTCATGGTGGGTAGGGGTACAAATGCCTGCGGTATTTACAGCCGACGGCAAAATCGGCCTTGAGTACAACCAAGGTAGCAAATGGTGGAGAAGCTTTACATACGGCGAAGATACTATGGTAGGCTCAAAAATGGCGACCAGAGGTAAAGCGTATGAAGCATACTATACCCAGCCTCTATTGGGCAAAACTCTAACAGGTCAACTAAGATACACAAAAATCAACTATGACTATACCGGAAGTAATGCATTCTTCGGCGACGAAGGGCATCCATACGATATAGACAGTGTACAAGCACAAATGTTTGGAGCAGTCAAGACGGCATCAAATATTATGGGCTATCTAAGATATAGATACTAGTCGGTATTACGTACAAATATCGGCTTTGCCGATATTTGTACCAATGACTACCCGCTTTTAAAGGGCTAAGGCCTCTTTGAGTACAGTCTCAAAATCACTATTTGCATCAATGATTACATCCGCTTTTTGCAAATACATAGGCTCTCTAGCCTCAAAAATCTTTTTTGCAAAATTAATATCTTGAAATAACGGCCTTTTATCAAACTCTTCCGCTTTTAGCCTATCAAGCAACGTATCAAACCCGACTTTTAGGTATATCGTTTTTCCAAGAGACGAGAAAGAGTCGATTACGGTAGGCATCCCGCCGCCTGTCGATATAACCGCATTATCCACGCACGAGGACAACCAATTAAAGGTTTTTTTTTCTAGTTCCCTAAAATAACCCTCACCGTGATTAGCAAAAATATCTCGTATTTTTTGCCCTTCAAAACTCTCAATCAAAGAATCCGTATCGATAAAGTACATCCCTTTTTGTTTGGCCAACGCCCTCCCGACAGAGCTTTTTCCGCTCCCCATAAAACCGATTAAGACTATATTCATTGGTGTATATTTAGGCTTTTTAAAGGGTCTATCCCTTTTTCTATATCGTATGTTTTTTTGATTCTGCTACCGTCAATAGCTTGAAACTCAATGGTAATTTTTTTGATTTTGACCGAATCTACAGGTGGGGTAATAGTGATAGACTGGAGCTTCTCAATTTTGTTTATCTGAGCCATATCGGCTCCCGTTATATCCTCTTTTACCGCATCCTTAAAAGGGTTTGTTCTAGCCGACAACACCATAGATGCCGCCAAAAGCAAAAAAAGTATCTTTCTCAATTTTTACCCTCAAGTTTTTTTAGCTCAAAAAGCTCTTTTTGGTGTTTCGCATTCTCCTCTTTCAGTTTTTCAACCTCGGAGATCAACCTATCACGCTGTTCTTCCAATGCCCAAAGGGTTGTTATGGAGTTTGGGCCGAAAAAAAAGCTTGCAATATACACCGTAAATAGAGCAATTATAAAAAACAAAAACGTAAGCCGCCAGAATGTGCGGCTTACGTCAAGTAGCTTACGCTTTTTAGGAACCTCTAATTCGTCAAGAATCTCATTCATCTATTTTCTAAATAGCGTTCTTCCCAGATATTCTGCACTTACGCCAAGCTCTTCTTCTATCTCTAGCAGCCTATTGTATTTTGCTATCCTCTCAGATCTGGCAGTTGAACCTGTTTTGATTTGTCCGGAGTTTACCGCAACGGCTAGATCTGCTATGAAACTATCTTCCGTCTCGCCGCTCCTGTGTGATACGATGCAGGTATAGTCGTTTCTATGTGCAAGCCTCATTGTCTGCATAGTCTCGGATAGTGTACCTATCTGATTTAGCTTTATTAGTACTGAGTTTGCGATATTTTTTTCGATCCCCTCTGCAACGATTTTTTTATTTGTAACAAACAAGTCATCTCCTACGAGCTGTACTTTTGAACCTAGCCTCTCCGTTAGTTCCGCCCAACCCGTCCAGTCGCCCTCATCAAGGCCGTCTTCGATTGATACTATCGGATATTTTCCTATTAGCATCTCATAGTAATCAACCATTTCAGAACTCGTAAGGACTCTGTTTTCAGTATGCAGGTTATACTTGCCATCCTCATAAAACTCGCTTGACGCTACATCAAGGGCAATGCATATATCTTCGCCCGGTCTGTATCCGGCAAGCTCTATAGCTTTCATAATTTTTTGTATAGGCTCTTCGTTATTTGCAAGACTCGGGGCAAAACCGCCTTCGTCACCGATATTTGTAGAGTGACCTTCATCGTGTAGTACTTTTTTGAGTGCTTGATATACCTCTGCCGAAGCTCTGAGCGCCTCTCTAAAGCTATCAAAGCCTACAGGCATAATCATATACTCTTGAAAGTCCGCACTATTTGCCGCATGGGCTCCACCGTTAATGATATTTAGCATCGGAGTCGGGATAACAACCGCATTTGCACCGCCCAAATATCTATACAAAGGGACACCCAAAGAGGTAGCCGCAGCTCTAGCAACCGCCATGGATACACCTAGCGCCGCATTTGCACCGATTTTTGAGTAGTTATCTGTTCCGTCAACCTGTTTTATGATGGCATCTATATGCCCTTGATTAAACGGGCTCAGACCCATAATCTCATCGGCTACGGAAGTTCTGACGTTTTCACACGCTTTCAAAACACCTTTGCCGCCAAATCTAGCCTTATCGCCGTCTCTAAGTTCCAAAGCCTCTCTTTTTCCGGTACTGGCACCGCTTGGAACATACGCACTCTCAACGCTTCCGTCAGAGAGCCTAACCGTAACTTTGACCGTAGGATTACCTCTGGAATCTATAGCTTCGCTTGCAAACAAATCATCTATGTAAATCATTCATCATCTCCTGTACTGATATCGTCCGATAGGCTCGGCAGATCGCCCTCAAGCCCTATACTATTACGTATTTCGTTTTCAATTTCCTGACAAACCGCCGAATTATCTTTTAAAAATATTTTGGCGTTCTCTCTACCCTGCCCTATTTTTGTCGATTTGTAAGAAAACCAAGCTCCGGCTTTATCTATCACGTCTAGTTTCACGCCGTAATCTATAATCTCTCCGGTTCGGCTGATACCCTCTCCAAACATTATATCGAACTCCGCTTGCCTAAATGGCGGCGCAACTTTATTTTTTATAACCTTGGCCTTAACCCTATTGCCTATGACATCTTCACCCTGCTTTAGGCTTTGTATCTTTCTAATGTCTACCCTTACCGATGCGTAAAACTTCAGAGCATTTCCACCGGTTGTCGTCTCGTTATTTCCATAACTCATACCACCGATTTTTTGTCTTATCTGGTTTATAAAAATTACTGTCGTATTCATCTTGTGGAGTACGCCGGCAAGTTTTCTAAGAGCCTGACTCATTAGTCTAGCCTGAAGCCCCATATGGCTGTCGCCCATATCGCCCTCTATCTCTGCTTTTGGAGTCAGAGCCGCTACGGAGTCCACGACTATTACGTCTACGGCACCGCTTCTAGCCAGAGTCTCTACAATCTCAAGAGCCTGTTCGCCAAAATCCGGCTGAGATACCAGCAGGTTATCGGTATCAACCCCTAGGTTTTTCGCATACTTGACATCAAGGGCGTGTTCGGCGTCCACAAATGCGCACACACCGCCTTGTCTTTGTGCTTCAGCTACTATATGGAGCGTTAGAGTAGTTTTCCCAGAGGATTCCGGACCATATATCTCAATGATTCTACCCTTTGGAACCCCTCCGATTCCAAGAGCCAAATCAAGCCCCAATGAACCTGTAGAGATAGCCTCGATATTCTCCTCGGCTTTATCCCCTAGCCTCATCAAAGCCCCTTTTCCAAAAGCTTTGTCTATTTGCTTGATAGCAAGTTCGAGAGATTTTTTCTTACTTTCGTCCATACGGATTCGACCCTGTTTTTTAGATTTTAAAATTATGTTAACACTCGTTTGCTTAAAGGAGAGAGGGGTAAAATCACCCAAAAACAAGAGAGAGATATGCCTAAAATCACAGTTGCCCATTCACCCGATGCAGACGATATATTTATGTACTATGCCGTTAAATTCGGATGGGTCGATACCGACGGGATGGAGTTCTCAAATACTCCGCTCGATATAGAGACGCTAAACGTTGAAGCCATGAATGGAACTTACGACGTTAGCGCCGTTAGCTTTGGGGCTTACCCGTTTATAAAAGACGAATACGCTTTGCTCCGGTGCGCCATGAGCTTTGGAGAGGGATACGGGCCTAAGCTGGTCAAAAAAAAAGGTGCAAAGCTGAAAAAAAACTTCAAAGTGGCTCTAAGCGGCCGATACACCACCAACGCCATGCTATTTAAAATCGCTTATCCGGATGCAAGACCGACATATATGAACTTTTTGGAGATAGAAAAAGCGGTACTTGACGGAATCGTAGATGCCGGAGTTTTGATCCATGAGGCGATACTTACATACTCGGATGAGCTTGAGGTAGAGAGAGAGATATTTGAGATTTGGCGCTCTTTTGAGCCGTTATTGCCGCTCCCTCTCGGCGGAATGGCGATTAGAAGAAGTATTCCGCTCCTTCGTGCCGTAAAAATCGAACAAATACTAACAAGCGGGGTTGACATAGCGGTAAAACACCAAAAACTCCTCTCCAAAATGCTTTTCGAAAGGGAGCTTATCAGGGTAGACGAGGCAAAACTCGAAAAATACCTTTCAATGTATGCAAATGAACGCTCAAAAGAGCTAGACGAGACATCTACGGCGGCTATTGATAAGCTATTTGAAATAGGTTATAATTTTGGGTTTTACGACGAAAAAATAACCGCAAACGATATGCTTTTGCCGAGAGAATATATAGACTATAGATTTTGTTAGAGGGGGACAACAAATGGAAATGGAGGGGAAACTAATAGCTATAACTATGGAGACGATGAAGATCGCCCTTGTTATATCTATGCCGATGCTTTTGGCGGGGCTTTTGGCGGGGCTTGCAATCAGTATTTTTCAGGCAACCACCCAGATCAACGAGGCTACTCTGACTTTTTTACCTAAAGTTATTTTCACGGCAGGGGTAATGGTTTTTACCATGCCGTGGATGATGAATGAGATGATAGACTTTACAACCAGAATCTTCCGGATGATCCCCACTTTTTCGTTTTAAATGACTCAAAAAACGATTGATTTTTCAAAATACTCCTCTATAAAATTAGGTCCCGCAATGGATATATCGGTAATCCAAAACGGGCAGGATGCCATAGATTTTGACGGTATTATTATAGGCGGCGCATACAACCTCATAGTTACCGGAAAAAACAAAAATTTGGCCGTTTTAGGCGATGAATTCGATTATATAGAGCTAAAAGACGGCAGGCTCTATGTTGGAGCGGCCACGACCGGCGGTAGAGTCTTTAGCTTTGCCAAAAAAAACAACTTGGCCGGATTTGAGTTTTTAGGCGGCTTGCCCGGTACTATAGGCGGAATGCTATCGATGAATGCGGGATTAAGAGGGCAGGAGATATTTAATAATATAGTTGCCGTAAAATTTGCAGACGGATATAAACAAAAAAACGAGATAAGCCACGGTTACAGATTTGCCGCTCTGGGCGGTATCGCTTTGGAGGCGGTATTTGACGCAAAAAACAAAGGGTTTGATGCACAATTATTTGAAGAGCTCAAAAACGCACGAAAAAACCAACCGAAAAACCCAAGCGCCGGAAGCTGTTTTAAAAATCCGGTCGGAAACTTTGCCGGAAAACTCATTGAGGAGGCCGGAATGAAAGGATACCGAATCGGCGGTATGGCTTTTAGCGATATTCACGCTAATTTTCTGGTAAACCTAGGGGATGGGACTGTAGAGGATGCACTAGAAATCATAGAGCTTGCACAAAAAAAAGTATTTGAAAATTCCGGCATAAACCTAGAATTAGAAGTAAAGATAGTTTAGAAATCTCCCGCTTAAGCGGGTAGCTTTAGGGGGATGCAAGGGACATAAATGTCCCTTGCCGCTAAGACGGGCTTCGCCCGTCTTAGCGTACTGTAAAAGGTTGTTAATGGCAACCGCCGCCGCAGCAAGTAGAACCTGTAGCGCCCGCAGCTTTTGCAGCCTCAAGGGCAGCATCATAGTTTGGCTCTGCCGTTACTTCGCTTACAAGCTCTTTGTAAACTACTGTTCCCGCTTTATCAACAACAAATATTGCTCTAGCAGTAAGTCCTCTAAGCACACCTTCGCCTATTAGCACTCCGTAAGCTTTTGCAAACTCTTTGCCTCTAAAGTCAGAGCATACGTCAAGATTTTCGATCCCTTCGGTAGTACAAAATCTACCTGCCGCAAACGGAAGATCCATAGAAACGATTTGGACTTTCGCACCGTTGATTTTTGCAGCTTCAACGTTGAATTTTCTAGTTTCAGAAGCACATACAGGGGTATCAAGGGATGGAACCGCCACGATTACTTGGATAGAGTCGCTTGCGCCGCCGATTACTACATCTGCAAGACCTTTATTTGGAAGAGTTATTGCCGGAGCTTTATCCCCTACGTTTACTTCCGTTCCCTCTAGGTTTACCGGATTGCCTTTAAAAAGTACTGATGCCATTTGTTATATCTCCTTGTTTTTAGATAACTGCATAAATTTTAAGCTATTAAAGATAAATTTTGTCTTAATTGAAATTGGCTCTGGATGCAACATCTAAATCTGTATACTTTTTGAACATTTTTTTCTCAAACATCTCTACGGCAACTCTCCCTATCATAGCGGCATTGTCGGAACAAAACTCCATAGACGGAGACAAAAGCTCAAAACCGTATTTGTTCGATAAAATATCAAGCTCTCCACGCAAACGCTTGTTTGCTGCCGCTCCACCAACTATACCCAGTTTTTTCGGCGGATTATCTCTTACTATCTGTTTTATTTTGAATATCAAATGCCCTATTGCTACTTTTTGAAACGATGCGGCCAAATTTGACGTTTTTTGTCCATCCAACGGCATCGCCCCCTCTACACACAGTCTAAAGGCGTTTTTAAGCCCCGAATAGCTAAATGCCGCCCTGTTGTCTTGCAACGCTATAGGAAGCTCATAAGCGCTCTCGTCGCCATCAATCGCATACTTTTCAATAATTGGGCCACCGGGGTATCCAAGTCCTAGCATTTTTGCCGCCTTATCAAAGCTCTCTCCGAAGCTGTCATCCATAGTTTTTGCCAGAACTTTTATATCGCCTAGACCGGATACTCTCATATACTGAGTATGTCCGCCTGAGACCAATAAAACATCCATCGGAAATTCAGCCTCTTTTTCGATAAACAACGAATATATATGCCCAACCAGATGATTTACCGCTATCATGTTTATACCCAGAGTAACGGCGATGGCTTTTGCCATGGATACCCCCTCCACGAGCGAGACGACAAGACCCGGTTCATTTGTCACGGCAACCGCTTTTATATCCGGCAGATACTCTCTTGCCGACTCTAATAGCCTAGGTAATGCTAATGCATGAAGCCTGCTGGCAAGCTCCGGCACAACCCCGCCGTAAACACTATGTTCGGCATCTTGAGAGATTTTTTTGTGAAATAGAAGTTTTTTTGTAGCAATCTCCGTAATAGCTATGGCGCTATCATCGCAACTAGACTCGATGGATAGTATCACGCCGTAATCCAATCATAGGCAAACGGCCAAGCTCCGTAGCCCCCTTCAAAATTCAGATGTCCGCCGTTTTCTATGATTTTCATATCGCAATTTAGCTCTTTATGTAGCTCTATTGCGGCCTCCATACTCATATATTTGTCGTTTGTACTGGCTATAAAAATGCTATCTTGGGACAGAGTTGCCGCCTTGGGGTATGGGAAAAACGTATCTATTGCTTTTATATCGGTATTCCTCGCCGGAGGAGCCACCAACATCACCTTTTCAAAATTTTTTTGGGGGTACTTTTTGGCATACCAAAACCATAGCATGTTCGCGAGGGAGTGACACACAATTCTATCAGGGGAGAAACCATCCACAATCTCTTCCAGAGTCTGAAGCCACACTTTTTTTCTGGGGGTGTGCATAAAAGGGAGCTCTGGAAAATAAACCGGATAACCGTTTTTGGCAAGCTCTGCGGCAAGCCAACTCTGCCAATGAGGGAAATCACTCCCGCCCCAACCATGCAAAATCAGTATTCTAGGTTTTAATGAGAGCTCTTGCATACCCCCTGACCTCCGAATCAATCAAAAATACGTCGTCAATACTTTTTGGCTCCAAAGAGGAGTATTTGTCGTAGCTCTCAAATATTATCTCTGCTACACGCCCAAAAGCTATCCTCTCATCCAAAAATGCCTCTACCCCTATCTCGTTTGCCGCATTCAAAACCAAAGCGGAAGACGGGTATGCCAAAAGCTCCTCTTTTAGCCTCCATGCGGGGTATCTAGCCGCATCTATAGTTCTAAACTCCAAAGAACCAAGCCCCAAAATATCAACCGGACGAAACAGATTTGGGACAGCCTCGCCGTTTATCGCATACGAAATAGGAAGCCTCATATCCGGCTCACTCATCTGTGCGGTCGTAACACCGTCTCTAAACTCAATCATGGCGTGTATCGTAGAACTGGTCTCGATTATTGCATCGTATTTTAGAGAGTCTCCGAAAAGCCAGTAGGCCTCTATAATCTCAAATAGTTTATTTACCATTGTGGCACTGTCTACGGTGATTTTGCGCCCCATTGTCCAGTTTGGGTGTTTTAGCACATCGGAAACGGTTGAAGCATAAATCATAGAGAGCGGCGCATCTCTGAGCGCACCGCCGCTGGCAGTTATGACCATTTTGGAGATACTACCCCCTTTGTTTAGGTACCAAAGGGCAAAGTGCTCACTATCAACGGGGATTATTTTTGAGGGGTCTATAAATTTTCCGGCGGCAACTAACGATTCTTTGTTGGCTAGCGCAACCTCTTTGCCGAGCCGTATCGACTCAAGCGTTGCAGATAGTCCGGCGAATCCCACTATGGCGTTTAAAACTTTTTTGCCGGATGTTTTTGAGAGCGCCTCCAGTAGTCCGTCGTTTGAGACAAAAACCTCTGCGCCGCAAGACTCTATCTCGTTTGCTTTTGAGCTATCAAATAGACAGACAAATTTTGGGTTAAACTTTTTTATCTGGGAGTTTAAAAGGGCTACGTTTGAGCCTGCTGCCAAAAGCTCTATACCGATGCCGAATCTCTCGCATACGTCAAGGGCGTTAACCCCTATGGAGCCGGTGGAACCCAGAATTATCAATAAAGACCCCGAAGGAGCACCGTCATAGCGACCGCCCCAAACATATGCCCATCCAATCTATCGAGTATCCCGCCGTGTCCCGGCAAAAATGTTCCGCTATCTTTTACTCCGGCCTGTCTTTTTAGGGATGATTCAAACAAATCCCCAAAAATAGAGGATACTGAAACCGCAAGAGCTATCAAAAGGGCTTTAAAAAACGGTAAAAACCCAAGCCCCATAAGCGTTCCGACTATTGTCGCAACTATGATTCCCCCTAGTACACCCTCTAGTGTTTTATTTGGACTTGCCGGAGAAAAAGGGACCTTGCCGACCGCTTTTCCGGTAAAATATGCAGCCGTATCGGTAACGGCGACTATCACAATTAGCCAAAACAAAGAGGCCATTCCGTAGTCTTTGTATAAAGAGAGCATGAACAACATCGGAGCGGTCGGATAGATAAAAATGATAAGGTCTTTCATCCCTTTGCCGCCCTCTTCCGGAGCCAGAGCAACCTTGTTTTTAAAAGCCAAATACGAGCCGTAAACAAGGAGTATCAAAAATATCAAATCCTCGGGATCGGTCATAAAATAGGCCGCTATCCACATAGCTCCGGCAATCGGCAGCATAGCAAGGGATTTGATATTAAAAAGCTTTTGAGCCTCCATAAAACCGACAATAAAACAGACCCCCAAAATCGCCCATGTCAATGTAAAATTGTCTATCAAAACAACGGCGGCGGCTATGGCAATCAGTACCAACGCCGTAAAATATCTATCTTTTGATGCCCTAAAAAAACCGCCCCGTTCCAACAACTCCCCTTAAGCTTTTATATCTAATAAATGTTCTATTTTATAATCTTCGTAAAAACCGTGTTCACCGCTCTCATCCTCATCGGATATCTCTTCTACTTCCTCGGCCTCTTCGCTGCCTTCATCCTCTTTTTTATGATGATCTCTTAAGGCCTGATATTGCTCCTTTGCACTTCCCTCTCCATCAGCATTAATTTGATGGGATTCTTGCCCCTCCGTGACCGGTGCTATCTCAGTCTCTTTGTTTTTCTCTATTTCTCCGGCTAGATAGGCCTGCATATCAAACCTCTGAAAAATCGCCTGATTCATTTGCGAGATTACAGGGGTAGCCTGATGTATATAAACTTGGTTTCCGACCGGTGTTATCGCCATAATCATCACCCCTTTTTTACGGTGAGCGTCTTGTAATTGACGTAATTTACCTTTGACCCTTCGACCGGAGAGACATCTCTCCGCTTTGCAAAATCGACCAAAAACGAACCTCGTTGACTCGTTGACAGCTCCACGCATACTTTTGCGGCAAAAACCAACACGTCATCACTTACGTTTTGTCTTCCGGTGTGCAGTATAGCGTGGGCGGAGGGCAAATCTTTGACGTGAAACCAAACGTCGTTTGCTTTGGCTAATTTTAGCAGTTTTTCGTTTCCTTTTCGGTTTTTTCCTACGCTAATTTTGTAATCTTTGTAGAAAACCTCGAAAATATCGTTTTCAACCCCTTTTTCATCCGTTTTTTTCGGCTTAGGGGAGTATATTTTTACGCTATCTTCGTCGGATGCCGCCGCAACGGCGCTCTTTTGCGCCTCCAAAAACGATATTTTGCCCTCCAGAGACTCTTTTTCAAGATGGGTACCTTCCGCTTTTTTTTTGAGTTTTTTTGCCCTTTGGTAAAAATACGACAAAAGCTCTTTTTGACCCCTTGCGACAGGTAGCTCGACCTCTATTTTCGTCCCGTCAAAATCCTCTAACACTATACTCTTCATGTATCCGTTCAGAGCCGAGGCATTGGCAAGGAGCAAATCTCCGATTTTTGTCGCTTTTTTTGACTCCAAAACCAGCTCGTCAGGTTTTTGTAGCAAATTTAGAGCCGTTTTTAGCCTCTCTATTTTTTTATCTATCGAAGCAATTTTTTGCTTTTTGAGGCCAAAGAGGGCTCCCGCTTTTTTATCCCCGTATAGCTTCTCCAAATACGAGTCGATATCGTCAATTTCAAAAATATCAAACGAAAACGGCGGAATGGGCGGTGGAAAATATTTTCCACCCACTTTTAGCTCCCTATATTCCGTCAGTTCATACCTGAGCGCCCCGCTCACAATGCCGTTTTCATCGACGATAACCGCATTTGAACTTTTACCGGTAAACTCCAAAATCAAACATCCGTTTTGCTCTTTGTAACCGAGTTTTATCGCTGTTTTGATGTAGATTATTTTATCGGTACCGGATAGCTCTATAGATTTTACGGATGTTTTGGAAAAAAGTCTGGCAAGCATCGAATCAAACGGGGCTTTATACTCTTTTGGAGGGAGTTCTTGATTTTTGTAGACTAGGTTTTGCCCCCTTGTGAGATCAAAAAAATACTCCACCCCTTTTTCAAACTCTATCTTTAGTACGGAGTCTGCCGTCCTTGCTATACGATTGATTCTGGTCTGGGATTGTAGCTTTTTTATCAGAGCTTTTAATGCGGCGTATTTCATACCGTAATTTTACCGATAAAAGCCAAAATCGGCTAAAATTGCGACAAATAAGAGCATTTAAAGGTACAAAAATGGGACAAACGATAACCGAAAAAATATTTAGTGACCATGCGGGCAAAGCGGTAAAAGCGGGCGACATCGTAAGGGTAAAAGTCGATATGACAATAGGCAACGACATCACGACACCTCTATCTATTAGAGCGTTTGAAGAATCAGGCGCTACAAAACTAGCAAATCCGAACGGCTTTTGTATAGTCATGGATCACTTCATCCCTGCAAAAGACATAGCGAGCGCCAATCAAGCTAGAATCAGCCGTGATTTTGCCGCTAAGCACAATATGAAACTCTTTTTTGACGAAAAAGATATGGGTATCGAACACGCCCTCTTGCCTGAAAAAGGGCTTGTAGTACCGGGCGATGTCATCATAGGCGCAGACAGCCACACCTGTACGCACGGGGCTCTCGGCGCATTCTCTACGGGTATGGGGAGTACCGACCTAGCATTTACTATGATAACCGGGGAGAACTGGTTTAAAGTGCCTGAGACTATCAAAGTGGTGTTCAAAGGCAAACCAAAAGAGTTTGTCACTGGCAAAGACCTAATCCTTGAAATCATCAGAATGATAGGGGTGGATGGGGCACTATACAAAGCGCTTGAGTTCACGGGTGACACAATACAGTACCTCACGATGGACGATAGATTTAGCCTTTGCAATATGGCTATCGAAGCGGGAGCAAAAAACGGAATAGTAGCCGTAGATGATACGACAAGAGCGTTTTTGGCTGACAAAAACCTAGCCAGAACTCCAAAAGAGTTTTACTCCGACGAGGATGCCGAGTATTGCCAAGTGCTAGAGATTGATGTGGCGGCTTTGGAGCCTGTCATCGCATATCCGTTCTTGCCATCAAACGGCAAACCTCTTAGCCAAGCGGTAGCGGACAAAATCAAGATAGACCAAGCGTTCATCGGCTCATGCACCAACGGCAGACTATCCGACCTTGAGATGGCGGCAAAAATACTAAAAGGGAAAAAAGTAGCCCCTCATGTGCGCCTCATCATCACCCCTGCGACGCAAAAAATCGCTCTTCAAGCTTATAAACTAGGCTATGTAGATATATTCGTAGAAGCGGGAGCGGTATTCTCAAACCCAACATGCGGGGCATGTCTAGGCGGATATATGGGAATACTAGGTGACGGTGAGATAGCTATCGCCACAACAAACAGAAACTTTGTCGGCAGAATGGGCGCTAGAACGAGCGAGGTCTACCTAGCCAATTCTGCAATAGCGGCGGCTAGTGCGATAGCTGGGTATATCGTGGGACCGCAAACATAATGAGTTTAGTGACTCTTGTTTTCGGCTCACTATTAGCTGGAATTGGAGGAATAATTGCAATATATTCTCGTGAAGCAGTACGAAAGGCTCATAAACAAAAGTCTGCTGCCATAAGATTAAGAGCATATATGATGTTTTGGAGGTCGTACCTGCTAGAAAATGAGCTTGGAATGCTTTTGGTGTTGGCAGACAGATAGATCGGAAGAGCGTCGTGTA
>ERZ650312.1486-NODE-1486-length-13208-cov-41.203528_pt1 | contig 13208 bp, 11 predicted proteins | sample MGYA00376248_ERZ650312 | MGnify/ENA primary metagenome ERZ650312 (study PRJEB26733, sample SAMN07839316) | wastewater metagenome | biome: urban; feature: wastewater treatment plant; material: waste water | place: USA: North Carolina | collected 2016-07-28 ... | reverse complement strand
TGCCAGCGCCGACAGGCCCAGCGTCAGTATGCCATGGTCGAGCAGCTGTTGCAGGCGGCGAAAGACCGTGGCCTGTCGCCGGATGACCCTGCCTATGTGCAGATGGTGCAGTGGCTGGAACACGCCAAGGAGCGGGTGTATTAACGGCGGTCTGACAAGACCCCCCTCCTGGCCTCGTTGCGCGGCCTTGGCGTGGGGTGTGCATTACGCTGGGCATTGTCAACGGCCAAGAGAAGTTTTGAGTAACACTAAAGTCTCGCGCGCCAAGTGCCGTAATATGTAATTGTTATTTTAAATGAACTGGTAACCTAAACTACATATATCGTTTCTTTGATAAGGCAAATAATGGCTAACACTAAAATTCCAGAGGATGTTAGTGAAATATATGAAAAAATTCACGCAGAAACTGTGTGGCTTCATCACCGCTGGGCGTGCTATAGTGAATTGTTTAGGCATACTCCAAGGCGCATAGAATTGCTTAATGCATCAGCGCCTACCTTCTTTTTTATTGTTCAAGAGTTAATTGAGCGCGATGTGGTTTTGTCGTTTAGCCGGCTTACAGATCCGGCTAGGGATAATAGGAAAAATGAAAATATTTCTCTTGATATGCTACAAGAACGATTGAAATCACTTTCAGCCCCAGAGTCCGAGCAATTTATTCAAAGCTGCCAAGAACTGCTTGGCCGGTTGAAAATTCAGTGTAAGCCTCTTCTCCATCTCCGACGCAAAGTGGTTGCGCACTTTGATTTAAAGGTCGCTCTTTGCAAACATGAGGAAAACAGACTGCCTAACCTGTCATTTCAAGTTATTGAAGACGCGCTTGGCACTCTTCGAGACTACTTGAATATGATTAGGCGTCATTTTGGCAACAACCATAATGACTACTGTTTTTGCCCGGCTGGTAGTAATGGAGGTGCAAAATCGCTGATTGCTTTTTTACGCTATGGCCTTAGGTGTGAAGAGCTTCTTCAACAAGAAAAAATCTCGCCCCTAGACCTTAACCAAGGGGATTGGCATGATGCGTGACAAAGTGCCCCAAAAAAACTCTATAATATAAACCAATTTATAATTTCAAGCGTATGCCCCATTTCGCCGCCAACCTCTCCATGCTGTTCACCGACCTCCCCTGGCCCGAGCGCCCGGCTGCCGCCGCGCGCGCCGGTTTTGCCGGGGTGGAAATCCAGTTTCCGTATGAGGCCATCGCCGCCGACACCCTGGCCGCCGCCTGCGCCGAGGCCGGCGTGCGTTTATGCCTGATCAATGTGCCGGCCGGCGATTTGATGCAGGGCGGGCCGGGTTTGGCGGCGGCGCCGGGCCGCGAGGCGGCGTTTGCCCAGGCGGTGGACGCGTGCCTGGCCTATCTGGCGGCCTTGGGCGCGCAGGCGCCGGGGCGGGTGAATGTGCTGGCCGGGCGGCTGGCGGATGGGGTCAGCCGGACGCAGGCGCTGGCCACCCTGTGCGCCAATCTGCGCGCGGCCTTGCCCCGGTTTCAGGCGCGCGGGGTGACGGTGGGGCTGGAGGCGATTAACCGCCACGATATGCCTGGTTTTCTGCTGAACACCGCAGACGATATCGCCGCCGTGCTGGCCGAGCTGGGACAGCCGGCCGGGCTGGATGCGCAGATTGATCTGTATCACATGGCGCGCGAAGGGGTGGATTTGTCAGCCTTGTTGCGTCAGCCGCCCGCGCCGATTGGCCATGTGCAGTTTGCCGATGTACCTGGCCGTGGCGCGCCGGGCACCGGCGAGCTGGATTGGCCCACGCTGTTTGCCCTGGTCGAGCAGCATTGCCCCGAGGTGTGGTGCGCGGCGGAATATCGCCAGGCCAGCGCCGATCAGGCGCAGCCGGCGCTGTGGCAGGGCTGGGCGGCGCAGGGACGCGGGCGCTGAGGCGGTTTGGCGGCGTAGCTGGACTGTCTTAGGTGTAAGATAAATAGCTGTGTGGTCAGCCGCGCTAGTAGCCTGTCACGTTGAAACACGAAGGTTCATGTTCCACAAAGAACCCCTCGCCGCACGACACCGGGTCATTCCCGCGAAGGCGGGAATCCAGGCGTGTCCACTGCGTACAACGGTTTTAAGTACCGGCCAGTCGGTTCAGATCATGGTGACTGGCGACTGGGCGAATTGAGTGTGCTAAGCGCCATCTGCGGCCACGCGCTCAGCCAGGCTTGCCGCGCCGGTTGGATGGGCGGTGGTGTGGCGGGGGCCATCAGCGTGGCGTCAGTACAGTCCGATTGCCGCAGCAGGTTTTATTCTCCCGACAAAAACACCCGGCCCCCGGTGCTGCACAATACATGCAGTCAGCGGGGGCCGGGTGTGTGCCGGGATGGATGAATCAGGCTTCTTCGTCCATCACTGCCGAGGTGAACACGTCCTGCACGTCGTCCAGGCTTTCCAGCGCGTCCAGCAGCTTTTGCATGCGCAGGGCGTCGTCGCCGGTCAGCTCGGTTTCGTTCAGCGGTTTCATGCTGACGTCGGCCATATCCGCCTTGAAGCCGGCTTTTTCCAGCGTGGCGCGGATGTCGGAGAATTCATACGGCGGGGTGATGACTTCAAACGAGCCGTCGTCGTGGCTGAGCACGTCTTCGGCGCCGGCTTCCAGCGCGGCTTCCATCAGCGTGTCTTCGTCGGTGCCCGGCGCAAACAGCAGCTGACCGCAGTGCTTGAACTGGAACGACACGCAGCCGTCGGTGCCCATATTGCCGCCAAACTTGGAGAAAGCATGACGCACGTCGGCCACGGTGCGGGTTTTGTTGTCGGTCAGGCAATCCACCATCACCGCCGCGCCGCCGATGCCGTAGCCTTCGTAGCGGCATTCTTCGTAGTTGACGCCTTCCAGATTGCCGGCGCCACGGTCGATGGCGCGCTGGATGGTGTCTTTTGGCATATTGGCGTCAAATGCCTTGTCCACCGCCAGACGCAGGCGCGGGTTGGTGCCCACGTCGGCGCCGCCCATTTTGGCGGCGACGGTGATTTCCTTGATCAGGCGGGTAAAGATCTTGCCGCGCTTGGCGTCAGCGGCGGCTTTCTTGTGTTTGATATTGGCCCATTTGCTGTGTCCAGCCATAGCAACCTCGTTGATGTCAGTCAGTGCTTACGCAAAACACCCGCGTGAGCGGGTGTTTTGCGTAAGCTGGATGTCAAGGGCGCGCCGTCCGGCCGGCAGGCTGGCCGGGCTTGCGCACTCCAAAAAGCGCAATTGAATGAAAGAGTGTATCACAGCACACCAGACGGCAGCACGGCCCGTGCGGTCTGCTGACTTTGGCCATATCACCGGCTGGCGCCTGCGGCATCATGGCGAACAATCTGTCATACTATACGACTTGATATCATTCGAGCGCGCGCCGCCTGCCTTATGCTCAAGCTTCCCTCGTTGACCGCCCTGGCGCGCGGAATGTCGCGACGCAGCAACCGGGTGCCCCTGCTGGCCTTGCTGCTGGCCGGGGTGCTGAGTGCTTTTCTCACCGTGCAACTGGTGGATGCCCGCCGCCAACAAGAAAACCTGGCCCGGCAAGAAGCCCGCAACCTTGCCGCCCTGCTGGAGGCGCGGCTGCTGGCCGGTATCCGTGAAATCGACGTGGCTTTGCGCAGTGTGTCGCCACGACTGAATCCGGTCAGCCTGCGCCATAATCCGATGCCAGCCAACGCCCGCCTGGTGGCGGAACATGCACTGGAGCAGGCTTTGCCGCTGGCAGGCTTTGCCGATCACCTGGGCTTGATGAATGTACGCGGCGAGCTGATCTACCAGACGGGCCGACATCCTGAGTTGCTGGAGGCCATGAGCCGTGAGTATTTCATCCGCATGCGTGACGATCCGGGATTGAAATTCTTCGGCACCCGCCTGCTGGTGTCGTCCGACCAGCGCAGCTCGGGCATTGTGCTGGCGCGACGGGTTGAGGACGCACAGGGTGAGTTTGCCGGAGTGCTGCTGGCCACGGTGGATCAGAAAGCCATTCTCAAATTATTTTCCAGTATTCAGGTCGGCGAGCATGGCGCGGTGGCGCTACGCGACGACACCATGGCCACCATTGCCCGTGTGCCGCAACACGACGCCAACAGCACGGTGTTGTCCACCCGCCACCCATTACTGAACGCCCTGGCGCGCGGCGAAATCGGTGGCGATTACACTGCACGCTCGGTGGTGGATCAAGAGGCGCGCATGCATGCCTGGCGCTTGCTGCCGGGCACCCGCTATGTGGTGCTGGTGGGGGTGGCCGAGCAGGATTATCTGCGCGCCTGGCGGCGGATGCTGCATGCTTACTATGCAGCGATGAGTGCGCTGGCGCTGCTGGGCGGGGCGGTGGCCTGGCATTATCGGGGCGAGCGCCGCGATGGCCGCGCATTACAGGCCAGCAAAGCCCAGTTGGAAGCCAGCGAAGCGCGGTTTCGCGGCATGGTGGAAAATCTCCCGTTTCCGCTGACCATCATCGCGCTGGCCGACCGCAGCCTGCTGTATGCCAATGCCCGTGCCTGCCGGCTGTTTGGCATGGATGCCGAGCTACGCGAGCAGGGCCAGCGGCCAGATCCCAGCCGTTTTTATGTTGATCCTGCCGAGCGTGCCAGTCTGTTCCAGCGCCTGGCCCGTACCGAGCAAGTAGATAATGTGGAATTGCAATTTCAGCGCGACAATGGCACTCAGTTCTGGGCGCTGGTGTCGGCGGTGCATCTGGTGTTTGATCACCAGCCGGCGGTGCTGTGCGGGTTTCATGACATCAGCAGCCGCAAGCTGCTGGAAGATACTCTGCGCCGTCAGGCACAGACTGACGCACTGACCGGGCTGGCCAACCGCGCCCATACCCTGGAGCGCGCCGTGCAATTGCGCGAGGCTGCGCTGGCCAATGGCACGCCACTGGCGGCGCTGATGCTGGACATTGATCACTTCAAGAAGGTCAACGACACCCGTGGTCACGCCTGTGGCGATGCTGCGCTGCATGGGCTGGCCAGCACCCTGGAGCACAATCTGCGCCGCCACGACCTGATCGGCCGCTTGGGGGGCGAAGAGTTTGCCGTGTTTCTGCCGGACACGGCACTGGGCCAGGCCATGCAATTGGCCGAGCGCCTGCGCATGCAAGTGGCCATCACCGCGATGGCCGCCCCGGGTGAGCCTGAGCCGATCCGCATTACCATCAGCATTGGCCTGGCCATGCTGAGCGGGCAGGAATCGCTGGAATCCCTGCTGGCGCGTGCCGACGATGCGCTGTATCAGGCCAAGCGTGAGGGCCGCAACCGGGTGGTGCAAGCCAGCGCGCCAACTCACGCTGGCTAAGAGCGGCTTACAAAACCCTCCTGGCGTTGTTGCACGACCTTGCCGTACTTGTTTACTGTCTGCGGTCACACGCTTGGCCAGGACCGTTTCGCTGGGTGTTGTGAGCGACGCTAAGCGCCAGTGCCGGCTGATACGGCGCCACTGCCTGCCGTCGCCCCGCTACCTACATCAATTGATGTCGCCACGCCGACATCCACTGCATCCACACTGATGGTGTCCACTCCCGCTGTCGCCGTCGGCGTGCCGGTGGTGGGCTCGCCGCCAGACTGAGACCCGCTTTGCAATCGGGCCAGTTGCCCTTCGATTGCGCGCAAGTTGCGCTCCAGCTCGGCCAGCGCTGCGCTTTGCTGCGCATGGCGCATCCGGCGTTTCAGCAGCTCGGCGGCTTGCTTGAGCTCGCGCAGCAGGTCTTTCACCTCTTTGGCGAACGCCTTGTCCATTTTTTCATCGGTCTTGGCTTGCTCGCGCTCGCGCGCGGCATTCATTTCCTTGTGCGAGGCATCGTCACGGGATTCGGCTGTGGCGGGCTGGGTGGCATCGCTCAGCACGGCCTCGGCGACCGTCTGTGCGGTAGCGGCGGCAATACTGGTGACGGATTCCGCTGAAGGGGGCGGCGCAGCCGAAGCCGCGTCCACCGTGGCTGTCGGGCTGACCTGGGCATCCGCTGACACGGCGGCGCCTGAGGCAGCGCTCGCTGGCGCAGCGGGGCTGGGCGTGCTCAGCTTGCTGGTGGCGCCAGCGTACTGCGACACGGCTTGTTTGAGCTGCGCCGCCACCTGCGCCAACTGGCGGGCCAGACGCTTGAGTGTGGCGCCGTGCGCCCCGGCAATTTGCGCCTTGAGCATGCGCACCCGCTCACGCAGCATGGCCACCTTGTCGCGTGCGCTTTGCCGACTGTTACGTAAGCCGCTGTTGCGATCCATCTGGCCGAGTTTGTCGTAGAGCGCTTGTCGGTCCTGGGCTATTTTTTCGCCCAGGCTGACTTGGGCTTTTTCGCGCCGCGACATCGCGGGTGCGGCATCCTGGCTGCTGACGTCGCCGGTGGCGCTGGGGCGCACCACCGCCTGGCGCAGGCGCTGCCACTGGCCTTGCAGGCTGCGGCTAAGAGAGGCAAGTTGCATGCGGGTGGCTCCAGTGTGATCGGGATATGACAATATCGGCCAGCCCGCCGCAAACTCAATCAGCTGGTACGGCTCGCCTCTCCCCCTGGGCTTTGCAGCCATAGCGTCACCGGCCCATCGTTCACCAGGCTCACCTGCATATCGGCGCCAAACACCCCGCTGGGCACGGGCTTGCCCAACTGGGCCGACAGGGTGTGCAACCAGTCGGCAAACATCGGCGCGGCGCGCTCGGGGCGCTCGGCGCGCACAAACGACGGCCGGTTGCCCTTGCGGCAATCGCCGGCCAGAGTGAACTGGCTGATGGCCAGCAGCTCGCCGTTCACGTCCAGCAGCGAGCGGTTCATGGCGCCGTGCGCATCGGCAAAAATGCGCAGCTGCACCAGCTTGCGCGCCATCCATGCCAGCTCGGCCTCGCCATCGCCGCTTTCAATACAAGCCAGCACCAGCAAACCAGGGCCAATGGCCCCGGTACACACGCCATCGACACTGACCGAAGCCTGACTCACCCTTTGCACCACTGCGCGCATGCGCTCACCTTTGATTTTTGCATGATTCACCGCGCCAACTGGCGCCCAGCCTGACATTATCGCATGCCGATTTCGCTGCATTGCAGCTACCGCAGTGCAGAATGACGTTCCAGCAGAACTCGGCTAAGGTGGAAATGCCCTCACAAGGGGCATCGACTGATCGCCCACGGTCAGCGCTTTCGACAAAGGAGACACCACCATGATCCCGATTGCCGAATTCCGCGTCCCCTACACCCGTTTTCTGGACGCGCACGGCCACCTTGCCTCACCCCCGCCCGATTTCCAGCCGCACGATTTGCTGCCGGTGTACCGCGCCATGGCGCTGACCCGCGCCTTTGACGCCAAGGCGGTTGCCTTGCAGCGCACCGGCCAGCTGCGCACCTATCCGTCCTCGCTGGGCCAGGAGGCCGTCACCGTTGGCCTGGCCAGCGTGATGCGCGCCGAGGACGTGCTGCTGCCCACCTACCGCGAAACCGGGGCCATGCTCTGGCGCGGCGTGCGCATGCAAGAGCTGCTGCTGTACTGGAGCGGCGACGAGCGCGGCAGCGACTTTGCCGGCCCGCGCGAGGATTTCCCGATTGCCGTGCCGATTGCCAGCCAGTGCGGCCACGCCGTGGGCGTGGGCTTTGCCTTTCAGTATCGCCGCCAGCCGCGTGTGGCGGTGGTGACGCTGGGCGATGGCGCCACCTCTAAAGGCGATTTTTACGAAGCCATGAACACCGCCGGCGCCTGGCGCTTGCCGGTGGTGTTTGTGGTCACCAATAACCAGTGGGCGATTTCGCTGCCGGCGCGCAAACAAACCGCTGCCGCCACCTTTGCGCAAAAAGCCATCGCCGCCGGCATTCCCGGCGAGCAATGCGACGGCAACGACATCCTGGCGGTGCGCGACTGCATCGGCCGCGCGCTTGAGCGCGCCCGCGTTGGCGACGGCCCCTCGCTGATCGAATGCGTGACCTACCGGCTGAGCGACCACACCACCGCCGACGACGCCCGCCGCTACCGCGCGCAGGACGAAGTCAGCGCCGCCTGGGCGCTGGAGCCGCTGGCGCGGCTGCGGCATTTTCTGGTGGATCAAAAACTGTGGAGCAAGCAGGACGAAGAAACCCTGCTGGCCGACAATCAAGCCGCCGTCAGCGCCGCCGCCGCCGACTACCTGGCCACCCCGCCGCAAGCGCTGTCCACCCTGTTTGACTATCTGTACGCCGAACTGCCGGCCGACCTGGCCGCGCAACGCCAGCAACTGCTGACCGAAAGGGGGCAAGCATGAACACCCTCACCCTGCTCGACGCCATCAACGCCGCCCTGGCCTGGGAACTGGCGCACGACGACAATGTGGTGCTGTTTGGCGAAGACATCGGCAAAAACGGCGGCGTGTTCCGCGCCACCCTCGGCCTGCAAGAGCGCTTTGGCGAACAGCGCGTGCTGGATGCGCCGCTGGCGGAAACCCAAATCGCCGGCATGGCCATCGGCATGGCCGCGCAAGGCCTGCGCCCGGTGTGTGAAATCCAGTTTGCCGGCTTTATGTATTCCACCTTTGATCACCTGATCAACCACGCCGCCCGCCTGCGCCACCGCACCCGTGGCCGGCTGAGCTGCCCGATGGTGCTGCGCACCCCGGTGGGCGGCGGCATCCACGCCCCGGAACACCACGGCGAATCCCCCGAAGCCTGGCTGGCGCACACCCCCGGCCTGAAAGTGGTCAGCCCCAGCTCACCCGCCCGCGCCTACGGCCTGCTGCTGGCCGCCATCCGCGACCCCGACCCGGTGATTTTTTTAGAGCCCACCCGGCTGTACCGGCTGCTGAAAGAACCGGTCGCTGACAACGGCGAAGCCCTGCCGCTGGGCGCGGCCTTCACCCTGCGCGAAGGCCACGACGTCACCCTGGTCAGCTGGGGCGCCTCGGTGCTGGAAACCCTGCAAGCCGCCGAGCAACTGGCCGAACAGGGCGTATCCGCCGAAGTGATCGACGTGGCCAGCCTGAAACCGCTGGACATGCCCACCATCCTCGCCTCGGTGGCCAAAACCGGCCGCTGCGTGATCGTGCACGAAGCCGCCCGCCAATGCGGCGTCGGCGCCGAAATCGCCGCCAACCTGGCCAGCGAAGGCCTGATGAGCCTGCTCGCCCCGGTCGAACGCGTCACCGGCTTTGACACCCCGCTGCCCCTGGCCCGGCTGGAAGACGAATACCTGCCCAGCGTCGCCCGCATCCTGGCGGCGGTTGAGCGCGTGCGGGCCTACTAAAAGCAAACACATGGATCAATACGCTGGACATGGCATGCAAAGGCATTGAATCGCGCAACCCGTCGCGCCTAGCCGGTTTGCCCCCCATAAAGCGCGCCGAGCATCGCAGCCAGCCAGGGGGACCCCGTCGTCCGACCCGGCTAAGCGGCGGCGCAGCCCATATGATGACCCCTGCCCATGCCCAGCTCCACACAGGAAACCCAACACCATGAAAACCTTCAAACTCCCCGATCTGGGCGAAGGTCTGCAAGAAGCGGAAATCGTCGCCTGGCACGTCAACGCCGGCGACCACATCGTCGTCGATCAACCGCTGCTCTCCGTCGAAACCGACAAAGCCATCGTTGACGTGCCCTCGCCGTTTGCCGGCAAGGTGCTCACCCTGCACGCCAAAGTCGGCGATGTGGTGGCGCTGGACGGCGCGCTGGTGGACATCGACGACGGCGGCCAGGTGGAAGACAGCGGCTCGGTGGTTGGCGACGCCCCGACCGCCACCACCGCCCATGAAGTGCGCGAACACGCCAGCGCCGCCGCCCCCGCCGCACGCGGCGTGCGCGCCGCCCCTGCCGTGCGCGCGCTGGCCAGCAAGCTGGGCGTGGATTTGTCCATCGTCACCCCCAGCGGGCCGGACGGCGTGATCCTGGCCAGCGACGTCGAGCGGGTGGCCAAGGTGCTGGCCAATGTCGCCGCGCTCACCCCGCTGCGCGGCCCGCGTCGGGCCATGGCGCAGAACATGGCGCTGGCCCACGCCGAAGTGGTGCCCGTCACCTTGGTGGACGACGCCGACATCCACGCCTGGGCGGCTGGCGAAGACACCACCTGGCGCTTGCTGCGCGCCATGGTGGCCGGCTGCCGCGCCGCGCCCGCACTGAACGCCTGGTTCGACAGCCAGGCGCTGGGCGTGCGCCAGCTCAGCCAGATCGACGTCGGCATCGCCACCGACACCGAAGAAGCGCTGTTTGTGCCGGTGCTGCGCAATGTCGCCGAGCGCAGCCGCGAGGATTTGCGCACCGCGCTGGAGCAGATGAAGCAAGACGTGCGTGCGCGCACCATTCCGCCGGAGTCACTGCGCGGGCACAGCATTACTTTGTCCAACTTCGGCATGTTTGCCGGCCGTTACGCCAGCCCGGTGGTGATGCCACCGACGGTGGCGATTGTCGGCGCTGGCCGCGCCCGGCGCGAGCCGGTGGCGGTGGGCGATGCCGTGGTGGTGCATCGGGTGCTGCCGATGTCGCTGACCTTTGACCACCGCGCCGCCACCGGCGCCGAGGCTGCGCGCTTTCTGGCGGCGATGATGGCTGATTTGCAGCGGCCAGACTGAGCGCTGGCGGCGGGGTCAGCTGCAAAAAAAACCGGCGCACTGCTGATCAGGCAGTGCGCCGGTTTTTTTGGGGGGGAGCGGCGCTTAATCCACTCAGGCCACGGCCGGCTGACGGGTCAGCAGGGTCAGCACTTCCGCCATGCGGCGGCGCAGTTCGCGGCGATCGACGATCATGTCGATGGCGCCTTTTTCCAGCAGGAATTCCGCCCGCTGAAAGCCTTCCGGCAGGGTTTCGCGCACGGTTTGCTCGATCACGCGCGGGCCGGCAAAGCCAATCAGCGCGCCCGGCTCGGCCATCACCACATCGCCCAGAAAGGCAAAGCTGGCGGAGACGCCGCCCATGGTCGGGTCGGTCAGCACCGAGATGAACGGCAGTTTGTGGTCAGTCAGCAGTTGCAGCGCGGCGCTGGTTTTGGCCATCTGCATCAGCGAGCTCAGGCCTTCCTGCATGCGCGCACCGCCGGAGGCTGACACGCAGATGAAGGGCGCGCGTTGCTCAACGGCGGCGCGCACGCCGCGCACAAAGCGCTCGCCCACCACCGAACCCATCGAGCCGCCAATAAAGCGGAACTCAAACGCGGCGGCGACCACCGGCAGATTGTGGATGCTGCCCTGCATCACCACCAGGGCGTCGTCTTCGCCGGTGCTGCTTTGCGCGGCGGTGAGGCGCTCGGGGTATTTTTTGCTGTCCTTGAACTTCAGGATGTCCACCGGGGTGACTTCGCTGCCGATTTCAAAGCGGCCTTCGGCGTCCAGCAGCATGTCCAGCCGCGCGCGCGCGCCCACCGCGTTGTGGTGGCTGCACTTGGGGCAGACGTGCAGATTGTTTTCCAGGTCGGTGTGATACAGCACGGCCTCACAGGCCGAGCACTTGCTCCACAGCCCTTCCGGCACGGCGGATTTGCCGGTTTTGTTGTCTTTTTTGATCTTCGGGGGAAGGAGCTTGTTCAACCAGCTCATGTTCTCTCCTGCGCCCGGCCGTCGCGTCGTGGGCGGCGGCGGGCTGGGGTCTATCGGGCTGAGTCCGGGCGGGCCGGGCTCAGGCGTCCAGGGCGGCGCGGATGTCGCGCAGCAGGGTTTGCAAGGTGGCGGCGGCTTCGCCGGGGGCGGCGGCTTCCACCGCCTGCACCAGCCGGCTGCCAATCACCACGGCGTCAGACACATCGGCCACCTGACGGGCGGTCTGGCCATCGCGGATGCCAAAGCCCACGCCAATCGGCAGCTGGATGTGCTGACGGATTTCCGCCACCCGGCGCGCCACTTCAGTGACATCCAGGTTGGCGGCGCCGGTGACGCCCTTGAGCGACACGTAATACACATAGCCGCGCGCGTGGCGGGCAATGCCGGACAGCCGCTCGGCCGGGGTGGTCGGGGCAATCAGGTAAATCGGCGCCAGTTGTTCGGCGTGCAGCGCCAGCGACAGCGCCTCGGCTTCTTCCGGCGGGCAATCCACCGTCAGCAGGCCATCCACGCCAGCGGCGCGGGCCGCCTTGGCAAACTCGGCGTAGCCCATGGCTTCCACCGGGTTCAGGTAGCCCATCAGCACCACCGGGGTGGCGTCGTCGGCGGCGCGAAACTGCGCCACCATGGCCAGCACATCGCGCAGGCCCACGCCGTGGGCCAGGGCGCGCTCGCTGGCGCGCTGGATCACCGGGCCGTCGGCCATCGGGTCGGAAAACGGCACGCCCAGCTCAATCACGTTGGCGCCGCCGGCCACCAGCGCGTGCATCATCGCCACGGTCTGGCCCGGTTCGGGGTCGCCGGCGGTAATGAACGGGATCAGCGCCTTGCGCCCGGCCAGCTCGGCAAAACAGCGGTCAATACGGTTCATGCATCATCCATCAATTGCGCGCCCGGCGCGCGGCCGGGCTGGGTTGGCTTGTCAGAGCGTGATGCCGGCCAGGCCGGCCACGGTGTTGATGTCTTTGTCGCCACGGCCGGACAGATTGACCAGAATCACCTGATCCTTGCCCAGGGTGGGCGCCAGCTTGGCGGCGTAGGCCAGCGCGTGGCTGGATTCCAGCGCGGGGATGATCCCCTCGTAGCGGCACAGGTCGTGGAAGGCGGTCAGCGCCTCGGCGTCGGTCACCGCCACGTATTCGGCGCGGCCGATGTCCTTCAGGTAGCTGTGCTCGGGGCCCACGCCCGGATAATCCAGGCCGGCCGACACCGAATGGGTTTCGATGATCTGGCCGTTGTCGTCCTGCATCAGATAGCTGCGCGCGCCGTGCAGCACGCCAGGGCGGCCGGCCGACAGCGGCGCGGCGTGGCGGCCGCTGTCCAGGCCGTCGCCGCCGGCTTCCACGCCAATCAGGCGCACGCCTTCCACCGGGATATACGGGTAGAAGATGCCGATGGCGTTGGAGCCGCCGCCCACGCACGCCACCACGGCGTCCGGCTGGCGGCCGATCATCTCGGGCATTTGCACCTTGGATTCTTCGCCAATCACCGAGACAAAATCCCGCACCAGCATCGGGTAGGGGTGCGGGCCGGCGGCGGTGCCCAGAATGTAGAAGGTGCTGTCCACATTGGTCACCCAGTCGCGCATGGCTTCGTTGAGCGCGTCCTTGAGGGTTTTCGAGCCGGATTCCACCGGCACCACGGTGGCGCCCAGCAGCTTCATGCGGAACACATTGGGCGCCTGGCGCTTGACGTCTTCAGCGCCCATATACACCACGCATTCCATGCCGTAGCGGGCGGCCACGGTGGCGGTGGCCACGCCGTGCTGGCCGGCGC